>Ga0102926_1000037_pt1 | contig 58928 bp, 61 predicted proteins | sample SalPonR1_A_D2_MG_FD_78173 | JGI IMG/M metagenome (GOLD analysis project Ga0102926, IMG submission 78173) | Salt pond soil microbial communities from South San Francisco under conditions of wetland restoration - Salt Pond MetaG R1_A_D2_MG | ecosystem: Environmental > Aquatic > Marine > Intertidal...
AAGGCAACCATGGCTTCGAATGGGTGAGTTACTGATGGCGCGGCAGTTGCGAGGCATCAGTAGCTCGGTGGTCGCGTCAAACCGGCTAGCGTTCCTTCGCGCGGCGGTCGATGGCATCCGCGCGGGTGACGATATCGGAGGCGACCGTCTCATAAAGCTGCGCCCGACGGTCGCGCGTCGAGCCGGGTTTGGGGTTCTGTCGCCTTATGCGTCTGGCGAGCCGAAGCAGGATCCGCGCGGCTGGTTCTTGAACGGCCTCCGGAGTCTTCGCCGGATAGTGTTCTTCCAGCAAGGCGACGATCTCGGCGTTCATGCTCCGGCGGTTCGCGTCCGCTTTTTCCCGGATCCGATCCCGCAAGCCGTCAGGCATACGGATGATGTACTTGTCTTGGGATGATGAAGGATATTCAGCCATACTGGCTCCTAGCCATGTATTTATTCTTGACGCAATGCTGGCAACTTGCCATGTAAAGGTCAAGCCTACACAGGAGGTGAATTGATGCACTGTCGCGAACCGCTGATGCTCCGGCTGCCAAAAGAGCTCAAAGACTGGGTCAAAGAAGAGGCTCAGCGTAACTATAGCTCGCAAAACTCCGAGGTCGTTCGAGCTTTGTTGGCTGCCAAGAAACGGGCAGATCAAAAGCATGCCGAAACGGCGTCAGATTGATGCACTGACGGGAAAAAATATGACGCAAAGAAATGTTCACACGACCGCGCGCCAAGCTGCATCTGCCCTCATTCGCGAGGCCCGGGAGGCAGGCTGGTTGAGGGCGAGGTTCGAAATCAAGCCTGATGGCAGCGTCACGGTCGATGCCGGCATGGCCGAACCGGACAGCAGCGATGAATTTCTCAATGGCGACTTGAGAATGCGAGAATGACTAGAAAGAGCCTGCCCAAGTACGTGTATCGCGACCGTGGTTACGTGCGTTTCATAAGACGTGCCCGAGGCATTTCTGTCATGATGCACGAAGAGGTGGGCTCACCCGAGTTTTGGGATCATCATAACCGGTTGCTGCGGGGTAAACCGGCCCCAAAGCCGGTTAAGCGGAACTTTGAGGCGTTGATCAAGAGCTATTTTCAAAGCGACGCTTACAAGAAACTCAAGCCGCGCACGAAGTCCGATTATAGGCGTTACATGTCCCACATACGAGAGATCTGGGACGACAAAGACCCTGCCAAGATCGAAACGCATCACATTTATGAATTGCATCGCGCCAATGCAGACCACTGGCGACAGGCGAACTATCTCGTGCAGGTGATGGTGGTCCTGATGAACCATGCGCGCTTGATTGGGGTTACGAGGAAAGAGCACGGCAACCCGGCAAAAGGAATCCCGCTCTTCAAGCAGCAAAGCGATGGATGGGAGCCGTGGCCAGATGATGTGCGGGATGAATTTGAAGGGCTCGCAACTCCGCGGGCGCGCCTTGTCTACGAGCTTTGCCTTGGGACTGGACAGAGAATTGGCGACATCCTCAAGATGGAGTGGGCGCATGTTGCGAACGACGGCTTCGATCTGACCCAAGGCAAGACGAATAAACCGTTATGGATCCCACTTACGGATCGCCTGAGTGACTATTTGCAAGGCTTGGAGCGTCGAGAGGGGCGCCTAGTCACCGACTCCAATGGTCAGCCCGTCAGCTACCGCACGATTGCTCAGGAAATGCGCGCGATAAAGGCGCGGATGAAGCACGCTGATGCCGCGCGGTACAAGACCCACGGGTTACGGAAAAACGCGACGATCGAGCTCTATCTGGCCGGCTGTGATGACGAGATGGTCAAGTCTGTGACCGGACATTCTGGCGTTGAGATGCTGAAGAAATATGGTGGTCAGGTCCGGCAACGAGAGCTCGCAAGCCGCGCTCAGGAGGCTCGGAACCGACTGGCGCGCGAAAAGAACGAACCATGAAAGTTTCAACGATTGTTTCAAAACCAACGGCGAAGGAGGTCAAAGATGACGCAAGTCATTGATTTTATTGGAGGCGAGTACCGGAATCGAACCGGTGTACACGGATTTGCAATCCGCTGCGTCACCACTCCGCCAACTCGCCAGAGTGGACTTTCGAATAGGCGGTCGCGCGAGGCGCGTCAAGCGGATATCGGGGCTGGGTGCAGCCCGATGACATGCGAGGATTTCGCGTGCGCTGCGCATTGCTGAACCCGGCGACCTGTGGCAAGAGTCGTGACGCAAACTGAACGAATGAGTTTAGCCCATGACAGACTTTGCTGCCCGCCGGATGATGATGGTCGATACACAGGTGCGTCCTGCGGATGTGACCAAGTTTCCGATCATCGATGCGATGCTATCCGTGCCGCGAGAGCAATTCGTGCCGCGAGACCAGGTCGAGGCGGCCTATGTCAGCGAAAACATCCGGATTGCGCCGCACCGCGTGGTTTTGGAGCCGCGTACGCTGGGCAAGTTGCTGGATGCGATCAATGTCAAGAACAGTGACCTGGTCCTCGATATCGGCATCGGCTACGGCTATTCCTCGGCGGTGATCGCGAGCATGGCGGAGGCGGTGATCGCCGTGGAAGAGGATGCGAGCCTTGCCACCGAGGCGCAAACGCTTCTGTCCGAGCATGGTGCAGACAATGTCCTGGTGCACACGGGGCCATTGACCGATGGCGCGGCGCAGCACGGCCCGTATGATGCGATCATTGTTCAGGGCAGCGTCGAAGAGCTTCCACAGGTGCTGATCGATCAGCTCAAGGAAGGCGGGCGGATCGGATGCGTCTTCATGGAAGGCGCGCTTGGCGTTGTCCGGATCGGATACAAGATTGATGGCAAGATGTCGTGGCGCCATGCATTCAATGCATCCGCGCCGGTCTTGCCGGGGTTTGAAAAAGAGACCACCTTCGCGCTCTGAGTCCGCGTCGGTGACACTAGTCTGCAGTGATCGGTGATACTAGTCTGCAGTGATATGTCCTGGGAGGCATCGGGAATGGCGAAACGCGTGAAACTTACGGCACTTGCGATGGCCTGCGGCCTTGCCGTGACCGGCTCCGTGGTCAAGGCGGATACGCTGGCTGACGCGATGATCGGGGCCTATAACACCAGCGGTCTTCTCGAACAGAACCGGGCGGTCCTGCGCGCGGCTGACGAGGACGTCGCGCAGGCCATGGCGGCCTTGCGACCGGTGATTTCATGGTCAGCGGACGCGACACGCCAATTCGGGACCAGCCGTAGCGAATCGACACGCAATACGATCGTTCCGACAGTCTCGAACAGCGTGTCCGCCAGCCTTGTCGCTGAATTGACGGTCTTTGACAGCGGGCAAAACAAGTTTGCCCTCGAGACGGCCAAAGAGGCCGTGCTGGGAACCCGGCAGCAGCTGATCAATGTCGAACAGCAGGTTCTGTTGTCTGCGGTCGAGGCGCACCTGGAGGTGCGCCGGGCGATTGAAAACGTCGCACTTCGCGAAAACAACGTGCGTCTGATCAGGCAAGAGCTGAATGCCGCCCAGCAACGTTTCGAAGTCGGGGAGGTGACCCGGACCGATACGTCTTTGGCCGAGGCGCGCCTTGCCGCCGCCCGCAGCCAGCTTGCTGCGGCAGAGGGCTCCTTGACGGTGGCCCGCGAACAATATCTTGCCATCGTTGGCCGCTTGCCGAACAATCTTCAACCGGTTCAAAGCCTGCCGAATTTGCCGGACAGCGTCGATGCGGCCAAGGCGATTGCCGTGCGCGCCCATCCGCAGATCAAATCGGTCCAACACCGGATCTCGGCGTCCGAACTCGGCATTCTGCGCGCCAAGGCGGCGATGAATCCATCTGTGCGGCTTGCCGGTCGTCTGACCGTGACCGAGGGGGTGGACTCGGATCGCTTTTCGCGTGGCGGGTCTGTCGGGGTAGAGGCCGGGGGGCCGATCTACCAGGGCGGCCGTCTGACATCGCTTGTCCGTCAGGCAATGGCCAATCGTGATCAGGCGCGCGGCGAATTGCACCAGGCCATCGATCAGGTGTCACAAAATGTCGGCAACGCCTATGCGCAACTGCGAATCGCGGCGGCCAGTCTCGAGTCGACAGAACGCCAGGTGAGGGCGGCCACGGTGGCCTTCCGCGGCGTGCGCGAAGAGGCTGAACTTGGCGCACGCACGACGCTGGATGTCCTGAACGCGGAGCAGGAATTGCTCAATGCACGCTCGGCGCGGATTTCGGCGAAGGTGGACCAGGACCTTGCAGCTTATCGTGTCCTGTCCACCTTGGGGCGCTTGACCGCGTCGGATTTGCGTCTGAACGTGCAGCAATATGATCCGATCTCCTACTACAACCTGGTCAAAGACAGCCCGATTCAGAAAAGCGAGCAGGGTCAGAAGCTTGACCGTGTTCTTCAGTCACTAGGAAAAAACTAAGTTTTTCTTCATCTGTTGTGCGATGAGTGCGACCCGGCTACCTTGTGTCCGAGGTAGCAGTGGTGAACCATGTCTGATCCCGTGAAAAACGCGGAAATCGAAGATGTCCTGACGTCGATCCGCAAGCTCGTGGCGGACGAAGCGCGTCCTGTTCCGCCGGCCCGCAAACCCGACCGGGCGCAGCGGCCCGAACGGTTGGTTCTGACTCCGGAGCAGCGGGTCAAGGACGACACGACGCCGCCGGCAACCAGGGCAGAGCCGGTGCTTTTGACCGAGCCTCTCAACACCCCCGGTGCCGGACAGGTCAATGAACGCCCGATGGAAACGATTCCCGGCGATGCCCGTCTGGCTGAATTCGGCAGGGTCGAGGGTGGGTTTCCCGATTTCGATGAGGTCGAGGAAGACACCACCGGGACAGAAGACCGGGATGATACGCGCCGCACCGAACTCAGCCGCCTGATTGAAGAAGAGGTCGCCGCGGCCTTTGATGCCAGCGAGGCGGCCGTGGAAGACGGTAAGTATGCAGGTGAGGACGCGGTGGCATTTCAAGCTGACACAAAGGATCACGACCGGGCCGAGGATGCGGACGAGGCGGATGTCGCCGCAGTGGAATTCAAGCATTCCCATTACACAGGTAAACCAGCGATAGAGACGCCCGCGCCTGACCCCGTGCCGGAGCAGCCCCCGCAAACGCTTGAGGACAAGGTTGCGGCTCTGGGCCGGCTTGTGGCCCGCGATGCCAACCAGGACTTCGAGGAAGAACGGGATCGGCCCGATGCGGACGATCTTGCCCGCGCGAACGAGCCGATGGAGTGGCCCGATCCTGCCCCCTATATCGAGGCAGAAGAGGAGACGGGCACCGACGCGTCAAATGTGGTGAATGCGCGGGATGCATGGCCGCCCCAGAAGCAGCCGCCACAGGAGCCGGAGTCGCCACAGGTGGACGTCGAGTTGCCGATACAGGATGACGCGGATCAGCCGTCGCATGAGTTTTCAACGGAATCACCCGATGGGGATGCGCCGTTCGAGATCGATGAACAGATCCTCAGAGAGCTGGTCGGCGATATTGTCCGCAAGGAACTTCAGGGCGCGCTGGGCGAACGCATCACGCGAAACGTGCGCAAACTGGTGCGGCGGGAGATTCACCGCATGCTGGTGTCGCGAGACTTTGACTGACCGCTGTCGGTCAAGCTGCACAGGCGCAGGGATCGCAGACACGGGCTGCGCTCTTTGACCAAACTTCAAGGGTTTGCCAGGTCATGTCTGACCCGGCGGGGACAGACACGTTGCATTTCTGCTGAACAACAAGAAAGCGCATCCTCAAAAGGATGCGCTTTCTTGTTTCAGAGCAGGTGGTTAAGCCGCTTCTGCCTGAAGGGCAGCGGCGTTGCGGCGTTCGCTTTCTTCGCGTGACAGCGCCACCGAGGTACGCACACCCTTTCCAACGAACTCCATCAGGCCTTCGACGACCCGTTCGTTGGGGTCGATGCCCGCGCAGCTCAGCACTTCGCGACCGTCGCGCGACCGCGCCCAACGCGCGATCTGCTCCGGCCCGTTGCCATATTTCTTGTCATCGGCAATTGCGTCATCCAATGCGGCGAGGACCACGGCAGCGAACAGCTTGCGTGCGCGATTACCTTGCTCCGCGTTGAAGGCGGTACCGTCAACGAAATCTTTCATGATCCGTCCTGTGATTATTGCTCTTGTGTTTTCCGGCGTGAGGTTGCTTATGGCGCATTCCAGACGATTCGGATACCCCATTTTCGCATACCTTTTATGCAATTAGGGCATACCGGGACGCCGGTTTGAAACGATATCTGGTTGTCTGGACAGTGCAACATCTCCCAGATATAGGGACCGGCACCTTTCTATCAACCTCCTGACAAGGTTTCGCCATGCCCAAGATCAACGGTAACGAGATCCGCCCTGGAAACGTCCTCGAACATAATGATGGCCTATGGGCCGCGGTGAAGGTCGACCACGTCAAACCCGGCAAGGGTGGCGCCTTCGCACAGGTCGAGATGAAAAACCTGCGCAACGGATCGAAACTGAATGAACGCTTCCGCTCGGCCGACAAGGTGGAACGCGTGCGTCTGGAACAAAGGGACATGCAGTTCCTGTACGAGTCTGACGGTATGCTCGTGTTCATGGACACCGAAACATACGACCAGGTCGAATTGCCTGCTGATATTCTTGGTGAACGCCGTCCGTTCCTTCAGGACGGCATGACCATCGTGGTCGAGTTCTACGAGACAGAGGCGCTCAATGCGTCTTTGCCACAGAAAGTGACCTGCAAGATCGACGAGACCGAACCCGTGGTCAAAGGCCAGACTGCCGCGAACAGCTTCAAACCGGCGGTGCTCGACAACGGGGTCAAGGTCATGGTGCCGCCCTTTGTCGGCCAGGACGAGATGATCGTGGTGAACACCGAGACCATGGAATACGCTGAACGCGCCTGATCACCCAGGCTATCCGCAGATTTGGCGCCTGACACGCTGGGTCTGCAACGGGTGCCTCCGCACGCGGCATTTCCCGGTCGTTAACCCATTTTGAGTGATATCTTCCGCACGGTGCGCACCGAGCGGGAAGGGTCACTCCCATGCCGCGACAGACATCTCATCGGTGAGGCGCGGCGACGCGTCGACCAACCGAAGATCGATCTTGCCGGGGCTTTGCCCCTTGGTCACGGGGGAGACCCCGTCACAGGGATAGAGTTGTCGACCTCCGGGGCGGCGCCGCTTCCTTCACTTCGGCCCTGTCATGGGCTGTGCAGTTCAAACCCTGCCGGGCCGGTCTCGCGCAGGGCTTTGGGCGTCGGATCACGGGGTGTAATGCACCGTTGCATCCTCGGCGCGCATATCACTTCCGGCGCGATCATAGCGCAGATAGGCCAAACCCTGATCGCCCGCCTGCGTGAAAAGCGTACCGGCCGTCTTTTCGCCACAGAGGATCTCTGTGCCCACCGGGGCCCTCCCTTCCAGCGCAACCCGTGCCAGCCCTTTGCGCAGTTGTGTCTTGTGTTTCATCCGGGCGACAACTTCCTGTCCGACGAAACAGCCCTTGCGGAAATCAACGCCGTTCAAACGCTCGAAGCCCATTTCCAGGATGTAACTGTCTTCGGTCAGTTCTATCCCGCTTTCAGGCACCAGCGCGGCAACGCGCACCGCGTCCCAGTCAACATCTGCATCCCCTGGCTGGCCATCATATCCACGCCAGCCCAATGCCGGGTCACGCGGGTCGGCAAAGGCGCCATCCGGTGCATCGCCCAGCCCGCGGGTCACGGCCAGGTCGGTCTCTTCGATCTCCACCTTGGAGCGCAGCTTGTACATCGTCAGCGCTTTTTTCAGATCGGCGGCAAGAGGTGCCGCCACGTCGAGAAGAATGTTTTCCCCGTCTGGCACAAGCAGGAAATCCGCGCGATATTTACCCTGTGGCGTCAACATCGCGGCATAGACCAGACCCTCGCTCAGGTTGGCCACGTCATTCGTGACGAGCCCCTGAAGAAACTCCTGTGCCTCGGCTCCGCTGATCCTGAAAACTGTTCGATCTGACATATGCGCCTTTCGCCTTCGCTGCTGATCAAGAGATAACGGTCAGCCGCGCCGGTGCAAGGGGTCAGGCGGGACGGACCGATGTGCCGAACACCTGCCGCGACAGGATACGGTCGATCGAAAGCGCGCCCGCGCCCTTGATCACAAGCGTCACAAACAGAAACATCCAGAAGGCCCGCTGGTCTAGAATTGCGCTGTCCGGCACCCTGTCGAACCAAGCGCCCAGGGTTTCGGCATGTGCAATGCCGCCGTGACCATATAGGTCGGTCAGGCTTTGAACGCTGACAAAGCCGATCATTCCGAGCGCGGCCAACCGGGTAAAAAGCCCGATCACGATCAGCATCGGGAGGATGAACTCGGCCCATGTGCCGGCAACCACGACCAGCCAGTGAAACACCGACAATTGCGAGACGTCATAGACAACGGCGTCCATCTGTTGGGGAAAGATTTGCGCATAGGCGCCGTCGGAGGGCAGGACAAGTCCCGTGAGCCCGTCGCCAAGTTTCGTCATCGCCGAGGACCAGAAGTATATCAGGAGGGTCGCGGCAAAGACAAAGCGGGCAAGCAGGGGGATAACCCCGTCAAGAGCGCGCTCCAGGCTTGTGAAAATCTCGGAGTATAGGCTGACTATGCGGTCCATGGCTCGAATTCCTAGCTAACAGATGATGAAGGTCTCAGTGCCGTGATTGCGTTCTGGGCCAGGAGCAGGGTCAGCAAACGCGCAAGATCGAAGGCCGCGCCGCCGGCCGCGATGGCCGCGCCGAAGGGTTTGCCGTCCTGAAAGGCGGCCAGCACCTCGGTCGCACCGGGGCCAAGGATGACTGGTTCTGGATCGTATTCTGCGCGCAGGACCGCCACGTCCTGGGGTCCGCCGGATGGCTTGTCCGCGCCGCGCAGGGTGTAATGCCAGATTGCCCCGATGGGCCAGCGTGACCGGATCACCCGCAGCGACGGGGCGAGGTCAATGCGGGTGGTCAGCAATGTCGGCTCGTCCAGTGCCTGCAACACGGCCGGATCGATCCCGGTGCTGTCGGCGGCGTGGTAGCTTTGGCGCATGGCCAGGTCGATCCGGGCGACGTCGCCAAGATAGGGCAGCTGTGCCAATTGTTCGACGCTGGCAAGGAAATCCGGAAACGCCGACCCGTATTGCGACATTACCGGAGATCGGGGCGGTGCCTGCCGCAGGAAACCCCGTGCGAGATGATCAAAATTCTCCCGCCCGATCAGCCCAACGATGGCGGGAAACCCGTCTGCCAAAGCCTGTCGCAGGGCCACCGTGACATTGTTGCGATAGACGCCATAGCGCCGCCCGGCGGGGTGGTCGTGGCCATCGGTCAGCCCCTCTGGCACAGGGGCGGACGGTGCCAGCAGGCCTGAGTGAAAGCTTGTTTGGCTGGTCACGCCAGCACCCGGTTCAGGGCTGCGTCGGCCCGGCGCGCTTCGGCGGCGAGGACGGGCCAGTCGGGCACATCGGTGTCCCATTCCACCAAGAGCGGCTTGGGGCCGGATTGCGCCAGAGTGTGGTCGAGCAACTGCCAGACCGGGTCAACCACGGCACGGCCGTGGCTGTCGATCAACAGGGGCGCGCCATGATCGTCTTCGTCCTCGTCATGACCGCCAAGATGGATTTCGCCTACTGCGTCCAGCGGGTAGGCGTCGATATACCCTTGCGGAGAATAGTCGAGATTGGTTGCGGACACGAAGACATTGTTCACGTCCAACAAGAGGCCGCAGTCCGTCCGACGCACAAGTTCAGCGAGGAAATCCGTCTCGGACCACGTGCTTTCTGCAAAGGCAAGGTAGGAGGACGGGTTTTCCAGCAGCATGCGGCGGCCCAGCGTCGTCTGTACCTCGTCAATATGGTCGGCGACACGTGCGAGCGTGTCATTGGTATAGGGCAGGGGAAGCAGATCGTTCAGGAAATGACTGTCATGGGTCGACCATGCCAGATGTTCGGAAAAGCTGGCCGGGTCGAGCCAGTCGCAGAGGTGCTTGAGCCGTGCCAGGTGGTCCGGGTCAAGCCGTCCTTCACCGCCGATGGACAGTCCGACACCGTGAACGGAAATCGGAAAGCGTTCGGACAGGACCTTGAGCTGCGCAATCGGGCGTCCGCCATCGCCCATGTAATTCTCGGCATGGACTTCGAGCCATCCCACCGGGTTCGGATCGGTCAGGATGTCGGTAAAATGCTGCGCCTTGTAGCCAACGCCGGGACAGGCGGGCAGGTGGCGGAAAGCATGTGTGGCATCAGGCATGTCCGGCTCCGTGATGGTCGGAGATCGGCCAGGTTTGACCGATCTCGTCATGGTTTCAGCCTTGTGGCAGGTCGCGCTCCAGCTCTTCGAGCGATCCGGTCCGCGCCGAGCCATCGGCCATTTCGGGAAGCTCGATTTCGGTGCAGGTGCCGGAATCGACAAGGGTCCATGCGTTGCCCTGGAAATCCACGGTGGATGTTCCGGCGCAGGTTGTGCCCGGACCCGCGGCGCAATCGTTCTCACCGGCGAGCGACACGCCAAAGCATTTTTCCTTGGCCTGGGCTGTCGCTGTGGAGGTGTGTGCGGCAAAGCTGGCGGCAACGGCCCCAACGATTGCGGCGGTCTTGAGTGTCTTCGACATGAGATAGCTCCTTGTACTGACGCGTGATAATAACTGTGCCGCCGGCATCGGCGACGCCGCGACAGCCCTACCATGCCCTGCGGCAGCATGCCGCGCTATTCACGGGGCCGTGCATCACACCGGCGTTATGCGCAGTGAGGCATGGCGAGAAAAATTTTCAGGCTTTTCATGAACATAGAAAAGGCCCCGTTACATGACGGGGCCTTTTCGAAACTTTCCAGCGCTGGAATGTTACAGAAGATCCGGCGGTGTCGCCTCTTTTTCGAGGCTGCTCACGATATCGGTCAGGGATGTTACAGCGGTCTGCTTTTCGCCAAGGCGCCGCACCGTCACTGTCCGGTCCGCGACCTCTCGGTGGCCGATGGCAAGGATCACCGGCACCTTGCCGACGCTGTGTTCGCGCACCTTGTAATTGATCTTCTCGTTGCGGGTGTCCGCCTCTGCGCGCACACCGGCCTTGGTCAATTCGGCCACGACTTCGTGCACATACTCATCCGCCTCCGACACGATGGAGGCCACGACCACCTCGCGAGGAGCGAGCCAGAAGGGCAGTTTGCCAGCGTGTTCCTCGATCAGGATGCCGATGAACCTCTCGAACGATCCGAGCGTTGCGCGGTGCAGCATGACGGGTCGATGGCGCGCCCCGTCTTGCCCGATATAGGTCGCGTCCAGCCGGTCCGGCAGCACGAAATCGACCTGCAGCGTGCCGCATTGCCAATCCCGGCCAATCGCGTCAGTCAGAACGAATTCCAGCTTGGGGCCATAAAACGCGCCTTCGCCGGGGTTCAGCTCGAACTCGCAACCCGCGGCAATCGTGGCCGCCTTGAGGGCATCTTCGGATTTATCCCAGACATCATCCGATCCGGCACGGGTGTCGGGACGGTCGGAGAACTTGACCTTGAACCGCTCAAATCCGAGGTCGCGATAGATTTCTGACAGGAAGTCGATAAAGCGTTTCGTTTCATCTTCGATCTGGTCCTCTCGACAGAAAATATGGGCATCATCCTGGGTGAACCCGCGCACGCGCATGATGCCGTGCAGGGCCCCGGAGGGTTCATACCTATTGCACGACCCGAATTCGGCCATACGCAGGGGAAGATCGCGGTAAGACTTTAACCCCTGGTTAAAAATCTGAACATGACCGGGGCAATTCATCGGCTTGAGCGCATTGACCGCCTTTTCGCGGGCGTGCTCTTCGTCCACTTCGACGATGAACATGTGGTCCTGGTACTTGTCCCAGTGGCCCGACGCCTCCCAGAGCTTGCGGTCCACCACTTGCGGAGTGTTCACCTCGACATATCCGCCGGTGGTCTGCTTGCGGCGCATGTAATCCTGCAACAGGGTATAGATGCGCCAGCCGTTCGGATGCCAGAAGATCTGGCCGGGCGCTTCCTCTTGCATGTGAAACAGGTTCATCTCGCGGCCAAGACGGCGGTGATCGCGCTTGTCGGCCTCTTCGAGGAAGGTCAGGTATTTCTTCAGGTCGTCGCGGTTCCTGAACGCGACGCCGTAGATCCGTTGCAACATCGGACGATTGTTGTCGCCAAGGAAATAGGCGGCAGAGACGTTCATCAGCTTGAACGCATCCGCAGGCACCTGGCCGGTATGCTGCAGGTGCGGGCCGCGGCACAGATCCATCCAGTCGCCATGCCAATACATGCGAATTTCTTCGCCTTCAGGGATCTTGTCGAGGATTTCAACTTTATAAGGTTCGCCGTTGTCGGTGTAGTGCTGGCGCACCTTCTCGCGCGACCACAGCTCGGTCCGTACCGCGTCGCGCGCGTTGATGATCTCTTTCATCCGCTTCTCGATCGCGCCAAGGTCTTCGGGCGTGAACGGCTCTTCCCGGTCGAAATCGTAGAACCAGCCGTTGTCACGCACCGGACCGATGGTGACTTTGACGTCGGGCCAGATCTCCTGCACCGCGCGTGCCATGATGTGCGCCAGGTCGTGCCGGATCAGTTCGAGCGCCGGTGCGTCATCCTGCATCGTGTTGATGGCGATCTGCGCGTCGTTTTCGATCGGCCATTGCAGATCCCAATGCGCCCCATTCACGGTGGCGGAAATGGCTTTCTTGGACAGGGATTTGGAAATGCTCTCGGCGACTTCGGCAGGGGTGATCCCTGCATCGTAGTCGCGCGCATTGCCATCGGGAAAGGTCAGGGAAATCTGGCTCATCGGCCCAGCTCCTCGTCAGTTTGGCGCCCACGGAACGCCCGGTTGCGGGTTATGTATAGTGCCGCGCTTTTGGCAGCGGGGCGGTCTGCCGTCAAGCCATGCCATGCAGACCGGAGCGCAACGAGTCGCCCGCGATGGCATCAAAACGCGGAAATTTTGTGCGGTATACGACAGTATTATGGAAAACCGCCGGATTTCAGGAGGTTGCCGGCCTCCTTTGCTATGGACGAATGCGACGCAATTGTTATCTATACCGACATCCGTATTCGGAAACGTTTACACCACCACACGGCGTAGGGAGCAGACAATGCCTGGCTACAATACCAGTTTCGAATTGACCGTCGAGGACATGGAGCTGATCGAAGACGCGTTGCGCAGCACCAAACAGTCGCTCAATACGGCCGTGATCGATCAGGACGCGGATCCCATCCGCCCGGATGAGACGACGCGCGAACTTGACGCGTCGATGAAGCAGATAAGCGACCTGCTGGGGCGACTCCACAACCAGAAGAACTTTTACCGTCCCAAAACCGGCGCATATATCGGCGGATGAGAGACGGCGCGGGCGGGATCAGCCAGAGAAAACCCGACGGATGACGTGGTTCCCGCCGCCGGGACAAACACCCGGACAGGATGTGCAGCGCAGGGCCATCCAGGTCCGTGATCACGCCTGTAGCGTCCAAAAGCCTCGCCGGCCAGACAAACGCGTGCCGCCGTGCCGCATGGCTACGACGCAAGCATAGCGCAGACGACAACTGGTGTGTGATGCGGAACCAAGAGCTGGTGCCAGCGGTTGCCAAGTCTTGAGGAACCAAGCGGACCGCTGCGACATGACTGACCCGACCACCCAGGCCTATGAAGAGATAACCGATGCCGACGGCCCGGTTGCACAGCGCGAGGTGCGCAACGGGATTCGCCACATGCTCAGCCTGTCGATGACCAAGGTGGCGGATGGCCTGATCGACCCGAAACTGGTGCTCAGCTGGCTGTCCACTGCGCTGGGCGCGCCCGCTGCGCTGACCGGGTTTTTGGTGCCGATCCGCGAGGCCGGCGCCTTGCTGCCGCAGATCGTATTGGCCAGTTGGGTCCATTCGATGGCGTATCGCAAATGGGCCTGGGTTGCCGGATCGGCGGGGCAGGCTGTTGCGGCCGGGGCCATCGTGGTGATCGCCTTGACACTGGAGGGCGGGACCGCCGGGCTGGCGCTCTGCGGCGCATTGGCGGTCCTGGCGCTGTCGCGGGCTGCCAGTTCCGTCAGTTACAAGGACATCCTTGGCAAGACGGTCCGGAAAACCCGGCGCGGCGCGGTCACCGGCGTAGCCGGATCCACGGCGTCGATCGCTGTTCTGATCTTTGCCGGATTGCTCATCTCCGGCCTGCTTCGTGATATAACGCCGGTCGTGATAGCCATTGCGCTCGCCTCTGTCCTTTGGGGCTTTGCCGCCTTGCTGTTCGCGCGGATCGAAGAAGACGCGTCGCACAACGGGGCGGACAGCGCCTTTGATCTGTCGCCACTGAAAGTGGACGGCCAGTTCCGCCTCTTTATCGTGGTGCGCGGGCTCTTGACCGTGACGGCGCTGGCCCCGCCCTATTTCGTGATGCTCGGCGACAGCCAATCGGCCTTGTCCAACCTCGGCGCATTGCTGCTGGCCTCGGCGGCGGCAGCTTTTGCCGGCTCCTATGTCTGGGGACGGCTCTCTGACAGGTCCGCGCGCAAGGTGCTGTTCCTTTCGGGAGCGCTTGCGGCGGCCTTTGCCAGCCTCGCTGTTTTGGCGCAGCTTTCCGGCTGGGCCGACACGCGCTGGGTGGTTCCGGCACTTCTGTTCTTCTTCATGCTGTCCTATCAGGGCGTGCGCTCGGCGCGATCGGTCTATCTTGTCGATATGTCTCCGGAGGACCAACGCGCCTCTTACGCCGCTTTGGCCAACACGGTCATCGGAGCGTTGCTGCTGGTCACCGGGGCGTTTGGCGGTCTTCTGGCATTGGCCGGTCCGGTGACGGCGCTCAGCGGTTTTGCCGTGTTGGCGGTGGTCGGCGGAGGTCTGGCGCTCAGGCTTGACGAGGTGGAAAAAGACTAGTCCCCTCTTGGGGTCCGGTGCACCTTGCGCAAAGATGCGGCGGCGCAAAGATGGAGATACATGTGACACAGATTCAGCATCTCGACGGGCCGAACGGCACGCCGCTCGCCTATGCCAAAACAGAGGGCGACGCTCCGACCATCGTCTTCCTGTCGGGGTATAAATCCGACATGGAGGGCACAAAGGCGGTGCATCTGGAGGCCTGGGCCAAGGCGCTGGGCCGGGCCTTTCTGCGGTTCGATTATTCCGGGCATGGCGCGTCTGGCGGCGTCTTCGAAGAGGGCTGCATCGGTGACTGGGCGCGCGATGCGCAGGCGGTGATCGAGGCGACATGCGACGGACCGATCCTGCTGGTCGGGTCGTCGATGGGCGGCTGGATCGGCTGCCTGCTGACCCGGCGGCTGCGGCACGTGGCGGGGTTCGTCGGCATAGCCGCCGCGCCCGATTTCACCGAAGACGGGTTCTGGGCCGATTTTACCGACGATCAGCGCCGACAGGTCATGCAGGACGGGCAGGTGGCGGTACCGTCCGATTACGGCGATCCCTATATCATCACCCGCCGCCTCATAGAGGATGGGCGTGACAACCTCGTGCTGCGTAACCCTTTGCCTATGCCGTTCCCCGTGCGCCTGATGCAGGGCACCGAGGATACCGCCGTGCGCCGCGAGACCGCGCTGCGGCTGCTGGACCACATCGACAGCCCGGATGTGAAACTGACATTGGTCAAGGGCGCGGACCATCGGTTCTCGGAACCGCAGAACCTGCGCCAGATCGAGGATGCGATCCGTGACGTGATCGGCTGAGGCCGTGATCCCGCTTCGCTTGGATAGGCCCGATAGACAGGCCGGATAGACAGTCCCGGATCGCGCCCGTTTGCCCAGACGGCGGTGTTCCTTGGAACAGTGGATATCGCTGATCACACGGAGCGAGGCAGATGCGGGGGGTCCGTCGTGACGCACAGGGTTGCGGACCCGCAGGGGCTTAAGGGGCAGGCGACACAATGAACGCCTGTTAACCAAATCGAAGCGTCCTCGGTGCAGGCATGGGGCATCGAAATTGACGGGCCGGTGATTCTGCAGGGATCGGCCCGCAGACCGGAAAGGCTGCAATGAAAGGCTTCGACACCCGCTTCACCGATTTTCCCGACTATATCCTTGGGATCACAAAGGAAATCTGGGAGGACCGTGGCCTCGCGGCGCGGATGAAGGACTATTACCATCCGGATGTCATCATTCGCACGCCCGGCGGAATCGCCTTCGGTGAACCGGCCATGACGGCTGCGACGATGGCCACGCTGCATGAATTTCCGGACCGGGCGTTGCTGGGCGAAGACGTGATCTGGTCTGGCAGGCCCGAGGTCGGAATGTTGTCGTCGCATCGTATCCTGTCGACCGCGACCCACACAGGAGACGGTCACTTCGGGCCGGCGACAGGGCGCAAGGTTCGCGTTCGGGCGCTTGCCGATTGCTATGCCAAAAACAACATGATCAGCGATGAATGGCGGATCCGTGACAATGGCGCAATCGTTCGCCAGCTTGGCTTCGACGTCAAGGACTGGGCGCGCGACCGCATCGCCGGGCTTGATCCCGAAACCCAGCCATTTCGTCCGGCTGTCGATGTGCAGGGCCCCTATACCGGGCGCGGCAACGACAACCAGTGGGGCGCGGCGTTCGCCGCAGTGCTGAGCCGTATCATGGCAGGCGAGCTGTCGGTGATCTCCGATCAATACGACCGGGCGATACAGGCCGACCTTCCGGGGGGGCGTACCGTTCATGGCACTGCCGAGGTGGACGCCTTCTGGCTGGGCCTGCGGGCGTCTTTTCCCTTTGCCGGTTTTGACATTCATCACCAGATCGGTCTTGAAGAACCCAACATGCCGCCCCGCGCCGCGATCCGCTGGTCATTGACCGGCAAGCACGATGGCTGGGGCGCCTTTGGTGCCCCCACGGGGGCCGAGGTGCACGTGATGGGCCTTTCGCAGGCCGAATTCGGACCACGCGGGGTTCGCCGCGAATGGACACTCTACGATGAAACCGCGATCTGGATGCAAATTCTGGCCCACTCGGGCTGATACCACGAGGCAAAGACCAATGGCGCCATCCGAGAGGACGGCCCGAATCGGTTCCGCGTGTCATGATGGTCCCCCTGATCTCACGGGCGAAATCGACATTGACGTGCGGCCCGAAATCACCTGTCCGGCAGTTTTCATGCCCGGCTTGACGTGGGTCATGGCAGAGATGTTTCTTTTGGACTGGAATGGTGATCCAGACACAGGAGGGGACCATGCTGAAAATCACCAAGCCGGAGCCGAACCGTATCGATCTTGACCTGTCCGGCAAGATCACGTCCGAAGAGATGGCAAGCGGGTTGGATGACCTTCTCGAAAAGTCTCAGGATGTGAACGCGGGGCGGATGCTCTACACGATCTCATCCTTTGCCTTTCCCGATCTCAGCGCCATCGCTGTTGAAATGGCGCGCTTGCCCAAACTCTTCAGCCTTCTGGCACGCTTCGATCGCTGCGCGGTCTTGTCCGATGCCGCATGGATCCGAACCGCAGCAGAGGTCGAAGGCGGGTTTTTGCCGGGCATCGATTTCAAGGCGTTCGACCTGTCCGCGCGTGACCAGGCCGAGGCGTGGCTGAAATCCGGGGTCAGTTGACGGGCGCGATGCAGGTTTTGCGCTAGCTTTTCACGTCAATCACACCGCGTTCGGTGACAATCATATCCAGCGGCTGATCCCTGTCCTCCAGAGGCAGGCTGTCGTCCTCCTGTGCGGCATAGGCGAACCCGATGGCCAGCGTGGGGCGCTGCGCGCGCAGCATTTCCAGCGTGCGGTCGTAAAATCCGCCGCCATAGCCCAGCCGCCCGCCAGCGCGGGAAAACGCGACCAGTGGCACGATCAGAACTTCGGGGGTGATCAGCCGTTCCGTGGCTGGCACCATAGCGCCGAAGGGCCCATCGACCAGCGCGCAGTCGGGCTCCCATTGCGAGAACACCAAGGGCTGTGTCTTGGCGCGGATCACCGGGACGCCCACGACGCCATGTGCGGCGGCTTCGGCCATGGCGGGCAAAGGATCGATCTCGGTGCGCATCGGCATGTAGCCCGACACCGGCACGCCGCGATACCCGGCCAGCACCTCGCTCAGATAGCCCGCCGCACCGGGACGGGAGGCGTCATGCGCCAGTTTGCGACGGGCAAAAGCCGCCTTGCGTGCTTCGGCCTTGCGCGCCTCGGGCCTCACAACAGCACCAGCACGGCCAGCCCGAGAAAGGCGAAAAACCCGACCACATCCGTGACGGTGGTCACGAACGCCCCCGAGGCCAGCGCCGGGTCTATCCCCAGCTTTTCCAGCGCGATCGGGATACCGGTACCGGCAAGCCCCGCCACCACGAGGTTGATCACCATCGCGGCCGCGATCACGCCCCCCAGCGCCAAGGACCCGAACCAGACGTAGCCGACCGCGCCCATGATCACGGCAAAGGCAACGCCGTTGATCAGCCCGACCAGCACCTCGCGCCGGATCACCCGCCAGACGTTCGAGCCGGTCAAATCCTTGGTGGCCAGCGCCCGCACCGCCACGGTCAGCGATTGGGTGCCCGCATTGCCGCCCATCGACGCCACGATGGGCATCAGCACGGCCAGCGCCACGATGGTCGCGATCGCCTCTTCGAACTGGGAAATGACAAGGCTGGCAAGGATGGCCGTCACAAGGTTGACGAACAGCCACGGAAAGCGCCGCTTGGTGGTTTCGCGCACCCGGTCCGCGACCGAGCTTTCGCTGTCCACACCGGCAAGGCGCAGGATGTCTTCCTCGTTTTCCTCGTCCAGCACCGCCATCGCGTCATCGATGGTGATGACCCCGACAAGACGCTCGTTCTCGTCGACCACGGGGGCGGAAATCAGGTGATACTGGTTGAACGCGTAGGCCACGTCCCCTTCGTATTGTGACACGGGAAAGACGTGGAAGGTCTCTTCCACGAGCGATCTCAGCAACACCTCGCGGCGCGACCCCATCAATTTGCCAAGCGTAATGTTGCCAATCGGGTGAAGCCGCGGATCGACGAGAATGATGTGGTAGAACTGGTCAGGCAGGTCTTCCGAGGCACGAATGAAATCAATCGCGTCACCGACGCTCCAATGTTCCGGCGCCATCACGACCTCGCGCTGCATCAGGCGTCCGGCAGAGTACTCCGGGTATGTCAGCGATTGCTGCACCGCGACCCGGTCGCTGTCTTCAAGCGCATCAAGGATCGCACCATGCTGGTCTTCTTCGAGGTCCTCGAGAAGATCGACAACGTCGTCGCTTTCCAGGCCGCGCACCGCGTCGGCCAGAACCTGCGGCGACAGGATGCTGATCACCTCTTCACGAATGGACTCGTCCAGCTCCGACAGGATGTCGCCATCGAATTCGCGGTCATAGAGCCGGATCAGACGTACCCGTTCGAAGGAATCGACCTGTTCCAGCAGGTCGGCGATGTCTGCCGGGTGCAGAGGCTCCATCAGCTCGACAAGCTGGTCGCGGTCCTCCCTTTCAACGGCATGGAGAATCTGCCCGACGGCACTCCGACCAAGGCTGAAGCCATCGTCCTCTTCGGAGATTTCGGGTGCGTCCGAGGATTGATCTCTGGTCATCGTGCCCTTGCCCCCATCATAGGCGTCTCAGAGCTTCATTTACGGATTCCCCGCCGGATACAACAGGTCACCTGTGCAATTTACCCGGTGGCCCGGACAGGCTAGGCTGGTGCGCCCGATAAACACACAGGCCAGACATGTCAGACATCACGCTTCATCTGGGCCAGACCCTCTGGTTCACCGGCAACCCGCAGATCGACGGGCCTGCTGCTGCGCAATTCGACCCCAGAGGCGCAATTGCGGTGAAGGAGGGGCATGTCCTGGAACGCGGGTCTGCAGATGATATGCGCCGTGCGCATCCCGCCGCCCATGTCGAGGATCATGCGGAGGCCCTGATCCTGCCGGGATTCGTCGACGCGCATGTCCACTACCCCCAGACCGGCATGATCGCGAGCTGGGGCAAGCGGCTGATCGACTGGCTCAACACCTATACGTTCCCCGAAGAGATGCGGTTCGGCGATGCGGGCTACGCGGCCAAGATCGCGGAGCGGTATCTGGACCTGGCGCTGGCGCACGGCACCACGACCATGTGCAGCTATTGCACCATCCATCCGCAAAGCGTCGATGCCTATTTCACGGCGGCGCAAGCGCGCGGGATGCGTGTTCTGGGCGGCAAGACCTGCATGGACCGCAACGCGCCCGACGGGCTGCGCGACAGCGCGCAATCGGCCTATGACGACAGCAAGGCGCTGCTGGCGCGCTGGCAGGGGCAGGGCAGGGCGTCCTATGTCATCACGCCGCGCTTTTCGCCGACCTCGACGCCGGATCAATTGTCGGCGCTGGGCGCCGTCTGGGCCGAACATCCGGACTGCCTGATGCAAACCCATCTGAGCGAACAGACCGACGAAATCGCCTGGGTGCGCGGGCTTTACCCGCGGGCGCGCGATTATCTGGATACCTATGAGGCGCACGGTCTGCTGGGTGCAAACGGCCTTTACGGCCATGCCATCCACCTTGAGCCGCGCGAACGCGACCGCCTGCGCGAGGTCGGCGCGGCACTGGTGCATTGCCCGACCTCGAATACCTTCATCGGATCGGGCCTCTTTGACATGGCGGGGCTGGTGGCCGAGGGCCAGCGCGTCGGGCTGGCCACCGATACCGGCGGCGGGTCGTCTTTCTCGATGCTGCGCACGATGGCGGCGGCCTACGAGGTGGCGCAACTGCGCGGCACGGCGCTGCACCCGTCGGCACTGCTGTGGCTGGCCACCGAAGGCTCGGCGCGGGCGCTGCGCATCGCAGACCGGGTGGGCACGCTGGCCCCGGGAACCGAGGCGGATTTCATCACGCTCGATCTTGGCTCAACGCCCGCCATCGCTCAACGCAGCACCCGCGCGGCGGATATCTGGGAAGCGGTGTTCCCGACGATCATGATGGGCGACGACCGCGCTGTGTCCGGTGTCTGGGTGATGGGGGAACGACGCGGCGTGCCAAGCCCCGACTGATGATCGGCAACAAGCCGGTGCCGAGCACGGGCATCTTGCGACGTCATCCAGGCCGTCAGTCATGTTGTTCCACGGTTTGACCCACGAAAAAAGCCGCGTCCAGAGTGCCCCGGCGCGGCTTTTCTTCACTGTCCGTGTGAACGGAAGGCTTACTTGATCTTGCCTTCCTTGTACTCGACGTGCTTGCGCGCGACGGGGTCGTACTTGCGCACAGACATCTTTTCCGTCATCGTCCGCGCGTTTTTCTTGGTCACGTAGAAATGACCCGTTCCCGCAGACGAGTTCAGGCGGATTTTGATTGTGGTCGGCTTCGCCATGGGTCGTCTCCTGCATCGGGCAAGGACTGCCCGTGAATATTCTCTTGAACGTCGCCTTCTACCCGTGCGCGCGGGTGAGTCAACCCGTCACGCGGGGTTCTTTGCCCGGAAAGCTCATAAAAACGCGCGGAGGGCCTGTAAGCCGGATTCTGTCCCCCTCGGGTTGCCCCGAGGTTGGATGACCATTCCTCTGGGACCGATGTTGCCACCGGCCTCGTGCTGCCAACCCGGGGATCTGGGCTGAAGCGACCCTGCCGGCGCGCGGCGCGATCCCCCTATTCGGCATTGCTCCCGGTGGGGCTTGCCATGCGGGGACTGTTGCCAGCCCCCCGGTGGGCTCTTACCCCACCGTTTCACCCTTGCCCCGACCGAAATCGGGGTGGTCTGTTCTCTGTGGCGCTTTCCGTCAGGTTGCCCTGCCCGGGCGTTACCCGGCACCGTTGCTTCAGGGAGTCCGGACTTTCCTCCCCTCTTTCGAGGGGCAGCCATCCAGCCCTCCGCGCGACCCGTGGCGTAGGTGAAGACGCCCCCGCGGTCAATCGCCCTGTTTCGAGCCCTGCGCTCCCCTGTCTTCTCTGGTTCGCAAATATCCCGGGAGTTTGAGGGCAGAGCCCTCAAGATGGTCCGTCGACGGACCATTCCCGCTGCGTCGACGCGGCGTGCCCCTGGCCCAGCATTCCTAGCGCAGCACATAGGGCTGGTGCAGCCACTCCCACAGCGCATCGTTCGTCTCGTCCGGGGTTTCCAGCGTCGGCAGGTGGCCGGCGTCATCCAGCACGACCAGCCGGGCATGCGGGATCAATTCCGCCATGAAACTGTGCCGCTTGACCGGGCAGAGCGCGTCATGCGCACCGCAAAGCACCAGCGCGGGCTGGCGGATCTTGCGCAGCGTGGATTGCTGGTCGCGGCGGCGTTGCAGGGCGCGGGATTGGGTGATGAACACCTCCGGTCCCAGCGTTTGGGCCATGTCCATCATCGTTTGCAGCACCGCCGGGCGCCGCGGGCCGGGGGCAAGGTAGATGGGCTTCAACGCATCCCGCATCACGTCGGTCAGCTTGCCGGCCTTGACCTTGATGATCTGCGGCTCGCGATCGGCTGCAACAGGCGGCGTTTCAGCAAGGCAATTGGTGTCCATCAACGCGATCCGCGTCACCCGGTCCGGTGCGCGGCGCAACACTTCCATGGCCACGACACCGCCCATGCTCAGCCCGGCCAGCGCGAATTTTTGCGGCAGCGCGGTCAACAGGTTCGACGCGATTTCCTCGATCCGTTGACCGTGGGTTATTGGCGCAACCATGACCGGGTGGGTGGCAGACAAGGCGCGCAACTGCGGCTCGAAGAGCCGCGCGTCGCACATCATTCCGGGAAGAAAGACAACCGGTTCATTCATGGCTTTGTACGCGTCCCGACGCCAGCTTGGCCCCGTCCGCAAGCGCGCCCAGCTTGGCATAGGCGATCTCGGGATCGACCGTCCCGAAACCGGCAAACGTGCCAAAACCGCAATCGCTGCCTGCGATTACCCGGTCCGCCCCGACGATCCCGGCAAAGCGGTCGATCCGCTGCGCCACCACTTCGGGGTGCTCGACGAAATTGGTTGTCGTATCGACCACACCGGGCACCAGCACCATGTCGTCTCGGATCTCGGATTTGCGGTCGCGGAACACGGTCCACTCATGCGCGTGGCGGGGGTTCGAGGTCTCGAACAGCACCTGTCCCGCCCGCACCTTCATCAGGGTCGGAAACACCGTGTCCATGTCGATGTCGCACACATGGGGGCCTTCGTAATTGCCCCAGCAGATATGCACCCGCACGCGGGCCGGGTCGATCCCGTCCAGCGCGTGGTTCATCGCTTCGACATTGGCCTCGGCGATCCTGACGAATTCGGCATCGGTCAGGTCGTTGAACAGCATGTGCTTGGATAGGGCCAGATCGGGACAATCGAGTTGCAGCATCAGCCCGCTGTCCACGATGGTGCGGTATTCGTCCTTCATCGCGTCGGCGAGTGCGGCCAGGTAAGCGTCGCGGCTGGGATAGAAATCGTTTTGCAAGAACAGAGAGATGACGCCTGGAGAGGCGGCATTCATGAAGCCTTGGGTTGCGTCATGCCCGGCCATCGCGGTCTTGAGATTGCCGATGTCGGTTTCCAGCTCGCCCTGGCCCCTGGATTTGACCTCGCCGATGCACATCGGGCGCGCGTATTTTGGCGACCCGGCATCATCCCTGAGCCGCTCCAGGAAGGAGGGGTAGAGCTTGAGATCCGCCGGCGCGTTGCGCGGGCTGTCGCCGTCGAAGCCCTCGTAGCGGTCCTTGACATAGGTGGCGTAGCTGATCTTGGAGGTTTCTCCGTCACTGACAACGTCGATCCCGGCCGCGACCTGTCGGCGCACGGTTTCACAGACGGCTTCGGTCATCGCGGCGTCGAAGGCCTTTGCTTCATGGACTGTGCCCGTCTCGCGGGCGAAAATGAAATCCACCACCTCTTGCGTGCGCGGGAGCGATCCGACATGCGTGGTCCTGATGTGTGTCATGTGACCAAGGGTCCCGTTCTGCGCGGCGTTGCGGCGACACTAACAAAACCGCAGCCGGTTGAAAGAGGGTTCGCATGGCGCGGGCGCGGCGCCGCCGTTCGTCAGCCTCGGCAGACCGCCGTCGGGAACGGGGCTTTATGCCGGTACGTGCCGGTTTGCCTGAATTTTCCGCAAGTTTGTCCAATGCTCGGCCATCTTTCGCCGTGATCCTCTGGTGTACCGGCAACCACCGAACAAGAAAATGGGACATGATCGCAGTATGCTTGTCTGGCTTTGCCTTGCCTGGGTCTTTGCCTCGGCGCTTGTGGCGTTCCTGCCGATGCGGCGGCAATATGTGCCCGGGGTTGCGCTCCTGCTGACGGCGCCCGTGTTGATCTGGCAGATCGCGGATGCGGTCGGTCCTTGGGCAGCACTCGGAGGGCTGCTGGCCTTCGGGTCGATGTATCGCAACCCGCTGCGGTATGTCTGGAAGCGGCTGACCGGCCAAAACGTGGAGTCCCCCGGATGATGAGTTATTCCCTGAGTGCTGCGTGTTGCTGGATCATCCTTGCCGCCATTCTTGCCGCGATCCCGTCGAACGACAATCATTGGCGGCGGGCCTACATCCTGATGACGGCGGGCGCTCCCATCCTGGTCTGGGTTTACATGGCCGATGGGCTGTTCTGGGGGCTCTTGTTTACCGTGGCGGCCATGAGCGTGTTTCGCTGGCCGTTGAAATATTCGGTTGCCTGGATCCTGCGGTTGGTGACGCGGCGCGCCGATTGAGCCTTTACGCCTTGGCATCGGCGTTGCAAAAGGCACAGCATGACGCGGCTTCCTGATGTGCGCGGGCGGTTGACGCCCGACAAACCCCTGAGCGATATGACATGGCTGCGCGTGGGCGGGCCTGCGGACTGGGTGTTCCAGCCGGCCGACCTGGCCGATCTGCAAACACTCCTGCGCCACCTGCCCGGCGATGTGCCGGTCTTCCCCATGGGGGTCGGGTCGAACCTGATCGTGCGCGATGGCGGCTTGCGCGCAGTGGTGATCCGGCTTGGGCGCGGGTTCAACACCATCGAGGCAAAGGGCGGGCGCGTAACGGCCGGGGCGGCGGCGCTGGATGGGCATGTGGCGCGGCGCGCGGCCGATGCGGGGCTGGACCTGACCTTCCTGCGGACCATTCCGGGTGCTGTCGGCGGCGCGGTCCGGATGAACGCGGGCTGCTATGGCAGCTATGTCGCCGATCACCTTGTCGAGGTGCGGGTGGTCACGCGGGACGGCGATCTGGTGACGGTGCCGTCGGCCGATCTGGCCCTGACCTACCGGTCGAGCGACTTGCCCGCGGGGTGGGTGATCGTGGAGGCCGTGTTCGCGGCCGGGGCGGGGGACCCGGCGGCGCTTCATGCGAAGATGGAAGAGCAGCTGGCCAAGCGCGATGCGACGCAGCCGACCAAGGATCGCACGGCGGGCAGCACGTTTCGCAACCCGGCGGGGTTTTCATCGACCGGGGCGGCGGATGATGTGCATGACCTCAAGGCGTGGAAGGTCATCGCCGACGCGGGGCTGCGCGGGGCCACGCACGGCGGGGCGCAGATGTCTCCGAAACATCCCAATTTCCTTGTCAATACGGGCGATGCGACGGCTGCGGACCTCGAAGGATTGGGCGAAGAGGTGCGAAAAAGGGTTTTCCAACACTCTGGAATAGAGTTACAGTGGGAAATCAAGCGTATCGGGGATCCGGTGCGGTCTGACGCGGGCTAAACCCGCGCAGGTGATGGCAGTGCGCCGGGCAGGTTGCACAACAGAAAAAAGAACGGGACGCGATCCCGTCATTCGGCAGAAATGGGGTGACATCCCCATGATTTGAGGCGGTTTTGGGTATGTCGAGCAGGGCAAACCCGAAAGTGGCAGTATTGATGGGTGGCCCTTCGTCCGAGCGCGAGGTGTCGCTGTCATCGGGGCGCGAATGCGCGGCCGCTTTGCGGGACGAGGGATTTGAGGTTCACGAGATCGATGCGGCCCGTGATCTTGCATCCGTGCTGATCGATCTATCCCCTGACGTGTGTTTCAACGCCTTGCATGGCCGCTGGGGCGAAGACGGCTGTGTCCAGGGCCTGCTGGAGTGGCTGGGCCTGCCTTACACCCACTCGGGAGTGCTTGCCTCTGCCCTTGCAATGGACAAGGAGCGCACGAAGGACGTGTATCGCCGCCATGGCTTGCCGGTGGTCGACAGCGTGTTGGCGCCACGGGGCGAGGTGTGCCGCCGGCATGTCGTTGCGCCGCCCTACGTCGTGAAGCCGCATAACGAGGGGTCGTCGGTGGGCGTCTACCTTGTGCATGATGCCGCGAACGGACCGCCAAAGCTGTCGGACGAAATGCCCGAAACCGTGATGGTCGAGGCGTTTGCGCCGGGACGCGAGCTGACCACGACCGTTGTGGGCGATCGGCCGCTTTGCGTGACGGATATCCTGACCGACGGCTGGTACGATTACGACGCGAAATACAAGCCCGGCGGGTCGCGCCACGTCCTGCCGGCAGAGGTGCCCGAGGAGATCACGGCGAGATGTCTGGACTACGCGATCCGGGCGCATCAGGCGCTTGGCTGCCGCGGCGTGAGCCGGACGGATTTCCGCTGGGACGAGAGCCGGGGACAGGACGGGTTGATCCTGTTGGAGACCAACACCCAGCCGGGGATGACGCCGACCTCGCTGACACCGGAACAGGCGTCCCATACCGGCATGGGCTTTGGTGCGCTGTGCCGATGGATGGTGGAGGACGCGTCATGTCACAGGTGAACATGCGTCCCGATCCGGCGCCATCGCGGCTGAAATACCGGATGGAGCGGCTGATGCTGACGCCGGTTTTCCGGGTGTTGCTGCGCTTTGGTCTGCCGTTCGTGTTGACGGTCAGCCTTGCGACATGGTGGCTGTCGATCGACGAAAACCGGCAGAAAATCTTTGATACATATGCCGATCTGCGGGCGCAGATCGAAAGCCGTCCGGAATTCATGGTCAACATGATGGCGGTAGATGGGGCGAGCGATCTCGTGGCCGACGGCATACGGCAGATGCTTCCGCTCGAGTTTCCGGTCAGTTCCTTTGATCTTGATCTCGAGCAGATGCGCGAGACGGTCGTGTCCCTGGACCCGGTGAAATCGGCGCGGCTCTTTGTGCGGCAGGGCAATGTGCTTCAGGTTGACGTGGTCGAACGTATCCCGGTCGTGTTGTGGCGCAATGACCGGGGGCTGCGGCTTCTGGACGAGGAGGGCGTTGTGGTCGGCCCTGCCTTCGCGCGGTCCGACTGGCCCGAACTGCCGCTGATCGTCGGAGAAAGCGCCCGTGACAGGGTGTCCGAAGCGCTTGAGCTTGTGGCGGCGGCCGAGCCACTGTCCGCGCGGATGCGTGGGCTGGTGCGCATGGGCGAGCGGCGCTGGGATGTGGTTCTGGACCGCGACCAGCGGATCATGCTGCCCGAGACCGGCGCGATACAGGCGTTGGAGCGGGTCATCGCGATGGACCAGGCGGTCGACGTTCTGGCCCGCGATATCGTGGCTGTCGATTTCCGGCTGCCGCGCAGACCGACAATAAGAATGACAGATGGGGCGATGCGCGAATTGGTGCGTATCCAGGCGATCGAGGCAGGGGAACCAGTGGAATGATCGAGCTTTACGAGTCTCAGCGTGCAATGCGCAACATGCGGCGCGCGGCAATGCAGCGCGGGGTGATTGCCATTCTCGACATTGGCAGTTCCAAGATCGCCTGTCTCGTGCTGCGGTTCGACGGAACCGACCGGGGGCTTGAGAGCGACAGTATTGGGTCACTGGCCGGGCAGTCCGGCTTTCGGGTGATCGGGGCGGCCACGACGCGGTCGCGCGGCGTGCGGTTCGGCGAGATCGAGTCGATGGGCGAAACCGAGCGTGCCATTCGCACGGCGGTGCAGGCGGCGCAGAAAATGGCGCAGCTTCGGGTGGATCACGTGATCGCCTGCTTTGGCGGGGCAGACCCGCGCAGTTACGGTCTGGCCGGCAAGGTCGAGGTGGCGGGGACCACGGTTGACGAACAGGACGTGGCGCGCGTGCTGTCGGCGTGCGACGTGCCGGATTTCGGCCATGGCCGCGAGGTGCTGCACGCCCAGCCGGTGAATTTCGCGCTGGACCATCGCAGCGGCCTGATCGACCCGCGTGGGCAGATCGGTCAGGAACTGGCCGCCGACATGCACATGCTGACGGTCGATGCGATGGCGATCCAGAACCTCGCCCATTGCATGAAGCGCTGCGACCTCGAATTGGCCGGTATCGCGAGTTCGGCCTATGTGTCCGGTGTTTCGGCGCTGGTCGAGGACGAACAGGAGCTGGGCGCGGCCTGTATCGACATGGGCGGCGGGGCCACCGGCCTTTCGATCTTCATGAAAAAGCACATGATCTATGCCGATGCCGTGCGCATGGGCGGTGACCATGTGACCAGTGACATTTCAATGGGGTTGCAGGTGCCGATGGCGGTGGCCGAACGGATCAAGACGTTCCACGGCGGCGTCGTTGCCACGGGTATGGACGACCGCGACATGATCGAGATCGGCGGTGATACCGGCGACTGGCACCATGATCGCCGGTCGGTGAGCCGGGCGGAACTGATCGGGATCATGCGTCCCCGTGTCGAGGAAATCCTCGAAGAGGTGCGCGCACATCTCGATGCAGCCGGGTTCGAGCATTTGCCAAGCCAGCAGATCGTTCTGACAGGCGGCGCAAGCCAGATCCCCGGCATGGATGGGTTGGCAACGAAAATCCTGGGCCAGCAGGTCCGACTGGGCCGCCCGATGCGGGTGCATGGGCTGCCGCAGGCCGCGACGGGGCCCGGCTTTGCCAGCGCCGTTGGCCTGTGCCTTTTCGCGGCGCATCCGCAGGATGAATGGTGGGATTTTGAAATCCCGGTGGACCGCTACCCGGCGCGGTCGCTCAAGCGGGCGGTCAAATGGTTCCGGGACAATTGGTAGGCGCGGCCGTCCGGGCAGTAAAACCCGGCGGGGTTCGGGTGTCGCAGGGCAGGTGACGCTGGAAAGAAATGCGGGAACGTGGTAGAGTAGGATAAACAAAAGGCAGACCCGAGCAGGTCACGACCACGGATATTTTCGACATCCCGTTTTCACGGGAGTGATTCCTCTATGCTTGTAGGTATGAGGGCTTTGTCCGCTATATATCGACATATCGGCGAAATTCCGCGATGAATTATGCGATTTGGGCCATATTTGGGGCCTAATTCGTGTTTTTTGCGTGACCTTCGCGTGCTTGGACGATATTGATGAGCAGAATAGGTGCAGAAAAAATGCTCTGAATGGAGCGAAAGTAGCAGGCGGACAGACACATGACTTTGAACCTTTCGGTGCCCGGACAGGAAGAATTGAAACCTCGCATCACCGTGTTCGGTGTTGGTGGCGCAGGCGGCAACGCGGTGAACAACATGATCGACAAGGCCCTTGAGGGTGTCGATTTCGTGGTTGCCAATACCGATGCGCAGGCCTTGCAGCAAAGCCGGTCCACAAGCCGTGTTCAGCTTGGGGTCAAGGTGACCGAGGGGCTGGGGGCCGGTGCGCGGGCGACCGTCGGCGCGGCCGCTGCCGAAGAGAGCATCGAACAGATCGTCGATCACCTGGCCGGCGCGCATATGTGCTTCATCACTGCGGGTATGGGCGGCGGGACCGGGACCGGGGCCGCGCCGATCATCGCGCAGGCGGCCCGCGAGTTGGGTGTCCTGACCGTCGGTGTCGTGACCAAGCCGTTCCAGTTCGAAGGCGGCAAGCGTATGAAGCAGGCCGAGGACGGGGTCGAGGCGCTGCAGAAGGTGGTCGATACGCTGATCATCATTCCCAACCAGAACCTGTTCCGTCTGGCCAATGAAAAGACAACCTTTACCGAAGCGTTCAGCCTGGCGGATGACGTTCTGTACCAGGGCGTGAAAGGTGTGACGGATCTGATGGTGCGTCCGGGTCTGATCAACCTCGATTTTGCCGACGTCCGTGCCGTGATGGACGAGATGGGCAAGGCAATGATGGGCACCGGCGAGGCCGAGGGCGAAGATCGCGCAATTCAGGCGGCCGAGAAAGCGATAGCAAACCCGCTGCTGGACGAGATCAGCCTGCGCGGCGCCAAGGGTGTCCTGATCAACATCACCGGCGGTCACGATCTGACGTTGTTCGAACTGGACGAAGCAGCGAACCGCATTCGCGAAGAGGTCGACACCGACGCGAATATCATCGTCGGCTCCACGCTTGACGATGCGATGGAAGGCACGATGCGCGTCAGCGTTGTCGCCACCGGCATTGACGTGACCGATGTCAATTCCGACATGCCGGTCCCGCGCCGCAAGCTGTCGCAGCCGCTGACACAGGTGACCCAAGCCGAAGAAGCGCGTTACGACGCGCCCGAACAGCAACAGCCAGAGCCTGTCGCGGCACGGGCGGCCGAACCGGCCGCTCAGGAACCGTCCTTGTTCGGATCGATCGAGGCCGAACGGGCTGCCGCCCAGGACCAGATGGAGACGATCTTCGAGCAGGACGCGGCGCAGCAGGGGCATGACGGCACGGATGACGACGGTCTTCCAGCCCCCGCGTATCGTCCGCAAGTGGCCGAGTTCAATCCGCGTGAAGACAGTATCGAGGCCGATCCAGAGCAATTCGTTGCGCCGCGCGCACCGTCGCCGGGGACGCCAAGTGCCGAAGCCTTGGCCCGTTTGCAGGCGGCTGCGGCGCGAACGCGCCCGGCACCGGGGGCACGTCCGAACACATCGCAGTTCGAAACGGAACCCGAAGACGGTGAGCGGCCGCGCTTCGGGATCAACTCCCTGATCAACCGGATGACCGGGCATAGCCAGGGAAATAACGAGGCGCCGGTGCGCCGCACAACACAGCCGCCCGTGCAGTCATCGGGCGGGTCCGCCGCCCCGGCTCCCGCTCCCGCTCCCGCTCCAGAGCCCGAGGCCGACGAGGACCAGGAACGGATCGAGATACCGGCATTCCTGCGCCGCCAAGCCAACTGATCCGGCACCACAGTGCCGACACAACGCCCCCGGAGACGGGGGCGTTTTTGTTTGAAATCAGGGGGCTCTTGCATGGCGGGTTTTCGCCGACCTGTTTCGGGGTCGTGTTTCAGCCCGTTACAATCTTTGATTTGAGGGTGGCCGGGTCAGTTTGTATGACGCCTCCTGAAGCGGTGCGCAGTTTTGCGCGTGAACCAATGTTGCGAGGCTCTTTTGCAGACAAGCGTCCACTCCACTGTCCGGTTCCGCGGCACAGGGCTTCATACCGGCGCGCCGGTGTCCCTGTCCATCTGCCCGGCGCCGGTCGATCATGGTATCGTGTTCGAGCGGACGGACATCCGGCTGGGCAATGCGCGCATCCCCGCGACCTTCGATCTGGCCGAGCAATCGCCCTTGTGCACGAAGATCGTGAACGCGGCGGGCGTGTCGGTGTCGACGATCGAACATCTCATGGCGGCCTTCGCGGGATGCGGTGTGCATAATGCGCTGGTCCGTGTTGACGGGCCGGAAGTCCCGGTTCTCGACGGCAGCGCGGCCCCCTTCGTGCGCGCGATCCTCTCGGCGGGTGTGCAGCGGCTGGCGGCCCCGATCCAGGTGATAGAGGTGCTGAGCACGGTCGAGGTGCATACGGCGCAGGGCTGGGCGCGGCTGGGGCCGGGACCGGGTCTGACGATGGATTTCCATATTGATTTTGCCGATGGCGCGATTGGCCGTCAAAGCAAGTCGATCGATCTTGCCAATGGCGCGTTTGTGCGAGAGCTGTGCGACAGCCGCACCTTCTGCCGGGCCTCGGATGTCGCGGCGATGCGCGCCGCCGGCAAGGCGCTTGGCGGGACAATGGACAACGCGGTGGTTGTCGATGGCGACCGGGTGCTGAGTCCGGGTGGTCTGCGCCATACGGATGAAGCCGTGCGCCACAAGATGCTGGATGCGCTTGGCGATCTGGCGCTGGCCGGTGCGCCGGTCCTTGGCCATTACGAAGGCCACAAGGCGGGTCACACCCTGACGAACATGTTGCTGCGGGCGCTTTTCGCGACGCCGGACGGGTTCCGCGTGCGCGACTGCGATACGGAGCTGGCTGCGCGTCTGCCGGGAGCCGGTGTCGAGGCGCATGAAATCCCCGCGGTCGCGTGATCCGAACCTGTCATGTCTTAGACATTTCGCACAGGAGCATCCTGTCCGGGCGGCGAAGTCCTGTGTGCCTAAAGGCGTTTTGCCTCGGGATTTAATGTGCTAGGACCGAAATCGAATAAGTGGCACATATAGCCACGACAGCTTTGGATAGGTGACGGGCATGGCAGCGGGCAGATATGCAAGGGCTGTGATCGGAGCGGGGCTCCTTGCAGTGATTCTGAGCGCGTGCGGCAACGGGGAACGTCCCGGATTCGGGCCGGGCGGTGTCCCGATCGAGAATTTCACGGCCGAGCAGATCTACGAGCGCGGCGAGTTTGAATTGGATCGGAGCGATCCAGAAGACGCGGCGTTCTATTTCGGCGAAGTCGAGCGGCTGTATCCTTACTCCGAATGGGCCAAACGGGCCGTGATCATGCAGGCCTATGCCCATCATCAGAACAAGGATTACGAGAACAGTCGTTCCGCGGCGCAGCGCTATGTCGATTTCTATCCCACCGACGAGGACGCGGCCTATGCGCAGTATCTTCTGGCGCTGAGCTATTACGACCAGATCGAAGAGGTGGGCCGCGACCAGGGTCTGACCTTCCAGGCGTTGCAAGCGCTGCGGACGGTGATCGAACGCTATCCTGACAGCGAATATGCCCGCTCTGCGGTTTTGAAATTCGACCTCGCTTTCGACCATCTCGCGGCGAAGGAAATGGAGATCGGTCGATATTATCTGAAACGCGACCACTACGCGGCGGCGATCAATCGGTTCCGCACCGTGGTCGAGGATTTCCAGACCACCACCCACACCGCCGAGGCGCTGCACCGCCTGGTCGAGGCGTATCTGTCGCTGGGCCTGACCGATGAGGCGCAGACCGCGGGTGCGATCCTTGGCTACAATTACCAATCTTCCGAATGGTACGCGGACAGCTTCAAGCTGCTCACGGGGCAAGGACTGGAATTGACGGCGACCGGGGACAACTGGCTGCGCAAGGTGTATCGCCAGATGGTCAAGGGTCAATGGCTTTGATCGGGGGCTGGTGCGTCTGACCACGCACCCGAATGCACAGAATGCTGCGTGCGCTTGAAATACGGGACATGTTGATCATCGACCGGCTGGAGCTTGAGTTCCAGCCGGGTCTGAACGTGTTGACCGGGGAAACCGGTGCGGGAAAATCCATTCTCCTGGACAGCCTGGGCTTTGTGCTGGGCTGGCGCGGACGCGCCGAGCTGGTCCGCAGCGGAGCCGCCCAGGGCGAGGTGACGGCGGTTTTCGATCTGCCTCAGGCGCATCCGGCGCACGGCGTGCTGATGGAGGCCGGGTTCGAGGATGCGGACGAGCTGATCCTGCGGCGCGTCAATACCGCGGACGGGCGCAAGACCGGCTGGGTCAACGACCGCCGGGTCACCGGCGAGATGCTGCGCGCGCTTTCCGATACGCTGGTCGAACTGCACGGCCAGCATGATGATCGCGGCCTGTTGAACCCGAAAGGCCACCGGGCGCTGCTGGATCAATTTGCCGGCCATGACGGGCTGCTGGCGGATGTACGCAGCTCATGGAAAACCCTGTCCAAGGCGCGCAAGGCCTTGGCCGAGGCGGAAAAAGCCCATGCGGACGCGAAAGCAGAGGAAGATTTCCTGCGCCACGCGGTGGACGAGTTGGACAAGCTGCAACCGCAGCCGGGTGAGGACGCCGATCTGGATGCCCGCCGCCGGAGGATGCAGGGGGCCGAACGGATTCGGGACGATATCGCGCGCGCCGGGCAGGTGATGGGATCGGACGGTGCCGAGGGTGCGATGGCCGATGCGTTGCGCTGGCTCGAAGGGGTGAGCGATGCGGCAGAGGGCCAGTTGGACGAGTCCCTGGCGGCGCTGGCACGGGCGATGGCCGAGCTGGACGACGCGGCCCGGGGCGTCGAGACCTGCCTGGACGCGCTGGAGTTCGACCCGCATGAGCTGGAGGCGACAGAAGAGCGCTTGTTTGCGCTTCGCGGCCTTGCCCGCAAGCATGATGTCGGGGCAGATGACCTGGCCGGGCTGGCGGATCATCTGCGCGACCGGCTGATGGCGTTGGATCAGGGGGCGGATCGACTGGCCGGCTTGCAGTCTGACGTGACATCTGCCGAAGCGGCATATGACAAGGCCGCCGCGACGCTGCACGACAGCCGGGTGTCCGCGGCACAGCGGTTGGACACGGCCGTCTGCGCCGAGCTTGCGCCGCTCAAGATGGATCGCGCAGTGTTCGTCACCGACCTGGCCGAGGCCGCAGCCGGACCCGAAGGGCGCGATGCGGTTGCCTTTACCGTGGCCACCAATCCCGGTGCGCCCGCCGGGCCGATCGGCAAGATCGCCTCTGGCGGTGAATTGAGCCGCTTCCTGCTGGCCTTGAAAGTGTGCCTGTCGGAACAGCGCGATTCCGGACTGACGATGATCTTCGACGAGATCGACCGCGGCGTCGGTGGCGCCACTGCCGACGCGGTGGGCCGCAGGTTGGCGGCGCTGGCCGACGATGGGCAGGTTCTGGTCGTCACCCATTCCCCGCAGGTGGCCGCGCTGGGGGCGCATCACTGGCGGGTGGAAAAACGGGTGGCGAACGATCAGACAACATCCACCGTTGTGCCGCTGGACCCGGACGCGCGAGAGTCCGAGATTGCGCGCATGTTGTCGGGCGACACCATCACCAGCGAGGCCCGCGCCGCCGCGCGGGCGCTTTTGGTGGGGTAGGCGGCGCAAAGTGTTGCCTGACACAGACCGTTGCAAGGTTTGATGGGGACGGGGCTGGACACTTCAGGCCCATTCGATAACGCTTGAAAAACAGTTGATTTTTGGCGCCGTCCGTTACCCCCGAAAGGACCGATTGGCATGGCATCGCCCCTGCTTGGTCAAATACAGGCCACGAAACGCCAGTTCGCGCGCGGTTGGGACCTGTTGCGCCACAAGGGACCGTCGCAGTTCCAGTTCTGGCTGATCGCGCTTTTGATCGGGATCGCCGCCGGGCTGGCGGCAACCGTGTTCCGTATGGCGATCACGGTGTTGCAAACCTCGGTCTATGGCACGCCCAGTGTGGCCTCGATCCACAGTTATGCAGAAGGTCTGCCCTGGTGGATGCTCTTGCTGATCCCGACACTGGGTGGTTTGGTAGTGGGGTTGATCGTGCATTTCTTCACCCCCGAAGGCCGCGTGCGATCCGTGGCCGACGTGATCGAAGGCGCCGCCCTGAATGACGGGCGAGTTGAGAAGAAGGCCGGCTTTGCTTCGGCCATCTGTTCGTGGATCACCCTGTCGACCGGCGGCAGCACCGGGCGGGAGGGGCCGGTGGTGCATATCGCGGCGATGATATCGTCCTGGGTGTCGAACACGATCCGCGCCGACGGGGTCACGGGGCGCGACCTGTTGGGCTGTGCCGTGGCCGCTGCCGTTTCGGCCAGTTTCAATGCGCCGATCGCAGGCGCGCTGTTCGCGCTGGAAGTCATCCTGAGACATTTCGCAGTTCACGCCTTTGCCCCGATCGTCGTGGCGAGCGCGGCCGGAACCGTCATCAACCGCGTGATCTTTGGCGATGTGACCGAGTTCAAGCTTCCCGGGACCACCACGGTGGAATTCTACCTCGAACTTCCGGCGTTCTTTATTCTCGGGCTGGTTTGCGGGCTTGTTGCGGTGGCGATGATGCGCGCTGTGTTCCTGGCGGAGGACGTGGGCACGCGGATTCAACGCCGCATGGGGCTGCCGCATCTGCTGCGTCCGGCAGTGGCGGGGGTGATGCTGGGCGCACTGGCGATCTGGTTTCCGCATATCATCGGTGTCGGCTACGAGACCACCTCGCTTGCGCTGACGGGGGCGCTGATCTGGCATGAGGCGATTGTCTTTGCCATGCTCAAGGTGGTCGCGGTGGCCGTCACCATGGGCGGGCGCATGGGCGGCGGCGTGTTTTCCCCCTCGCTGATGCTGGGTGCCCTGACGGGGCTGGCCTTTGGCCTGATCGCCACGGGGCTGTTCCCGGACCAGTCCGGTACGGCGACGCTGTATGCTCTTGCGGGGATGGGGGCGGTGGCCGGGGCGGTGCTTGGCGCACCGATTTCGACCACGCTGATCGTCTTCGAACTGACCGGTGACTGGCAAACCGGTCTGGCGGTGATGGTGTCGGTGTCGATGTCCACCGCGCTGTCGGCGCGGATGGTGGATCGGTCCTTCTTCCTCACGCAGCTTGAGCGCCGCAACGTGCATCTGGCCGCCGGACCGCAAGCCTATCTGCTGGCGATGTTCCGGGTGCAAGGGATCATGCGCAAACCGAACGATGCGACCGCTGCGGATGAAGAGGCCTGCCTGACGATGATCGAGCAGGGCCTTTACGTGCAGGGTCAGACGACACTGGAAACCGCGCTGCCGCTGTTTGACAAGTCAGGCGTCGCCTATCTGCCGGTGGTCAGGCTCGAGGGCAAGCAGCAGACCCCGGTGTTGCAGGGGGCGCTGTTTCATGTGGATGCGCTCAAGGCCTATAACCGTGCGCTGGCGGCGACCGCCGAGGAAGAGCACAGCTGAGCTGGATCAGATCTGTTCGACCTGCACGCCGTCCTGTACGTCGAAGGCCAGGTGATCCTTGATCCGGGCGATGTCACCCTTGGGGGATTCATAGCTCCAGACCGCATTGCTGTAGGTCTTGCTCTTGGAGACGATGTCGAAATAGGTGGCATCCCCCTTGTGCGGGCAGGATGTCCTGTGCTCGGCGCTGTCAAGAAAAGCCATCGCCACATCCGAGCGTGGAAAGTAAATCACGAAGGGCAGATCGCCCTCGCTCAGTTTCAGGGCGTTTGCGCTTTCGGCAATCACCGCCCCGCCGGCGCGCACCACCCAGGTGCCTTCTGCGGGTCCGATCGTAATATTCTTGTCCATGGTCAATCCCTTCTTTCAGCGATGTAGCGGGGTTACCGGGGGAATGTAAATGTTTGTGGTCAGATCGGCGCGCAGGCCTGCTCGAGCCAGGCCGCGACATCGCCGTCGACCTGGGGACCGATCCGCGCCCGAACCGCGGCATGATAGGCATTGAGCCAGTCACGCTCTGCCGCGGTCAGCGTCCCGGTGTCGATCAGCCGCCTGTCGATGGGCGTGTAGGTCAGGGTCTCGAAGCGGTACATCTCCGGCACCGTCTGGCCCTCGAGCGCCGGGGCCGCTTCCACGATCACGAGGTTTTCGATCCGGATGCCGAAGGCGCCTTCGCGGTAGACGCCCGGCTCGTTGGACAGGATCATCCCGGGCTCAAGCGGCACTGTTCCGGTACGGGCTAACCGCTGCGGGCCTTCATGCACGCTCAGGTAGGCTCCAACGCCGTGACCGGTGCCGTGGCCATAATCCATTCCGTGCTCCCAAAGCGCGACGCGGGCCAGCGCGTCGAGGTCGCGCCCGGCCAGGCCCTTGGGCCAGCGCAGGCGCGAGATGGCGATCATGCCCTTGAGCACGAGCGTGAAGGCGTGCCGTTCCTCTGCCCCGGCCGGTCCGATGGCGATGGTGCGGGTGATGTCCGTGGTCCCGTCCACGTATTGGCCGCCGCTGTCGACCAAAAGCAGACCGGGGTCGACGCGGCGATTGGTGGCCTCGGTGACGCGGTAGTGCACGATGGCGCCGTTCGGACCCGCGCCAGATATCGTGTCGAAGCTGATGTCGCGCAGCGCGCCCGTGGCCATCCGTTCCGCTTCGAGCCGTTTGACGATGTCGATCTCTGTCAGGCTGCCGGGCGGCTGCGCATCAAGCCAGCTCAGGAACCGCGCCATCGCCGCCCCGTCGCGCAGATGCGCGGCGCGGGCGCCATCGAGCTCGGCGCTGGTCTTGCACGCCTTGGGCAGCGCGCAGGGGTCTTGCGCCTCGATCACCTCGGTTCCGGCGGCCGCCAGCGTGTCGGCCACGATCACCGGGCAGGAGGACGGGTCGATCTGCACCGGCCCGTCGATGGTGGCAAGCACCGGCAGGAACGAGTCCACGGGCGCGATCCGCACCCGGGTGCCGAGGTGATCGCCCAGGTCGGTCAATTTCGTGTCGTCGACGAAAAAGGTGACCGTGCCATCGGACTGCAGGATCGCGAAGCCGTGCACGAAGGGTGTGCGCGGTACGTCGTTGCCACGGATGTTGAGCAGCCAGCAAATGCTGTCCGGCAGGGTCAGCACGACGCATCTTGCCGGGCCCAGGCGCCCCGCCAGAGCGGTGATCTTGTCCGCGTGCGCCGCTCCGGTCAATTCGACCGGCTGGACAAAGGCGGGGGCGGCGGGCGCGGGCGGCTGATCCGCCCAGACGCGATCCACAAGGTTGTCGCTGCGGCGCAGAGTGACCGGCCGCGCGGCGTTCTCCAGGTCGCGGATTTGTGACACGGTGTGCAGCCACGGATCAAACCCGATGGTCGCGTTCGAGGGCGCGTGTGTGCTGATCCAGTCGCCCAGCCCGGTTTCGGGCCAATCCACGGGGGTGAACACATCTGCCACCTGCGACCGGACCTGAACGCGGTAGCGGCCGTCGACGAACACACCGGCGATATTCTGCAGGGCAACGCAGACCCCCGCTGACCCGGTGAACCCGGTCAGCCAGGCAAGGCGGCTGTCGCGCTCTGCCACGTATTCCCCCTGATGCGCGTCGGCGCGTGGGACGATAAACCCATCCAGCCCCTCGGATCGCATCTGGGCGCGCAGGGCTTCCAGGCGGTGTGGCCCTTGTTCGGGGCTGGCGGTCTCGGAAAAGCTCTGGTGCATCGCGCGCCTTTCTTGGGGTCGTGTCACGTCGAACGGGGGCCCATGTGCCGGGCGGTTGGTCAGAGGTGCCGCATCCCGGCTTCTTCTCTTTCCAAATATGCAAAATCGCGGCCCGCAGGGCCGCGCCGGTCGGACCGGCAAAGCCGGTCCGATCCAAAAAAGCTCAGCGCGCGCGATTGATCCCCATGAGCCGCGCGCGGGCGCGGGGATCGCTGTCGAAGAGCGAGGCCAGTTGTTCGGTCATCGCGCCGGCCAGCTGCTCGACATCGGTGATCGTCACGGCGCGTTCGTAATAGCGGGTCACGTCATGGCCGATGCCGATGGCCAGAAGTTCGACCTGTTTGCGGCGCTCGACCATCGCGATCACGTCGCGCAGGTGTTTTTCGAGGTAATTCGCAGGGTTCACCGACAGGGTGCTGTCATCCACCGGGGCGCCATCGGAAATCACCATCAGGATCTTGCGCGCTTCGCTGCGGTGCAGCATCCGGCGATGCGCCCATTCCAGCGCCTCGCCGTCGATGTTTTCCTTGAGCAGCCCCTCCTTCATCATCAGGCCAAGGCTGGACCGCGTCCGCCGCCACGGCGCGTCGGCGCTTTTGTAGATGATGTGGCGCAGATCGTTCAGGCGTCCCGGCTGCTGTTCGCGCCCTTCGTTGAGCCAGCGTTCGCGGGCCTGCCCGCCTTTCCACGCGCGGGTGGTGAAGCCGAGGATTTCCACCTTGACCGAACACCGCTCCAGCGTGCGCGCCAGGACATCGGCACAGATCGCGGCAATCGAGATCGGCCGGCCGCGCATGGAGCCGGAATTGTCCAGCAGCAGCGTCACGACGGTGTCACGGAACTCGGTGTCCTTTTCGACCTTGAAACTGAGCGGCGTGGTCGGGTTGGCGACCACCCGGGCAAGGCGGCCGGCATCCAGGATGCCTTCTTCCAGATCGAATTCCCATGACCGGTTCTGCTGCGCCTGAAGACGGCGTTGCAGCTTGTTGGCAAGGCGGCTGACGGCGCCCTTGAGCGGTTCGAGCTGTTGATCGAGATAGGCGCGCAAGCGTTCCAGCTCGATCTGTTCGGCCAGATCCTCGGCCCGCACTTCTTCGTCATGCGCGGTGTCGAACACCTTGTAGTCAGGATCGGCTTCGGAGACCGGCGCGGGAGGCGGCGGGTCCAGCGGGGCTTCGCCCTCGGGCATCTCCGCCTCGTCGCTCATCTCCTGGTCGGCCATCTCGTCCATCGACACCTGCGCCTGGCTGGCGTCCTGGGTTTCGTCCTGGCTCGATTCGGGGCTGGCTTCGGCGTCTTCGCCTTCGTCCTCGTCATTGCCCGTGCTGTCGGGCTCCTGGTCCTCGTCGGTGCTGTCTTCGGCCTCGTCCTCGGACGTGTCATCCAGGTCGTCGGGGTCGTCGCCCAACTGGTCGCCATAGCCCAGATCGGTGATCACGTTACGCGCAAATCGGGCAAAGGCAGCTTGGTCGTTCAGCACCGCGTCCAGGTTGTCCAGCGTGAGGCTGGCCTTGTCCTCGATGAAACCGCGCCAGAGCTCCATCACGTTCTGCGCGCCCGCTGGCAGGGCGCGGCCGGTGGCCATGTGCCGGACCAGATAGCCGGCTGCCTCGGACAGCGGTGCGTCGGATGCGTCCTTGATCTGGTCATAGCCGCGGCGCAGCGCCTCGTTGCCGATCTTGGCGTCGATATTGCCGGCGGTGCCCGGCATGTCGCGCGCGCCCATCGCTTCACAGCGGGCGGTTTCCATCGCCTCGTAGAGCTCGCGGGCCAGGTCGCCCTGCGGTGCGTAGCGCGCGTGGGTGCCCGCATCATGGTAGCGGCGGTGCATCGCCATGGCGTCAGCGGTGCCGCGGGCCAGCATGACCTCGTCATGGGTGAGGCGGCGGCTGATCTGCGGCAGGCGCATGGCGTCGCCAGAGATGCCCGCAGGGTCGACCGTATAGCTGACGGTCAGATCGGAATCGTTCGCCATAACCTTGGTCGCCTCGGCCAGGGCTTTCTTGAACGGATCGGCGGGGTTGTCGCTAGGTTTGTTCATGACCAGACCTTTCCACGCGGTTCGGGTGCATACAATACCCGCTGCCGGGATCGGCAGCGCGGCATTTGCGCGGTTTTGGGTGCCACAGACCCAAGGGAATGCCCCGCATGCGCCACCGGGTCACGCCCGACGGCCGGCGGGTGGTTGCCCCCGGCACCCCGGACCGGCAAAGCCGATCCGAAACCGATCACCCTATGCTCAACGATGCGGCGCTTTCCGGCAGTTCCTCGTCAAAGCAGCGCTGGTAGAATTCGGCCACCGTCTGGCGCTCCAGCTCGTCGCATTTGTTGAGGAAAGACACGCGGAAGGCGTAGCCCACATCGCGGAAGATTTCGGCGTTTTGCGCCCAGGCGATCACCGTCCGCGGACTCATCACCGTGGACAGGTCGCCCGACATGAAGGCGGTGCGCGACAGGTCCGCCACGGTCACCATCTGGCGCACGGTCTTGCGGCCCTTCTCGGTGTTGTAATGCGGCGCCTTGGACAGCACGATCGAGGTTTCGGCGTCGATCGACAGATAATTCAATGTGGCGACCAGCGACCAGCGGTCCATCTGGCCCTGGTTGATCTGCTGGGTGCCGTGGTACAGCCCGGTGGTGTCGCCAAGGCCCACGGTGTTCGCGGTGGCAAAGATGCGGAAGTACGGGTGCGGGGTCAGCACTTGGTTCTGGTCAAGCAGCGTCAGCTTGCCATCGGTTTCGAGAATCCGCTGGATCACGAACATCACGTCGGCGCGGCCCGCGTCGTATTCGTCAAAGACGATGGCAGTCGGGTTGCGCAGCGCCCAGGGCAGAATGCCTTCCTGGAACTGGGTGACTTGCTTGCCGTCCACCAGCTTGATCGCGTCCTTGCCGATCAGGTCGATCCGGCTGATGTGGCTATCGAGATTGACGCGCACGCAGGGCCAGTTGAGCCGCGATGCGACCTGTTCGATATGCGTCGATTTGCCGGTGCCGTGATAGCCCTGGATCATCACGCGGCGATTGTTGCGGAAGCCCGCAAGGATCGCGAGCGTGGTGTCAGGATCGAACTTGTAGGTGCTGTCCACGTCCGGCACGCGATCCGAAGCGTCCGTAAAACCATGGACAATCATGTCCGTATCAATGCCAAACACCTCGCGAACGGAAATTTCTTCTGTCGGTTTGGCGTTGATGTCGATCGTCCCGTCGGCCATGTTGTGGACATCCTTCGTTGCTGAGAGATTGCGCCTGTGTCGTGCAACATAATGGCGCAAGGGGCAAGGGAAAGGGCACGGGAATTCGCGCATGACTCTGCAAGAAGAGGTCGAAAACCTCATTGTCAGGGTGGCCATGGGAGACCGGGTCGCCTTTGCGCGTCTCTACGACAGGACGTCTGCGAAACTTTTCGGGGTCTGCCTGCGTGTCTTGGATGATCGCGCAGAAGCCGAGGAGGTGCTGCAGGAGGTCTTCGTGACGGTGTGGAACAAGGCGGACAGTTACCGGATCAACGGGTATTCCCCGATGACCTGGCTGATCACGGTTACCCGCAATCGCGCGGTCGACCGTCGCCGGGCGCTGCGCCGGCCGCCCGAGCCGATCGAAACCGCCGATCTTTTGCCGGATAGCACGCCGGGGCCTGAAGCCACCGCCATGGCCCAATCCGAGAGCCGCCGGATCAACGAGTGTTTCGACGAGCTGCCGCGCGCACGGGCGCACCTGGTGCGTCGGGCGTATTTCGAAGGTGACAGCTATGCCGACCTGGCCGAGGCCACGGGCATAAACCTCAATACGCTGCGCACATGGTTGCGGCGCAGCCTGATCGCGCTGCGGGAGTGCTTGAGCCGATGAGTGCGCACAACTCGAAGGGTCCGCAGGGGCCAGACGGCGATGACCCCCGTGTGACGGCAGCGGAATTCGCAATGGGTCTGCTCAGTGATGCAGAGGCGCGCGCGGTCGAGGCCCGCATGGCCGAGGACCGGGCCTTGTTTGACGAGGTCGTCGCTTGGCAAGAGCACCTGGCCGACCTGATGCTCGATGAGGTCGAAGAGGTGACGCCATCGCCGCAGCTTCGCAAACGGATCGAGGCGCGGCTTTTTCGCTCTGATGCGCCGCCTGTCTGGAAGCAGGTCCTGCCCTATGGTCTTGGAGGTGCAGCCGCGGCGCTGGTGCTCTGGCTTGCCGTGAGCAGCGGGCTTGTCACCCCGGACGAAGGCGCCATCGAGGCCGATCTGGTGGCCGAGCTGACGCCGACACCGGAAGGTGGAGGCCTGGTGATCAATGCGGCGGTGGACACCGAACTGGGCGCCGTGCAGGTGGTCCGCCTCGCCGGTGACGCGCCGGAAAACCGCGTGTTCGAGCTTTGGTTGATTGCGGGTGAGGCCGCACCTGTGTCGCTTGGAGTGCTGGACGATGCGGCGGACAGGGCCGTGATCCCCCTGCCGCAAGACGTGATGGCGGAATTGCCAGGTGCAGTGCTTGCCGTTTCGGACGAACCGCCGGGGGGATCGCCCACGGGCGCACCGACGGGGTCTGTGCTGGCTGCCGGGCCGCTCACGCCGTCGTGATGATCATGTGATGCGGCATTTGAAACGCCTGGGCGCTGTCGCCCGTGTCTTCTTCCGACCGCCGAAGGATGGCGGGGCAACTGGAGAAAGACATGACTTTGAAGACTCTGACCACAGCACTTGTCGCAGCCACAGCCTTGAGCGGGGCCGCTCTGGCGGAAAGCCACTCTGAAACAGGCAACCCGATGGTGGGGGGCGCTGCCATGTTCCCGGACAGGACCATCGTCGAGAACGCGGTGAATTCGGCGGATCACACCACCTTGGTTGCCGCGGTAAAAGCGGCCGATCTGGTCGAAACGCTGTCGAGCGACGGGCCCTTCACCGTGTTCGCCCCGACCAATGCGGCGTTCGACATGATCTCGGACGAGTCGCTCAACGCGTTGTTGCAGCCGGACGCAAAGGCCCAGCTGGCGCAGATCCTGACCTGTCACGTGGTTGCGGCAAACGCCATGTCCGGTGCGATTGCGGGCATGATCGCCGATGATGACGGCGTTCACCCGGTCGCAACCGTGGGCGGCTGCACCTTGCAAGCACGCATGGACGGTGACGAGATAACCCTGACGGACGAAAATGGCCGCATTGCCACTGTGACGGTTGCGGATGTGCGCCAGTCGAACGGCGTGATCCACGTCATCGACCGCGTCCTTTTGCCGGCTCAATAAGCACCTGAAACCCCATCACCGGGTAAAGAGATCGCGCAAAAGTGTGTGCCCCGGCCTTGTGTGTCAACGGGTCGGGGCGCCATTTGTATGTTGCCAGAGGAGGGACGTATGTTGAGACGACATTTTCTGCAAAGCACGGCCGCCATCCTGGGCCTGGGTGCCGTGGCCCGGGCTGGGGATGCAGCGGAAAGCAATTTCGAGGTGACACGCTCGGAGGCGGAGTGGAAGGAGATGCTGAATTCCCAAGAATACCGCGTGATGCGGGAAGAGGGGACGGAGCGCGCCTATTCCTCGCCGCTGAACGATGAAACCCGGGACGGCATGTTCCACTGCAAGGGGTGTGACCTCGCGCTTTACGCGTCGGAGCACAAATATGACAGCGGCACGGGGTGGCCCAGCTTCTGGCAGGCGCAGGACAATGCCATCGGGACCAAACCTGACCGATCGCTGTTCATCACGCGCACCGAGTGCCATTGCCGTCGCTGCGGTAGCCACCTGGGCCATATCTTTGACGATGGGCCGCAACCCACCGGCAAGCGGCACTGTATCAACGGCGTCAGCCTGACCTTTCGGTTGGCCTAGGGGCAGACCCCGAGCGGCGTGGTCAGGCGTTTCGAAAAACCTGCGCACACGTCCCCAACGTTTACCGCCTCAACCGCGTGCGCCAAGGCCCAGTTGCATCAGGGTCTTGCGCACCGGTTTCAATGTATAAAGCGCATCCAGCCCCATCGCGCGCATGTCGCGCAGCGGTTGTGCGCCAAGCATGGATGTTCGGTTCAAAAGCGTGATACCGGCCACACGCGTGCGCACATCAGCGATCCGCTTTTGGTGATATCGATCCAGCATCGTCCGGTTTCCGACCTCGTCGCCCGCCTGCCGCGCGAAATCGCGCAGGGTGGCAAGATCCTTGAGGCTCATGTTCAGGCCTTGCGCGCCAATGGGCGGCACCACATGCGCCGCCTCGGCCACCAGCGCGATGCGCTCGCCACTCAGCCGGTCCGCGTGCTGGCTGATGATCGGCCAGATGCTGCGGCGCGAGGCCAGCCTGAGCGGACCGAGGACGCCACAGGACCGTTCCGTCATCGCTGTTTCGAAGGCATCTTGATCCAGCGTCATCAAGGCATCGGCTTTCGGCCCTTCCTCCATCCAGACGATGGCCGAGGAGGGCTGGCCGTCCAGGTCGGGAAGGGGCACCAACGTGAATGGTCCACCGGTGCGGTGAATCTCGGTCGAGACATTGTTGTGCGGGTCGGGATGCGTGACCGCGAAAGCCAGCGCTTTTTGCCCGAATCGCGTTGTCTGCACGTCGATCCCGGCTGCCTTGCGCATGGGCGAATTCCGCCCGTCCGCGGCTATCACCAAGCGACAGCGTACCTTTGTCCCATCGCTGAGACCAACCCGCGCGTCGCCTTCGCGGGTGAACAGCGACGACGTCGCGACACCGGCGCGGAACGTCACGGTTTCAAGGCTGTTCATGTGGGCCATGAATTCGCGGCGCAAGAGCCAGTTGGGCAGGTTCCAACCGAACGGCAGACCGGAAATATCAGACGCATCGAAGGATTTGGTCACACGCGGCTCGGGCGCTTTGCCGCCCGCGTCGATGATCCGCATCACCTGAAGCGGCATCGCGTGGGCGGCAAGGCGCGGCCAAAGCCCAATATCGTCCAGAAAGCGCTGCGCCGGCTGCAAGAACGCGGTGGTGCGCAGGTCCGCGCCTTCGGCCTCGCGATCGGTGACCGGCGACGCCGGGTCGAGACAGAGGACGCAATGCCCGTCTGCGCCAAAGGCGACGGCGGCGGCCATGCCGGCGATTCCGCCGCCCGAAACGACGATGTCATAATCCATGATCGGGCCTCTTGTTGCCTGTTGTGGGCTGCAACGTAGTGTACCGAACTGCAACAGGCGATGCGTCAGGGCGCCCCTGTCATTTGCCGACCGTGATCAAAAGCAAAGTCACCATCACGACGGGGACCATGATCAGCGCCGCCATGCTGAGTGCAACAATGCCCCATTGCATGACTGCCAACACCACAAGGGTCAGCAGCGCCACCAGAAGGTAGTAGATCGTGTCCTCCGGTCCTTCAATCAGGTCGCGTGCAATCCACCCGACCACCGGGACGGAATAGAACAGGTTGCGGCTGCGGGAGTGCGATGGTTCAGAAACAGACATATCGGAGTCCTCTTTTGGGTCTGAACCGGAGATAGGTACGATCGGGGCCTGCTCACACTGGCAAATTGCCGCAATGCAGCGGCTTTTTCGTCAGGTCAGCCGCGCGAGGAATTCCGAGAGGCTTGGCGTGTGATGATGGATATGGTCGGCCTCGATCGCATCGGGGGCAACGTGGACGGTTTTCATCCCCATCGCGTGCGGCGCGGCAAGATTGCGGGGGTCATCCTCGAACATCGCGGCGCTTTCGGTCCGGGTGCCGTCGCGGCCAAAGACACGCTCGAAGGCGCCACGTTCCGGCTTGGGCAGGAAATCGGCATGTTCCACACCATAGACCGCGTCGAAAATGCCGTTCAATCCGCGCGCGTTCAGGACGTTTTCGGCATATGGGGCCGACCCGTTGGTATAGACGATCTTGCGACCCGGCAGGTCCTTGATAAGCCCGGCAAGATACGGGTCTTCGGACAGAACGGAGAAGTCGATGTCATGCACCTCGTGCAGATAGGGGGCCGGGTCGACATCGTGCTCGCGCATCAGGCCGGCGAGCGTGGTGCCGTAGGTCTGCCAGTATTCGACCCGCAACTGGTTGGCACGGTCGAGATCGACGCCGACCTTGTCCATCACGAACTTGGTCATTCGCACCTCGATCTGGTCGAACAGGCGTACGGCCGGCGAATAAAGCGTGTTGTCCAGGTCGAAGACCCAGTGGCGGACGTGATCGAATGCGACTTTTACCATGCACGCAGAGTAGGTGCGATTGCCGGGCGCGGCAATGGCTCAACTTGCGTCTTTCCGGGTCCCGGCGATATGGTGTGGCCAGCCTTGAAGGAATGACGCGGGATGAAAGATGTGAAGACGCCCCATAAAGACGCCTATACCTCGATCCTCGAGGCGATTGACGTCGGTGTTTACCGGCCCGGCGACCGGCTTGTGGAAAGCGATCTTGCCGAGCGCTTCGGCATGTCGCGCACCCCCATCCGCGAGGCGTTGCAGCGGCTGGAGACCCAATCGCTTCTGACGCGGGATGGGCGGTCCCTGATCGTGGCGTCGCTGGATCACAACCAGATGGCGGAGCTGTATGTTGTGCGCACCGAGCTGGAGGGGCTGGCCGCGCGCCTGGCGGCGCGGCATGCCACCGATGAAGAGGTCCAGGTTCTGCAAGGCATGGTCCAGGAAGACCGCGCTTTGCTGGAGGATCCCGCCACGCTGTCGCGGGCCAATCGGCGGTTTCACAAGCAGATCCACTTGGCGTCACATAACAGGTTTCTGGTGCAGCAACTGGACCTGGTGCATCGGTCAATGGCGCTGATGGCGACCACCTCCCTGGCGGCACAGGGCCGCGGCGAGATAGCACTGGAAGAACATCAGGCCATCGTCGATGCGATCACGAACCGCGACGAAGAGGCCGCCTATACCGCGCTGCGCGATCACATCTCGGTTGCCTTCGTCACGCGGCTCAAGCTGGATTCCCTGTCGCAGGACCCTGATCTCTAGGTGCTTAGCGCCGGGTCGCATGGATGTCGCCTCCCGGAACGTCCGGCTCGGACAGGCCGTGCGGTGTCTTGTCCCAGTAAAAGGGTTTGAACACCAGTTCCGACCACGCCTTGTAGACCGCGAAGATCCCCATCGGGAAATAGAAGAACATCATCGGTACCCATTGCATCAACTTTTCGTGTTGCGTGCGCCCAACGGCGACGAAACCGATCAGGAGAGAGGCGAGTTCCGCGAAAAGAAAAAGGGCCAGCAGGCCCTTTGTCCAGTCGGCGGGAAACGCCTCAAGGAACGGTGTCGATAGGCCGAAACAGACAAGCCAGAATGACCAGAGCGCGGGAGCGAAGGTGAATTGCAGGATGGTTGTCAGGAAGAAAACCTGAAACCCTAGAAATTTACCGGGTCCCAGGTCCCGCAACAGGCGGAAGGGCCGGCGCATATGCACCAGGTAGGTGATGATGTAGCCCTTGAGCCAGCGAGACCGCTGCTTGATCCACGCGACGACACGGTTGTTCGCTTCTTCCCGTGTCACGGTCGGAATCAGGATGGTGCGATAGCCGAAGCGGGCGAGACGAATACCCAGATCCGCATCTTCGGTCACGTTATGCGCGTCCCAGCCACCGACATGTGTCAGCGCCGCGCGCTTGAGGTATACGGTTGTGCCGCCCAGCGGAATTGGCATGCCCAATCGCGCGGCCCCGGCCAGAACGATGCGGAACCATGTGGCGTATTCGATGGTGAAACAGCGCGCGATCCAGTTCGATTTCGTGTTGTAGAAATCGAGGATGCCCTGCACGCAAGCCACGTTTTTCGGCGAGACGTGAAAAGCCTCGACCACGCGTTCGATCTGGTCGGTGGCGGGGGCGTCCTCTGCATCGAGGATGCCGATGATGTCGCCGCGCGTATGGCCAAGCGCATAGTTCAGCGCGCGGGGTTTGGTTTTCAACTGGCCCGCCGGGACGGTCACAACCCGCATCCAGGCGGGCAGGGACAGCGCCTTGAGCATCTGGCGCGTCTTGTTGTCATCCGCTTCGAGCACGAGAACCACATCGAGAAGCGATTTCGGGTAGCTGAGCCGCGACAGGCGCTGGACCAGAGCGTGTGCGATGGCGGCTTCCCTGAACAGCGGCACCATCAGGCTGACCACCGGCTTTTCTGCCAGCGGCACCTGCACCGGTTTGCTGGGCGGTTTCTTGTACCCGGCGAGGAACACGGCGATCTTGAAGATCAGGCAGGCCAGCATGTTGACGACCGCAACCGCCGTGATCCCGGCAAAAAACGCGTTGGGAAAGAAGAAGATCAGCGCGAGGCTGACCCCGAAAAAGAGCGATGCCATCAAGCCGCGTGATATCGAGAGCTTGTTGATATCACGGCAGCTGTAATCGGCTGGAACCTGCTTTTCGGCGCGCTCTGCAAGGTAATCCCCGTGCCGGATCGAAATTTCGCGCAGCAGGGCTTTTTCGGTCATGTCGGCAAACACGATCGGCCCGATCATGTTTTCAAGCATGTCGCGCAGTTGTGTCCGGTCCCTGTCAGGCGCGGCGGCGACCAGCGTTGCTTCGCCGAGTTTGCTCCATGGCATGACGCGGTGTTCGAGGCAGAATTCCGGTGGCACGAGATGGTCGAGCGCCGGGTCGGGCGGGTTGGTTTCAGGGTCCAGCCTGCGGCTGCGCGCGGACAATTGCCGTGCGTCGCGCAAGAGCGCGTCGGCAGCCCGGTCCCGTTTCTGCGTTGGTCCGTGCGCCTGCGCGCGTTGCGCCGGTTCCAGCCGAAGTGGCGGCGCGGATGGCGTGCGTTTCGCCTTCAGGAACATGTAACCCCCCGGTGACGTTTCGGGGGGCAGTTAACGGCCTTGAGGTTAAACGGTGGTTAACGCGCGTCAGACCTTGGCCAGCTTCGCCTGTGCCATCGAGTCGGCGAACCGTTCGAAAAGGTAAAAGCTGTCCTGCGGGCCGGGGCTGGCCTCCGGGTGCTGCTGGACCGAGAACACCGGGCGGTCGGCCATGCGAATTCCGCAATTCGATCCGTCAAAGAGCGACAGATGCGTTTCCAGAACGCCCGTGGGCAGGCTCTGGCTGTCCACGGCAAACCCGTGGTTCATCGAGGTGATCTCGACCTTGCCGGTCTCGGTGTCCTTTACGGGATGGTTGGCGCCGTGGTGGCCGTGGTTCATCTTGACCGTTTTTGCCCCCAGCGCGAGCGCCAGTACCTGGTGGCCCAGGCAGATCCCGAATATCGGCAGGTCAGTGTTGTTCAGCAGGGACTGGATCATCGGCACGGCGTATGTGCCTGTTGCCGCCGGATCGCCGGGCCCGTTGGACAGAAAAACGCCGTCGGGATCATGGGCCAGCACCTCTTCCGCCGAGGCGGTCGCCGGCAGCACCGTGACATCACAACCGGCACTGGCAAGGCAGCGAAGGATGTTGCGTTTGGCGCCGTAATCGATGGCAACGACCTTGTGCTTCGGGTCGTTCTGGCGGGTATAGCCCTCGGGCCAGGCCCACCGCATTTCATCCCAGCGATAGGATTGTGCGCAGGTCACGTCCTTGGCCAGATCGACCCCTTCAAGGCCATTGAACGCCCGTGCCTTTGCAACGAGCGCGGCAATATCGAAGATGCCGTCAGGATTGTGTTGCAGCGCCACATGCGGCGCGCCCTGTTGACGGATGGCGCGGGTCAGGCGGCGGGTGTCGACACTGCCGATGGCGATGCGGCCGCGCTGCCGCAGCCAGTCGCCCAGTTCCTGTGCCGCGCGCCAGTTCGAGCTTTGGGTCGGCATCCATTTCACGACCATGCCCGCGGCGACCGGATCGCTGGTTTCATCGTCGTCGGGATTGACCCCGACATTGCCGATATGCGGGAAGGTGAACGTCACGATCTGGCCGGCATAGGACGGATCGGTCATGATCTCCTGGTAGCCTGTCATCGCGGTGTTGAAGCACAGTTCGGCCACCGTCGTGCCGGTTGCGCCAAACCCCATGCCATAGAAAATCGTGCCGTCCGCCAGGGCAAGGCAGGCGGTTGGTGTGTCGGTTGAAAGGTCTGGCATGGCGCGACTCCGGTGCGGCTGGATCAATCGGAAACTACGGGGGTGGTGTCTTGCGGTCAAGCCATGCGCATATTTGTGATATTGTTTTATATCAAAGGGTTAATATGCTTCGTCCTGACTTGCCTCTGCCGCGAACCTCGCTTAATGTCCGCGCTCGGTCAAACACGGGATAGAACTCATGGACCTTCGCAATCGGATCAACACGTCCATCAAGCAGGCCATGCGCGAAAAAGACAGCGCACGGCTTTCGACACTGCGTCTTGTCAATGCGGCGATCAAGGATCGCGATATTGCCCTGCGCGGAGACGGGAATGAACAGGGCGTCGGGGATGACGAGGTGCTTGGCATCCTCGACAAGATGGTGAAGCAGCGCAAGGACACGGCCAAGACCTATGAAGAGGGCGGGCGGCTTGATCTTGCCGAGCGGGAACAGTCCGAGATCGAGGTGATCGAGGAATTCCTTCCACGCAAGCTGTCGAAAGACGAGGTGGCCAAGGCGGTTGACAAAGCACTGGTCGACACCGGCGCGTCCTCGATCCGCGATATGGGGCGGGTCATGGGCGCGTTGAAGGCCAAGTATTCCGGTCAGATGGATTTCGGTGCCGCAGGGCCGATGGTCAAGGACCGGCTTTCGAACCTCTAGGCGCGTTTCAGGTGATGGAAACGGAACGAGGCGATGTCGCCTCGTCGCCGGGTGTCAGATCGGGAACTCCTGGCGGATGGTTCTCAGCCTGTCGGGGTCGGTAATCCTGTAGCGCTGCACGAATCGCGTCTTGTAGCCGACGCGCCCGCGGCGTGCGCCGAAGTTTTCGCCGTGATTGAGCATATATAGCACGGACGGCCGATGCAGAGGGTCGAGCCTTTGTCCCGCCAATGTCGCAAGGTACGGAAACATGCGGTGTTCATGCTGGGTCATCTCGGCGATAAATCGGGTCGAGGCGGGGTTTGCCGGGTCGTGGTAGAGCGCAGCGCAACTGCCGCAGAGTTTCCAGAATGGTTTGCGGAGGGGCGTGGTCAAGCCAGGGCGATCTGCGCGCGCGATATCGCCGGTTGCGGCATCCATCACGAGCCCTGAACGCACGAGGTACCCCCCCGCCGCCTGTCGCGCCAGCATCTCTGTCACCGTGCCTTGCCCAAGCAGATCGTCCGCATCGAAGGACATGACATAGCCGGGCCGGTCGGCCAGGCGTGACAGTGCCTCGGCCAGCACGCGCAGCTTGCGCCATTTGTCATTGCCCGGAGCGGGGTCGTCAAAGGGCAGGTAGCTGATGCGTGGATCGTCTGGCAGATCCGGCTGGTTCTGACAGCAGACCACCGCCCGCCAATTGGGATTGTCTTGTGCCGTGAAGCTGTCCAGCGTGGTCCGGAGGCGTGCCGTGACGGACTGCCAGTCGCCAACGTGATGCGCGCTAACCAACGGGATGAGGAACATGACATGCTCTGCCGTCTTGCGCGGGGTGTCCGCGGTGCGCAATGACACAGCAGCGCGTTCGGATGCTGCCAGGCCTGTTGCCGGGGCGGTGTCACCCGCGAGACGGGTTCGCAGCAGATGCCAGGCGCGGGTGAGTTTGGGAACGGCGGGGACTTGTGCCATGACGCCTCGGCTCAGGGTTGGACAATACGGCGGAGCTTGTCACTCAGTTCCCCGTAGAGCGCTTTGCGTTCGTCTTCGCTCAGAAACGCGCCGATCTCAACCTCGCGCCCGGAACCGGACAACGTGACGTAATGCGGCACGGGGCCGCCCTTGTGGTGCATGTTCACCTTGGTCCAATAGGGGTTGCACTGCCACTCCAGCGGATCGCTGGTGCGTGTCTGTCGTGTCAGGTGCAGGGTGTCGGTGGTGAGCGTCAGCACTTCGAGGATTTGCAGGTCGCGCTCGTTGCGCCGCAGCGCGTACCACATCGCCCCGAGCGCCAGAAGCATGAACGGCAGAATCCCCCAAAGCGCAACCGTGCCAAGCAGCCCGTAGAGCGGGATCGTCGACAGGGTAAAGATGCCCAGAATCGTCGCCGCGAACCCATGCGCAGGCAGGGATTGGTGCGGCCAGAGGCGCAGTTCCTGATGGTCCTGCGAGGTGTCGGTCCATGTATACGGCATGGTTCGTTTAGTATCCTGTCAGCAGAAGATCCGTCGCACGGATGATGTCGTCGCGCTGATGAGACGCCGAGCCCAGTCGTGTCCCAAGTTCTTTCTTCGTCAGGGTTGCCAATTCGGTTGCTTGCAATCGCAAAGTCACATCGCCCAAGGTCAGCTTCGGACTCAGGTTGTTGAGCGGTGGCTCGGGCCAGTTTTCCGACACCAGTCTCGCAACGACGCGGGTGGCAAGGCTCTCGAAAGTGTCGCTTTGCAGGACAAGCACATAGGTGTCGTTGGACGTTCGATAGACATCATATTGCCGTGCCATGCCTACCACTTCCGATAGGCGTCGAGGGGCAAGCCTTCGTCTTCGACCCGGCGATTATAGGCCTGGATGGCGTCCTTGTTTTCCTCTTCCCAGCGGTTGGCTTCAGCCTGGCGAAGCTGTTCCTTGATCCCCGCTTCGGCGGCGCGGGACAGGTTCACCCCGGCGTTCTTGGCGCGGGCGATGAGGTCGGCATCAAGGCTGAGACTGGTGGATTTACGCGGCATCGGGGGTCTCCTTTGCCCGATTGAATACCGTATAACCTACCTGCCAACAACGGTAGGTTTTATAGCAAATGGCCCCGGCGTTTCCGCCGGGGCCATTCTTTTCGGATCACACAGCGCTTAATGCGCGTGGGCCTTTTCCCAGTCTTCCCGCTTCGGGAGCTGCTCGAACGTGTGCTCGGGCGGCGGCGAAGTAAGGGTCCATTCCAAGGTATCCGCGTATTCGTTCCAAGGGTTCTTCGCGGTCTCGGCACGGCCCTTGGCAAGGCTCCAGGCGATGACGCCGATGAAGAACAGGAACGACGCGAAGGACAGGAACGCACCCCAGCTCGACACGTAGTTCCAGAAGGCGAAGGCCTCGGGATAGTCGATATAGCGGCGTGGCATGCCCTGACGGCCCAGGAAGTGCTGCGGGAAGAACGTCAGGTTCGCACCGATGAAGAACGTCCAGAAGTGCAGCTTGCCGGCCCATTCGGGATACATCTTGCCGGTCATCTTGGGGAAGTAGAAGTAGATCCCCGCGAAGATGCCGAACACGGCCCCAAGGCTCATCACGTAGTGGAAGTGCGCCACGACATAGTAGGTATCATGGTAGGCGCGGTCCACGGCGGCCTGGCTCAGGACAATGCCCGTCACGCCACCGACGGTGAACAGGAACAGGAACCCGAAGGCCCAGAGCATCGGCGTCTTGAACTCGATCGAGCCGCCCCACATGGTGGCAATCCACGAAAAGATCTTGACCCCTGTCGGCACCGCGATGACCATCGTTGCCAGCATGAAATAGCTCTGCTGGGTCAGCGACATGCCGACGGTGTACATGTGGTGTGCCCACACGACGAAGCCCAGGGCGCCGATCGCGATGATCGCCCAGACCATCGGCAGGTAACCGAAGATCGGCTTGCGGCTGAACGTTGCGATGACATGGCTGATGATGCCGAACGCGGGCAGGATCACGATGTAGACCTCAGGGTGGCCAAAGAACCACAGGATGTGCTGGTAGAGAACCGGGTCACCACCGCCTGCGGGGTCGAAGAAGGTCGTGCCGAAGTTGCGGTCGGTGAGCAGCATGGTGATCGCACCCGCCAGAACCGGCAGCGCCAGAAGGATCAGCCAGGCTGTGACGAAGATCGACCATGCAAAGAGCGGCACCTTGAACAGGGTCATCCCCGGTGCGCGCATGTTCAGGAAGGTGGTGATCACGTTGATCGCCCCGAGGATCGAGGACGCACCCGACACGTGCACAGCAAAAATCGCGAGGTCCATCGACATCCCGCCTTCGTTGACCGAAAGCGGCGGGTACAGGACCCAGCCCACGCCGGAGCCGAGCTGCCCGTTGCCGCCCGGCGCAAAGACCGAGCAGATCGCCAAGGTGGTGCCGGCCACGAACAACCAGAACGACAGGTTGTTCAGACGCGGAAACGCCATGTCCGGCGCGCCGATCTGCAAGGGCATGAAGTAATTGCCAAACCCGCCGAACAGCGCCGGGATCACCACGAAAAACATCATCAGGATGCCGTGGGCCGTGATCAGCACGTTCCATAGATGCCCGTTGGGGGTACAATCGCCGACCGCCGCTGCGGTGAATCGGGCGCCCTCCATACACATGTATTGAACACCGGGGTTCATCAGCTCCATGCGCATGTAGACTGTGAATGCCACCGAGATGAAGCCCGCGAGACCGGCGACGATCAGGTACAGAATCCCGATGTCCTTGTGGTTCGTGGACATGAACCAACGCGTGAAAAACCCGCGCTCGTCCTCATGCTCGTGGCCGTGAATGGCGGCGTCTGCCATATCTGCCTCCTGCTGGTTCCCAATGAAATGGCACAAGGCCTCGCCAAGCGCATTTCTCTCATCGACGTTTTAGAATGTGTGACCGGTGGCGGCAACGGATGTATTTGACGCAGATCAAACTTTATTGTCGCAGTTTGTCCGGATGGACGCGCTTGTGACCCGGACGCGGGCCCGATGAATCGGCCCCCTCAGCACGGCGGGAGTCCCGTCCTGCAATGGCCGGGAGCGCAGGAACAGTCCTTCCGCGTTCAAGCCGCAGTCAAGACCACGCAGCGGGGACTGTGCGAAAACCGCCAAGCCCGCTTTGCCGGACGCGAAGTTTTTCGCGAATCGCATCTTCAACGCTGTTTCGAAGGAGTGATCGGTTCACATACTAGGCGCGGTCGGGCCCGAAAATCGTATCGAACGACCGGCGCAGGGCCACGTCGACGTCATCCATCGTGACGGGCATGCCCAGATCGACCAGAGAGGTCACCCCGTATTGCGTGATGCCGCAGGGCACGATGCCGTCGAAATGCTCCAACTCCGGTTCGACGTTGATCGATATCCCGTGGAAGCTGACCCATTTGCGCAGGCGGATGCCGATGGCGGCGATCTTGTCCTCGGCAGGTCTGCCATCCGGCAACCGCGGTTTGTCTGGCCGATCGATCCAGACACCCACGCGCCCGTCGCGGATATGTCCGGTCAGGCCAAACTCGCCCAACGTGGCGATCACCCAACGTTCGAGATCCTGCACGAAGCAGCGCACGTCTCGGCCGCGTTTACCGACATCGAGCATCACATAGACCACCCGCTGGCCCGGCCCGTGATAGGTATACTGCCCGCCGCGTTTCGTCGCATAAACGGGAAAGCGGTCCGGGTCCCGGAGGTCGGCAACATCAGAACTGGTTCCGCCGGTATAGAGCGGGGGATGTTCGACCAGCCATACCAATTCCGGCGCGGTACCCGACGCGATCTCGGCCGCGCGGGCCTCCATCAGGGCCACGGCATGATCGTATTCCGTCAGACCGTCTTCGATGATCCATTCAACCATATGTGTTATCGCGGCAAGAGCCCCGCCCGTTTCAGTTTCGGAATATTGCTGCGGCTGACAGGAATGTCGGCCCCGTTTGTCATATGCAGACGCGCGCGGTCGCCATCGCGGGTCACGCCGGTGACCTGATCAAATGCCGCCCAATGCGAACGATGGACCCGGTCACCTTGCGTGTCGCCGACCTCGCGGATCGCATCGGCCAGGCGCATCAGGATCATGTCTTCGCCTTTCGTCGTGTGCACCCGGACGTAATGATCCTCGACCGAGAGCGCGATCAACGCACCGCGCTTGTCCAGCGGCAGGCGGTCAAGGATCGCCGGAGGTGTGACATCGCCTTGCGCGCGGGCCTCCTGTCGCGGAGCGAGGTGACGGCTGAACGTGTCGGTCACCGCCATGATCACCACGGATATCGCGATGATCGTGGCAACGAAAGTGGGGAACGCCGTCTTGCCGGGCAAACGGCCGAAGACGATCAGGTTCAGAAGTGTCACCGCCACGGCCATGCAGAGCCCGGTCGACCCGCCGGCCAGTGCCACGCGCAGCCAATGCCGGCCGAGCCCGTCCGCACGGTGCAGGAAAACCAGGCTCAGACTGTAGCCGGTGGCATAGCCGCCCGCGACAAGCAGCAGCCAATAGGCCAGCCGCTCAAGGGTGTTGAGCGACGTGATGGTGCCGAACGGACCGACCAGCGCGAGGATCACCGTCACCCCTGCAATCGCCGTCAGCGTCAGCGGATGTGCCATGTGCAGGCGCCATTCGCGAAGCGCGGAATGCGATTCGGTGTCTGTCACGAAGCCCTCTCGTCGTTCGGCGCATCCGGTCTGGCGTGCAGCCGGTCCCTTGGCACAGGTGGTGCCGTATCCAAAACCAAACAGCAAGAGGCCAACATGACGCTCACCCCCTTGATGTCCGCCCCTGTCGTGATCCAGATCCATGTGATCGCCGCGCTTTTATCCATCGTCCTTGGCCCGGTGGTGCTCTACCGCCCGCGCCGGGACCGCATGCACAGGCGCCTCGGCCATGTCTGGGTGACAGCGATGGCGACGGTGGCCCTGTCCGCCATGCTGATCCCGAGCTTTGCCAGCCCATTCCATTTCGGCATCCTGCATGGCTTCGCGGTGTTGACCTGCGTCACGCTGGTGATCGGTGTCCGGTCCGCGATCCGACGCGACATCGCTGGCCATGAAGCCGCATTTCGCAGCTTGTACTGGAACGGTCTGCTGATCGCGGGATTATTCACTTTGCTGCCCGGCAGGCGCATCAACGAGATGCTGTTCGGGGAGCGTGCGCAGCTCGGCTACCTGGTGATCGCGCTGGGTGCCGCGCTCTTGATCCGGCGCGTGGCGCGGGGTCTGCGCTCTGGTCCGATGCAGGCCTGATATCGGCGAAATTTGTCCTTGCCCCCCCTGCGGCAGATCGCTAAAGAGCGCATCACCAAGTCGGGACAGTGCGGTCGTGGCGGAATTGGTAGACGCGCAGCGTTGAGGTCGCTGTGGGGTAACACCCGTGGAAGTTCGAGTCTTCTCGACCGCACCATACTCTCTGGAAGAGACCGACGGACTCCATGAATTGCGGACCCTAGTCGAAGCGTTGGCTGAAGAGCCGTGCGGCTATGGGGGCACCGAGTATCACGACGACGATGCGCAGCACGTGGTGTGCCACGACAAAGGCCACGTCTGCTCCGACAATCAATGCCAGGACTGTCAATTCGGCCTGGCCGCCCGGGGCAAAGGCCAGAAGCGTCTCCATGCCCGGGGCCAACCCCATGCCATAGATCACTTCGACGAAGATGAGGGTCAGGATGATCAGGATCAGGCAAAAGCCCAGCCCGGCCACCAGGTCTCTGCGGACTTCGGCGAAGGTGATTCCCGCGTATTTCGTGCCGATTGCCATGCCGATGAAAAACTGCGCCGCCCAGATCGCCTCGGTTGGGGGGCGGTTTTGCAGGCCGCCGGCAAGGGTTACCGCCGCAGTGGCGATCATGGGGCCAAGGATCGACGCGCCGAACAATCCGACACGATCGGCCACGCGCCAGCCGACGAAGGCGCATACGACCATCAGGGCCATTTCATCCAGCGGCACGCCCGAGGCTGGCGTGCCGGGCGGGTTCGACAGGTCGGCGTCCCATATGCCGATCAGCAGAAACGGCAGGGCAAAGACAATCACCATGACCCGTGTCGCGTGGATCAGGCTGACGGATTTGACATTCGCGCCGGCCTCTTCGCCGAAAATGATCATGTCCTGGAGCCCGCCGGGCATGGTCGCGTAATAGGCGGTCGGGAAGTCATACCCGCAATAGCGTTGGAAATACGGTATGCCGATCAGCCCGATACAGGCCACCATGATCGGCATCAGCAACAGCGTGGGCCACATCGCCGGAAAGGTTGCCAGAACCGCGGGGGTCAGTGTGGCGCCCACCGCGACGCCAAGTATCGTGCGCATGGAGTCGTTCAGCGTTTTCAGGCCGCGCATTGGCACCCCGGCAAGGGCGGCCACAAGACAGGCCGACATCGGTCCCAGCAACCATGGAAGTGGCAGGTGGAGTATCTTGAACACAACCACACCGCACCCGGCGACCGCGAAAGCAAGCAGAACCTCCCTCACGAGGACAGCCCCTTGAGCCGGTAGCGCAGCGACGTTTGCAGATGCGCCTCTGCGGCGCTTGCGGCCATATCGCCGTCGCGCTGGCGCAGGGCGGTGATCACATCGGCATGTTGCATCACCACGATCCGCACGCGCTCCGGGTCGTGATAGGTGGTGGGACCCAAGAGGATCAGGGCAGTGTTGATCGCGTCGGCGGAGGACAAAAGAAACCTGTTGCGGGCCGCACGGTAGAGCGCCGCGTGAAAGTCCTGATTGATCGCGGCGCCAAGGGTCGGAGTCTGCCTGTCCGCCTCCAGCCGGGCATTCATTTCCTCCAGCGCGTCGAATTCGGGCTCGGATCCGTGCTGCGCGGCCATCCGCGCCGCCGTGCGTTCGAGCACGATCCGCATC
>Ga0102926_1000038_pt1 | contig 58622 bp, 41 predicted proteins | sample SalPonR1_A_D2_MG_FD_78173 | JGI IMG/M metagenome (GOLD analysis project Ga0102926, IMG submission 78173) | Salt pond soil microbial communities from South San Francisco under conditions of wetland restoration - Salt Pond MetaG R1_A_D2_MG | ecosystem: Environmental > Aquatic > Marine > Intertidal...
TATGCCTCACTAGATGCTAATTCAAAAGTACCGCTTTCCCAACTTCCGGATGTATCAAAGCAACAAACGTATGTAGTGCTAGATGCTACTGAGCGCAATAACCTGACAGGATTAATAGAAGGTGATAAGGCGTTTGAGACTTCAACAGGAGATAGTTATATCTATAATGGCAGTAGCTGGGTATTGATGGCTGATGCGGATTGGGAGAATGTGAATATTGACTGGTCAAACATTATTAGCAAACCCGATCAGGCAACCCGGTGGCCAACATGGAACGAAGTAACTTCTAAGCCTTCTACATTCACACCATCGGCGCACGATCATGACAGTAGGTATTATACAGAAGCAGAGATTGATGATCTACTTTCTGATAAATCAAACAAAGATCATACACACGACCGGCTTCATGTGCATTGGTATGGTGAGATGTATGATACATATGCCGATTGTGGTAACCCGAATACTTTTATAGATATCGAAATAGAAGGGTCATGTCAAACGTATTGTTATACTGACTTTAATGAAGGCATTTGTCGCGGTGTTACAATGACAGATGACAATACTAGAGGAGATTATCTAGGCTATCTTAACCAGGATGCTGTAGACACAAGAGTGTATTATCATATTACTGCCATCTTTCCTGAACCAGAAGAAGGAGGCAACTTTTATGTTGGAATAGAAATGAATGGTTCGATCGTATCAGAAACCGTTACAGAAATAACTGGACAAAACAATAACCTACAGAATTTTAGTTTTGAAAAAAACCTACCTGATGTATCTGACACAGATAAGCTCCGGTTTTTCTTTAGAACTAGTTCAGCAAATCCAGAGATCATTCAGATTAGTAACATTGTTATGGGGATGGAAAAGAAAATAATGTCATAAATAATAACATTATCATGAAAACCAGCTAAATAAAAATATTCAATTACGAAGATAGGAAAATGTGATGTTATGGATGAAAAAATACTTGTTGCTTTAATTTCGATATTTGGTTCAGTAATATATTTAGGTTTTAAATTGTATAGTAACAAAAAAACAAGATCGAATAATTTAACCAAAGATATGAGAATAGAACTTGATAATATGATTTATAAAATGATCGAATATCAAAACAAATTAATCACTCTATCTTCTATCAAATATGAATATCAAAAACAGTTACAAGTATCTATGCAGGAAAACCAAAAGTCTCATGAATCTATTGAATTAATGAAGGAGGAAATATCTTTTGCTCATGAAAGGAATAAAAAACTAAAAGAAGAAATTGATAATGTTAATAAGAAATATAATGAGGTTCAGGAAAAGTATAAAGATTTGCTGGTGAAGTATTATTCCTTGAAGAATGAATCAGAAAAACTTAATTAATTATTTATATAAATTACTAAAAGAAAAAACCATGAAAGAATTTGCGATTTTTATTTTATTCATTTTGCTGTACTTTGGATTGTCAGCAATTAACGCACCTGAGTGGTTAACCATAGGGGGGCCAGTTTTAGGTGTTTTGGGATTTATTTCATATCTGATTTTTAAAGGAAGGAGGAACAAATGATACTATTAATTGCAGTAGTTATGATCCTTCTATTCGCGGCCTGGAACGGTTTTGTGATCAAGTGGGCACACAGCAAGGGTGAAAAAAGAAAACAAAACAACAGGGTCTGGCATGCCATTGGAGCCGTTGTCCGTATTCTCGTAGTAATTGTTCCTATTTTGTTTTACTTACCAGATTGGGACTTAGCAATCGTTACACTATTTGTAACTCTTCCTGTCTCTCATGCCGGATATAATACAGTCATTAATCTGATAAGAAGAGACAAGTGGTATTATCTTTCAGGGGTTGGCATTGACAAATACATTAAGAAATATTATAAGGATTTAGCAGTCATTGAGATTTTTATATTCATTTTTGGAGTGATTGCGTTTTTAACAATATAAAGCCATGGATAATTTTTTTACGAATATACTTGATTATATAATGCTTGACTATGCTGTTTCTATTATACTTTTGTCATTTATTGTATTGTATTATTTTATTTCCAAACCGTCTAGAAGGATGAAGTTTGCTGTGTCATTTGTTTCTGGATTAGTATTGGGCATTATTTGGTTCATTTTTATTGAAGATGATTTGGCAAAGCTAATAGTAACATTTTTGTTTGCGTCAGGCTTGTATAGATGGCTAAAGGAGCCATTGTTTAAACTTTTTAATATTACCTATTATGACAAATAATCTTATTACTACAAGGAATATATTTGATAATACTGATGTTTTGGTTTCTTTGTCTGCAGGACATGGAGGTATCTTTAATGGTAAATACGTTACAGCTCCGGATAAGATGATGGAGTTTAAGCAACAGAATTATACTTTCTATGAAGGTGCCTTTAATAGACAAATGGTAATGCATATTGTCAAATATCTTCATCATAAGAGAATATCTTATGACTTTATCAATAATACTTATGAAGATATTCATCCTTCTCGTAGAGGGAAAACGTGTGATGTTGCTTTGTCAAACTCAAAATTAAAGTATGGATTTGGTGTTGAAATACATGCTAATTATTTTCCTAACCCACTTGCAAAAGGATTTGAGATTTATACCAGTAAAGGGTTAACACCTGCAGATGGTATTGCTACCAATATCTATAATACGGTAAAGGAATCCAAACTAGTGAATATGCGTCCTGGTATTACAAAAAAAGATCCGGATGTAGACAAAGAGGCAAACTTTGCTTTTTTGATTTCTGGTCGACAACCCTTGGTTCTAATCGAGTGTGATTTTTTCAATACTTATGATAGGGTTCAAAGGTTAATGGATCCAATATTTCAAGACAACATGGCCCGTGCAATAGCCAATGGTATTGAAGAAAGCATTAAAAACAAAAGCTATGTTTGAAAAAATAGGTTATACTTTACTTCTTTTAGTTATTGGTGGAATCGTTTCATATCTTTTATTTGTGGAACCGGTAAAAGAAAAGATTAATGATTATGATAACCAGATAATAAAGTATGAGGATAAACTATCAGATAGCAAAAATAAATACTCAAAATTAAAAAATGAGTATGACAGTATTAAGCAAAGGCTTACAAAGGGAATAGATAGCTTAACAAGCAAGATTGATCAGAAGGAAAAAGAAATAAGTAATTTAGATGTTTATTATACTCAGTTGTCTAATGATAGCTCTATAAAAGAACTAGAAAGAAATTTAGATACTACACTTAAAATAGATAAACAAAGAGGCATTACTTTTTTGCCAATATTAAAGACACAGGAGATAAACTATACTTATAGTTATTCTCGCGAACTTAATCAAAAGAATGTATTGCAAATGGATCTTATTGAGAAAATGGATTCGGTTATTGTAAATGATAGTGTTTTTATCTTTGAGCAAAGCAATACCATTTTGGATTTGTATTCAGTCAATGATTCTATTTTAGGTATGTCAAAAGACATGAATAAACAGATCAAAGAGCAAGCTGAAGATGTTGATAAGTTGAAAAAGCAAAGAAAGTTTTTAATAGGTGGAATCATTTTAGAGACTATATTATTAATATTAATAGGGGTTAATTAATGTTATACTACAATAAAGAAACACAAGAGGTAGATGTTTATGATGCTTACAGGAATCATAAATCAGTTATTGAATTGTGGAATAAAGACAAGACAAAGAAGAAGAAGTATTTTAAGAAAGTTATTTCCTATGCTTTTTATATGTTCAATCGCAAGCAAGGATTTACTTCTATAGAGAACTACTATGATAGGCATAAAGAAGTAATTCAAGGATTTTTCATATTCGATCCAGAAGATGACAAAGAGATTTATAAGAAACAGTCCTTGATTGATTTTTGTAATGCATATAAAAAGTTTGAGTGGACACAAGAAGAATATGATTATGAACGGCTTGCTCAGAAGATACAGGATATGATTAACTACATCATAGAATTCGATAGCAAAATAAAAATGAATGTTGAATTTGATGTAGAGTATGAATTTAAAGATGGCAATGGAGAGCTTCGTACCGGTTCTAGAAGGATAAAAAAGAAGGTTGAGCATATTGATACCACTCAAGTAACAAAGTTGACAAGATCCTTGTCTGAGCTTTATGAGCAAAAAGAAAAGCTAAAGAATCAGATGGTAAAATCACAATACCAAAGTAATACTGACAGAGGTAGAACAATGTTTGATAGAACAGATATATCATTATGAAGTTTGTGGATACATATCGTTTGTCACCAGTTGTTGAAATGAATGATCTTCCTCATGAGGCAGATTTATTTCATCATAGTTGGGATGATGTTCCCAGTCCGAATAGGGATACTCATAAGCTATATTTAGAATATATTAAAGATAATAATATTGTTATAGATAGAAGCTGGTGGAAAAAGCAGTATTTAAGATGCATGAATGGATATACCATCGAAAATGCCATTACTAAGGGTGGTGATTACTTTATCGATGGTTGGGATGTTGATTGGTTAAATAATGGCAGAGATGCCTATTTGCCGGAATATAAAGTTACCTTTAAGAATAACTCTCTGACTATTCCAGGTCGATTGTATTTCTATTTGAACTTTTGGCCTATTATTAGAAAAGTGGAAGGCGAAAAACGAAAAGACTTTTTAAGGCCAAAGTTTCTTGATATTGACTTGGGATTTTTCATGAGGATAGTTTTACAGCAGCTTTTAAATAAAAATAATCTTGAATATAAAGGTAGACAGTTAGGAGCATCTGAAAAAAGTGCTGGTGGGATTATGGGATGGAATTATACATTCCTTCAAAATATACAGAATATTATTGTCTCGATGGAAGATAGTGATCAAGAAAATACATTTGAGAAAACTGAAAATGGTCTTGAATATTTAAGGAATACACAGTTTTATAAAATTGCAAAGCCTTATCGTCCGACTGATCACTATATTAAATCTAAATATACTGGTAGTTGGATTCGCGGTATAACAACTAATGGAAAGGATCAAGCACTGTCAAGATATACTCCCTATTGGGTATTATATGAAGAGGTTGGAAAATGGCGTGCTGGCCATGTGCAGGCTGTTTCTACTTATGTAGAGTCTTCTCAAAAAGCAGAAGAATCTGGTACGATGGATAGAACCGGGTTTGGAACATATATAGGTACTGCTGGTGACATGAAGTTAGGTGCTGCTGATATTGAAGACATGCACTATAATCCGGATGACAATAACATATTAAAATTCAGGAACAAATTTTCTTTGACCAAGAATTGGGAGCAATATGTCTCTAATTTTATTTCTGCTGACTTCTTTAAATCTATTGATAAAGATGGTAACTCTAATAAAGAAGAAGGATATAAAATTGTTGAAGAAACCATCAAGAATATCAAAGATCCAAAGAAACGCTATATTAAAAGGACACAAAATCCTCACTATGCAGAAGATGGTTTTATGGCCGGAGAAGATGGATATTTTGGGCCGGATAAGATTATCAAGCTAAATAATAAAGCTTCAGCATTTAGGAAAGGGATTGTTCAGGATATGACAAGAACCGGTATTCTTATTCCTAAAGATCCTAAAAATTGGAGAAAGGGTATGGAGTTTCAAGATCATGATGATGGATGGTTACATATTGCAGAAGAACCAATAGAAGATGAACATGGAGATATATATCGGAATTTGTATTTCCCAGGAACAGATAGTTATGATCAAGATGAAGCATTTACAAGTACCTCAAAGGGGGCAATGGTTGTAAGAAAAGGGTTTTTGCCAGGAGATCCTTTGTATAATGTTAATGTAGCTTATATTTTAAATAGACCAAAGAAAGAACATGGTGGTGCCAAAGAGTTTTACAAAAGGACATTGTGGACTTGTATCTATTACGGGTTTGCGAAAAATAATATAGAGCACGCTAATTTACGTATATTTGATTTTTATGAACAAGCAAAGGCTACAGATTTGCTTATGGGTAGGCCAAAGTTTGCTTTAGCAAATAAGTCAAATCTAAATACATCTAAAGTTTCAAATGTATATGGAACAGATAAAGCATTAAAACCAGCAATATTAGCTATACTTGCAGAAGATTTAACAGATGACTTTATTGAAAACATACAATTTAGAGAAGAAGCTGTTCGGCTTGCAAAGTTTAAATACTATCCAGGAGAAAAAAACAAGGCTTTAAACTGTGACTATACTATTGCTGCTGCAGAAGCAGCCTTAAACTATAAAGAGCATATACGAAAAGCAGCATATAGCTATACTGAAAAAATAAAAAAGAAAGATGATAAGCGCTCTTATTATGTTACAATAAATGGAAGGCTTGTTAAACAATACGATTAAATATAGGAACTATGGAAGTTATACAGGATTATAATGATATTGAACAGACAAGAAAAGTCATAAAGGAAAACCTTCAGGAGTTTACTGACAGTGGTTATAAGACACTACGGGATAACGATATTAAAAACTATATGCAGTATTATGGCTTTTATGATCGCTCGAAGTTTGATCACATACGAAAATTTAGTGAACGAGAATTGCCGGCTTTACCGCGTAAAATAAATCTACAGCAAAATGCTATCAATATTTTACTTAGCGAAAGAGCATTAAGGCCTATTCCGGGTGCTCCGCGAATATATGATCGACAAGTATCTATTGAGCGTTTTAATAATGTGATAAAGCAGAAAATAAATATTTTGCTTCAAGCCAATAGAGCTAAGTATTATAAGTTTACTGCAGACATTGAGTCTATAAAGATGAAGATGCAAGAGATAGAATCACAAATGAAAAGGGAGCCAAAGTCTGCAGAAGATGCTGAACGAATTAAACAACTTGCTACCAATATGCCATATGTGAAAAATCAGTTTTTTCAGATAATGGATTCTATCAAAGATCAACAGTTGCTCTCAGAAAAAGAGATAGAAAAGCATGAGAGGTATTTTAAATATGATTACCGGGATTACTATCAAAAGATTGCTGAAAAGATAAAGCGTAAAATCCTTAAGGAAACAAAGTTTAAGGATATAGACAATAAAGCTTTTAAATCTAAAATGATAACAGGGAAACCTATATTTCTTGTTATTAGTGAAGAGAACAAAAACAATGTTACAATTCGTAATCTTAATGAAAACACTGTTTTCTGGCCAAAGTTTTCTGGTATAAAGTGGATACAAAAAGGGCCATGGGCTGGATATTCTGAGATAATTAGTTTTCAGTCAATGATGAATCACTATGGTGTGATGATTGAAGAAAACTATGGTGAGGAAGCAATAAAGAGCTTAAAGTCGAAAAACAGGTATAATCATCCAGAGACTTTAATGGTAAGTACACCAGATGGTGGAGCTTATTTTATTGAACAACTCAATGCAGGAAATTCCCAGAATATTCAAGAAACATATAGTGGGTCTTTTCAAACTAGTTATGGAATAGAAAAGAAAACTATTTATTATAAAGCTAGTAGGAAGGTCTATATCAAAGTTTCTCCAAACAAATACAATAAGGATAAACCATTCGAACATTATGTTAATCCTTTCAAGAGATTAATCAACAAAGATGAATATACCTATAAGCCAAAAGAAGGTGTTTATGTTCATAAAAAAGATAACCTTAGAATTTTTAAGAAAGAAAATGTTGAAGTATTCTCAAAGAAAAAAGGTGAAGATTATATTGTTAAATATATTACTGATGTTTATTGTGGAGTTATTTTAGATAACCAGTATATTGTTGGTGAAAGACTTCATGATCGTGTTGTGGAAAATCCAGATGATTATGGAGATGTTAACCTACCTATTTTTGGAAAAGCATTTTCGGATGAAACAGAACAGCCAACATCACCAATTATAATGACTAATGATCTACAGGATCTTTATGATACATTATCCTTACACAGAGAAATTGCAATTGCTATTTCAGGTGCCGCAGGTGTTGTCATTGATCGTTCTCAGAAGCCTGATTCGATGGAAGAAGATGAGTGGGAATATCATATGAAGATGGGTCGTTTATACATACAAACAGCAGATGCAGAAGGAAACCCGAAGGCAAGTAATTTTAATCAGTGGAAAACATATGATAATTCAATTGGTCAAGGTGTTTTATACATTGATCAAATTATGGCCGGGATACAGGAACTTATGGGTCTTATCATTGGTGTCCCCAGGCAAAGAATTGGAGAAGTAACAAAAACAGACCAGGTTGGTACATATGATGCTTCTATTAAACAAGCTTCTTTAGTTACCCAGATTCAACATCATGACATTGATGAATTAGAGTCTCACGTTTTAGAAGAAGCAATTAATTTGTATATCAAATATCATTTAGAAGATGATGAAGGCATTTTAGATTTACATGATGATATCGGGTTTGATCAGGTTGCAATAGAGACTGATGAATTAAAGAAATATTACTTCAAAGTATATTTGGATTCTAATGAGTCAGATTCTCAGAGGATTGATATGATAAAAGAATATGCAATGCAATCTGCTTTGTCCGGAAAAGGTATTCTTGATATGGGAGATGTTGCAAAGCTGTTTAACAAAGATTCATTAAGAGATTTGATGGATACCTACGACAGTATAGTCGATAAGAAAAGATCGGCTTCTCAGGAAGCAGCACAACAGCAAATTGAGCAACAATCACAAAAGGAAAAAGAGAAGGAGCAATTAAAAGGACAAATACAACAACAGTTAGAACAAGTTAAGAATGAGTTGGAGAGTAAGAAATTACAGTGGGATGAGTATAAGCATAAGAGTGAAATGGAGCTCCGCAATAAAGAAATCACACTGGATAGTCAACTCAGATTACTCGAACTTATTAATGAGCAAAAATCAGAAGAAGAAGTTGTTCTTAATAATGATAAACATGCTATTGCTGATGAACAAATTCGTTTGTTGCAAACCAAAATAGATGCTTTATTACAGACAAGAAAAATGGATGATGATTTTGATATAAATACTAAAAAAGCATTGTCCGGAGATTCAAAAGGAAATTCAAATAATCGTGCTACAAGAAAGCTTGTCAAAGAACATGCTTCAGATAGATAATATTAATGTTAAATTAAAAGAAAAAGAAAAATGGGACAAGAAGAACAAAACACTGTGAGAACAGAAGAACAAGAAAAAAGAGAAAATTTTAATGACTTTTTTGATGATGACACTTTCGTACCAGATAACGTAAAAAGTGATCAAGGTAGTACTAAAGATGGAGGCCAAGAAGGAGGCAAGGATGATGATGATGGTGATGGTAGCTCTGAAGATGGTACTCTTAATAAAGTAAAAACAAATACAACTGGTGGAGATGATTCTGGTGATAGTGATGATGATGGTGATGATGGTAGTCAAGATGGTGCTGATGCTGGTGATGGCAAAGATGAACCTGGTGAAGAAATAAAAAGTGATGAAGAAGGAACAGGAACAAGTACTAATCAAACTGTAGAGCAAAATATAGTTGCATTTGAGAAGTACATGCAGAAGTTTGACCAGGATTATAAAGTACCTGATTCAGTAAAAAACAAAGAAAACTTGACAAATGAGGATTTATTTTCTACTTTTGAACAAGAAGTTTTTAAGAAGAAAGAGCAAGATCCTTTTATTAAAAATTACCTCCTGAGAAAAGACGAAGAAGGTTTTAATATGTCCTCTTATATCAATGAGAACAAAGAAGTAACAGACATATTAAACACCAAAGACAACAAAGAATTTCTTAAGCAAGTTTACAAGAAAAACGGACAGGTTCGAGGTAGAGAGTATACCGATGAACAGATTGAAGAGCACATTAATACTATGTCTGCTATTCAAATTGATGAACAAGCAGATAGAAATAGAGATCAACTGAAGAAAAATCTTGATAACTATTATAATAGTCAAAATGAAAAAATACAGCAGTTTGAACTCAAAGAGCTAAAGGTTTTAAATACGCGAAACAGTGAACAAATAGATAATTTTTTAAAAGAAGTCGATGCAAAAAAGAGAAGTTTACCTGTTGACATGGAACAAAAAGAATACGAAAGCTTTGTCAAAGACGCAAAAAAGCTCGTTGAAATTGATGAAAAAACAGGGACTAATCTTATTTCTGAATTGCTTAATGATGATGATTTCTTCATGGACATTTTGCCTTTTATCTACAAAAGATATTCAGGCACTTTGAAAAACTACAATCCGGATCTGAAACAAAAAGTCAAAGACAAAATCAAAAAGAACCTTAGACCGGGAGTAGATCAACAATCAAGAAGTTCAGGCACAAGTAAGCAAGCAGGAGTAACCGCAAAAAACTTCTTTGATAGTGAATAATTAATTAATAACTAAAAATCGAATTATGTTTTATTCTAGTGGAGTAGTTACGGAATCACATAAATCAATAGATTCAAGAATGCTTTTAGATGCAGGCGTTATGAATCCTGATAAGATTCCAACTATTATGCGTCTTTTCACAGACGAGGCGCCATTAATATCTGTATTGGATATTAAAGGGCAAAAAACAAACAATATTAACTATGCTACCAATGATAGCAGTTATCGCACAGTAGGAAGTAACCACATTCAATATCCAGTTGAATTTGATAAGGAACACATGGATGCATTTAAAGAAGGCCCGGATGGTCGTGTCTTTATTTGTGATCGTTCTCCTAGCAAGCCAGGTGACGGGAATAGTGAAATTGGTTTTTATGCTGATGGGAATTGGGCCGGATTTCAGGAAGTAGTAGAGCTTCCGGATAACAGAACTCAAGTATACATTCTTGATGATCCGGAAACCATTGATGAGAATACTTTCTTCTATCGAAGCAAAATCGTTGGATACAAACCAGGTGATTTTATCGATCCTAATAACTTTACCCCAGGGTATGAGTTTAAGGCAATCTACAACCTTCATGAGCAAGATTTTTCAGAGCGTTCAACTGAGAAATATATGTTCAATGGATGGGCAGATGCTTACCTCTCATTACAGCGTTTTAGCTACAGTTGGTCAGGTACAGCACGTGCTGCTGACAATGTAAAAGGTCGTTGGGTACAACATGGTAAAGGAGAGAAAAAGTTATTCCTTCCACAAGCACATGATGAGATGATGCGCCGAGCAGCTCTTTATCTAAACAATCAGCTTGTTTGGGGAAAAGCAACTGTTTCTACACAGAGTAAGGACAAGGTTACTTTGTTCAACAAATTGAACCGTGAAGTACTTGCTGGTGATGGAATCATGCACGCCAATGATGGTTATATTGATATGCCATTGAATGGTGGTTGGAACAATGCATTTATTGATGCTTTCTTGATGGCCATGGATCCATATATAAGCGCTGATATCAATGGAGTACGCGAGGTCGTTATGTTAATGACCAACAAAGCGTATTTATCTTTTGAGCGTTTTATGGGTAGCATTGGCAAAACCAATGACAACAACATTGTAGGTGATGGAGCCGATAAGGGAATCAATGATACCTACAAGTATTATGAATTGGGTGGTATTCGATTAGTGCCCAAACGCTGGAAGTCTTTGGATGCTCACAACCGTCCTGGTATGCTCAGAAAAGATGGAACAAAACAAAATGAATGGGATGTCATTGCATTTCCTACTGGAATGGTTGGAGACAAAAATGGCATTGAGTTAGTTCAGTTGCGTCCATCTTCTCAGGGAACAGTTGCCGGTATTGATCAAGGAGGAAACATTAGTAACTCTGTAGATGGTTCATCCTCGCATGTGCTGTTTCAAAATGGAGTTATTTCTCATAAGACTCCTTTCTTGATTCACAAAATATAAACTTTTAAAAAAAAGAAATAGATGACTACAGATAAAGTAATTATAAGAGCAAGTAGCCGTAAGTATAAGAAAGAAAAACAATACTTAGGCATAAGAGAAGACAATGGTAAGTTTATTACCGGTCAAGAAAAAAGTCATGAGAATCCAGATGGGTTAACTCAAGAAGAAATGAAAAACCCAGACTTGATTCCACCAGAAAAAAGAAAAAAATATCCACGTGTAATCACACCTAATACTTATTTGACAATCTATGATGGTCAAAAGTTAATGCCAGAGGGAACCGATTTAGATGAAGATGCTTTATGGGGTCTTATTAAGTTACAGCCGAATATTGCTTTGTCAAAGGCTGAACATAATCCATCAGTCCATGATTGGTATATTGAAGACCCGGTTAAAAATGAAGAGATAAAGCATAAAAAACGTAGGATTAAAAACAAGGCCACATCATATATTGATGATGTATCAACATCGCGTCTTACTACATTTTTAATCTATGCTTCTAATGTTCTTGATCGAATAACCGCTGCTCCTCAGAATATGTCTGCAAATCGTATTTATAATGTTGCATATGATATTGCAGAAGAGTTCCCAGTGGAAACCGTCAAATTCTTTGAAAATAAGGATGAGGAGATGAAAAGAAAAACCAGCATACTTGAGCTTATTACTTATGGTATCGTTGAAAAAAGAGGCAATTATTTTTATGATGGGCCTACTTATTTAGGTTCTAATATTAATGAGCTCTTGGATTATCTTGATAATTCAGAACATGCTGCAACACGGGATAAGTTTTTCAAACAGCTTCATAAAAAGAAAACCGGATCTAAGGATTATAACCTTACTCAGGAAGAAGCTGAAAGCACAGAGGCAAATCAATTGATCAAAGATGCAAAAATTGCATATGCAGATGAAGATATTGAAAAAGCCACTGAATTGCTTAATAAAGTAAAGACTAAAAGAATGAATGATCAAACACACAAAGAGTTTGAAATCTTTTATAAAAAAGTGTTTGATTATTCTACTTTGAAGGACACAAATGATATGAGTGTAAGGTTTGATGGTACAAGCTCAATGTCGGATTCTAAAACCGTAATGAATACTGATGATGAGGTGGTATCAAAAATTCCAAACACGTCTATGTCCATTGAAGAAATACGGTCTTTTTTACGGTCTAACAAAATTAAAGGTTGGACTAAAAATATGTCTAAAGAGGAATTGATTCAGTTATTTTTAAATAAATCGTAATGGATTATATTACCGCACATAAAGAGTTCTTGCAACTCATCAAACTTGAGAACACGTCTACAGTTGAACCTGAAGAATTCGAAAAGTATTTTAATAATGCTCAAGAGTCATTCGTTAGGGATAACTATATGATGGGTTCTGACTCTAAGCAAATGATTATAGATAACATACAACATCTTCGTATTTGTACGGATTCAAAGCATGTTTGGAAAAACAATCTGCTCGATCCTATGATCCCAGATACTAGTTATTCTATGAAGTTGCCTATGAGTTGGGGTTATGATTATACAGATGTTAATGGTGACATAAAGGAGTTACCAAAATATCTGAGACTTGAGAGTATGATGGCAAGAATTATTTATGGCGAAAGTGATCCTTGTAAAAGGACAGGTGTTTCTGATTGGAAAAAGATGCATTATCTAAAATCCAGAATGAGAGGATCGATTAAAGAAAATCCTTTAAGGGTAGTCTCTAATGATCGAATATACTATCATTTAGCTGGTAACAATGCAATTTTTGATCTTTATGGTACATCTGAAATACATAGTATCCAAATGGAATATTATAGATGCCCTGTAGATATTGCTTATAATAATGGGACAGGAGCACAAAGTGCAGACAGTCCCGATTATCCTCAATATAATTCAGCAGCAGAAATAATAAATCCGGAGTTAACAACTGAGGATATACGTATTGTACTTAGAATAGCTGCAAGATATTACCTTGAAGGCGTTAAATCATAAAGAATTCAAACATTTAAATAATAAGTTATGAGTAATCCGAAATATCGCCCATTAAATCTCTTTCTGCCTGAAGTAAATGCAGAGGTTTTAGGTGCGTATAAAGATACAATTTCAGGCAAAAGAAAGCTTATCCTCAATGATGTGAATCCTGAATTACCAGGACAAACAGTTGGTGGTACTGCAGATGATAAAATTAGCGTTAAAATGTCTTTTTATCATCCTGGAGCAGCAAGTGGTAAGCTATTGAAGTTAAATGACAATCTTCCTTCTGACGATTATAAACACCGCATTTTGGTTTATGAACGTCATTACCAGGATGGAAGAAAAGAATGGCCTAAACCACGTGTTATTGCCCAGGTTAATTATTCCGATGCTGGATCGAAGACCATGGATGAGATGTATAATGATGCAAAGGAAATGATTAATTCGACCTATGGTGAAGATCTCAATGATCGAGTAAAAGCGTATAAGGCCTGGATTATTGAAGATGGTGACAGTACTGATGCCAGTAAGATTGATATCACTATTGATGGAACAACTACTACGGTAACATCTACTTCTGCATATGATATAAGTGCAGACATTAATACTGAAACAGACGTTAATGATGATGTACTAGCTCTTAATTTAGGTAGTGACAAACATCTTATTCTGGTTGTTTCAGAAAAGACTGTTTCTATTGAGGAAAACACCGACATCACAATTGAGGACAGTTATCTTTATCTTAAAGGATTTGATGCTAAAAAACCATTTGACGTAGAAGTGTATTCAGACTTTGCAGAGATTTATGATTTTGCAATGGCTGGAATTGATATAAGCAATGTATCAACTGCTGATGTGAATATTTACAGCAAAAACAACCTTACTGGTGAAGATACAGTTACTGAAGTTTCAGAAACATCTATGAGTGGTGTATTGACTGCTGTCAATGATGCTGTAACTGAATTGGCTGCTTATAATGTCTTTGATACAGTTTATATTGTAACAGTTCCTGAAGTAGGACGTGCTATGATGATTACTATTCCCAAAGGTTCTACCTTGGAACAAGTAGGTCTTGCTGTGTCCGGTGTTGGCCAGAAACCAAAACTCGATTACGATAGTGTTTATGATCGTTTTGCTAACGTTGTTGGTACTGATGAGTTTGCTCACATTTTAGGCAAGTATATACAACTCCCGCGAAAGGGTGTTGAATATTGCCAGCTAAGCTACAAAGGTTATGTAAGTGATCATCGCGCTCTTCATGGTGCTGGCCATGCTGTAAGTTACCTCTATGAAGTCAACCTTTTCATGCCATATGATGATATCAAAAATGGAGAAGATCATTGGCTGGAATCTGGTGATACTGCAAATAATGCTTATGCAAAAGTTGTTGATTCTCCAACAAAGGATTTTGGTGAATTAATAGAATTTTGGACGGGTACTAATCCTATGACTTAAATTTCTTCATGATTAAGCGGGGCTTCACGGCTCCGCTTTTCTTAATTTTTTTATCTATGGCAACAATAAAAATGCATGTAAGCAAGATTAAAGAAAAGATTACAAATTTCCATCCTAGTAATGATCTTAGTGTTCCTGATTTATTCATATTAGAAAAGATGAATGATGTCAGGGAAACTCTTATTAGAAGAGAACAACAAGTGAAGAATAACTTGGAAATGTATTATCAATATGATTGTTGCTATCAGATAAAATGCCTTAAAACATCATGTACTATTGATGGTGTTACATTTATTGCTGATGGTGCTTTACATTATATTGAGATGCCAGATTTAATACCTGGTATTGAGAATCCGATTACATTTTTAGGTGACCAGGATGGAAGAAAATATAGTCGCTTATCATTAAATAGTTTCTTAAAACAAGAACATTTAGGTGCTGCTGGTATGTTGCCGGCCTATACAATAGTTGGTGATAAAATATGGATGAAGAATGCTACTATATCCGGAAAGTTATTTGCTTGTATGAATGTACTAAAGAAAAATCCTCTTTCTCCATGTGAAGATTGGGATAAAGAATATCCTGTTCCTTCTACTTATAACCTTGAGCTTATGGTAACAAAAGATATTTTATCATCTTATGGTATTCATATAGATGCTACTTCAAATGAAAGTGACGATAGGAATATAAGCTCTGAAGTATATAAGCAGTATGAACAATCACAACAACAAGAACAACAACAAAAGAATGACTAATGTACGTAACTATTATATACCCATACATAACTCAAATAGATCATGAAGACTATGAGTTTGAACCATGGTCTCAATATGACTATGTACGGACATATGAGGCAATAGGCGAAAACCATGCAAATGATATTCGTCTTATTAACTATTATGTATTTTTACTTAATGATGTTGAATTTAGTATACCAGAAACACATGCTGTAATTGAAGCGGAAGAAAGGGAAGGCAAGTATAAGTACCCTAGATACATTTATGATAAGTATACCGGTAAGTTTGATCAACCTAGAGATTGGATCAAAGATTTTATTAGTAAAATTGGCAATGATATTCGTCAAAATATGAAAGTCCGGCACAATGGTGAGAACATTCAAATTCCAAAGTCGAGAGGATCCAAAGCTTCTGATTCGAGCGAATCAGAAGATAGTGGAGGTGAAACATATAAAATTTGATAAGTTACTGGATAAACAAGTAGCTCATGATGATTTAATTTCTGTTGTAAAGAGAAACAATTATAGTAATGGAGCTTACTATAAGCGAGCAGAAAGGTTACAGAAGAAGATTATAAAAATGTTCTTAAAGATATTGCTTAGAGAAATAATAGATCATAAGGTTTTTTATTTCCCTAAAAAGATTTTGAGTTTACAGATAGGGGTAACATCAAGGCCTAAAACATATAAGTTTAAATATGATGCTCAAAATACAATAGCTGTTTGTATGTTAAGGACATCATTTAGATTTTTTAGAAAAATGAGTAAAGTCAAACCCTATATAAGATTGCAAAAGGATTATTATTATAAGATTAATAGAGAACACGCTAAAGGAAATCAATACTATAACAAATGAAAAAAAATAGTTTTTATACAGATCATCATGAGGTAATGGCTTCTCTTGGTTTATATTTGAAAAGGAAAGATTTTTCAGAAGTTGAAGTTATGCGATGGTGCCAGGAAGTAGAAACACTACATATCAAAGATCCTTCTACAATGTGGAGGTTTGAAGAAATAAAAATTGAAACTATTGACTACAATAGTGACTGGAAGCTATTTGAATTGCCTTGTAATGTATTCCGGTTACTAAATGTATATGAAGATCCTGATAATCCCATTAGTCATTTAAAGCATAAATGGCTTAACCAAAACAATAGGGTTTATAAGATGGTAGAGAATCGCAATCAAGATAGCATTTATATTAATTATATTGGTACACCAATTAGCGATGATGGAGTACCACTTATTTTAAAAACACATGTTCCTGCTTGTGAAACCTATATTCAAATGAAGTTGTATTGGGAAGATACACTTGATGGAAAATCACAAGTTGGTTGGCATTTGTCGAAAAAGTTTTCCGGACAAGTTACCCATTTAAAGAATGATGTTACTCATTTGGATGCAGAGCATTTCAATAGATTAAATGTTATCAATGGTGACATGATTGAATCTATTGGAAATATGAGGATATTGAATAAAATAGTTTAACAATGGACAGAGACATAAATATACCATCAGAAAAATGCGTATCTGATATTGATCCTTCTAAGTTTCAACTAGGCGATTTTACTTTTCCTACTATCAATATGCGTATTATTAATTTGGAAGGGAAAGGATATGTTTGTACTTCTTATCCCGGAAACAAATCTGCTAATAATCCAGGTGGAGAGTTGTTTTCTGTTCCTAATGCAACATTTGTCTCTGGGGTTGCATACAATGGTATATTGTATCTCTTTTCTGTAAAAGAGACTGGTGAAGGTGAAGTAGGGTGTTACCCTAGTCCTAAAAATTGGTCTGACAGTAATACAGAGTTTGAGGATGTATATAAGCCTTTGAAAGTATGGTGGGATGGATCATCTGTAGTTGATCTTACAACAGAGCATTTAGATTTATCTACTGATTACAATTACAATTTAGTTATAAAATTATTGTTTGATGGTACTATAAATATTTATGTTAGTGATTATGTCAATCCGAGCTATGTCATTAACACAGGCTTTGATCAAGAGGGTAGATATGTGATTACAAATCATACTTTGTCAGAAGTCAAATTAAAGGGACAAGCACAGATTATTCAAGGTTCACAAAAGCCAATTCAATCTGAGTTGATAAATGTTGAGAAGCAAGGTAAGTTACCTCCGGGTAATTACTATATCTATTTTGCTTATCAAGATAGTTTCTATAATCAAACAAGGTATTACAGTATTCTGTACCCGGTTACGATATATCAAGGTGATGAGTGGACTACTAAGGTAGGATTTAGAGACAAGGATAAGGATACGAATTTAATTTACGCGAATAAAAGTATACGGATTCAGCTTTCTAACCTTGACCCTAGTTATCATTCTGTTTTTGTTGGTGTAGTAAGATATAGTGCTGCTGAAAATTCATATCCGGTTGTTGATGCTTATGGAATAGATAAAGAATACATTATTGATTCAGATAAAAAGGAAATTGTTATTGACGGATATGAGAAAAAGATTATTAAAAGCATTTCTGATTTTTCTTTGTATGTAAACTACACAATATCTAAAGCGAGTAAAGTATTTAAGAAAAGAAATTGGATTGCTAATTTGAAATCTATTGAACATGACCGGGATGCTTTATTAGATTTTGCAAATAAAATAACTGTAGAACCGGTATTTGAAGATATTGGAGATAGAAAACTTGTAGATTATATTGATGGGCAGGCATCTTTTATGCAATTTCAGGATGAGAAATATATTGTAGACAAGCTTAGTCATGCTAGAGGAGAGATTTATCCTTATGCTGTACAGTTTTTATTTTCTGATGGGACTTATTCTCATGAATCTTATCCGATAAGGGGAGCAGACATGATAGATTTACATGATGATGGTTCTTCTGGATATAGTGGGATTGTTAATGAAGACCTCCCATATAAAGGTCTTGTACGTTTCCCACAGATACAATCACATATAGATTATGTAGAAAAGGTAACAGCGCAAAGACAAAGTTTAGGAATAAAAATGAACCTTTGGAATGCGATAGAATATAAAAACAATAATCCGGAGTTGTTTAAAAATGTCATAGGTTACAGGATTATGCGGGGTGAACGCAAGAAAAACTTAATATATCAGGGGTTTATTTATAATACCACTTCTAAAATTGGTAATATTCCTGGATCAGTTTCTTCGGATAATACAATTAATTTAGTTGGGTCTGATGACTCATCTGCATATCATATACCAATATTTGGAAAAGGAAATGCATATAATAAAATGCAAAAGGTATTTCCTGTGGTTTGGCACAAAGGGCATGAAGATCCAAAAACAAGATATAGGGTACTGGATGCACTTATCGATAGGAAGCATTATGCAATGTTTTCTGCTGACTTTATTACCGAGTTGAACAAACAGTTGTCCAATGGTGAAACAGTCTATGTAAAGCCTATTATGGCTTTTGATAAAAGCTATTTTATTCCTCGTATTAATCAGTATAAGAATAGTCTTTGCAAATGGGATAATACATGGGATCTGTTTTATGGATATAATAGCAGTAGAAGCATGTTAAGCAGAGACTATTATAATCCGGGTTGGTTTGGATTACACCTGTCACAAGAATGGCCAAATATAAATCCGGTTAATGAATCAGCTATAAAAATGAAGGCTTATAATGTTCTTAAAGGAATGCATAAGGGGCCGGGAAACTTTACTTCATGGTTAGGTGATGGAGCTAAAAGTGCAGATAAAGGATTTCATGAAAAGTGGATCGACCAAGAAGACCAATATCTTTATAATAGATCAAATCAAGTAGTGGATTACTTGGGTTTAGTATCTGAAGAGGGAGAAGTAGACCTAGAACTTAAAATGGTCAATGTTTATAAGAACGAAAATGACATACAGTTTTATGAGTCTGAGAAGAACAAATATAATCCTAGAGATGAATTCTATTTTCCAATATCTGATTTTATTAGTTTGGATAAACTATATAAATATAAATCATTTTTCAAAGGTGATGTTTTTCTTCAAAGGTCAGCCTTTAGAACTAATAGGTGGTATGGAGACCTAGAGTATGATGAGTGGGGGACTGTGAAATATTCGTCTGTTTATTATAAAGATGTATTATATTATCATGGATTCTTATTGTCTATGATGACAGAGAATTTTAATAATGTACAGGCCCGTGGTAATGTCATTGGAACTTCTCCGGGTACAAACAATACAGTAGAATACACATTTTGGCCTAAATGTTTAAAACAGGATAAGCGAAAAGACAGTTATAGATGGATTGTAGAAAGCACTAATATCAATGATCTGTATGAAGCTATTTCGTTAAACTCTGGCTATTCTAAGGTGAATCCTGATCCATTATATCAAGGATATAGTTATGATAAACTTAATTATGTGACAAGATATCCTACGCGAATACACTATTCTAATCCACAAGTAAACAATGAGCTTGCAGATTCTTTTAGACAGTTTATGCCTGAAGGATATAGTGATTATTTGAATGATGGTGGTATAATGGCACTAGTTGAGCAAAATGGCCATTTGATTTCTATACAAAAAAACAGTATAAACATTCATAATGTAGATGAAAAGCAACTTATTTCGGAGCAAAACAATGAGAGAATATTAGTTGGAAAATCAAATTTCTTATCTCCGGAAGCATATAAAGTTTCTAGTTATGGAATCCATCATTCACAAGCTTTTACTGAAGGTTTAACCGGTGTTTATGGAGTACATTGGATGCGTTCAAGTAAAATTATCTGGAAGATTATTTCAGATGGATCATCTTTTCAAGTTATTGATTTAGCTAGAAGTAAAGGATTTAAAAGTGAATTTAGTAAGTATATAAATAGTTTGCAAGATCCTGAATTGACAGATAACATATTAAACGGACAAGGTGTTATTGTTTGGACAGACAAAAAGTATGGAGAAGTTAATTTTAGTTTTATAAAGCAAGAACAATCTCTTACTACTCCAATTATTCTAAATTCTGATGATTATATCTATGATGATACAGTAAGCTATGCTGATGGATCTATAGTATTTTACAATGGTACTTATTATTACTCGATAACAAATCATAACAATGGTAATACTCCGGGATCAGGTTATAGCTATTGGATACCTATATCATTGGATAATGCAATAAGCTTTGATCCTTTGTCTTCATATAACAAATATACTGTATTAAGGAATGATTCAGAAGGAATAATTATGGTCTTATTAGACAATTATGATCCTTCTTCTCCTTTTACTAAAACAGTTTATAAGCTGATGGATTTCACAATAAGTGATCCTAAAAATTATATGCGAGCTATTTTGCTTTCTAAAGACTTTAATAAAACATTTGTATTTGATGAATACTTAGATGCTTCAAGAGGAACAAATGAGTTTTATCCATCGCTTGTTATAAAGGACTATGATAATACGTATATCAATTCTAGTTATGATGATTACTTGAAATCTAAAATCTTTAAACAGAATATAATAAATAGTGATTACTTGAATTTCAATGGACAAGACATGGAGATGAAAATATCTTTTTATGTATTAGGACAACAATCTAAATCTGTCTTATTTGAAAAGATATATGAATCTATTGAGATGAATACGTCTGAAGAAAAAATTGAAAAGATAGAGTTTGAGACAGAAAATCAATATGCAACTTTGGCTCCATTTGTAGATCCAAATAAGTATTGGCAAAGGCCAAAGTATAAATTAAACAAATGGTTTGTTCCTATTCCTGTTCAAGGATCAGGATCGAAAGGGCAATATAATGCAAGTTCAAATATTTCGGGAACATGGATGAAAGTAACTATAACATATTCTGGTAAAAATATGATATATTTGAAAGATATAATTACCAATTTAACTATAAAAGAGGTTTAATATGAATAATAGAGACATAGCTGCAATTTTTGATGCCATCCCTGGATTTGGAGGTATCGCTGGTCATGTTATTAATGAGGATATGGATAGTAAAAAATATGTTGAAGACACAAACTATTCTGAATTTAATCCTTCAGTAGGACGTCAAAGTGGTGTAGCCGGTACAAAAGATGTTAATCGAGAATTAGTTGATAGAAGTCCTGGAGCTTTAACAAAAACTCTTGAAAAGATTGCTCCATTTTCACGAATGGTAGAAACAGCTGCTATTACAGTAGGTGCAGGAGCTCTTGCAGGCCCAGCAGTAGGTAAAATTGCAGGAGGGTTATATCAAAGTATTCAAGATAAAGTAAAAGATAAAAAAGATAATCAAGAGTATCCATATCTTAATACTGCTACAGAAGATCTAAATAAAGCTCAAAAAGATTTATATGGTCAAATAGAATCAGAAGATAAATTGGGCGATGTACCTACTAAACAGGTAAAAGAAAAGTTGCCGGAAATATCTTCAGAACAACAAAATTTATATAATAAAGTAGGTGAAAGCTTTATGAGTGATAATGGGATAAGCGAGGTTTTTAAAAATGAATTAATAACATTCTAAATAAGATTTATCATGGCAATGTATACTAATAATAATACAAAAAAAGGATCACCACCTTTTGATCAATATTCCAAGCAAGTTCAAGAGGCTTTAATAAAAATGGCAAAAGATGGTGTTAATCCAAATGATTTGTTTTCAGGTGGATTTAAAAGTAAAAAGTTAGCTCGTAAATATAATCTTAATGGTAGGCTTGCTTCTTTAATAATTAATAATGATGATATAAAAAAAGATTATTCGAACTATTATGGAAAAAATGTAGACCCTTCTGCAATAGAAAAAGAACTCGATAATTTAAATAGTATTGAAAAAAGTGTTGTTTTAGAAGCCTTGGAAAATAATCAATCATTAAGTGATTTAAAGTCGGCATATTATAGAAAAAAGAGACAAAGAGGTGACAGTTCTTATGATTTTTATATTGAAGCAGTAAATAGTGATAAAGTTAAAGATATATTTAACAATATACAATTTGCAGGGTATGATCAAAATGATGTGAAGCGAATTATAATGCCCACAGGTCCCGAAGGATATGATGCTTCATCAGAGACACAAGGTAAGCAATCAGAAAGTAATCCATTTGTAAGAAATGCACTTGGGCTCTCTACTAATCCGGATATATTTGATGAAAATAGCATGTTTAGGCCTTCTTCTAATAACGAAGAAGAGACTACAGAAAGTCAATCAGCAGCACAAAGAAATACTTCTGGTAGTACAACAAAGCCTGAAACATTTGGTGATAATGAAGAAACTAGAACAACCATTGAACCAATGGAGACAATAGGCGTTGAAGATCTTGCAATAGATATATCGAAACCAAAATTGGATATAGATGTAGAAGATCGAAAAAACCCAACTACTGATGATCTCCTTACAGAAATAAAAAAAGATAAAGATCAGCCAGGTATGTATCAGCGTTTACGTGATGCTAATGAAAAAGCATTTAAAGGGGGTATGCTTCTAAATGCAGTTGAGTTAGGTCACAACATACATTCTTATAATGAAGCAAGGAATATGAATACTGATGTTGATCTCGATAGGGTCTCACCAAATTCAGTAAGAGTACAAGCTCCTGACATGTATTCAGATGCCAGGAATGATATAGGAAGAATGTTTCAATCTGCTTCACGTAAAAGTAGAATGCTTGGAGGTTCGGTTAACCCATATGATTCTAGGCCAATGTATGATGCTGTAAACAAGGCAGCAGGACAACAGTCGGGAATTAATATACAAGCAGCAAATCAAGAAGGACAACTTAATGCAATGTCTGCAGCCAGAGCAAATCAAATAAATTCAAATAATGAATCAAGAGAAGAGCAATTTAAAATTTTAAAAGAAAAGGCTAAAGATGCACGATTGACACAAGACAAGAAGATGATTGCAAATACTTTGAGTAAACTTACTCAAATGCCTATGGAGTATGAACAAGCAAAGTTTATGTTAGATAAATATGAAAGTGATGAAGAGTTAAGAAAGAATTACCAACTGTGGCAAATGTCAAAAGGAGCAGTTAATAATACAGAAATTGTTCCATCAGATGCAACGAGTACTGGAACTAGTAGTAATGACTAAAAGAAATAAAATATGAGTGTATTATTTGGATCAAGTCAGTTTGGTGGTGCTGTAAATACTGCACCAATAAAGTTTTTAACACCACCTAAATCGCAATCAGGACAATCAGTAGCAGGAAGTAGCAGCAGTAGTAGTAGCAGTGATGATGATAATATTGAATTGCCAGATGCATTGATTGGACAAAATCGCATATATGCTCAACAACTAATGCAATTGGATAAGATGGAATCAATTATTCAATCTGAGTTGTATAAAGAGCTTAAGCGTAATGATGGGGATATGGCAGCTGCTCAAAGTAATCCTAAGATAAGAGCTCTTATGAATCAATACGAGCAAATAAGGATGGAACTTATGGTTCAAAAGAATCACCTGGAAACAGAAAAGGAACAATTTTTTAAGAAGCAAAAAGAGATTGATAAAAAAGATGCCGGGGATCAATTCTTTGTGAATAATGGTGAGAGGATATTTATCAATGATAGGACACAAGAAGTTTTACCTGAGAGTGCTATGTCTTCTATTGAAGAAGAAGGCGTCAGAGAGATGTATCGTCCTATGAGAGCACAAGATTATGATAGGTTGCAGTATTTTGATAATTATATGAGAAACGAAAATGGGATAGCAATACCAACATCTATTATGCAACCCAATGTCATTAATATGAAAGATGGTAAAAATCCGGCTATTGAACAACTCCGAGAGTCACTAGAAGGAACAGAAAACAATAAATCTGAACAAGGTGGTACTAGATTTCAACAGATGGCTGGTGCTCTTGAAGGATTATATACCAGGGAATATTCTGAGTCATCTAATAACTTAAACCAATTAAATAGTGCTGTAAATAACTTTTACGAGAATATGAGTGAGGGTGAAAAACTTGCTATGAGACAAGAGTTCTGGAGTAATTGGGGTGACAGAAGAGGTAGAGGCCCGGCTGCTGTTGGTAGCAGGTTAAACATAAATGATATGTTTGGTGAAAAATATGCTGAAACATTAGGTAAGGCATTTGGATTAAAGCAAGATGCTGATGGGAATTACTATACAGAAAACCAAAAATTAAAAGAGCGGTTATATACATTAAGTAGAGGTTTATCAATGAAGGATGAACACGTTGTTACATCTTATACTTCAAAAGTAGATAGGAAGGAAATACCAGGATCAGGTGGTGCTGCAATGTATGAACAGCAGACTCCTATTGGTGCTGCTTTAGGGAGTCAAAAAGTGGCATTGCAAGAACAAAAAGATCTTGCAGAAAAAAATCCAAGTGCAGGACCAGAGAAATGGACTTGGTTAGGGCCACACAATGGAAAATTAGGATCCTATTCTGTGGATGCAAGGAGTGATTTTCTTCCTCAAGTAAGTGAACATTATGCTAGTATGATTTATAATGGTAGAACAAAAAATAATCCTTATCCAAATCTTGCGGATATAATAGATTATGTAATAATTGAAAATGGAGGTGTATATGGGAAGAATAATTGGCCAGGGCTACTTGAGGAATCAGCTGTTGTTGATGTAAGTTCTCAAGTTATTACTACAGATGGAACGCCATTAGTGAGGAATGGTAAAGTACAAGATATTAAAGGAGAAAACCGTGTGTCAAATCATATAAAGCTCACTGTTGCTGTTGATGGATCAAGAAGGAGTAGTTTTACAGATAAGGATCAAGCCTTTTATCAATCTATTTCAGATGCTAAAGAAGGAGTGGAAGCTGATGAAAATATGTATAGATGGTTTGGTTTTAAACAGGATTTCGAAAATGCATTAGGCGCTGGTTTCCAAAAAGTAGATGAACCAGTAATTATTAATGGTAAAGAGAGAAAGAACAGAGTTGTTTTGATGGATGTTTATGTTCCTATTTCAGGTGCTGGATTTAATATTAATCCTGGTAATACTGCAAATAAACATAGTCATGATCAAGCTTATAAAGCTGCTACTGCTTATGTACAAAGATTACTGGATCAGGAACAAGAAAGAACTAATGCAGAGTATATTATAAATAGCGCAGAAAATCAATAAAAAAGACACAAGCATGAATATCGATAATAGCAATCAAAATAATGAAATGGAAGTTCAATCCTCTAGTAACTCAGATCTAAATTTGTATGATCCTAGTGGAGATGAAATGGATAAGGCTAAAGAGCAAACCCATGATGTTGCAGAACTATATTTAAAAGGTGTGTCTTTTAAACAAATGGGTGCACTGTATAATGACAATAATCATAAGTTTATTCTTAACTCTAAGGATTTTAATAAGAAAAAATATAGTGATCTTTATAAAGGTTCTGATAAAGATTGGGACATATTACAAAATGAATTAAACACTAAATATAAACATTTAGAAGATGGTGAATATGGGCCTAAGCCATTGGTTGGTGTTACTGAAGGTGAGATGGCTTTTCAGCCTGGGACATTAGCTTATTTTAATCAAGAAAGAGCAAATAGAGTTTCTGAACCGGTTGCTCCGGAAACAAAAAGATGGGGTTTTACTCATCCAGAAGCTGGTGAATTAAGGTTTGATCCTTCTGATATTGCTAGACAAAAAGGTGTTGTAAAGATATATGATCCTGATACAGGTGATTACAAGACAGAAAATATATCCCGGTGGCAATACTTTACAGAGTTTTTTAATCCAAGCACAAAAATTGTTATTGAACAAAATCCTGTTGATTCCGAAGATTATACTATGGCTATTGTTAAGCCATCGGATATGAGGTTCCATATGGGAGACAAAGAGCAAATGACAGTTTGGGGTGCTAAGAAAAAGTATGGGACACCATTTATTCAGTATCCTTTAGGAATATTAAATGGGCTTGTATTTGAAACAGGAGAAGCTGTTGGGAGAATAGGTCAATCTATTTCAAGTTTAGGTGCCGGTGATGTAGAAGATCCAAATGATTTAAGTGGTTTTTGGTCTGGATGGGCAAATATGTTTTCTGGTTTATCATATAAGCCTACACAAGAAGTAGAAAGTGCAGGTTTCTTTGGTTCTGGTGCTGCCTTTGGATATAATATGTCAAAGCTAATTTCTATGCTTGTTCCTCAACGTGCAGCAGCAAAAGTAGCTATGGGTCTTACTCAAAAAGTAGCAAGTAAACTTGCATTAAAAGTAGGCAAAAAAGCTGTTTCTCGTATTGGAAGGTATTCTTCTACAACAGTAGGTTCGACACAAGCTAGTTCTGCAATGTTTGAAGAAGGTATTGACAATAATGTAAATAGAAAAACAGCAGCATGGATGACATTAGCTGCACTTCCTGCTGTTGCTGTTACTGAATATCTTATTGGATCAAAATGGATTGCAGGCCAATTAGATGATAATTTTACTCAGACCGGTATACGTGATGCTGCTAGAAGAAGTTTTAGAAAAGTAAAAGATAATATTCCAAAGCAATCATTGTCAAAATCCACACGTGCATTTAACAAGCAGTTTACTTTTGAAGCAGCAAAAGAAATGAGTAAACGCGTGGGTAGAGGAGCTGTCAAAGGTGGTAAGGGTATAGGTTCAGGAATAAGGACAGGATTTGATATAGCATCAAAGGCACCTGTTACAAAAGGTGCTATTCGTGAAGGTGCACAAGAAGGATTAGAAGAAGTTTATTATGTAGGATTACAAGCTGCTCATGATGATTTTTGGGCAGAGAATGAATATGCACGTCCCGGTCAGGGTTTATTTGGAACAGAGTGGTATAGTTCTGAAGAGTGGACAAGGATTTTTGAGAATGCACTGGCCGGAGGTATTGCTGGTGGATTTGCAGATCCTATGTTTGCTGCTATGGATAGTGGAATGAACAAGGCTACACTAGATGGTTTTTTAACCGGTTTTCAGGATGGGTTTAAAAGGCAACCATTAGAAGAATATCTCCTTGACAATATGCAGTCGGATGAAGATGTCAGAAAGTTATTTCGCATAGGAAATAAGATGCATCGAACAGGCAAGTTTGCTAGTACTATGGAATCTGTGATGGGAGAGAAGGTCTTTAATGATGAATTAGATGCATTGAACGGACAAGAAATAAAGGCTGAAGACATGGAAGGATTAGACCATGACTTCAAGATAAACAATATGAATGATCTTGCTTTCTATCAGTTTATGCAGAATGCTAATTACATTTTAGATGGAATGAGGATAGCAGGTGTTACTCCTAAAAATGCTAAAGAAAAACTTAAAGGATATAATGGAGAAGAAGATCTATTCAGAAAAGCTATTGACTTAGGTTATCGTATTAACAGGGCTAATCAAGAACATGAGAAGCTTCAAAATGAATATACAGAAGCTGAAAAGACAGGTGATCCGGAAGTCATTAAAGGGATAGAAGAAAAAATGCAACGTAATCGTAAGGATGTAGAAGGTATGAATAACCTTTTAGGATACCTTACTAATCCTGTTGAAGGAGGGATGTCACAAGCATATTATGACAGAATCTTTCAAACATTTATGTCTCAACATGATAAAGAATATACTATTGAAGAATTAAACAATCTTAAAGACAACAAGGACTTTCAAGAATTTAAACAAAACTATGTTAATGACATAAAATCCAGAAGGGATGAGATAGCAAATATTGATAAGGAAATTCAGGAACATGAAGCTGAGATAAGTGCTATCTTTAGAGACATGGATGCAGAAGCCGATGGTGACCCTGCTATACCTTCTACTAAATCAACTCATGAAGGTACTGGTAAGACATATGGTGAATTAAGAGAAAATGCTGCAAAATGGGTGGACACCCTTTCAGAAAAAATATCTAAATCTAAAATTTCAAGGAGTGACCTTTCTCAGAAGTCACAAGAAATCATTGATGGATTAGCTCTTGAAATGAAGCTATTCGATGGTACTGCTAAAAATTATGGTATCGATCCTTCTCATTTTACAAACACTCTCCAAAAATTAAATAAGCTAGGTACTCAATTCTCTTCTATCGGATCACAGTCAGAAAAAAGTGATCAAGACCTAGCTCGTGATGCAGAAAAAGAATTTTTGTATGGTGAATTAATTCAAGGATTAAAAGTATTAAATGACAAAATAAACAGGGATGAAATTACTAATGATGACAAATTATATTTAGAACAATTACTTAAGAAAAAAGAGAAAACAGAAGAAACAATTTTTGCAAACAATGCTTTAGATCATTTGCAAAAACAGACTGGTCATAATTATATCAATGGTGATACTACAGATGCGGAAGGGAATCTTATCCCTGGTTCTAAAATAGATGAGCAAACTGTTAATGACTATAAAGAATTTTTGGCCAATCCGGGTGTAGAGATGTCTCCACAGTTAAAGCAATTGCTAACTCCTACTTCAAGTAATGAGTTATTAAAGAGGGGAACCGGTATTTATACATTTGGAGAAACAGGAGCAGAAGGACAAGCTCCTAATGTAACTCAAGTGTCTACAAGAAAGCAAATGCCTGATGGTAGGATTGCTCAGTTTGATGTTTATAAAGATAGGACTGAAGTTTCTTTTGTAAATAAAGATGGTTCATTATCCGATCCCCGGACTGTAAAGAGTAAAAATACTTCTGAAGATTATAATCCTCTTTCTAATCCGTTAGAGAACCTGGATAATGCTTACAAACAAGCTCAGGAAATGGAAGGTGGAGAAACACATGATGCCCCTCCATATTTCAGATTTGATACGATTGAAGAAGCATTTGGTAAAACAGCTGAATCTAGAAAGATAAAAGAAAATGCTCGCAGAATTGCTTTTACAATACATAATGTAGAAGTGATGGAGCATATTAAGCTTATCATTGCAGAAGAGTTTTATAGCTCTTTACCTGAGGATGCTGCTCAAAAGTTGGAAGAATTAAATGATTTATTGATAGAGACAGGTAATTTTGCTGAAGACAATATTCTGAAATTAACAGAACAACAAAAAGAAGATCCTAAAAAAGAAAGGACAATTGATCCTTCAGATGTAGATGAAAATGCTATTTTAGAATATGAAAAAAGAAGACTAGAGGCTGAACTTAAGCTTTCTGAGCTATTTGATTTAATGCCTAATAAAGATACGTTCATGGAGTCCATTATGAAATATTATTATAAAGGACTTGGTGGAGTGGTAAACTATAACTCTAATTATGATACAAGGGATCTTACTAGTGATGAAATATTAAATATTAATGTTAGCGATACTGCTAGGATGCGTACTTCCAGATCACCTAAAGCAAAGGCCGAAACAAATTATTATTTAAAGTTAGTTAATAATTTATTGCATAGGGTATCTAGTGGAAATATAGCAGAGTTTTACCAATTATATAATGAAGTAATAGAAGAGATTACAGATTTAAAGTTTCCTAATTATAATCAAAGGGAAAACGTAATGCAAGCATTTATTAATATAGTAAATGCTAAAAAGCCATATGTACATAGGGATGATGTAGGAAACTTTGGAATTATTACAAGTTCAACAGCAGAATTAATAGATGAAAAGAATGCACAATTTCATAATCGTTTTCCTTTTCGTGGTTTTAACTTTTTAGGATATGCTGGTACTGGTAAGACTACTGTAATGACCAGGATATTATTGTCTATATTAGATAAATATAATAAGATTCATGGCAAAAATGGTGTCAGAGGTACAACGAAAGATATTCTTCTTGTTGCTCCTTCAAATAAGATGAAGGAAACTTTAGAAAAACAAGCAGAAGGATTAGAGAATATAAGTTATGATATAATGACTTACTCTGATTATTTAAAAAGAGTAAATGAAGGAGATATTAAGAGTGGTGATTATGGTTTAACAGCAATCGATGAGTCTTCCCGAATAACAGAAAAAGAATTAGCTATAATTCACAATAGGCTTAAAGATGGTGATAATGCTTTCTTGTTTATTAGTGATCCAGAGCAAGCATCAAATAATGAAAAAGATCATGCTAACTATAATGGAACCGCTGGGCAGTATCTTGTTCCTTCTGATGGAATCGTAAATGAGATATTTAGAACAAATATTGTTGATATATCCTTGCTGCAAAATTCTATTAGCAAGTCTATTGCTGGTGGAAAAGCATTAGAGACAAAAGCAATCGATTTTGCAAGTACAAAGTATAACAAGAGTCATACAAAAGGAGTAAGATATTTTGCATCACAAGATGATGTTATTAGTGCATGGATTGAAGATATTTCTAAAGCAGACAATGATGCAAATGATCGCGTACTTGTATTTGCTACAGCATTGGAAAGAGAGCAGTTTTTAGAAAGGAATAAGGAAAATCCTAAGATAACAAGCATGGCTGGCAATGTTAGGTTTGTTAATGAAAAAGGTGCTGAAACAGATTCTGAGACAATACAAGGTGAAGAAATGCCTTATATCTATGCTGCAGTTACTGAAGGATCTACTCATGAAGCTAAAAGAGTATATAAGACTGCTACATCAAGAGCAGAAAAATTTGTTGCTACAGTAGGCCCATCGAGTAAGTCAGAATTAAAACCGGATGATGAGATTCTTGATCTTTCAAATAAAAAAGAAACAGCTGAAGAAATTGCTGAGCAGTCAAAAATCAACAATGCTATGAAGGCTGCAGCAAGTGAATTGGGTGATATTGCTTCTTCATTTAAAAAACCGGATAAGAAAAAAGAAAGTACTAAAGAGAGAAAAAAACAGACTAGTGAAACAAAGACGAAAACAAGTAAAGCAATAGTATCAACATCTTTAGATGGTCAAGAATACATGGGTTTTTCAAAGATATCTTTTGATTTATTTAGTAAAAAGAATTTTGAACCTCAGACAAGTAGTTTAGACAAGAAAAATTTTATTGGTAAAACAATAACATATGATGGTAGAGATTATAATGTTATTGGTATACAAAGAATGAAAAATAAAGGAGCCAAAGGAACGCCAATTGGTAAGCTTAAGAAGGTATATATATTACAAGAAGTAGGTATTACTGATGAGTCTGGTATTAAATTATTGTCATCATCAAAGATCCGTAAAGGACATATTAAAGACAATGCTCCTATTTCAGAAGACCCAACTAATAATGAAATAAAAAAAGAAAATAATAAGCCTCCGGTAAAATATCAAGATGAAACAGAACGCGAAATACTTACTAGTGCAAACTTATTTAGCAAAGGAAGATTGCGTTCTATTCCACTGGTACAGCCAATACAATCAGATGCAAAAAGACAACTTAGTTCAGATGAGTTGTTTAATGCAGAAAATATAGCCAATTCTATTCGGAAAATAAATAGTAGTGATGAGCTTTCAATACGATATTTTGAGACTACTCCACAAGAGGTTTATATTAGACAAGAAGATGGTAGTTATGCATTACAATACGAACAAGATGTTCTTGCTCTTGTCAATGAAGATGGTGAAATAGTTTCTTATTTGTTTAATCCGGATAACATTCCTGATCAAGTATCTGAAGAATTCATGGGCAATCCTGTTGTCAATAAGTATTATCAAGGATTAAAGAAAATAAAATCAGACTTGCAATCTGGTAAAGAAATAAATATTAGTGGCAAGTCTGAGCTAATAAATGGTGGCTATGCTATATATTCTAATAATACAGATGAAGAAATAGGATTAGATGCCTTGAAAAATAAGTTAAGGAAACAAGGTATAAAAATTAGTACTTTGAAAGAAGGATTTGTAAATGATCCAGCTTCATCAGATATAGAGATATATAGTGATAAAATAAATGATCAGGTATATTATTATTTACTTGGTAAATACAATGGCCTTAGCAAAAGTTTTAGGATATATCTGAAAAATGATTTGCTTAAAAATCATAAAGACCTTCAAAAAAAGCTTTCTAATTCATTATCGGATATAGAAAGTACTCTAAAGAAATTTAAAAAAATTGATTTGTCTTCATTCTTAAAATCATTGAGTGATAAAGATAATAAGTTAAATGTATTTAATCAGTTTTTTGAACAAAATAAAAGTATTTTCACTATTGATGTAAATGGGCAGAAACAAATTAAAAAAGATTGGAAAGATCTTTTATATATTGAAGGCGAAAATGTTAAAATACGTTTTGCTAAAGACTCTTCTTCTGTAGATATATGGGCTAATGATGTAATTAAAAGATTAACACAAATTGCAAAATATATAGATCAACATGGGTATGCACCTATGGTGAAATCTAAAGAAGGTAACTTTATTGTAGGTTCTCATATAAAGTCTGATCTGAAAGATGTGATGATGCCTCAAGCAAGTGTTAGGTATGATCCTACTTATACTGATGAAGTAGTCACTGCTAATAACGTTCAAGAAAATATTAGTGAAGATGACAACACACCAATAGATGATACAGGAGATGATGTTGCATTTTTTGATGAAGCTAAGCATTTTGTTAAACAATCTGATCATTCAGATATTAGTGATGAAAAAGCTTATTTAAGAAAGTTATTAGGAGATGAAATAGTTGATAACAATGTAGGGTTTGAAGTATATCAGGATGATAATATTTGGGGCTATGTTCATGGTCTTAATTTAATACTAAAAAGTACTGAAAAAGGCACTACAGTTAAAGGTGTTGCTACGCATGAAGCTGTTCACTTTACATTGCGTAATATGATGACTGAAACATCCCGGCTGGATATTCTTTCTGATACTAAAAAACATATTGAAAGACAAGGGAAATATAAGAGTAAAGATATTTCTGATAAGTATGCAGAAGAATGGCTTGCAGAAGCAGCAAGAGGAAAAAATAAAGTCAAATCGAATTATACCGGATTAAGAGGCAAGTTAAAACAATTTGTTGATTGGATATCAGATTTATTCTTTAATGTTGAAGTATTCGGAAATGAGGCTTTTCAATATTTGAATGATCTTCATAATGGCAAGTTCAGAGATGGAGATATAATGACACAAAACTATGGAAATGAAACAGTATATCTTACAGAAGAAACATCTATAGAAGAAAGTGAAAGTTTATTCGAAGAAACAAATAATGCAGAGTTAATAAGATGGTTTGGTGAGGGTAAATTTTATGCAAAGATTAAGAGAGTTGTTTCTGATGCAATGATAAAGACAAGTATTTTTAGTGGTAAGATAACAAATGATTTAGGTAAGCAGAAATTAAGACAGCTTAGTGAAACAACTGATATAATACAAAGGATTTATGGTAGTAAACTTGATGGTGTAAATACAGATCAGTTTAACTCGTTTAAAAGCTTTTCTGAAGCTTATAATAAATTAGGCAGGGAAGGTTTACCACAGTATTATTACTGGCTATTAAGTCAACCTAATATGTTGAATTTGGTTATTGAGGATATTATCCAGAGATATGATAAATCAGAAGAAGGGGTTAATAAAGCTCAAAAAACATTCAATGATAAGAATTCTATTAGTATTGAGCAGTATAGTAGTCAGCAAATGAAGTTGTTTTTAAAAACAATTCCAAAAGCTAAACCTGTTACAAAAGGAATAGGTGGAGTAGATGTTGAGTATGTCAGTGATGAGAATGAACCTTTCTTAAACTATTCAAAGTTAAATCAAATTTTGCATGATTTTATGCTTCAAGTAGAGCGGGATGCATCTATAGAAGATATTATGCATGAGATGTATGATTTTGTTGCTAACAATATAACCGGTGGTGAAGTATCTACTCAGGATGCAGAAACAGTACAATATTTAGCTTCATTTTTAAAGAGAATGGGCTTTTTAGACACTCCAAAAGATTCAGTAAAGCAAAGTAGAAGACAAGGCAAAACCTATCGCAAATATAGTCCATATAGCTTTGTTTATGATCTTAATGAGATTGCTGAATATGAAAATATAGATTTACGAGATTCGTCGGATCCAATAAGGAATAAATTATTAGAAATTGCACGTCACCATGGAGCTATGTTGACTTCAATTTTCCAGCATTATAATAACCAACAAACAATAAAGTTTGTTACAATCACTAAAAAAGGTGAAAACTCCAAAACAGAATATGGACGTAATGTTAGATTATCTAGTAGTCAGAATGAAAATTATAATCAACTAAGGCAATCTATTCAGAAAAATCTATATGGAGAAGATAGTGAGACTTTAAAAGATAGTTTTCTACAACAGCTTAATGAAAAAGACGATAAAGGCAATGTTACAAGTTATTACAATATAGATAAAAGCACAGGTGATGTTTCAGTACAAGATCCTAAAAGTAGAAATAAAAGGATGGTTGTCCTGAAATTTGATAAAAAGACAAATTCATATTCGTTTGTAGAAGATGTAGACCAAAATATCATTCGTAAGCTAGCAAGTTTTATGGGTATGAATTTATCTAGGGCACAGGTTGGTTATATTTATGAAGGAAAACAAAAAGCCGGGTTTGCTAATAGAAGTAATTTTGATCATAAGCGTTTTGCTAATATGCTTGGACATATGTTTCAAGCTGCATATTTATCTAAGCAAGAGAAAAAGATTTCTTTTGATTCCGGAGATATGCTGTCACGATTTTTGAGTGGGTATCTTAAAAATCAAATGAAATTGCTTGATACAGATGGTGTCAAAATAAATGATTTCATTGATGATTTAAAAGACATGGGTTTCAAATTAGGTGAAGTAAATGCTATGCTCACTAATTTATTTACCAAGAATGCTAAGGGAGATAAGAGATATACCATTACACAAGCAAATGAAATCTCTAAAATGATTGATGGAGACAGGAGGAGGCCTTCTGAATTACTGCAAAGAAAGTATTTGCAAATTGCAAGAAAAATAGCTGAAACAAATAGTCAGGGGCATTACTTTATAACACCAAAAGGTAAACAGTTGGATCCATTCCTTCAAGATATGTTTAGCTTCATGGATTATGAAGTCATGCTAATGATGACTGACGGGTTTACTTCTAAGGACTATAAGAATTTAGATTCTGCTGAGATATTAAAGGCTGAAATGGATGTATTTTTTGAGTCTGCATTGAAAGGATATAAGTACAATAAGGTTAGAATGGGTCTTAACTCATGGGGAGAGAGTCATACTAAACCTTTTGTAGAAGTAGCATTTGATGGTTTATTTCATACAAGTACAAATAGCAAAGGACATAAAGAAATATCATTTAGCCACAAGAAAGCAAGAGAGGCTTTTACCATCTATTTTGATAAGATGATGCATGAGTCATGGACATCATTAAATAAGATGAAGAAGCTTATTTTAGATACTCAAAATCAACAGCAAGCTAAAGACACTAAGCGTACAAGCGATTACAACCAAATGGAGAAGTATCTAAAAGATATTGAGAATGCTATTAACAGAAAAGGATTGTCATATACTCCAAGCTTAAAGAAGGCTAATGATTTAATGTATGAGTATCTGAATAAGATCTATATTAACAGTAAGAATGAAGCAGGCTTATTGCAGTATCTTTCTAGAAGTGGATTGATTCAAGATATAGATTTCAGATATGGACAAGATGAAGACGGCAAGAAAAGTCTTCGTACTACAGTAGGGTTCCATGATGATATTATTAATACTAATAACATGGAGCGCTTATATGAAGCTAAAACAGATAAGCAAGTAAGAGAATTCTTTGATAGAATTTTTAAAAACCGGGCTTTTGATTTAGTAAGCAAAGCGAATGAAATGGGTATGGGATTACCACAAATATTAGGTGGTGAGACAAATTATCAGCGTGTTTTTAATGAAGACAAGTCGATCAATGATATGATGATGACATACCTTACAGCAAGTTATATGGTTGGGGAATCATTTGATACATTGTTTGCTGCTCATCATAAACAAGAAAAAGATCATACATCATTCTTTAAACGAATGAAAAAGAATGATAGCTCTGGTCATAAATTATTAACTGTAGATCAGGAAAATCCTGTTGGTTATGGATTGCCAAGATATTCTAATACTTTACGTATTTTAGATACTACAGGACAATTTAAAGAATTGCTACAGGTATTTTCTAATCTTAATACAGAATATGTAGCAACAGATGGAGCTTTTATAGAAAATCCTATATTAGCTCGTCAACGTGCTAATTCTGTTGGTGACATGCTTTCTATTGTAGATATGCATGATAAGACATCTAAAACTATTGATACAGGTATTGATGAAGACAATGGTCTTGGTGTTATGAATAAGAATGCAGGATTTGTTCCAAGTCAAGATATGATGGCATTTTATCCTAAGTTTGATCAATTAATGAAGTTGATGTTAACCGGAGGTAAGAGTATTCCAGGTGTAGATCAAAATATTTTATATGATAGGTATAGAGATTCACTTAGAGAAGGAAAGACCTTTGATGAGGCAATGGATGATGTGTATAGAGAAATTATTGCTGCTCGTTATGTAGGGGCAGGTGAAAATACAGATAATATTGATCTTTCTGATTTGATGATTTCAAGAATAGAACATTTATCTGGTATAAAATTACCACATGGTGGTCAAAACTACATGAATTTTGATCAGGTAATGGAGAAATATGAGTCTGGCAATTTTAGTGATGTTATAAAGTCTCGGACAGATAACCGGAATACACGTGTTATTTTAAGTCATAACATGGATTTAAGAAAAACAGATGTAACCATGTTGTCACAAGCTCTTTCTGCATTAGCTATGGATATGAGTAAAGCTGGGTATGGACATGAAGCACAAGAAGCAGTAAGGCAAATAACAAGGGATGCATTTAGCAAAATTGATGAAAAGTACTCAGATAATTTTGAAAAAGAGTATAGGAATGATGCTGTAAAAGGAATGAGATCATATAAGGATGCTTCATCGTTAATGGCTAAAGTTGCTTCAGAAAATACGTCAATACATATTCCAACCTTTATAGGTAAAACATTGCCTTCATTTATGAAAAACTATAAGAAGGCTATTAATTTTAAGACTAATGGTTGGAAGTTAGTACAGGCTCCTGCCTTTATGATGAGGCAATATAAGCTGCAAGATAATATGGGCAATACATATTATGGATCATATCAAGAAGCACAAGAGTATGCTACAATGAACGGTATTGATATTAATCAACTTGAAGAAAAAGGGATTGAATCATATCGTTTTAAAAAGGTTGATGGTAAATGGCAAATAAGCAAGCCGGAGGATGTTATTATGAGACTTCCTAATATGGAAGCTTTAGGTATTGATCCAAATGATCGTGTTTCACTTAATGAATTGCTCACATTACAACTCAATGGGAAATCAATAAATGTTAGACAGTTTGTAAAGAATAAGTCCAAGGATTATTATATGGATATGACTGATGGCATAGAAGCATTAATTGAACTATTAACAGATGCTCGTCTGGATGCTTTATCAGAAGATGGAAAACAAATAGATATGTCTACCTTTTTAGGCAATAACTATTTTACTAAGGCTATCAGGAACTTATATAAGAATGAAACAGACAAAGAAAAGTATGTTGAGAATGTTCAGAATATGATTACTGATCCTGAAGAAATAGCAAATTGGTTTGAAAAGCTATTAAAATCAACTCTTGTAACTACTACTCGTATTCCTACTAATAACTGGGCTGCAAATGGAGTTGGTGAAATAGTAGGACTATCCTATGATAGTGGGTCGGTAATATATAGATCTGCTGAACGTACAGTATTAGATGACTCTGACTTTGATATTGACCAATTGACTGCCTTATTCCAAAACTTTACAAGTTTGGAAGATACTAATATGCAAACAGAGAATAATTTAAAAAACAGAATTCAAGATAACTTTTATAAATCATTAATGGATCCTGATAACATAGCACTTACAACTATGCAAATGGATCTTGATAACTTCAAAAAGCTTGTAGCAAAGGTAAGAGGGAGAAGGAAGTATTACTTTAATCATCCTGCTACAAATGCAGAGATAACTCATGCAGCATTAACAGGAGAACGTATGGTAGGATATGTGGCAAATGGTCTTAATGTATTTCAGAGGATAATGTCAATGGATCCTAATAAGAGAGCTGAATTAATAAAAATGGATAATATATCTAGTGCAGATAAATCAGTATTTATAGACCGATTTAGAGTATTCTCAGAGCTACTGCAAACTGCATTAGATAATCAAAATGATCCGATTATTCAATTCTTTGGTCTCAATCCAGTGACAAGTAATATCATTACAGCCATGGCCATTGAAGGCAAGACTACAGAAGAGATTTATAAAATGCTTCAAAATGAAGAGGTCTCTAAGCTCATCAATGAGGCTATAAGATCACGAAGAATAATGAATAAGACAGCTGATATATCAGATCATGTTGAAGCCGAGTTGGCCAAATATGAAAGGTATATGAGTGAAGAAGGAGAAAAAACATTCATAGAAAATTGGATTAAAAACTTTAAAGAAAAAAGAGAAGAAGCTCTTAATACGTATTATAGTTTAAGTGAAGATGTAGAGCTTGCTAAAGAAGGTGGAATAAAAGAAAATACTGCAGAGGCCAAAAAAGCTTTAAATCGTTTCTTGAGAAATAATAAGGAATTAGAAAAAGAATATACCGAAGCTGACATTAATGAAATGGCAGAAAACGAGTATGACAAATTATATGAGAAAAAAGACACTTTGACTGAGTTTAATAATTACATCAAAAAAGGTGAATTTATAGGAAGGCTATCTACATTTAGTTTGCACCAGGGTTATGATCCAAAACAAGCTGATATCTATATGAAGAATATGATGTATATGGATTTCACAGGTGAACAAATAACAGATTATAACAATAGAGATGCAAAAAAGGTACAGCCAATTGAAGAAAAATTCAAAGATAAAGAAGGATATAATCTTCATAAAAGAGGTGATGAAAGAATAAGAAGCTATAGAGATGCACATACAAAGATGTCTTTGATTAATACATCAATAAATCGTGTAGGGATACAAGGTGTAATTAATCGTAATGATATGAGTGAAGCACCGGCCAATTTTACTTTTGTAACTAATGGTCAACATGGGATTGATAGTTTAATTGGGTTTACACCAGAATATAATGGTAGGAAAACTAAAGTAAAGCATGTTGTTCCTGAAAAAATATTTGACAATAAAGGGAAAAGAATAAAAGGAAAAGAATTTGCTGAATCATTGCAGAATGAAGCAGAGAATATTTCTGCTGAAGCTACTAATATGCGAGCAAAAGAAGTAATGGAAAGCAATGTGAAAAATTCTAATGGTGTAATAGTCTTTACTAATGGCAATCAGCTTACATGGGAAGGTAAAGAAATGAAAAGGCTGGCCAATAAATATGGGGTTCCAAAAAAATACATAGATATAAATTGGGATATAGAAAAAATAAGAGAAAAGTTTGGTAAATCCCTTGTTGAAATACACATAGCAACAGAAGACAAATTAAGGGAAGCTGGTAAAGAACCAATGGGGCTTAAAGACATAAATGTTGTTGTCACAGGAGCCAATTCTAATACTCTAATGTATGAATCAGAAACACCATTTGAGACTGCTTTAAGAAGGGAAATGGAAATTCGGGAAATTGGAAATATAAAAAATATACTCCATCAAATTCCTTCTTTAGATCTTTATATGAATGGATATGTGAAAGCAAATCAAATGCTTTCAAAGAATCTATTGCCGTTCACAAAAATGGTGAATGATATTGCTCATGAATCTTTCTTAAAAAGAATAGGACAAAGTAGATTTAGGTCTAAAAAACAATATTATGCTTTCATGGATGCATTTAATGCTGTTATACTTAATGAGCATTACCAGGAAAACAGAGTAAAGATAAACCTTCATAATTTATCTGATTATATTACAGATGATTTACAGTCTCTTAGAATATCTATTGATGGTGTAAGAACCCTTGATTTAGGTAATTATTGGGATGCAAATATCTTTTCTAATCAATTTCCTGAAATCGGAGATGCTCTTAAATTTAACCCAGAATTCAAACACAATTATTTTATTCAAAGCTTAAGTATCCAAAATGGCAAACTTGTTGTCAAAGGAGCTATGTCAATGAATGATGGAGAAATTAATCGCGTAATGATGGATGCAATGGAAATAAAGAAATCACATCCTGAATTATATGATGCATTTAAAAACTATACATTTATTGCTAATGGTATTTCAGCTTCTGGTAATTCACTAATTACTTTTCTAGATGAAAGTGTCTATAAGGAAATAAGTATTCAGTATGACCGGATGATGACTTATGCACAAACTTATGAAGCAGATCCAAATAGAACGCTTTTTGATATTAGAGTTCCATTAATAGATAAAATCAATAACACTGATTTTCCAAGCTTAGTAGTTGCTTACAATGAAGATGCAGCTATATATCACAATAGAGCAATGCAAGAAGCCGGTTATAATCCTGATATTGTAAGGAAAACATTTTATCAAAGAGACCATATGGGTGATGTATTGTTTCAATATATGGCTCCATATAAATTAAACGAAAAGACCGGCCAATATGAAAAGATGAATTCAAAGCTTTCTAAGAAAGTAAAGTTATTGCCATTAGGGAAATATGAAGAAGGATTAACTCCTCATGAGGTTGTAAGGCCTGAGAATGCTGAACAGATGTTGCACTTTGAAAATGGATCTACAGTAACTATAAAAAAGAGTAAGCATGGTTATCAAACAACAAATGGATATTTTCTAAATCGTCCTGCTAATATTCAAGTTGCAGGAACCAAGATAAAAGTTAGCTCAAAAGAAAGTAAACGTCAAGATAGCAGATATGTCAGCAGTGAACATCAATCTGCAAGGTCATTTCAGAAGACAGCAGCAAGTAATTTCATTGGTCGTTTAGCAAATATTAATGGTATTCAAGACAATGTAACTATAGTAACCAATAAAACATCAATGCACCCAGAGACTCTCAGTTATATAGAAAATGGTGTTATTTATTTCAATGTAGAAAACATGAGAAATGATACACTAGTGCATGAGTTTGGTCATATACTAATGGATGTCGGATTAAAGGCAAATGAAAATACAGGGATTTACAAAGCAGCAAATAGACTTTATGATTTTGCAAAAAAAGCATTAGACAATCAAGAGCCTATTGCAATGAAGGTCATGAATAAATACCCAGAGCTTTCTGGTGTTGATCTTATAAAAGAAATTGCAGTAACTACATTAGGATTTAGAGCTGCTGATGGTACGGCCGCATTGATAAATGGTTTAGGACAACAGGAAACTGGAAGACTAATTAATGAGACAGCAAAGTTTGAATCTACATTTAGTGATGAAATGTCATTAGCACAACCTTTAACCGGGTTTAGCTTAGACAATATTACATTGTCTTCAAGCATGGATGATATTATCAATGGACTAATATCCGATCTTATAACTGGTAAATTTGGTAATAATCGTGAGGTAAGAAATTATTTGTCTGAGGTTCGTGGACTAAATATGGAGAATTCACTTACAGAATTGGATGCTACAAGGAAATCTAATGATCTATCAGATGTAACAGAACAAGTAGAGGAATTATTTGATTCTAATCCTGAATTAGCAAATCAAGTATATGAAGCTTTAGGGTTTAAACAAGACCTTAGTAAGAGCAAACAAAAAGATGCTACAAGATTTGCAAAAAAAGACAAACGCAATATAAGAGCTCTGTCCGCTATAAATAAATGGAAAGAAAAAAATGGTGTAAATTATAATCCACAAGAAATATATAGCAGGAATCAGAAAATATATAGTGAAATAGGTAGATTTAAAATAAATAATTTAGAAGAATATTTACAAAATTTATTGACTAATATAAAGTGGAATGAAAATAATAACCATCCTATACAGATAAGTGCATATACAGGAAGTCCAAAAGGGTTAAAAACAACAGGTATAAGGTTTGAAATTAATCCTGATAGTCAAGATATACTATGGGCTTCGAGTATAGATGTTGCAAGTTCCAGAGTGCAAAATGCAACTAAAGATTTATCAAAACATCCAATAAGTTTTACTAAAGCTCCCAAAACTGAGCATTTAGATAAGATAGAACCAAACTTATCTAATATAATTACTAAACAAACAAGTAAAAATAATGAACTTGCTATAAATTTAAGACTTGGTAATTTTAAACTAGTTTACGATGAAAGTGTACCAGCCAATATTAAAAACTTAATAGATGAAATAAATAGAAAATTAACTTACATTGAGCCAACTTTATCAAATACTAATATTGCTCCAAATAATAACAGTCGTAATAATATAACAGATATTTATAATGAACTAAATGATGTATCTGTTGATAAGTCTATAGAAAGATACACATCTGTTTATCAAATAACCCCACAACAAAAACAACAAGCACAAAGAGCGTATGCTCAATATATTAATGATGAATCTAATCTTAAAAAGCACTTGAATGATCTGTCTCCTGAATTACAAAAATTAATGGAGCCTAAAAAAACAGAATATGACAGAGAGATATCATTTGTTGATTTGTTTGAGACAAAAGGTTTTGATCAGAAAGTGTTAAAAAAAGAGCTTGAGCCACATATTATGCCTGTATTAAAAAATCATTTAATAAATATGATTAATGAAGCCATAATGGAATCAGGAGATATTGGTCTTATAAGTTTTATTTCTCAAGTAAAAGAAAGTGAATCTTTTGCTGATTTGCCTAATAATGTATCATACAAGGCTAAAAGATTCATGCAAGAAAAAAATATAAATATCGATGAGACATTTGTTAAAAATGTATTGTTGATTAATTTAGATAAATTGCCATTAGATGTATTGTTTAAGAATGATATTTATAAAAAAGATGGCAAATATTATGCAACAACAAAGTCATTTAAAAGCAGTGGTTTAAGCACAGGCAATTACACCAAAAAAGTAAGCTCATGGCATAGACTTAAATCTTATCCTCGTGGTCAATATGATGCAACTGTAAAAGCAACATTCAAGCCCAATCAAGTAGGATTAGGAAAGTATCATCAAACTGATATGTTAGATCCTTTGAGTAATAATGAGAAGACAATGTATGTACCAGAATTTATGTCTGATCAAGATGTTGAAATAGATTTAGAATCTACAGTGAAATTTAATAAAGATTTACAGCTTGATCAAAATACTTTAGATCCGTTTATTGATAGAAATAAATATATGTCGCATGTAGATAATCCGGGTATCACAAATGATTATTTTGGAGACAAAAGATTATTTGAGGAAGCTGAACAGTATTTTAATAATAATGTTGGCATGCAAAAGATGGATACTTCAAATATGAATTTTGATTCTTTTAAAAAATATCTTGCCAATAAAAATATACAAGCAAGCAAAAATTTATCTGACTATGAGATTGGATTATTAGAAACAGATGCTTTTAAGTCAATTATTGATAATGATACTCCGGTAATTCCATCTATTGAAAATGGAATACGGATATTAAATATTGGAGATAACGAAATCCCAACACAATATTTTAGTAATATTGCGGGAATGGAGAATAATTATACATATATAAAGGGCACTTTTGATAATATAATCGATCAGGTTATTCAAAATGAAGTAGAAAACGGTAATGTAATAATATACTGCTAATATGGGATGTACATATATAACAAAGGGAAAGACTTTTACGTCAAAGCAATCATATATGGATTATTTGAAAAGCAAAATGATTTCAATTAATCCGAATGCTGATCAAAGTATAAAGCATGTTTCTGATATGGCTTCAATGCTTTTTAATACAAAGTTAAAAAATGCAAGACAGTATCGAAGAGAGGTGTACAAACGATCTTTTGTTTCCCAGGTAAGAAAGAAAAATGGAGAGATAAAAATTGGAAGTAAAACCCATAAAATAGAAGGGTATAATTCAAATTGGGATGATAGTTCTATTTTAGCAGAAATAGAAAAGAAAGGTTTAATTACTGAGGCAATAAATAATATAAACAAAAGCACAGAAGCATTTATTGATTGGGTCAATGAAGGTGCTTCTATGGAGAGTAAAACGATTACTGAGTATTTCGGAAAAAACAATAAAGGTCAACCTAATTTTGACCGAAATACTTTAAAAAGGATTAAAGATTATTTCGGGATACAATCTGGTGACACTATAATGAGTGTTGATGAATTGTTAGATGGATCTCCTGCATCAGAAATATTTTCAGATATTGATTCAACTACTATAGTAGGGCATAATACCAGTATTGTTTTTCATGGTTACACAGATGGTGTTGCAGACATAAGTATAATTAATATAGAACCGGATTTATTTTTTCAAGGTAAAGGATTAGAGGGGAAATTGTTTACATCAAAGTATGCTTCAGATTCAGATGCTAAAAGAAATGGTGTTGATATGAATGCAACGATGACTGAAGTTCGTTCCTTGCAAACTTCTTTATTGATGTCTAAGTTAAAAAAAGCAGCCGGAGATAGGTTAGCAATTAGAAAGTCTGGTTCTATTGCATTAAGTCCTTTTAATAATGATGCTAAGTTTATAGGTATTAATGCATATCGGGCACTAAAAAACCTAAAGTCATTAAGAAAACTACCTGATGTCACAGAGTATTTTAGTGATGATATGATTGCAGATATTTTTGATGACAGCTTAATGAATCCAGAGATATTATATGAAGATTTTATTTCGATGCTTCTTAATATACATCAGCAGCAATTAGAATCATTGCCAGATTATCGAAGGGTTGCACATGAAAAGTTAAGTAATCTAGTAGAGCTAGAGAAAGCATTTAAGGTAGACAGGAATCATTATGCTGATTTATTAAAAGCATTAAGGATACAGCAAGAATATTTAAGAAAACGATTAGACCTTGATACTGTTGATAAGATGGCAGAGAATGATGAATATCGCTTAATTTCGCAGTTTATATTTGATATTGAAAAGGTATATGATCGTTCGCGTGGTGACATATCAAACCCTAATTTCTTTGAGAAGTTTTTTACAACTGAAGGACACATGAAAAACTGGGTTATTCAGCAATATACTAACTTTGAGAAAAAGGTTTTGATGGAAGCTTCTAAGTTGGTTGCGCAAGAGCAAGATAAATTAACAAAGTATCTTGAACCGGTAAATGGAATTTATATAAAAGCTAGGGCAGGAAGAGGAGTAAAGCAGTATCTTATAAACGATACTGAAGGTAAGATGAAAAATCTTTTTAAGACCAGAAAAGTAAAAGTTAAAAAAGGAGATTCTATTGTTGAAGAAGATGTTTTTACCGGAGAAGTTCATTATACATTAGATGATCCACAAACAGCAAGATTATATGCAGAAAAAAAAATTACAGATGAAGAATTGAAGTTAGGTGAATATGTTGCGAATAAATCTATGGAATATTTAGAGCAGATATTGTTTCAGCATATATATAAAAAGCAATACTCTACTTATGACTTAAAAGATACAGTAAAAAGGGGTAATAGTTGGATCAGTATAGAAGAGATCATAACAGATACTGTTAGTAATATCATAAGTAAAAACTGGACAAAAGGAATGCTTCCATTGCTACAAAAAAATGCTACAGAATATATTTCCGGAGGTAAATTAGTTAAAGGATTAGATGCATTTTTCAAACAAGAATTAGATCCAAATAAAATATTTGATCAGGTTATATCTATGAATGATGAAGGAGAGTTTGAAGAGTCTATGGGATCATTTGTCACTGGTCAAATAATGGATGCAATTGGTGGAGATAAAGAATTTGGTTCGGATGCAAGGTTAAATGCATTAGGATTTGTACGACAAGAAGAAGGCATTGTTTTAATTGATGAAGAAAAAAACGATGGTGTTACCAGAGACATTTTTACTATCATGAGCTATATGGCTGCTGAAGCTAAAACTAAAGCAATTATTGAAAATGAAGTATTGCCTTTTTTGAAAGATGCAAAAATATATGCAAAGGTTCTTGAAAAGTTTGAAGGAGAAAGTCAAACTAATACAATTGATATTCTTAATGCAAGAATAGGAAAAACTGTTTTTGGGAAAAGTCAAAGTTTTACTAAAGGAGAAGATGTAGCGGGAAAGAAATTTGAAAATTTAGCTCGCTTAGGTATGCGTATGACTACATTTTCTGGTGTAGCTTTATCAATGCCGGTAGCAGTTACATCTTTTACTGCTAACTATTTTGAAAGCTTACAATTTTCTATTGCTAATAGTTTTTCGAATCCATATGATATGTTCAACTTTAAAGAGTTTAACAGAGCAAATGTGGAGGTTTTAAAGAACTTAAAGAAAGCAAGTGCACTTGGAGAGCTTTATCAGATATATGAAGCAGAAATGCAGGAAAGAATGAATAATCCGAAGTATAATAAGACCCGGATGGATATCTATAATAGTAACTTTTTCCATGGGCCTAATAGAGGTACTGATAAATTCTATAGGATGGTTACTATGGTAGCACAAATGATGCATGATGGTTCTTATGATGCTCATACTTTAAATGAAAATGGAGAAATAGAATACAATCCGAAAGAAGATAAAAGGTTTTTTTACAAAGAAAATGGACAGTATAAGCAAACCAAAAAGCAAAAGGCTTTAATGGATTGGTATGTTGAAGATTTACAAAAAGATAGAACAATTAATCAAACTGACAGTGAATTACCAGTAAAGGGATATACATTCGCGGATCAAGAGAAATTTATTTATGTTGCTAATGAGTTTGTAATTGGTGCTTTTGATCAATATAGGGGTACAAATGGAGATAATTATGTATTGTATAATTTAACAATGCAGTTTAAGAAATTCATTGTTCCTAAGTTTCAGGCAAGATTTGGAACAAAACGTACATCAAATTTAGCTTTACGTAAAATGATTGAAGGAGATGATGGTGAGCTTAGGAGAATATGGGAACCTATTATCCGGGAAGGAGTATGGACAAGTACTGGAAGAATGATAGGAGAAACTACACCTTTGTTAAGAGATCTGTTGTATAAAATAGGAATGATCACAGAGAAAAGAACAATGGCTGATTGGAAAAACATGAAAGATTTAGAAAAGCATAATTTAGTAAGAGCTGCAAATGATGTTGTTTATGCAATTGCCGGTGCATTATTGTATTATGGTTTAAAAGGACTTGGCGGCAATGATGATGATGATAATAAAATTCCTTTAGCATTTTTGGGACCACGTTTAGCAAGGGCATTAAGAGATGGTTTGTGGACAGCTATTGTGTCAGCACAGATAAATGAAATGTTTTTACAGCCATTTCCTGCTGTTGATTCTGCAAAAAGATGGATAAGATTATTTACCTTTGAAGCAAGTGGTACAGATATTAAAAGCATTACACCTGGTGCAGCTAATATTACTGCGATACAAGATGCTTTAAAGTCAGATAGCGAAAAAGTTTTTAATTATTAATACTGATTAGTTATGCTATATGTAAAATCTAAAGATGACAAAAAAAAGAAAAAGTCTTCTAATAAAAACAAGAAGACTTCATCATCAATATATAATGAAACAGGATTTGGCTTAAAAGATCAAGAATCTATAAATTTGAATTTTGCATTTAATCAAGATATAAATACAGATCAAGATATAAATAAAGAGACTGATTTTTCTACATATGAATATATGATTGAGAATAACAAAGATAGAGATAGAGATGTATCTATAAAACAAGATAATACTGGAACAATTTATGATAAAAGATATGAAGCAAAAGGAAAATCATATTTTGAGCCTAAATTTATTCCACCAAAACAACCAGAAATTAGAAGTGATAATAGAACAGTTATTGAAAGAGAATTATCTAAAGAATATACGGAAAATGTATTAAATCCGAATTTAAAAACACAAGCTGGAGAATTTTTACAAAGGCCATTAAGATACATGGCAGATCCTTTTAAAATGATTGGTGATTATTCATCTTTTTTAAATGAAGATACATCGATTCCTACTACTCAGGAAGATTATTTAAGAAGTAGAATGATTCAAGCAAATCCTAATATATCTAATAAAGAAAAAATATTATCATCTATTTCAGAAGGAGCTTCATTGGCTAATTGGGCTTTTACAAATGTTGCACCAATGGAAATAGCTGCTGGTAATGCATTAAAACAGGGAAAGCATTTTATTAATAATGCTAATAAGGGTTTTGTTAACGTTGGGAAATCAGCAAAAAAATCAATAAATCAGAATTTAAAACGTTTGAACGATATTACGTTTGGTTATAATAAGATAGATAAAAGAATTCGTAGATTAAAATTTTTAGACGGGGAATTATCATATCTTCATACTAGAAGATTATGTAATATAAATTTACAATTAAAAAAACCAAGGGAATGTGGTTTGGATCGTAATTTTATTTCTGCTATAAAAAATGAAAAAAACTATTTAAAAGTGAATAATAAGGGAGAAATTATTTATGAGCCACATACGAAATACAATGGTATGGGAGTAAAAGCATCTGGTAAATATACAGATATACAAACAGGTAAGACCTATGAAACATCATTTGATTTTGGAACTGATGACAAAATAATGCTAACACTTGATGAATTGTCTACAGTTAAAAAAACTAAACTAGAAGGAACCGGAAAAAGAGCATCTGTTTCAAAGGATGATCATCTAATAAATATTTTAAATAAAAATAAACAGCATGTTGAAAATATATCAGATGGAAAAGTAATAGGTAGTTCAATAGGTGTTAGTGAGGGTGGAATGAAACATGTTTCTGGTGATGTTGATGTTCTTATTTCCCAAAAAAACTATAATAAAAATATAGCTAATAAATTTCCTAAAACACAAGATAAAAAAATAGCAATAGAACATAATATAAATCCAAAAATTGGTGATCCTGGAAAAGTTGATTTTGTTATTATAAATGAAACTAAAACAGGAAAAGCAACAGGTGAAGCAGCTATGCAATTATTTCGACAATTTGATCCAGATGGTTATTATAAAGCAGCGAAAGACGCAATAAAACATAATAAGTCTATAAAAATTCCCTATACTCCTGATGAATTAATAAATAAAACGGATCCTCTTATCAAAACAATAATGGATTCAATAGAGAGTACTAAACCTAAACATATGTTAAGGTTTGATCATTATATGCATTATGGTAATACAAATAAGGTACTTGAAGCTCAAAATCAATACATTAAATCTGTTGTAGGAACCAAGGGTAAATTAGCTCCTAAATTTGATTATACAGATATTGAAAGAAATAAAAGAATATTAAATCAAATGAATTTTCATGGCGATAAGCATATTATAGCAAAAAACCCAAAACGAATGGAAATAGCAATGAATGATTACTATATTCATAACACAACATTTAGTAGAGGTGTTGATCAACATCAAATGAAAAAAAGTGGAAATCCTTTAATAGATGAAATAGAAGCATCTTTTAAATATATAGACTATGAGAAATCAACAGGAGGCAAAATAATGGGAGGTGGATTAAATATGGTTAAACTAGGAGATAGTGGTTTTGGACCAGTGTATGGTCATACGCAATTATCTTTAAAATTAAATACAAGTTCACCAGAAAAATTTATTGAATCTATGTCAAAACAAATAGATGGTAATATTCCATTTACAAAAGATGAATTGAAAATTGTTGATGATATATATAAAAAAAATCAAATAATGGGATCTCCAAAAAAACCTATGGATGTAACTGATCAAATTGCACGTCATCCTAAACAACAAGAAATACTCGATGATATTACAGAAAAAACAGGAATAAGAGTTATTTCACATAGTAATTTTGGTAATTCTGAATTTGCTTCATTAGCTGGGAGGATTAATAACGAATTAGATGAGTTTGTATATGCATTAAAAAGTGATCAAAGTTTGGCGCCAAAATCTTTAAAACAACGAATTGAAGCAATGAGATCTGCTGAACAATATAATACTACAAAAATTATAAGAAATAAAACAGATTTTTATAAAGTAAGAGATGCAGTAGAAAACGGAATAGAAAAAATAGAAAAGAGAGTAAATAACTTAGAGATAAATGATGGTGCAATTTATCCTAATACTGAACCTTATGTTCGTGCAAGAATACAACGAGAAGCTTCGGAATTGCTTGAATATCAAAGAAAACTTAAAAAAGCACGTCTTGCTCTTGCAATTTTTTCAAGTTCACTAACAATGACAGGAATGTTATCTAAAGTAAAAAAATCAATAGATGAATATAATGAAATAAGGGAAATGAGGGAAGAGAATTTAGAAAGAAAGAGTGAATGGAAAAATGTTGAATAAACAAAAACTATAATAATTATGTTAGTAAACACTTTTAATGTAAAAGCATACGATACTGGGAACAACCATTATCGTTTTGAAGACAAAACGTCTTATCCTGCAACAAGTAATTTTGATATAGGTGCAGATGATGTAGAAAATGATGCCGGAAGAATAATAGTCTTATCAAATGATAATTTCGCGAGTGATTTTAATTATTTGTATTATGATAATACTATTTCGTTGCCTAATGTAAACTTGGAAACACAAATTATCAACGAGGAATACATGGTTTTAGCAGTTCTTGTTCCTACATGGTCAAATATAGACGGAGCCGGTCTTATTTTTGATAATGGAGATATATGTATCTACGATGGTGTTTATTATTATTATGATGGAACATCAGGTGGTGTTAGTACAACTCCGGATGCTGATCCAAATTGGGTTGTATTAGAATCATATGCTGATGACATAATATGGGATCACTTGGATGTTTTAATCAATATCAATAACAATAAATGTTCATGGCAGTATTTAGTCATAAATGAAAAGGATAATCAACATGATGTTTATGTTACGAATTGTCATGAGTTTGAAGTTAAAATAGTAGATACTTCATCTACCAAATATTTAAAAGTATCAGTTACAGAATATGACAATACTACTGTTGATGGCTATGATGAGAAGATAGTAGATAACCCAAATTATGATGATGTTATTTACTTTAAATGTAATGTTGAACATGATCATCAGTATATTATCAAAGTAGAAAAGTATGATGATACTGATACTTTAATTGGTGATCCGATTTACTTAACACAATTCATCATATGTGAGTTTAAATCTTGTTACAACAAGTTAGTTCAAGCGATTTATTGTTGTGATAACACAAAAGACGTATGTGATGAAACAGAGAATAGCAAGCTTGATAAGCGATACAGAGATATGTTGCGTTTAGAAAGCATGTATTCTAGCATACTACAAATGATCAATGTGGAAGCAATAAGGTACTTGGGCGTATATGACATGGGGCAGACAAGGAGTGATTATATCAATAAAGTACAAGAATATATTGCAAAAATGAATTTGCTTGTAGGGCGTTGTGAAGATTGCAATAACACCACCGAAGATAATCCATGTAATAATTGTTAAACTTAGAGCTATGTTGATAAATAAGTTGGATATACCATATAAGAACCTGTATTCATTTCCTGGTGAATTATCAGAGATAGCAAGAAATTATACTAATTCTATATCAAAACAATTAGATATAAATTTCACTAAAGCTATGAACAATGATGCATTCGGAAATCATATTGCTTTTTGTTATTATAAAAAAATGCATATGATTAATGCACTCTTTCTTATCATTAAGTTTATTTATGATGAAAAGGTCAACCAGGTCAAGTTATACAATGAAGATAAAATAAACTATGTCTATGGTGATCTTTATTACAGGGATAAGTACTGTATAGATAACCTTATCAAGCCATATATGTGTATTGATATTGATATCAAGAAGACATTTAATGATGTAAATTTCGATGGATCTGTTTACATTACCGGTATTGGCCATATGTATATTTCTCCATCAAGTAAAGAACCAATATTCACAATATTTAATTGATATGAAAAATAGAAGTTATTTCTTCTCATCAATGATGGGATCGCTTGGAAGATTATTCAGAACAGGGAATAAACCTGATGAAAAAGCATTCAAGGATTTATTTAGCAGTATATTGTTTTTTAAAGAATCTGGTGATACTGCAAAAGAAAATACTCCCGGACATGCAAAAAAGGAAACTGACCAAAGAGCTAAAAACAGGGAGGGAATACATGTTGATGGCCAGACAAGGGTTGTTAGTGCGCATCAACTAACTGAATTAAGTGTAAGGGATAATACTGATGGTACAGTAATTCATGCTTCTAAAACAGACGGAGATCAGGTTGATGGTACAGGAATACGCATTGAATCCATAACGCGATCTATTGGGAGTTTATTTCGTAGAAACTATGTTGTGACATTGCTTTTTAAAAACAGCTTAGCAATAGATGGGAATAAATTACAATTAAAAAATGATAGTGATGATCCTGGTGCATCAAAGTATTATGGAACAAATGCAAGTAATGAAAAAGGATATCATGACTTTATCACAAGACTGATACTTAAAACAAGTTTATCAGATTTAGATTTAGATGTTAATAACGCAGGTGATACTCTTAGTGTAACACCTGCAGGATTCAGTATTGGCGCTAAAGAAGATATCGCAATGATATTTTACAATGGTGTCTATATGCATCATAGTGATGATTATAGCTTTGATTTAGCAAGTGGTGTTATCTATCTTACTCCGGGATGGAAAATTGATTTACTCAATCCTAATAGAGTTGATGTTTTCTTCTATAAAATAATCGATTAATGATTGAACAAAAACAAATACGAGAGTTGTTTAATTTACTGAAAAGTAAGTTGAATAAAAATTTTTCTAATGTTGAAAACAGGAAAATTGCAAGAGAAAAGTTAGGATTTCAATCAGTAGAAACATACGATGATTTACCGGTGGATCCTAATGTTGGGGATGTTTATATGGTGAGAGATGCAAGCTCTCAAGAAGATAATTTGGAGGAGGGTGAATGGGCAGAATATGAATGTACGTCTATTGATCCTATAATATGGATAAAAAAAACAGATAAGTATTCAACAGTAACAGATTTTGGAACATTTTAAATTATAGTACTATGAAAGTGGATATGACAAGAGTTTTAAATCTAGTAGAAAAGTTTACCACTAAAATTGATAAAGACTTTTCTAATTTTAATATCCTTGACAGGAAAAAAGTCAAAGATAAATTAAACATTAAGTCTGTGGATACTTATGAGGATTTGCCATCTGAGCCTATTTCTAATGATGTTATCCTGGTATTAGATGCCAAAGGAGATACCAGTTCATTAGATGGTAAATGGGCCTTATATTGGTACATAAATGAATCATGGGAAAGAATAATGGATCAAAATATTAGTAAGGTTTATTCCGCATCTGATATTGTTTCTGCTATTAATAATTCAGAGGAATCTATTGATGCAAAGAATATAGGTATAGACTTGTCTGAGTTTCTTACTGCAGATAACTTAATAAATGATAAAGTCGTTCTCAGCAATTATTTTGAAGCATATACCTTGTCTTATAAATCAAGTAAAGATGAAGCAACAATGACTTCTTTTAACCCTGAGGTAGCAGACAATGACTTGATTATTTATATGCCTGGATTTGATTATATAAACAATGAACATGGACTATTATATATCAATGGTGTTGCTATTCCTTCAAACACGAATATTTCAGGAGTCAATGATAATCATTTTGGCAAATACCATGTAGAACAAGATACTGAAGGCAAGGTAAAAATAATTGTACATAGAGATAACGATTCACAAGGATTTATAAACTATGAAATATCAAGTAGTGATATTATCGGGTTTATGTATCCTAGAACAAAAAGTATATTATAATGATACCAATACACCGATCAACTAATGTAGAAGTAGGTGTTGTAACACCAGAACAAGGAAGTACTGGCGTTACAATACACCTAGAGAAAAAAATAACTACTAACCCTGTTATATATATGCAAATAGAATCCATGCAAACTTTGCATTATAACATTCATTATGACATGGAAACAGAAAGCTATACATTGTTGTTAGCATCCGGACAAGCTTTTAATAGTAATGATAAAGTGAATTATCTTGTTGTATATTTGTAATTATAGCTTGTGATTGATTTTATGAACTAAGTTTTGCTTGATCTTCTGTTTTAAGTTTGTAGGAATTTTAAGTGTGGTATTATCAAAATAGGATATGATAAAATTTTTTACTATTTCTTTCTGTGCAATGCTTAGATAATACATAGTTGTCATTCCAGATTCCCTTTTTAATTCCTCTTTGAAATTCTTTATTACTTTATCCGTTGTTTCTAATGAATCATCAGTCATGGCTAATATATCTTCTTGTGTATATCCTCTTAAATATAATTCTGTAATCAATGACTTTCTAGACATAATGTTCTATTGTTTAGATTTTTCAATAAATTTATTGATGGCATACATTGTGGTTGTTACACCGGTGTCTGGATCTATTATGTATTTACGTGTTGAAAAATAATTCCTTCCTTTAATTCTACAAAATCGATCAGCAATTTCTCTATCACTAACATGTTTTAGTATTTTTGCCATTCTTGTATCATCTTTTATCATGGTCTTTTAGTTTTGTCATATTTATAACTAAGATTTTGAATTATGTTTTCCCAATCTAATTGATATTCGATAGCTTCAATTAAATCATGAATAAATTCATCTTTAGTTTTCTCATCTGTCAACTTTTCTTTAGATGCTTTTTTATATAATTTATCAACAGATATATTGAGCTTTATTGTAACATTCTTATTTTTATTTGCCATATTAAAATCCCCTCATTTTAATATAAATGTATGATTTAGGAGCATAGATTTTAGCTGCTTTCTCCAAGCTTCCAATGATTGCATCATCTCTTATAACAACTCCTTCTAATGCATCCCATAAGGGCTTATTTAGGTTTTCTATTAAATCCGGTTTAGTATGTTTGAATTTAACTATACCATCATTGAATTTATCTTTAAGTTTATTGGGGTGAGAAGACAAAAATCTAAAGGCATAAATGATTTCTTCTACATGAGCTACCTTATCAAACATTACAAATCCTTTTGGTAATTGCTCCATGGCCAATAGCTTTATTTTTTTTTCATAATCAATTATATGTTTTGGTTGATAAAATACCTCAAACACATCTCTTGCTTTAGTAAACTTGTTTACAAATAGCTTTACATCATTTTTTCTTACCGGACCACCATAAGCTTTGTCATATGATTTATTTTGTTTGTGTCTATACACCATATGCTTCATTGATTGTTTGGAAATAGGATCTATAGGTTTACCCTTTTTGTCATGAAGATCGTAAAAGAGCAATTCTATTGTATTAAATAGATCTTCATTTTTTGTCTTGTCATAATTGTTTATCTCATCAAATTTAAGATAGTCTTTTTCAAATAATTTTTCCATGGGTTCTAAAATTTTATCACTGTTTGATTTTTGTCTTTTCGGTTCTCTTTTCGTTTTTTAACGTGATGTTTTATATCATATCTAAGATGACATCTTTGACACATTGCTTTTAGGTTAAAGAAGCTATTATTTTTTATGTCATGATCTAAGTGCGCTACAGTTAGTATAACCTTGCTACCAGTAATTGGATGTGGCTTATAGTTTTCTGCACCACAAACTTCACATTTGTTTCTTGCTCGATAAAAACGAATAAATTTACTACGCAATTTCCAGTCATTACAATATTTAGAATAGTCTATAGGCATTTTTATTTCGAGTTTTTTTCGTTATTCAAATACCTTTTAAATTTTTCCAAATTATATTCTTTCTTTTTTCCTGTTCCCCAAATCATATAGGATGGCACACCAGGGTATTCTCTGCTTTCAATTTTTTGTTTGATATCAGAAGCTTTCTTCTCTGATACATTTAAGCTTTTAGCAATTTCTTTTAGAGTTTTCATGTTTACATTTTTTTTTTGAAGGTACATCCTCAGCCCACTTTCTAGAAATCCAACCCAATAATTTTAGGTTTGTTAAATTTGGCATAGTTTTATTTTTTTGGTGTAAAAATCCATCTTGTAGGCTGATATTCTTTGCCGTGTAAATCTGTTTTATCTTTCAAGTTTTTTGAAAGTACGCTAACTAAAACAATATTTTTTGCTCCGGTCATTAACTTGGCTTCTCTTTCAATCATAGCAGCAGACTTGTTTTCTATATTCATTTCTGCTGATACTGAATAATTACGTTCATACTTTTGTCCGTTATATTCTAATTGATAAGGTAAATAGGTTTTGTTAAGTTTTTTCATAACTCTATTCTTTTTATCTTGTAGAAAAAAATGGCTAGATATTATATTATATCTAGCCACTTAATTTGTTGGATTTATAATACTTTCTTAAGGTAGTCTTTGACTGTTTTATCAACGTCTTTTTTCCGATCTATTAATATAGTTGCATTTATCTCTTTTATGTAAACACTTCTAAGGTTTTTTTCCTTTTCTTCTTTCTTTACTTTAGCAAGAAGTGCTTGAATTTTGGGTTTTTCATGTGCTGAAACATTACGCCTAATATCATCTTTGAATTTAGTGTAATCTTCTACACCGGTAATCTTTTTTTTCTTGGATGCCATAATTATTCGTCTTCGTTAATATCCATTTCTTGTTGGCCACCTTGTTTTACTCCAAATAAGAATTCATAGACCTCACTATTGATGTTGTCAATAATATCTGTAATATGAGCTTCTGTTTTTTTATTTATATCTACAAGCTCTTCGATATCATATCCAGGAGTACTAACACCTATTGGTTTTGCATCCCGGCAAAACATTACTCCGGTAAAGTTAATGATTACTACATCATCTTCTTTTTCTTTTATAGAAAATCCTTTAACTTCTAAGTCTTCTGAATTAATACTTGAATTTAAACAATTGTGGAAGTACTCATGAAGATCACTTATGCTGTCTTTTAGATCGTTGTGAATGATCTTGTCTTTAGGTGGTGTTACCTTATGAGAAATATAATTTTCATCTTGGTAAACAGCTTCTTTTAAATTTCCACTTGAAATTTTTAAACTTTTAACTTTAAAATGTTCTTTTTTCATGGCAAATAATTTAACAAGGACTAGCCTTAAGACTAGTCCTTGTGTTTAATTGATTAAAATTAATTGGATTCATCAATAATAAGGTTCTCTACTTCTTCTTCAAATATTTGATTAAGCTCAACATTACCTTCAATAATGTTTGGCATATCAGTATATGAAGGGCGATGAAATTCTGTGGCATTTGCATAAATGTCATACAAGTTAACAGGCTTTTCATAATTGTTTTCTTGGGGATTGTAAGCTACAGAATTGTACTTGTCAATAATAGACCCAATTTGTGCTTCTTTTAGAAACGGAGAGCTAAAAGATCTGCTAATATCACTTAATGATTTACGCATATATAAAGCACCAACCAATCTTTTGAAATCCTCGAAATTAACATCGTAATTTTTGAGGCTTTCAAGGAAATTCATTCCTCTTTCAAAATGAGTATCTGCTCTACGGAACCACTCATCTATTAAAGCAAACATATGATCGAGGTTTTCTACTTGATTTTTGCCATAAGTGCTTACATAGTGCTCGGCACCCATAATACATAGGTTTTTACAAGCTTTAACTTGAGGGCCTAATCCTATTTGTACACCTCCTTGATGATATATCATTGCTGCAGAGAAAATATATTCATTAGTTTCAAAAGACTTCATAGTAATGTCAGCAAACACCCTTCTTAATAATAGGGATTTGTGATCATTTTCACCATGTTTATCTGCAAGACCAGGGATTTGACTAACTCCAGGTGCATATTTGTTATTGTTATTTACGGCTTCAATCCGATTTATTTCTGGCTTTAGATTTGCTGCATTAGCAATATCCATAATCTTTTCAATAAATGAGAAATGCATTAAGCCATTGAATGGTTTTCCTGTAATGTTTGATTCATTTACAGTTTCTCTTAGCGTTTCAAATTCTAATTCAGCTAATTTGTCTTTTTCACTAAAATTGATTTGCATAATTTTTGTTTTTTAAATGGGTTAAGTGATATTATTTTCATGAAAAGCTGTACAATA
>Ga0102926_1000040_pt1 | contig 57396 bp, 100 predicted proteins | sample SalPonR1_A_D2_MG_FD_78173 | JGI IMG/M metagenome (GOLD analysis project Ga0102926, IMG submission 78173) | Salt pond soil microbial communities from South San Francisco under conditions of wetland restoration - Salt Pond MetaG R1_A_D2_MG | ecosystem: Environmental > Aquatic > Marine >...
AAGGATAAATACTATGTGGACATTATACGCTTATGCATTTGTACTCTTGTTAGGACTTATTACCTATATCTTTGCTAAAAAGAACGGCATGAGAGCTTACTCTACAGAAACTTCAGCAATGATTTCTGCAGGCGTTTGGGGAGCTATTGTATTCTTCGGTTTCTATCTGGAAGGGTTTCTCTTCGGGTTAGTAAACATGGTTGCACTGTATTGTCTTATCTCTATACAAGAACGTATATATGACAGATTCTATGATGCAATAGAAGAAAAAGAAAAACAAAAGGAGACCTCTTAGGAGGTTTCTTTTTTTTACATTAAGAATTAGATGCCTATAGCTCGCCGCGCTTCGCGCGGCTCGCATGCATGTTATTCTATTAATGGTAAAATTGGGTCGATAGAGGAGAAGCATTCGTACTTTCCTGCAAATTCTTTTTTAGGTATATATGAATTCTTTTTACACTTGTTTTGAAGGTCTGTTTCAAATTCACATGTCTCTCTCGCCTGATCAAACCTTAGCGTATCAATAATCTCAACATTATACGGAAAATATGAAGTCCTCTTTTTAACACTAGTATAAGTTTTACCTATTTTGAAAAATTCAAAACCATTGTTTTCTTTCATTTTTACTATATAGATCTTAAAGCCTGTAAAATTTTTAGAATCTTTGCTATGCATTTCCCACTCACTATAGGACCATGAGCGGCTCTTGTATAGGCCTAAGACTTCATACTGACATTGTGTACAACCACCAGATTCGGCACTACGGTGGTCATAGGCTTTTGTAGTGATTTTTCCATGTAATAAACATCTTACTGTTATATCTTTTTTATTTCCGTTGTAAACCATGTCTGAATAGTCAAAACGCTTTCTTTTTTCTGGGGATAATGAATCTAAAAAATCTTGCTTACTATAAATCCTGTCTTCTCTTTTTTTCTCATTGACACACGTCGGACAACTGTCTAAAGAGTTCAAATGTGAAGAGGGGGTTTGCTTAAACTCTTTATTATGTTTCTTGCAAATAAATATTACTTTGGTCGCTGCGTCTTTATAAATAACCTTTGAATAATCGAACCTATCGCCGTAGATGGCCTTTGACTCCTTTATAAATTCTTTTTTAGTTTTTTTATTGTACGGTGTGTAGCATTTGCGACAGCCACCTTTAGAACTATCAAGGTGCGTTTGGGGAGTCGTCCTAAACTCTCCATGATCTTTGCAAATAAAGGTAACTTTTGTTCTCCAGTTAATATATTTTACTTTAGTGTAGTCAAACTTATCACCAAACTTTTCGTGAGCTCTTTGAAGAAATAATGTCTTTAATCTTTCTCTATTTGTGTTATGTATGTTATCAATTGCACAAAGGTTGCAACCGCATTTACTATTAAGGTGGCTGGCGGGTGTTTGCATAAATGGGCCATGATTCCTACAAATAATTTTTACTTTAGTTCGATTGTTGACATATTTTACCTTCGTATAGTCATATTTGTGGCCATGAGCTTTCTTAAAGTCTGCTATGCACTCTTCTTGTGTTTTTCGTCTAGGCATTTTTGTAAAAATAATTTAGTTTGTCCTGGTGATCTTCGAAAATACGATTATATCCACCGTCAGGTTGCAGGAATCCATGGAGCAGCGTGTTGTTTGGTTCCGGGGCTTCAGGCAAACCAGCGAACTCTTTCATTCTATTTGTAAAAAGTTGTAAATCTTCTTGACAATCTTCTAAATTTAAAACTAAAAGTGGCAACTCTGCTCTTTCTGTTCTTTTTTGAGCTCGCTCTATGAGCTTGTTATGTCGTTTTACATGGTTTAATACACTAGGTAGTTTCCCGGGAGCTCTATTATCGTGCTTCAGCGCACTTTTTGCATTTAGATCAGGATCTCTGTATATTATAATAAAGTGAGGGTTTGTTAGGCACTTGTAAAACCGTCTAAAGAAGTAGATAGAGTTAGGTAATTTACAGCCCCATGCATAAAACTTGTTATCGTTATACTCAAAGTACTCTTTGAAATCTTTTCTCGAGGCACCTTTTGCGCAAAGCTGCTTAAATTGCTCATCTTCATATTGATTCGAGTGGAAGGTGCCCATATAGACCCCCATACCGATAAGAGTTCCGGCCACAAGGCTCGTTCCTCCTCTTGGAGTTCCTAAAACTATAAACTGTTTGGTTTTCATAGCAGAATATAGTTAAATCTTGGTGAAAATAAAAATGAATAAGATAACAGTATTATTATTTGCATTATTAGTGGGTTTTATAGGTTGTGATTTGATAGCCGGTGGTGATCGCCGGGAGTCTCTTCCAGAGACTACTCCCTTAATGTCCCGGGAAGGTGTTATAATGGAAGTGTTCATCTTAGAAAAAGATGGAAATATTCACTTTTGGCAGGAATCCGCGCATGGAATTATAGCAGAATCAGCTAGGCATTTTAGCCATGAACACATAAATCCTTCGGACTCAACGGCTTACACAACTTTTAAAGTTACGTACTGTCTAACTGGTAAAGAAGTTTGGGACGAAGTTAGTTATCAGGACGCTAAATTTATTCACAATGTGATGAAACAACATAAGGAAATACATGCCCCTGTGATATTAAAACTAGACTATTAATAGATAACTTTGTATATTCCAAGTATGGAAATAAACAAAGATATTATTGAAAATGTATTAGAGCCTGTCGACTTTATTTTTGTCTATTCAGACAAAACACGGCAAGCGTTTGGTATGGATCCAAAAGAATTTGAAGACGCAGTAGAAGAATATGCTGATAACTTTTCCCAAGTAGGCATTTCTAACAACCCTATGCTCTTCCACATGAAGGCTACGAATATCATAGCACGGCTAAACGACTTTCACCAGGAACTTGCAAACGTTACAGATATGCAAAAATCTTCGGGTGGTATGGGCGACGTAGAAACAAAAGCAATTATAAATAGAACCAAGCGTGTATTTATAGAAGGAGTCAATATCCTAGCTCCTTATAGTGCACTGCTATTAACAGCAACAGAAACAGAAAATTACGCATAATCATGAAAATAGATAGAACACTAACACTCCTTACTGCAGCTGGTACTGCTTTATATATTGGCTGGCAATGGCTGAAAAAAGAGTCGGATGTTACAAAAGATCACCCGTGCTGCATTTATCCTGACTGCAATTGTAAAGAAAAGCTAAATAATTCCTAAATTTTGGTATAAGAATAATGATAAGGTTTATCCCTTATCAGCAAAGCTTCGAGCAGTTTTGTTTTGGACCCCGAGCGCTAACGCGTTTCGGGGTTTTTATTATCACTAACAAGCTAACCCTTAAAGGAGTTATCATGGATTCAAGACTCGTAAAAGGTTTGCTATATATAATCTTGTTGGTACTCGTGCTGTCATTCTGTTCGGGATGTGATGGCGGTGAGACTGCAGTTTATAATAGTGAAATCTATGTCAGTAAAACGGCTGAAGAGGTCCCTATATTTATATATACCATTGAGCCGCCAGGTGCCAACCTGGATAGAGATATAATTGATAACGCACTAGATGATCGAATCTCTGAACACAGGATAAGCGAGCTTGCTGAAAACTGTCAGAAGATAGCGATTGATTTAGAGAGATACTTTGGCTTCACATCCCTTGAACTTGGGGTAGAACGTCAATATACCCACCAATTATCCTGGCCTGAAAATAAGCGATGCCGAATCGTGCGGGACAGACCGGGGATTTAATTCTCACCTTTTAAAAATGCAAAGTACATATGTTAAACAACTTTCTGAATGGATTCACGTCCTTGCAGTATATAAAGAATTTTTCGTTTGACACTATACTCTCAGAAGATAAAAAGACGGGTAATCTTCTTGGAGAATATATGATGAGTTATGATAAGGACTATATAGAGTGTCCTTCAGAGCTCGACCCTATACTCACGCCTGTCTTGTTAAAATCTGTGTTCGATTATCCTGTGCAATACTGGTTAAACCTCGTAATAGAGCACCCGGATTATGAATACACAGCTATATGTGAAGGTATAAAGCAAGATAAGCTTTATATGTGTGCAAACCTATGGCTAAGCCTTGGGTTTGAATTGCCCTTACCGGGCAGCAATGATACGCTAGAAACTCAGCTCTATAACACCAATAAATTGGTGAATATGGGGACAGTTGAACGGCGACGACTACTAATATTAACGCAACGTGCGTTAATTCTTTCCGGCATGTTTGGTAAAAATTTGCCTACGGAAAATATCTTTAACAAAACCTCTACGACATGACTAATGTATTTGTTGGTCCTGAAAGCCTACAAAAGGTCACGAGTAGTTTCTTCAAGGTACCGTTTTTGGCAAAATTCCGCTTTAGGGATATCAGCAATATCGAAGTCCGCGCTAACCAGCGAATGTTTTTTGCGGTACCCACTAAAAAAGACCCTGTTACAGGGGAAGATAGAGTACTCAGACGTATTCCTTCAGAGTTTATGAAGTTTAAAGAGCTCTATAGGATGGCGTATGACCAAAAAGCAGTCAGCGACTTAATTCAATCCGACGAGAACGTACCACTTGAGGATATATTATTTACCGGCATTACCGTTCATTTATGGAATCCGGAAAAGAGTATATTTGAACGTGTGGGATATAGAGAGCTTCAGGAAAAAGAGCTCTATAAAGAAACACAGTTGAGTCAGGTTCAGCGCCTGTTCAGCAAGATTTTTCCAACATATCACCCAGTCCCGCACTAACTATTGCGGACTGGTTTAAGTAATTGGGTTAGTGCTAAATTAGGGGAGGCTTCGGTCTCCCCTTTTTTTGCTAATACCAATGTAGAATTTTGAGGACAGCAGGGTTTACAGGCGACCGTCTAGTAAAGGTGTAAAAACAAAGACGCTGTTGCAGCCGACTTTACCTGCGTAATTGGGGCTTCGGATCTTGTAGGATAGCTAATTACTGTCTGAAGGGTCCGGAGCCACCTTTTTATTATTTATCCACCCTACTAACCCTAAAACTATATGCACTATGAAATCGATCTTCTTGTTAAGCACAGATTGGAATCTAAGAAGAATGATATTCTGAATAGCGAGTCTTTGTTTAGAAAGATGCACAGATTCAACCTTTTAAGAGCTGTTAAGCTCGGTGAAGACAAACAAGTAGTTTGTGTAGCTGAGACAGAGGTCGGCAAGGTTGTAATAAGGGACTCTGACATAGAACACCAGTGTACTCAGAAAATGAAGCTTGTATACGAAGATATCATGGACGAATTAGTACAGGAGATATAATCATGAAGTATCCTACAATCGACCGCGAAATCGACGAGATACCGAATAGAGTACGCAAAGGTATAGCCTTTATCGAAAAAGTGCACCACGGCAAAGAAGATCTTGCTTTTGTAGACGTAGAGAAAGTAAACTTTCGTTGTGTCTATCAATCTATTTTTGTAATTCTCAGAAGCTATCGGCCTAGCAAATACGATAAGCATTCAGAGAAAGTACATGACCTTCAACAATTTGAGCTGGGCTTTACGCTGGTCGGCTATATGCCTGAACAGCGAGAAGCTTATAAAAAGGCTCTAAAAGAAGAATGGGCAGAACAGATCGATCGAATCGACTCTGGGAGAAAATTCTCAATCTTCTAAGAATACGCACAGCACCTTACCAGGGGGGGAGTTTATTTCCGCGTCGGATCTGCTCCCCCATTTTTATTCACTAACACAAAACAAACAATACTATGTATCAAACCAAGCAAATGTTAGAATTACTATTTAAGGACCCGCAAACGATTAATAAGATCTTAACGGGGATGCGAAAGCTCGATGAAGCAGACCTGGGATGGTTTACTGAGGATAAAGTGAACCTTGCAGAACTCGACTTCACTGTAGAAAATAATCAGCTTGTATATTTGGCCGGCGCTAATGACTGGAAGGTAGAAGATAAAGTTAATGCGGGCTTTTATATCGGCGATGAGCCTAAAGGTATGGCAAATCGTCTTTACGAAGCTGGTAAACTCGAAGATAACTGGATAAAAGTTATTGAGGGAGTAAGGAAGCTTAAACTAGAAAAGACACGGCAGTTTATTCATGATAAAAAAGCTGCAGTCTATTTAGGAAGGCTAGGATAAGAATATGCGGGCATTAATAGTTAACGCCCGCACTTTTAAACATAAAACAAACCTATACATATTATGAATAAGTTAATATTTACTATTCTAACACTGTCACTAATGTTGTTTGCAGGGTGTAGCTCTGTGACCGACTCTAACGTCGACGAACTGGGCGGCATTGAAACAAGTGCCTTTACAGACGCGGCTGAATCCAAAACTTCTAAGTCTAATTACAAGGACGAAGATAACAACGGTATACCTGATGAAGGTGAAGTTGTTACTGGGGCCTATAAATCAGTCTATGCTTTCGATGCAACCGGTTCTTATTACTGGGACTTGGGTGATGGGCGAGTACAGGGTGATGCCAGCTCTATAGCTGATCTTGATCAAGCCACATTATCAGTATGTGACTATAAGGTTGTTTACAGAGCAACCTTTGGAAATGATCCCTTTATGGACACTGGGTGGATTCGCAACAATATTAAGTGTAATGGCTATAGCTATGATAAAGCTAAGACATATAACTACTTGATTGTGCATGAAACTGACCACAGATATAGCGAAGATGCTCCTGAAATTTGGGGTAGCTGGGCTTACTTTGTAGATACAGAGAGCGGCGTTGGAAACAAACTTGCCGGTCCCAAAACACCACAAAATTAAATCTGTGGGTGAGCTAACAAAAGCTTCTGTGCTAGCTATATTATTGGTGGTATAGCTATAGTGATAGGTGCGGGCTTATTGGGGTCCGCACCGTTTACTATACTTGGGCAGATGAGTAGATTTTAGGGTAAAAAAAAATAACCAAAAATATATACAGGTAAGAAATTGCCAAAAAATAATTTCGGGGCCGGACCCTGGGGGTAGCTGAGACAAAATAATATGTCGGGCGCTACCTGGGTAAGGACCCGGGTATGAAATGGGACCCAATCTCTTAAGATGAGAATTAACCCTACCCCCATCGGGTAATACCTCTAACCCGGGTTAACCCTAAAGATTTAGTTTCTAGTCCAGTTAGTGTTCTCATGGATCTGCTGAATTGGATTGCTGACCTAGAGGGTTGGATTGCCCTCTAGGTATGTTATTGGATACCAGTTAGTCGAGTATAGAAGGTGGATAGCCCTCTATACTCTTATTCCTCCTTTATTCACACAGGCCAATCAGGCTTTAAGCGGTTGAGAGCCCTTATAGCTGTTAAGTCGTTAATAAACAGCCATTTATGGCTTAAATTGGCGCGCCGGGGGCCGTAAGGCCCTCTATATCTACCGTTACCCCGTTATACCGGTGTTGCATGCTATAGCTGGCTATGCTGGGCCCCATAACGGTATCACGGTATCCCGGTATCCCGGTGGTGCCGGTACTAACCCAACCTTAACCATATAAACCCTCTTATATGCACTCATTATACACAATAAACCTCTTTATTGACTATGCACAAGCATTCTTAGATGAAATAAGCCCTGATGATAAGCTTCAATGTAAGAAATACAGGGCATTACAAACTAAACGTATGCTTGAGAATGCTAAGCTTAGAATTGACAGGCTATTAATGGCCAACCCCGGTCTCACGGAGAGCAGTCCGGATATAAAGCTGGCTATACAGCGCTATAACCTGTATAATAGCCAAGCTATGGGTATTATCACCACCTCAAGCTCTTTAAATGGGGCTGAATTGCTGTTTGACGCCTTATCACAGGCTGAAAAGGCTATGTGGATGGCTAGAGACGGCATTATAACCCCTAAAAAGGCCATAGAGAGCTTAAACAAGGTAGAAGCTATTAAAAACGCTATGGAAACTAATGGTAACAGGGTTCCCGACACGATAATCCACAGATTAGAGGGAGTTAAAGGTTATATCGCTTGGATATAGCTTTTTAGCGTGTTAGTGAAACCCTCAGGTCAGCATCTTTACGGTGCTGGCCTTTTTTTTAGCTTAAGATTTGTTCGCTTCGCTCAAAGGCCGGCGCTGCCATATTGTCTGTTGACTGCAATACTGCCATAGGATAGGTGACTATAGAGAAGTTTAAAAGCTTAAATTCGCCTAAATGGTCTTTGTTCGCCTTATTCGGCATATTTTTTCTCATTATATAGAATTGCTTTTTTACGCGCCTATTGGGTCGTACCCAGGGTTGCTCGCTGTAAGGCCGTGGTTAGCTTGTGCTTAGCTCAAATTGACTTTACCGCGTCCCACCATGCTCAATATTATAGGCCTTTAGGGGTGAAATGTCAGAAGTTTTTACTAGTATATCGAGACCTACGCTATATGTGGTATAGAACCTGTGATTTACTGTCGTGCCACTTGTTACTAGTGGGTTTTCAAGCATTATATCAACTAAACTCTTTTTTGGTTTTGGTGTATCTTTAATAACTGGTAATTCAACGCTGTCTTTCAAATATCGGCCTCTTTAAATCTCGTGTGTCTGCTGTTGTTTGTATAAATTGGTAATTGGGTATTATGTCGACAATTTCCGGGCTTACTCCATAAACTAAACCATGGTCCCATGCAACTAGATACTCAACATGTTTTATAGGAGCGTATTTAGTTTTATCAGATTTGCGATAGTTACTAATATTAATTATCTCTCCCTCACATCCAGTATTGTGACATCTAACTCTATATCCTATAGTCATTATTACCTACCTGTCTAATGTGTGTGGTTTATTTGTTATCGAAGTGTCTAATAGACTCTTATATGATACCTTTACATGATCAATATCTACAGTTTCTAGCCTACTAGGAGAGTTGCTCGCCATCCACATGACTTCTAGCTCTATCTTAGGCTTTCCTTTGACATGTAATGTATTGCCCTGTGGTGTCTGTACAGGAATAAGTGATGTTGCCGTAGTTGAACTAGTTACATACCCTGTAGAGCCAGTACGTTTACATATTACTTCTTTCATAGGGTTATCTAGTATATATTTTAATTTTTGATCTGGCGACATACTATTGTGTGGTTTTGGGTATAAGAACAATAGACACTAAACCCGTTAATTTTAATATAACGAAATGGATACAAATAAGCTAATACAAGAAATCCTAACTTCTATGGATATGCATGATATAGAGCCTGAGGATGTAAAGAAAGCTAGTTATGCTTCCACCGACTCCTTTATTGCTCAAAAGTTTATTCTTGGCCAAGATGTCCCTGATGAGGAATTTACAGAGGATTTTGCACAATCGCAAATTAAAGCTTTTAATTTCCTGAATATCGCGCATCGTAAGCGAATGGAAGATGCTTTTGAATCTAAACCTAAAACAGGTAATGATGTCATGGACATGATGAGCAAGACAGAGATTCCACTATTGTGTATGACTATAGTTTCACAGATAGAGGCACTTCAAAATGTCATAGATCGCGCCGAAAACAAGGGCTATGATATTGTTGCTTTTTCTATGTTCACAGATGACGAACTAGACGATATAGAGGAAGAGCGAATTCATAAACTACATGGTTGGGAGCAAGACAATGAATAAAGATCAAACTACAAACGAGATAATTAGTGGTATTATATCACTTAATAAGTATATAGAAACACAATCTGATAAACTAGGAGCACAAAACGATCTAGATAAAGAGGATCGTGATCTAGATGTGATGAAAGATGCAGTTTTATCCATATTTGTATCTGCCAAAATAAGGGCGCTTGCAATAGAAGCAACGTTCAGTCAGTTATCAGATCAAGAAGAGCAGCTAAGAGAACAGGGCTCAATAAAGGCTGCAAACAAGCATGCTAAACACCTCTTAGCTAGTATGCAGCAAGCTTATCAGATAATGAGTTCTATGTATATCTTAAACGATGAACAAGAACTAGGAGTTGAGTTTACTGATGATGTAATGGTGCCTATGCTTGATTCTTTAACGCAGCTACATTTTCCAAATATAGTGGGAAAGAAAGAGGGTGAGGGTTAAATAGAAAAAGGGAGGCATTTTACTGCTTCCCTTTTTTTTAGCTTAAGATTTGTGTTACTAACTACTGTATAGATGGTAATGGAATTCTTTTTAAATCTCTGCTTGACTTAGCTATAGATCGACCTCTACTCATGTGTTGATTTTTTATCCAATAGTCTACTGGCCCTTCACCTGCATGATATCTCTTAAGGTACATCTTTTCTTGTCCTTTAGCGTAATTTGTCGCTAGCTCTTGTGACCTACTGGAAAAGTCTCTGCCTAGTAGCGCTCCTAAATTATTAGCTTGTTGTCCTGTCCTGTCCGCCTCTCTAAAGTATGTTATGTCTAGATCTTTGCCTTTTAATTCATCTAATTTTCTGAGCCTACTCAACATGGCTTTCCTTGCTGCTTGTTGGCTTATCGCTATTTTTACTATCTCTGATTTTTTAATCATACTCTTTATCTTTTTAGATCCTCCTTTAATTCCTCCTTTAATTCCTAATGCAGCAGCTAAACCTAATCCAGCTGCAGCGCCTACTATAGCGCCTGCCTTCATATTCTTCTTTTCCTGGCCAGGCTCGGCAGACATATTACCTGCTACTGCTCCAGTACCTGTTCCAAGTGTTAATCCTGCTAATAGTCGGCCCATTACACAATCCTGGTTTTAATTGGAAGTCCGTGAATTCTATCTACTGTGTCCACTATCCTATTTTGATAAGCCTTTGTTACAGCTTTTGCACTGATAGCTGTCTTCTCTAATAAATATTCTAGTATTTCTGCTTTCTTACTCATTATTTTATTTCCGTTGCTGCTGCTTGTAGTCGTTCTAGTTGCATAACAACATCTGTCATACTATCTAATGCTGTCTTAATGGCGTCCGGATCTGTTTGTTCCATTCCCATACGTGAGGCTAGTAGCAGTTTGGCTAGTTCGCCCAGCACGTATTGAAAGGTAGGTAGCATAGCCAAGTATTCTTGTATATTTTTCTTTCTCAGCATGTTCAAGCTCAATATCGCATCAACTGATGTCTTATCACGGAATTGAGCAGCTATTTTAGTGAGATTTTTGCTAATTTTAAGCTTCTTATCGCCAAATTCAGCATATTTCTCTTTTAGCTTCTTTTCTACTCTTTCTAGTGACACTGGAGCAGCCATTCGGCCTTCTAGTTCACAAGAGTCACCCATTTTTAAGCTAGCGACCTTTTTAAGGTCTTTTTCCGTTGCTCCGCAGTGTAATGCAGCCCATTTTGCGTCATTTTTGTTTAAATTGCGAATTGGGTTTGTTTGAGCGTATTTTGCAAACTCTTCTCCCCTTAATCCGTATAATCCGGATTTATCACGGTAAACTTCATGAGAGCTGTGGAAATTAGTTAGATTAGCGCTTTTTTCTATGTCATGGTGCTCTGCAAATACTAAATCTCCCTCATTAAGTACATATTGGTCTTTTTCTGCCAACCAAGTAGTATCTTGTGAGTTAGTAAGATAAAACGCCACTTTACGGAAGCCATTTAACCCTTCAACCTTTATTTGGGCCTCAAAGTCCTTTAATTCGGCCATTTTGTCGTTTTGGCCGCTTAATTTAACAAATTTTGCATTTTTTGGTACATAATGACCAAAATTGTTCTTTTCATGCTTAGTAAACGTGTTGTCTGTAGTATTTACCGGATAATACGCTACTTTTTTAAATCCTTGTTCTCCTGAGATCTCGTAATTGCCAGGTCCGGCCATTTTTACTGTCCCAGTTACCTCAAAAGGCTCTGTTGCTGCCTCTTTTGTTACAAATACTCCAAAATCACCAATTTCAGGCTCTTTTCCTTCTAAATCTTCAAATTTAATCGTTGAGTTGGCTACTTTATCCCGATAAGTGTATTCTCCAGTCTTTTCAATGACTATAGCGCCATTTTTTGTGTCGTCGTGTCTTGATACGCAGTATGCTTGAGGATTTGGCTCTACTTTGGCTATTTTAGTGATCTCAAAGTCATCATATGCAACAAGATCGTCACTTTTGACAGCTAAAACGCCTTTTTGACCCTCTTTTAGCGAATTCATGCTAAATGAGGCTTTTTTAATCTTTACAAAGCCTTCAACTTCAGGGTTCATCTTTGACTCATCATTTAAAGCGACGTAATATTTGCCATCTTTTACATATTCTGCTTTATCTTCAGACTTAACTTCCTTCATCTTGGCAGCAAGTTTCTCATTTGCCATAATAGGATCAAGATCTTTTCTGTCCAGTGCATCAACCTCTACTGTCCATGTCTTATCGACACGAGAGTTAGCCTGTTTGACAAAACTATTTCCATACTCATCAGAGTATACCATTTGCCTGTCAACATCTAGGCCTCTGAAGTAATCATCCAGTACAGAAGACTTTGAGCTTTTTTTAGCTCTTTCTGCAATTTTTGTGAATAGATCCATGTGACCATGCTTTTTATATGCTCTCTTGACTTCCGGTTCTTTAAGAGCTGCAATAGTCTCCATTGCATCATCAGTGTCTATATAAGACAAGTTTTCAATAACAGAAGCAACTTTAACAGCATCGCGTGTTGTGCGTCCACTGTTTCCGCCATAGTCCTGAGTAGGGCTAAATTGTAAGGCGTTGTTTGAACCAAATAAAGACACATAGCCACCTCGACGTTTTCCAGTCTCAAGCTCTTTAAAAGCCTCTGGCTTCTGATAGATCTTGCTAATGAAATAGTCATTAAGTGGAAGTGATTCACCATTGATCATAAATATGTCCATTGGTGAGAGTTTAAATTCGTTTACGATTAGAGGCACTGAGCCACCTAATACATTTAAATGTCCAACAGCGTATCCTTTATCGTTGTCTTTTTTATTCCAGGTTACCCCGATTTGTTCTTTTTGTAAATAAGGAAATTGCTGCAGAAAGTTAGTTATGATCTCTTTGACCCATAAGGTGCTATCTGAGGGAAGGAATACTGATCCCATCTCAGCGGATTTCTCGAACTCGCTGTCTATTTCCGGAAGTTCTTTTAAAAATAGATCGTTCATTGTATTTTTGTTGTGTTGTCTTTATGTGTTGCTTCTGAGTTTAATATATTCTTTGAGTAGCTATTAGTCAAACAGATTTTAGAGATCCTTTATATTCCTCTTGGTCCTTGACACTGAAGCCTTTACTTTTGTGCCTGCTTTACTCTGATAAGAAGAGCTTCCAGCTGCACCAGCTGATGCCGACCCGGCACCTATTGCTTTAAATGCAGTAGGTAAAGCTTTATTAATTGTGTCAATATCGTCTATAATATCCTTTAGGATAGGCTTAAGAGCCTCGGTGATAGCGTCTGCCAATATATCAGTATCTTGTTCTGGTAGTGGCCTTTGTACCTCTGCCTCTCTTAAGGCTTTTACAATTTCTCTGTTTATAGTATCTGATAGTTTACCCATTATTATCCCTGTTTATTAATTTGATTGAGACGTCTTCGGTTAAAATTCTCCTTTCATCGAATATTCTTAGTGTGTCACTTACTTTAATAATCATACCTTGTGCGCATAGTATATAACAAGTAGATCTGTTGCCCTGAGCAGTGATATAGTCATCGTCTGTCATACCTACCATGAATTCATTTTCGGTCTCGCTTTTAAACAAGCGGTTAATTAAATCTAGTGCTTCGTCGGCTTCCATGTTACTGCTTCTTGGTTGTTAGTGATTTGCTTATATTCTCTGACCAGTTCTCATATTGCTGTAGTTCTGTCAATACAGGTGGATTTAGTGGAGCAGGTGATCCAGGTGAAGTAGATATAGTGAAGTTGGTGCCATATGTTTTCATTAACCTGATTAAGGCTCCAAATACCAGTGATTCACCGTTATAAGTAAGGCCTTCTGGTGTAATCTCGAGTATACTTGCATCTGTTACTTTTAGAGTAATCCTCTTACCATCTATTGTAATCTCGACGTCGTCACTGCTTTTAAGTGAGAGCTTTTTGTTTGTTACAGTAATTGCCTCTATATCTTGTCCTTCTGTGTAATCTAGGATATATCCGTTGTTGACAGTGTGCCTAAATTGGAAATTGTCCGTCTTAAGAACCTCGCTGAAGGCATTCTGGTCAGTAAATATCTGTTGAGTAAAAATGCCGGTAGATGATCGCTCGATTTCTCGAATATATGAAACATCAGGTGATCCAAAGGTTGATGTAATTGTATCTGATTCATTTGCCATATGACAGTAGTGTATACTGTCCCCTCCTAGAGTTTCCAAGGATTTATATTCTAATTGTCCACTGGTAAGCTGTTTTTTGTGGATTGCTTTGCGATATAAGGTCTGGTCGTCTAATTCTCCAAATGATTCAATAAATTGATAAGCTGAATCACTGTCTAGGTTATAATCATAGCCTTGCCCCTGTCCTAAGGGGTTTGATATTGGATTTCCATAGGGAACTCCACTATTTAGGCCTTCATAAATCTGTTTTCTGTATATTTCACCACTTTGTTCGCCAGTCTGTAGCTCTCCATACCTTTCAAGCATGGTTCCCACGTTATTCTGTATATTTTTCTTATAGGATGTCTCTAATATCGTACCCTCAGGGTATTCTATGCCATCATAGCGCTCGTGTGTGGTCTGATAGCCAACTCTGTGTGATGTGACGACTGTTTTATCATAGGAATTAAGAGGCTGTTGGCTTTGCATTGTTTTTCGGTGATATACGACGTTTTCTCCGGGTATATTGCCATAATTATACACAACTTTGTTTGCATAGTCGTATGCAGGCGTCATAGGAGGTAAAGGAGTGGAATTTCCTTGTTCTAGAGCTCTGTTTGCATCAGAAAAGCCTCTAATATCCTTTATATCAGTATACACATGAGTGCTGAGTGTATTTTCTGTCTCTTTATTATATTCATCAAAGCGCCAACCGCCGGAATATAAAATCTTGGAGGTTCGTGATTTTGCTAAAAACTCTTTCTTCGTTCCATCTATAGATACTTGAGCAAATTCATTAGACAGTAGAGCTGCATAGCCTTTTCTGTTTAATATGAGCTTTGCATTCTCTAGTCCGTTAACCGAGAGCTGCATTGCGCCCTCATCAAGCTTGTCAGGGGGTAATTGGCCATAGGCTGCAAATCCAAACGGCTGAGTGTATGCTATAATATTTCTTTGTCCTTCGCACTCTGCTACTAAGCACTCCTGCCCTACTGATGGGTAAGATAGCAAGCCGCTACCTACCACTGATGTGGGTAAAGGGCTAGGTGGTGTAGCTGTTCGTTCCCAAACGCCCCCTCCATCACTATCGATAGGTGACACATAAATCTCTCGTTGCGTCTCACCGTCATCCATAGGGACGGAAACTTTTACAACTCTTGCTTTATATATTTTGGCCTGTTTATACATATATCATAATATACAGCAAAAAAGCTCCGATATCAATAACCTTGTTATTTTTTGGTATAAGAAGTATGATACTAACCCATAACGATTAAATAAATGGTGACTATATGGACTTTGCAAAGTTCTTATCTATTCTGTTGTTCTTTTTCATTGTTTGTTCTCTTCCTTTTGCCTGGATAGGAGATAAACTATTAATTGAGATAAACCAACATGCCCAGTACCACGAACAACTTGATGCTGGCGACTATAAAGGCTCAAAAGGTAGAGCTGAATTAAGAGAAAGCCTTCATGATACAGGTAACAACATCATAGGCATTGCTTTTCTAACAACTTTAGCTTTTATCCCAATTGTGCCTATCAGCTATAAGATCTTTAAAGTCTCTGCTTTTATGGCAATGGTTGGAGGAGCAAAGCTTACCTTTATATCTGATGAAAGCAAGCTTGGTTATTATATGAATGAAAGGGATAACTATTGCTATTGTGTGGGAATAAAGCCTTGGGGAATATTGAATGCATCCCTAGTTCCCGGATTTAGTAATAGTAGTGACTCTAGAAATAGGAATATGAAAGTTCATAAAACACCTCCTAAAAAGAGTCTCTTAGCTAGATCTAAAGTAATAATAGGCAATAGGGAAAACGGCTGGAGAACAGATGAGTTTACTTTTCCATTTGCTATTCTAAGCTGGGACGATGACTATAAATGCCCAGTCGAGAAGCAGGCTGAAAAGGTAAGGCAAAACTTCGAAAGAGCGGTAATGCAAAGAAAGACCTTAGCAGACCCTAACTACAATCCGGATACCGCTCCAGAAGACGCAGACTATACTCTAATAGAGGACAAGGACAGTAGTGTCTATAACTATGGGAGGGGCTAGTATGTCGATACTTATCAGACAGTCAGTATGGTCGATAGTATTGTTCTCACTTGGGCTTCTATCATATCTGATGGGAGCGTCCTTCCACTCTGGAGTGCCCCAACTGGTTATGCTCTTTCCAATGGTGGTGGGCCCTTTTCTTGGGTGTGCGGCCACTCTTAAGCTATACAGAATGTATAGATTCATGAAAGCATCGCCTAAGACAACAATGAGGATTATCCGAACTCCTTATGAGTTTGGAAGTTTCTTTCCAAGAGAAGGTCGAGAATATAACTTTCTGGGTCATAACACTTTAAACCTTGAAAGATCAAACTCTATCCCTCCTTATAAAGAAGAAGGGACAATATACCTTGTACCCTTCGAGGTAACATTAAATAACCAGGTTTATATGAGAAACAAGAACGGTCACACATCAGAAATGTTAGAGCTTCCTATAATACTGTGTGAATGGCCTTCAGGGTATAAATCACCTGCTACAAAAGCCAAAGAGAAGTCGTATAACGAATTTCGCTCTGGACTGCATCAGGCACATCTGTTATCGGATGGAAAACATGGCAAACCAATGCCACATTTAGAATAAGAGGGCTTTGCTCTCTTATTTTTTTTTATATTAACATTATGGCTCGGTAATGGGTATAAGAATCTTGAGTCAAAAACCATCAAATTTTAAACTAAGAATTACAATGAGAAGTATTAACAATTAATGAAAATTCGACATTTCGGGTATGCTTGTATTAATGATGAGCTAAACACGAGCGATCCTCGTGTATCCAGCTCCCGTACAATACGTAAAGTTACCTATGAGAAGGAAGGCCTGGCAAGGGCTGGTGAACTTGCACTACAAAATGCAAGAGATCTTCTAACAATCTTAAAATGGAATCAGAACAACAATATAAAGTTCTTTCGTATATCAAGCGATATCTTGCCTTGGAAGAGCAGATGGCACTTTAGAGATATAGAGCCTAAACTACGTCAGGAACTGTTTGATGCTTTAGAAGCAGTCGGTGACTTCGCTAAACTATTTAATCATCGGTTAACGACACATCCTGGCCCCTTTAATAAACTATGCTCTAATAAAGAGCGTGTTGTTGGTAACACTATCCGTGAACTCGAGGATCACAATGAGATCTTCGACCTTATGGGCTTTGAGCCCTCCTATAGAAACAAAATTAACATCCATCTGGGTGCAGCGTATGGCGACAAAGTTAAGACAGCCCAACGCTGGTGTGATAACTTTAAACGACTATCACCTAATCTCAGAAAACGCCTGACAATTGAAAATGACGATCGTGGTTCCCTATATGACACGAAAGATCTTTATGACATGGTCTATAAAAAGACAGGCGTCCCTATTGTATTTGACTTTCATCATCACCGGCTCCATAACATACATCCCGGTATGAATGAACAAGAATGTGCAGAATTAGCAGTATCAACATGGCCAAGCGATATTGTACCTGTTATGCATTGGAGTGAATCACGACGCGAAGAGCAGAATGATACCTCTATAAATACCAGTGCACATAGTGACTACTGTCACGGCCCTCTTCCAGACTTCAGCCTATCGAGACCGGTAGATTTAATGATAGAAGCGAAAAAGAAAGAACAAGCACTATTTACCTTACAGACAAATGAGTAAAAAGAAGACAAAAGACACATCACAAGTAAATTCACTCATGAACGTTAATCAGTTCTATGGATGTGAATTTGACTTTAAACAACCAACCGAACTTAAAGTACGTGGATATTTCAAAGGCTTCATTAAAGTAGAAGACTATGAGTACCATATTGCTGAGCTGCTCTTGGTAGCCACTGATAAAGGCCCTTTAGAGCAATACTTCAGTGATATTGAAGAGAACGGCAAAGCATCATTCTATTTCCCTTTTAGCAAGAAATCTGCTAACAACGACGATCTTGTTGCCATATTCAACAAAGGGATCAATGATTGGGAAAAGATGAAGGAAGTTATCGATGAATTTCGTATATTACCTTTTGACACAGAACGAGAACTCTTAGATTGGTTATTTGGATTCGATACAGCCCAAGCATCGACCGAGCTTGAACTTAATAGAGAAACACCGGAAACAGATACTGCTCAGTAATGGTATCTTGTTGGTGCTTTCCTTTTATAAAGGCGATGACATAGTTATCAGATGTTACTATAGTGCCCCTGCAGAGCCCTGTGGCTCTCAGGGAACTTATAGCTATCACTTCAAGTGCATTTCATCCGACTATGATCATTTCCATTATATGGGTAGCTTTGATGACTGGCCGGCAGAAACTGCCAGGCTGACTGAGAAAGTGTATAGGCTTATTGAGGCCAAGCACAGTAAGACCATAAAACCAATATCTTCCGACTTTTTTTACCTTAAGAGTCCCGGAGAAGCAAAAGAGTTAATAAACTTATGGAAAACGAAGAGCAACAAGTAACATATAAGCGGCCATTTCTTCATGGCCTGTTTTGGATCCTGGTAGTGGGAGGCAACCCCTATATATCTATTGGTGAGGATGAAACAAAGTTGAGGTTCATGCTATGGGGTAAAAACCATGTAGAGTTTGAAGTATCAACAAGAGGAGTAAAAAGTATAAGCGATCTGGTCCTTAAAATAGAGCGAGGTGAAAGAAATGGAGACATTGACATTCACTGCTTTCCCACCACACAAGACCAGATGGAGTATATAAGAGAAAACTTCGGAGATATATAACCATGAAGTTCATATCAAAGAAGATGGTAAAGCCTGAGTGCTTTGAGGATTTAAAGACTCCGGGTGTTATATGGCAGATCATGAAGCGGGACCAGCTTTACCTGCCTCCTGAAAAGAGGGCTTTTTGGGTAAGCATGATACCACCAGTAGATAAAACCCTTGCACAGATACCTATAGCAGCATTTCATAGAGTAACAGGCTATATAGGCTCAACTGTTGTGGAAGAGAACAAAATGCTTATATTTGAGGACAAGCATAAAAAAGACCTGTCATTACTTCCGTTCAGAATCTGGGGCTATCTAGATGCTGAGACATTTTACACTGAAATCATAGGTGATCTTGCCAGGTAACCTGACAAATTGCCCTTGACTATCCGGATAGATCCGAATATCTTATGGTGTAACTAATATTAACCGGTAAATGGAGAAGAATAATATGGAAAAATGCATTTCCTATATCCAAGCGCCGATCACCAACAAGAAACCCTCAGCAGAAGTCTCGCTAGAGACAATACATACTGCTCTTACAACTAACGATAGTTATAAGAAGGCAACTGAGGAATACAGAGACATTTTAAAAGATCCTGAAAGCGGTGAACGCGCTGTACGTGTTGCAAAAGTCAATAACTTTGACTATGTAACCATGAGCGGTACATTTACATATGTATCCAACAAGAATCTTAAAGAGCACAGCGGCTTTATATGTATTGACATAGACAAGCTGGAAGATGAGGAAACTGTGCATGAATTAAAAGAAAGGCTGAAAAATGACAAAGATGTCGATACAGCCCTTATATTCATAAGCCCAAGCGGTAATGGCATAAAATGGACCGTACCAATAGACATAAACCACGACCAACCTGAGAAGTCTCACCTGAAATATTTCCGTGCTTTGCAGAACTATGTAAAGAATAGCTATGGCATTGAAATAGATGAAAGCTGTAAAGATGTAGCCAGAGCATGCTTTTTATGCTATGATGGAAACAGCTATATGAATAAAGATGCCCTCCCAATAGGCGAAGCCTTTATAGAAACCTGGGGTGAGCCCGAGGTTGTGTTTAACTCAGCTACCAATAGAGTACAAACTACCAATGAAACACCATGGGAAGAGTATAATGAAAGCGGAGATGTAGAAGAGCTGCTTAAAAACTATGGCTATACATTTGTGAAAAGTGAAGGAATGGGTAATAAATATCTAAGGCCCGGAAGCCCAACAAGTGAATACTCATTAATCGTATTCCGTGATACGGGCATGGTGCATGTTCATAGCGACTCATGCCATAAGCTGGAAGTTGGTACACATACACCAGCTCGTATATTTTGTGACCTGGAAGCAGGTGGCGATTGGAAGCATGCAGCTAAGCTTTTAAAGCAGAAAGGCTATGAAGGCACGGTTGATGAAAAGACGCTAAATATAATCTCCGGGTCATCCTTACCTTCCGAAGTCCCACAGTTTTGGGAAATCGCCCAGGTCAAGAAAAACGGGGAGAAAGGGTATCAATGCAAAATAAAAGATTACCAGTTCCATAAGTTCTGCTTTGACGCATTAAGTATCGGACTGGTAGAAGTACCTCATAACGATAAAGGGCACCAGCTTGTACAGTCTCATGATAAGATTATAGAGAAGATTAGAATAGAGAAGGTGTTTAGGATCGTAGTGAAATATCTTGAAGAGCATATAAAGCCTTATAATCAGGAAATGTTCGAAGTTGTTTATAACGCCTTTTACCAATACTGGCATAATCAAAACCTTAAAAAGGTTGAGAGTGCAATGACAGTGATCACTCCAAAGCTTCTAGAAGAAGTGCCGGACAAAGCGTATGTATATTACCAAAATGGATTTTTAGAGATAACATCCAACGGCTATGAGTTTAAAAGCTATAAAGGCTTAGAGACCTATGTATGGCATGATCAGATTATTGAAAGAGACTGGTTAGGTAGAACATCTTATATAGAGTCAAACTGGGCTAACTTTATTTGGAAGATCTCCGGGCAGGACAAAGATCGCTTTGATCATATACGCCACTCATACGGATACCTTATTCACGGCTTTAAAGACCGTGCAAATCCAAAAGCAGTCATCTTAGTTGATGAAGAGTTAAAAGAGGACCTGTCAAAAGCCTCCGGTGGTACAGGTAAATCTATTGCTGCATCAGCTATTGATGCTATGAAGCATACCTGCCTAATAGCAGGTAAAACATGGGACCCGTCTAAAACCTTTGCATTTTCGCAAGTAAAGCCGGGCCACCAAATCATGTGGATAGATGATGCCAAATCTAATCTGAAGTTTGACTTCCTTTATAACGCAGTGACTCAGGACTTCGAGATAGAGTATAAAAATAAGAACAGGTTCAGCATACCGTTCGAAGAATCTCCTAAAGTGCTAATCTCAACAAACCACCCAATACGTGGTGACGACGCGTCCAGCGTCAGACGACAGCATGTCGTTGAGGTAGCTCCTTATTTCAGCAAAGACCATACAGCAAAAGATGAGTATGGTGAGCGCCTAGTAGAAGATACAGACTGGGATGAGAAGGATTGGCAGAAGTTTGATAACTTTATGATCGATTGTGTAGTTGACTATCTTAAGAACGGGCTGACCGAACTAGAGATAAACTATCGCTATAAGCGAACAATTGATCAGATCACTCCCGAGCTGTTTGAGTGGATTGAAGAGCATATGGAGCTTGGTAAGTTTTATCCAACCTCAGATATCCTGCACGGCAAAAAGCCAAAGGCTGATATCACAGGATTCCGGATGCTTTACCCTGATATAAAGAAAGTGTCCCGATATATAGGAGCGGACCTAGAAGTCTTTTGTAACTTTAAAGGATACTATCTAAAGAAAGAGAGAAGAGACAAGCGCGGATATATAATCTGTGAAGAGAAACCTTCTGATGAGTAGAAACCTTGCCCGGAACAGATTTTAAGTCTGCCCTTTATCAAAAACCTCCAAAATCGGCCTCACAGCATATCTAGAGGCCGATTATAAACATTTTCCCAGCTAAACCTCAAAAAAAGCACTCATACTACAGTGTAGTAGTAGAATAATCGTTTGTGTTTAAACATAAATAGTATATAGGTTTATAAGTTGTAATATAGGTTTTTAACTGGTTAAGTGGTTTTAATAGTAGTAAGTATATAGTAGAGAGTAAGTTAGAGTTTCCAGATAAAGTTTTTTTATATGACAAGTATCCGGGTAAATAGCCCTTTTTAGACTTTATTACCTTATTTTATTCTTTTTTATCCTTAAACTTCAGTACTACCTTTAACATTCAATTTTAACAAATGTAAAACTATGTAAATAATGAAAGACCATAATATTATCTTTTTTCAAATAAAAGCTATGTTAGAACTAACACTTGAGTTTAGTTTACGAGAAATTCCTAACCCACTTTCTAATAAAGTGCCTACTCAAATCTATGCAAGTAAGGGACGAGCAAGTTTTGCTAGAATAGAAGTATTAGACCCAAACCGCGTCCGTTATGGGTTCAACAACAGAGTAAATAAAAGGCTTCTTGAAGAATATAAAGAGTATCTAAAAGAAATGGGATTTGAAAAATGATAACAGCGTATATACAAGCACTTGAGAATTTAGTAGAACGTCGCCTCTCTGAAAATTTAAGGAAATCCCCGGAGTCATCTGTCAGGTCACCTTCGCTTTCCAGGCGAGTAGCTGTAAACCCTTTAATAATATCTCAAGGTCCGGCAATTACTGAGTCTCACCGCAAATTTTTACAAGACCATGAAAAACTTTTAAGACAAATAGGAATATTACCATGAAAAGCCCCGTAGATTTACATGTAGCCTTTATATTTTTAGAAACTTATCTAGAGTATGCTTTAGCTGATGAGCTTGATCTGTTTTTTGAAAACCTGCAAGTGACAGACCTTGAAAGTTCTACAAGACAGCATAGAAAGGTATTTTCAGAGGTTATCATTCATATATCTGCTCCCCGTGCCATAGGGGACAATGAGCACTTTTATGAGATACCTAACTTTTTTACGTTTATAGCAGCTTTAAAGTCGGATCACAGAAATTACACAATCGCTAGCTTTTACAATAGAGATGGAACTGATTAAAATATTAATATGCCTGGAGATTTATACAGAGGACAGAGCTATAGACTTTAATACAGACTGCTGCTGGTCACATCATTTCTATAAAAACCTAGACCCTCTGGACCCTAAAATCCACGCAGACCATGATTTTTATGGCTATATGAGAGGAGCAGCCTTAAAAGATATAAGGGGACCTATCAAGTCCTATGAACGCTACCTTGTTTTATCAGGACTTATTATCGAAAAGCTACCTATAAAAGACTACCTAATAAAACTAGAATGCCTTATGGAAGATACGTTCGATGAAAGACGAAAAGTAGCAACTTTAAACTATAACAGAGTTAACTATGATCTGTATGATAAATATGAAGATACCTATATAAGGAACTATGTCTACGGAGGATAATCGACATTATAATACCTCTGAAATAAGATGGGCAATGGACGGACCCCCTCACCGATGAGTAAAATAGAACTTAAACCTAAAATTATAATCTTTGAAATTTTTATAGACGAAGTCCTCTCAAATAATTATTATCTAGACTATACATTGCTGGATCACTATTTCGAGAACGGCTTCTTACCTATGCCAAGAGTCAGGGCATTAGGCCTTGCTTTTAAACCTTAAATAAAATATATTTAATAGATATGAGACAGTTATCCCAATCACACCCACGACCCGACGATGCACTATATACAATCTTCTTGTCAGACAAATATGACATGAATGATGTAGCATTCTACCATCTGACGGCTAAACATCCACAAGATCCAGACGGGATCGATGTCATCTTTCTGTTTAACAGAGATAAAAAGATGGTCGGTCTTCAGAGTGAGAAAAGCCCTTATATCGAGGAGCCGCCAAAACTGCAGCTTGTTGATATTGCCGGTAGTCCAAGCACATATAATTTGAGCTTGCCTAAGAGTTTTCCAGACTTTCCAGAGTACAGTAGCCTGGTCAAAGCTCTCCATCTAAATAACTTAGATGGCGACGACGACTCAGATGGGTAACGGTAAAAAGCTCCCCCTATCAAAAACACTGCATTCTTTATTCTACAGGGTAGAGTATAAATTGATCCCTTATACAAAAAGAGTCAACACGGCGGACCCGGAAGACATAGACATAGACCTTAAACATGACCACACTAAACCATGGGCCGCCCTATGTGTAATAAGCGAAGGCCCCACCCTCGACCGTGACCACATACCAAAGGAGCTAAGATCATGGAACTAAGTGCTCTAGAGTATGACGTAACACTCCTTAACCCGATGGAACACCCTACCACAGAACGCATAGATCATAGATATTCGTCATGGGCGGAATATATGGTAAATTGGAGCCGCAAAGTTACACCTACTTACAAGGCTAAAATAAGGAGGGCATTCTGTGTATAAACAAGCTGTTTTGCTGTCATCAAAGGGAAATCTTTATTATAGTACAAACTTTTATCATATGGCATTAAAGCCTAAGTTTAAGTTTAACCTTTCTATCTTCAGACAGTTTAGCCCTCCGGGCTTTAGTGTGGGCTCCCCTTTTATCTTTAATGATGACGGTACTTTACCTGACAGAGTGTCAGCAGACCTTAAAGAAGAAGGCAATGAAATCCTATACTTTACCGACCGTAGAGACTATAAAAACTTTTTAGCCAGAAACAGACTAACTCCACACCCTGCATTCTTAGACCGGAACTATCCAGGACGTATAGACCCTTATCTAGCCTGAATAGCCAGACCATATACAATGGTTGAGGATGCTAATAAAACTCGGTGATATCTCGACTATCGAAAGATTCCTATCGTCTCGCACACCGACTTACAGAAAACATGGTTGACACACTTCTTTGATTCGCACATAGAGGCCCGCTTCTTAAGCCCTAACGGTGCCGACACAGATTATCAACCCTTACCATTCTTATATACACTTACGATCTCTAAGGCGTTTTTTATAGCCTTTTCTGGAAAAGTACCGATAAAGGCAGCATGGTCTTTTATGGACCAGAGCGAATTACTTGAGAATCTTTTGGTATAAGAACTATACATACATAACCTAAACCTTAAATATAAGGATAAACGTGATAGAAACATCTGAGCAGCATATCATCAGTGAACAGTGTCATCGAGAAACTAAAGAAGAGTTTATCGGCTCTCCTTTATGGAAAGAAGATGGCCCTGACGCAATAGGTTCAGTTATGACAATGAAGCGACAGCTTTACTCTAATAAGACAACTTATGGCCGGGGTAAGCTTATATCGCAATCATTAAACTCAACACACCAGGAACTTGATTATTTTACCTTAAAAATACCTCAAGATTTCCCTCTACAAAACCTTGACCATATAGTCAAAGCTGTAGAGCAACTTCCGAGCATTACATTAGGTGTAGCAATTACTAACCCAAAGGATAGCCGAATAAGGGTGATTACCCACGACTATTCAGAAGAAGGCTATATGCACCTTATCTACTCAGCGTTGTTTGCGTGGTTAGAATTTAACAACCAAACAATCGAAGAGCTCTGTGAGAACAATGGATTAGACGAGCATATATTAGAGCTTGAGGACTTCTTAGAAGATCCTTTTGATTCAGATTCCTGGATAAGTTTTAATTTAGGTTTCGATTTAGAAACTATCTTCTCACCATCAGAAAACTAAGACAATTAACTAAAAGACAATAATGAAAAAAGACAACGACAACACCATATTCTCAACGGTCTCAGCTAAAACAACTATTCCTTTTTATCAAGGGATATTGGCTGATGCTTCACAATATGGACCGAAAACACCAAATTATAAAATGGTCCTAAAATGGGTTAATTTCCGTGACCATGCGATAAAGAACAGAAACCCTATACAAAAAGAGATAATGGATCTCTCACTGTTCTTGAAGATAATAAAACCCCAGTTTTACTATCTGTGCAAGTTTTTTAATTTTGCACCAAACAGCGTAGACGCGGCTAGAAATCTTCAACTTCGTTGGAGAAACGGTGGCGATAAAGAAATGCCGATAACCTTAAACACTATCGGTTGGTTTGGCCCCCTGACAAACCTGGTTAATAAGTTTGACCAGACAACAGTCACGGATCAGTTCATCACTCCAAATGCTCTTCATAGTCATATGTTTAATCTTAATCAGCCTGACGGCGCTAAGCTTAAAAAGACTATGACAATAAACATGCCCTATGTCAATAAAAAGAAGATAGAGTGTGTTAGACTGGATGTGAAGAATCTGCACCCGAACGAACGCAAGTTCTCGATTGATAAAGACCATACGACTGGAAAATACTTTTTCAGAGAGTGGGACCCTTATGCTGACTCTAAGCCAGAGAACTATTATGACATCATGTCAATGCGGGCATCAGCCCGGGGCATTGTGAATTATGACTTGATGGTAGACATCAATAAAAAGCTCCCTTTAAAAGAGCGTCAGTTTGATAACCTCTTAGACTTAACAGGGCAACGCCACCTTAAAGATCTTCAGGATTCCAGAGGTTATGACGAAGTGCAAGCTTTTGAAGAGCTGCTAAAAAACAATCCTATGCTAGTCAGTTTTGCTGATGCATCCAGGAAAGACATCAAAGTAAGTGATCTTGCAGCGTCTGTAAGACGTAGAAGAGCTCAACAGGGCAAATATAAAATCTGCAACGAGCAAGGCTTTCCTACCACTGACAAGATGGTTAGCAGAGCTAGGGTCGGGCGATTCTTCTCCCGGTATACAGATAGTACAATATCTAGCAAGATACATAAAGGAAAACCTTTCTTTCAAGCTGGCAAGGTGTACTATGTATCCAAAAACAATGGTGATACCTCTGAGTGGCCACAAAAGGTCAGAGACTATAACTTTGACTTCGAAGAGTCACACAGATGCGCTGACAACGTAATGGAGTTACATTACGGTACGTCAATGAGTGATATGACTGCAGATATCTATAAATTAAGGATCATGCGTTTTGGAATAAACGAGATCTCCAGTATACTGCAAATTGCGCCGTCGGAAGTAGAAAGCCATGTTGAACTGGGACATAACATCCTGGAACAAAATCCTACTCCTCCTTCAAAGCAGAAAGCTAAAAGCGCTGATAAAGGGTCGGTTATCGACAGTAGCCTATTTAGTTTTGCAAAATTGCCTGAAATGCATGACTATGCATCAGACATTTTTGAATCCTATAATAAGGCACCAATAGCGCCAGCTAAAGGCTAAAATTTGGTATAAGAGTGGTGTAAGAGCCACTCTTATTAATATTAACCAAACCTAATCAGAATGAAATATGCTTTACTAATTATACTAGTATGCTCGCTTTTTGCCTGTAAACAGAAAGAGACCCAACCTATGAGCAAAGAAGCTGAAATAGGTATGCACACCTTAAAAGAGTTAAACCTTGACTATGTTGCTATGGAATGTGTCCGGGATGTCGGCGCAGAACATTGTATTGGATACCTTGACGAAATAACACCCGTTAAAGCAACCGAAAGAGCAGTGGATAGGTTTTTAGCCGACCACGACCATTTTGAAAATATAGAAGGCCGGCTGTTTAATTACAGATTGGCAGGACAAGACTATACAGTCAACTTCTTAATCACATCCAACGAAGTGAGAATCATAGTTAAAGAGGCAGTATAACCCAAATCTCTGATTAGGGTTATTAGCGACAAAATTGCAAGGCCCCTCCGGGGGCCTTTTTTATTTACTTTCAAAATCATAAAAAAACAATGCTAAATAATCCTATAGATCCTTTATGCCCGGAACAATCTTTAATTGGTTTATTATCGAGTCTTGGAATTTTAGATGATACTTTGTATTTTAACCTAACCCGTAGCCTCGTAAGAACCGGCAAGATTCGATATACCGACCAACATATGATAGAAGCTGTTTTTCAATCTGTAGACGGCCAACATCAAATTACAGCTGTTAAAACCAGAAGGACAAAACTGGGCCAAGATATTGGAATACTCGCATATTTCCACAGACTCTTCCCAGGCCCACCTGAACTATTAGCTCAAAGAGAATATAGAACAACATCAGATTTTAATAGAGATTTAAGATCTGCAGAAGGTAAAAGACTAAATTTACGACAACATAAGACAACATTAAACACCAACACAATAACTTTTCCACATAAACTCAGACGAGGTCTCGCGGCAATTACAACGACGGGACATTTTAACTATATATGACAAAAGATATACATAACCAAGACCTAATTACATTAGATGAAGCAACTCACCAGTACACTGTAAAGACAGCGCCTCATCTGCGATATACCTCTGCAACAACATTTATCGGAGAATTCTTCCGTGGTTTTGACGCAGACGGAATAGCAGAGAAACTAGCTGCAAAACAAACAGGCAAATACGCTAATAAAAGCAAAAAACAAATATTGGCCGGCTGGACGGCAATTGCCGACCGGGGCACAGAGGTCCACTTAGAGCTTGAAAACTATTTAGACGCTTGGAGAGAGAACAAGCCTTTACCAGAAATAGAAGACATAAAAGCGCAACATGGACGCATGTGGATAGAAGAGATGTTTGAGCCACACTACGTGCCATACACAGAGATTAAATTATTCAGCAATCAGTATCAGATAGCCGGTACTGTAGATCTCTTGATTCACAACCCTGACACAGACCAGTGGGTAATGGCCGACTGGAAGACAAACTCTAAGATTACAACGTCCTCATGGGGCGGTAAGAAAGGTATACACTATGCCACACGACTATTGGATGATTGTAAACTTACAAAATATGCCTTACAAATGAGCCTCTACCAATATTTACTAGAGAGCGAGTATGGCATAAAGATAAACAACAGAATATTAGTTCATCTAAGGCCTAAACAAACGATGACATACCCACTGGGCGTAAAAACCTATGAAACAGAATATTTAAAAGCTAATGTTGAAAAAATGTTAGAAGCAAGAATGGAAAAGAAACTAGCAGGTGAACTGTTTTTTAACCCTATAGAATAATGCTAAAAGAAACATTAGAAGATCTTACATACCTTCTTTACGAAGTACACGGGCTTAATCCACACAAAGGAGACATTATTGAATGTCCTTTTTGTGTCGAAGGGTCTTCTCGATTTTACTGCTTGTACTGCACATCCTCCGGTATTGCCCACCTTAAATTTTACAAAACGTTTAAACAATTGATAAAAAGGCATTTCACATGGACCGATATATCTCACTAAGAGATTATTTACTTTTGCTTCAGGGGCATCTTTACGATAAAAACACACCTTATTTCAAAAAAGACTTTCTTTTATGCCCAAATTGTAAAAGTGAAAGTTTTAAAAGTCCTTATGTGTGTGTTATCTGCATGGGGTGTGCAACCTTGGATAAGAGAAACCCGGCTCAATTTAACTATTTAAGTAGACATTATAAATGAAAAATGGAAACTTTCCGATAACTTACTATCTTGATGGGCTCCAGAAGCAAATATACCATAACATCCGACCTCCCTTTAAAAATAACTTTATGGGATGCACAAGTTGCGGTGACGACCCTCGCTTTGCTGTTATTAGATGTTCAATTTGCGGAGGGTCTTATGAAATAGATAAAAGGGACGCAGACATCTTTAACCATTTAACTAAATACCATGAAACTAACTAATGCCTTGGCCGTATTTCAGGGCCATATTTTTCTAGAAATAGACTATAGAGTCTGTGAAGTAGCACAAAAATGTTTTAACAGCTCTTATACCCAAGACCAGAAGTTCTCAACAGGCCAAAGGCTGAATTTTCAGGGTGGTACTATCTCATTTAAAGCTCCTGATATGTTATTTGGCCGCGGTTCTTTATTCTTTGAAGAAAATACCCATCTTAGTAAATACAGTAATATATTTTACGTTTTAAGTGACTTAATCCCCGACTATATCTATAAATATTTTCTATTTCATTTAATATTCCTCTCGAATCTAAAAAACACTGTTTTATATTATCCGCAGGGCAAAGAGCCATCTTTTATTGTCGCTACGACGTGTGAATCTGCTGTTAGGGACAAACTTACTAAAGAAACTCACTTTATAGCTAAGCCTTCAGAATTTTTAAAACATGTACACCCGTATGAGCATGTAGAATGTGCTTTCTTTAATAAAACCACATCAACACCGTAATCATGGAAAAATGGTATTTAGTAGAAACCTTAAAGAGGCTGTTTAGCCATGTCTTTATGGGAAATGATAGAAAAGCAGTGTTGGCAATGCTAAAACACGGCAAAAAACCTTATAAAAGCGCCTATTTTGACGTAAATAGGACCATCTCAATGGAAAGTATAGCAGATGAACGTATAATCGTTATAATTCCACTTTGGGCATGTAAATTTGAAATAGAGGGCTATACAATGTTTGATTTTATAGCAGAGGACGATCCGGAATCAACATTTTGTATTTACAGGTCAGAGGACGACCGTGTCTTATATGTGATACACGAACAAATAATCGAAGAAAACCTCCTTGACTTTATGTACCACCCCTTAACCGATAAAATATGTGGGCTTGGTCCTCGCTTTGATGAGGGCTCTGATAAGTTTCTGCCCAGTGCAAAAACAAAGGATTACTACACAGTAAAAAGCTATTATCCGGAGGCACATCTCGTCATACCTTAATATAAATAGGTATAAGAATAATGAACGAAACATAACTTTAATTTTAATTTTAATTTAGCAGCCGTTGAATAAGCTAATAGGAACAATAAAAGATATGGCGTCTGCAATTATTGTAGAAACCGTAAGACAACTAATAATAAATACAACTCAGGAACATATCACAGTAAAAGTCTCTGAGTTTTTTGATAGAAATAAAGTATGGGTGCAAGTTAATCACTCAAATACATTATACAGCGCGCTGTTATTTTTCTTGTCCGAACGAGTAAAACAAGACTCTGTACAGAAATTTACAGCAGCCATCTTAAATAAATATAACACTAGCCATTTAGAACAGAACCGAAATCTTTTGATAGCTCCCGGAGAGGACGAAATCACGGTGACCTATAAAAACTGCGAGTTTAAATTTCACCGTACAGAGCCTATATCATCTAAAGGGTCAAGCTCTGCAGAATCATTAACACCAGAGGATGAAAAACCAGGATTTAAAATTACCACCCATAAACGAAACCGAGCAGTCTTGGTCGAGCTTCTCAAAGAGGCTTACTCAGACTATACTGCTGAAGTGCGCACAGGAGCTTCCGTCTATTATACTCGCTGGGGCTCTGATTTTTTCCGTGCGGAGACAACAACGCTCCGACCGTGGGAAAGCGTCGTGTTGCCAAACGAAAAAAGAAACACCCTAGAAAAACATATAGAGGATTTTTACTCTTCTAAAGAATGGTATACGGACAGAGGCATACCTTATAGAAAAGGCTTCCTCTTGCATGGCCCGCCCGGAACAGGTAAAACATCAATTGTAAAAGGGCTAGCTAAAAAATATAATCTTGATATTTATATCATAAGCTTCTCTTCTACAAACTTTGATGAAAGCACACTGACCGACTTATTCAATGATATACCGGAAGGTGTAATTGTTTTATTTGAGGACATTGACGGATTATTTAAATCTCGTCAGGACCCGAATAAATCACCGGAAGCTGATGACAACCCTATAAGCTTTAGATCCTTTATTAATCTATTAGATGGAGTTATGTCACCGGAAGGCGTATTAATCTTTATGACGACAAACTTTAAAAATCGCCTTGATGAAGCATTAATCCGACCAGGCCGTTGCGATGTGAGAATGGAGATTGGTTATATAGACGAAGAGATGGCTAAAGATTTCTTTCGATATTTCTATAAGGATAAAGATGATTTAGACGATCTAGTCGTAGAACGGTTTTGGAGTGTAATCGGTGGCACACCAAAGTTAACCATAGCAGTACTTCAGAGTTACCTTACTAAATATAAAAACGACCCCGGACAAGCAGCCACGAACGTTTATTTTGAAGAGTTCTACACGGATTATAAAAAGGAGAACCAATGACAGAAACATTAATTATCAGATCATTAATACTGGTTGATGATGATGGCCACTTTAACACATTTGCGCTGTCAAGCCAAAGAGGGGCAATATACCAATTCTTAGTACACAACCTTACACATCGTGACCGGATAAATCTATCAGCTGAAGAGATAAAAGAGGGCGTGCTCCATGAAGACTATGAAGAGTTTCTTAGTTTTCTTCAGGAGCATATCCTGCAAAGAGGGTTCGCAGAACTAGGTGATATAAGACATAACCTGGATGATGACCCCTTCTAAAAACATATACCTGTTACAGATAATGAAAGGATTAGAAAGCCGTTTATACTTTGAGCACTTTTGCACATATGATAAAACTCCAGACTTAAACCCCTGTAGCGACTGTGGGTGGGCTGTAAAGTACTGCGAAAAGTGCACTAAACAGCTGCCGACATATGCTCTATTTAAATCGGCATTAAAGTATAAATGCATAAATTTAGACAACCTTAAACAGAAAACATAACATGTCATTACAAGAAACCGAACGGTTTAATACCAGAGAAGGTACGAAGGGTATGAGTAAAGGAATTGACGCATCTTCAGAAAAGATGGTCATGGATATACTCCAGGCTACCCAGTATGCAAAGCCTGAAGAATCTACAGTACGTGAGCTAGCATCCAATGCTGTTGATTCACAAAGAGAAAAAGAGATTGCGTATGATATTTTGTCAAACGGGGCTGACCCTGACGACTACTTTGTCGAACGAGAGGGAGCGCAGTACGAAAGCTCTAAATGGGATCCGTCCTATTTTGATATAAACTATTTCGACATGACGAAAACAAACGTTCTCATTCAATATATAGAGAACGCCGGCACAGGCTATTGCGACGAGTTCAGTGTAACTGACTATGGCGTAGGTCTGGGCATGCCAAGACTCCGGGGTTATTTTAACTTAGGATATTCCTCAAAAAGAAATACAAAACATGCGTTAGGCGCTTTTGGTATCGGAGCAAAAAGTCCGCTGTCAACTCAGGTGCCATTCTATACTTTAGAAACTGCGCATAACGGCCGGAAGTATAAATTCAATATCTATCCCTATAAAGTAGAGAGTACAACCCCTCGCTTTAATATGGAGACAGAGGATGAATACCCAACGCAGAATATAGGCACAGAAAAAGACCCCTATATCATCCACTATATTCCAACGGATGAGAAAAACTTCTGTAAAGTATCAATGGGTGTCAAGCGCCATAACCGGCACAGATACCGTGATGCGGTAAAACACCAACTACTGTATTTTCCCAATGTAGACTTCCAGTATAAATATGAAGGCAACGACCATTGGAATGAAATAGAGTTTCAGGCAGATATTCTACACAACAGCGACAGCCTGATTATATCCTCTAACATGCAGTATAGTAAACCACACATTGTGGTAGTAAAAGAGAAAGGATCTGACATGGGCGTTACCTATGGCACGATTGATTTCCAAGAGCTTGAGATGGAAACCCTACGTGGTTCTATCGGCTTTAAATGTCCTATTAGATCGGTCGTGGAAGACCGAGAGACTGGTGAACGAAAAGTAGTACAAGACGGCGTTTCTGTAAATCCTAGAATTTGGTTATTAATATAACTTTTTGTACTTTAGATTATGAAAAAATCTAAAGCAGGTATTTATAAAATAAGTTTCCAATGTAGCCATTTAAATGTATACTACGGAAGCACAAATAAGTTTAACAGGCGTAAATCTCAACATTTACATCTTTTAAGACGAGGTAAACATAGTAACCCTATATTACAGAGTTACTTTAATAAATATGGAGAAACCTCATTTAAATTTAGTAAAGTTGAGACAATCTTAGATGAAGACGAAGAGTATATAGTAAAGCGAGAGCAGTATTATATTGATGCTTTAGAATCTAACCAAGATATAAAAACTCTTAATTGTAATTTGGAGGCTGGAAGGCCTCCTTATACATGAACAGAAGAAAGACGAGAGGAGCTCAGAGAGCGTAATAAAAATTATAAGTGGACAAAGGAAAGACGAGAAAAGCACTCTCGTATAAAACAAGGATCCACACGCTCAGAAGAGGCTAAAGAAAAAACCTCAGAATCTTTAAAAGAGTTTTATTCTCACCTAAGAACAGAAGAAAGGGCCTGCCCTTATTGTAATTCGCTTTATACAAGGAAAGTTGGTAAGCGATATAATAAAACAAAGAAGCAAATGAATCAGCGATATAAATGCACCGACTGTGACAAGAACTTCTTTAAACCTATCAAAAAGTAATTAATAACTCGCTGGGCCTTTATAGAGCAATCTATAAAGTGCATTGGGTGAATTGCTGGAAGGCGAAAGCTAATCAGCAGCCAAGCTAGGGGTACACCCCTAGAAGGTTCAGAGACTAGTGGAGGGGTAAAGCCCCCTTAATGACCACAATAGCGCCCAACATCTCTCAGAGATGATGATATAGTCCACCCCGCTTTATAAGTGCGGGTTGAGCAGAGAAAGCGTTGTCTGGGACGAAAACACCAGAGCTTATATCCAGAAAGTAATTAAAGATGCTCAGGATGAAGCATCAAAAATTATCCAGGCCGAGCTAAAAACAGATGATTTCTATACATGGCTGCAGCGCAGCACAGAGATTATCAATCAGATGAGCGCCTTCTCCTATCAGGAAACAAAGCTAACTATATTAGCAAAGATTGTTGATAAGCATAAGCTTCAAACAAAGTTTCCAGGAGACTCACGCATTATATATAAGCATAACCCGTCTACATTCTTTAAGGATATAGAAGTAAAAGCTATTGAAAAAGACCAGATCTATAAAAATGGCAAATATAAGACAAAGATAAACCGGGATGATGTACCAAACTGGGGATACTTTAAAGGGTCTTTAGTGTATGAGATGACTGAGGACGAGCGCCACAGTGTGACGAAAGATCTTTATATTCAGCACTTAAAGGATAGCAATCACTTTATTACAGTAAAGAAAGCTACCGATGAGCAAGTAAAAGAACGAATAGGTAAACGCTTTAAAGATACTCAGGTAGCCACAAGAGGTGGTGAAAAGATCACCAAAAAGATTAAAGAAGAAATCGCATACGCTATAGAACAGCGAGACATTATTTGGGATGCGCTATTTGGAAGTGATCATATAGAGATTGAAAACTATGCTGACATTGAAGTAACGGATGAGTTCCGAGAACTGATGAAAAAGCAGAAGGAAGAAGCGGAAGAAGAAGAACAAGAAGACAAAATGGCAAATATGACGCCTAAAGAGCGTCGTGAAATGCTTGGTAAGACTGTTTGCTATTCTTTCAAAAAGAACCCAAGAGCTACCGGGTACAGCAGCTCTAAGGACTGGGTGCTATCAAAGAAAGAGCCAGTCGTAAATGACTTGGTCAATTTTGATAAACCGGTTATCTACGGTACGTCAAAAGATGACGACAGACTTAAAGCGTTATCAGCTTTCTTTTCACATGACGTATGTCAGAGACTAGGCAAAGGTGAAAGACATGCAGATTTATGGGCTATAAATTCTATAAAAAATACGCCTAACTATGATGGCATGAGCATTTTACGGTTCAGTAAAAGAAACCTAAAGCATGTTCGTGACGTAGACAACTTTATTAAAGTAGAAGATTACCTAATGCAAAAAACAGAAGACACCTACCATATAGGGGAGATTTTCGTCAAGTATTTTACGGGTCGAAAACTCAAAGAACGCTTGGAAAACATAAAGTTTTTGCGTAACTTTGAACAGTTAGACGAGAGTATTCAAAGGGCGTATAACTTCCTGTATCAGTATACAGTGGATCACTATAGTCACTATGACCATTATTATTTTAGAGACAGTGCAATCTATAAAACACTGAAAGAAAATACCGAGAAAGCTTTTAAGTTTCAGAAATTTGTTAAGGACGCAAATCCTACAGAAGACGAAATAAAAGCTAAAGCTAAACTGCTCTTCGATAACGAAGATATAACAGAAGCAAAAGGTATTGAAATAGAAGTAATTGAACTCTTAGAAGAGGTAGAAGCCTATGCTGAGCCTATAAAAGAGTTGATGAACTCTATACCTGCACTTAATGGCGGGAACGGTAACCTCGGTGACACAAGCATTAAACAACTGAAGACGGTCATAGCGTCTGAAGGCTTGAGTCAATATAAATTAACCGAAGAAAAGCAGAAACTAATACAACAAGACAAAAACGAAGAAGAAGAGGAAGATAATTAAGTATGATCACATTTAATATAATTAACAAGAATATCGCTGGTTCCGTCAACAACAAACCATTTAACGTCCCTTACAGCAAAGAGCTGTGGGATAAACTGGTAGATGCTGAGAAAGAATATCAAGCAGCATCGGACGTAACAGCAGCGAAGGAAGTTATGAAAAACTTTCAGAAGTTAGTTGAAGGTCAAACACATGAAGAGGCTATCCAAGAAGTAACGCCTTATATAAAGTTTAACCCAACTAAAAAGACATACCATCTCCACGATCCGGGTGAGGATAAAACCTCAGTGATTCCTCTACCAGAGGTACTGATCGATAAAATGAAGTACGCTCATGATGAAGGTCTTCCAGTAGATCCACTCGTAAAGTTCACTATTAGAACCTTGCGGCACCGCAACCTAGAGAAAGCGGTTGATGCTGAAGAGTTTATCAGACTTATGTGCTCTTATGCATTCCGGACATTTTGTAGTCCGCAGCTTATGGAGCATTATACAGAAGAGGGGTATAGCGAGGAAGCAGCGAGAGAGCTGTCTACTGTATACCAGACGCCAATTACGATGGAAGGCTTGCTATCCACTAAGAAAGTGGTATCACCACTTTATGACCGTCAACGCTATAAATTTGAGTACGATGAGGATGGAAATCCACAGAAAGTACTACGAGACGGCATTCAGAAAGAACTCAATGAGGATACTGGTGAGGAAACAATCCATGACCCTGAGTATGCTGAAGACTGGGTATTTGAGCCAGCCATAATGGGAGATCGATATGATCCATTTTACTGCGGAAGTGATGACGACGCTGAGTTAGGTCACATCATGAAAGTCGGTAAAGAGATGAGATTAGAGAAATGGAGCCAGGTTGATTGGGATCCACGGCATACAGCCGTTAAAGGCCTGCACTGTGGTAACCAGGACTATATTGACACATACGAACGTGACAACAACGTGACGTTTGACTGTCTTGTAGATCCATCTAAAGTAGTGGTGCCGTATAACACAAGCGATGGAGCAATCCGTTGTAAAGAAATGATGATTATCGGCATCAAAGATCGAAAGATCGAAAATAAAAACCTTTATCACTCTAGCGAGTATGCTGCACTGCAGGATGAGCGCTGGGATGAATATCGCAAAGAGGTACTTGCGAGGTATGATGAAGAAGAGAAAGCGTTCCTCAAAGAACTTGAAGAGCGCAAAGAGCGAATGGGCCTATAGCCCGAGTCGTTTATTCCTATTATAAAGAGAGCCTTGATCGGCTCTCTTTTTTTTTAGTTTAAAATTATAACCTAAATCTAAACAAATGACCCTAAGTGAAACAGTAGATATATTCTATAGAAAGCAAATTGAAGAGCACTATGCACCCTTTATAAAAGATCGCATATCAAATTTACTTGTAATGTCGCTCTCCGAGCGCCCAGCAAATGTAAAGGTAATGAAAAATAAAGAGCGGGTGCATGCACAGGATACACAGGAAGACCCAGCTATCTTGCGGTACCATGAAATACATCTCGGTGATATATTCCGGGTATATGTATGGCCGGCCAAAGGGCTTATCTCTATATCAATAAGCGAAGACTCCCCAAAGCCACCCCATGTAAAGACAAACTCTCCAAGCTTGGACTTTAGAAATTTTCTTAGCTTTTCTATACAAAAAGAGTTATTTTCCAATCTTGGTGCAGACTATGCACCCATTAAAAAGGCAAATCTTGAGGACATAAACCTTGTTGAGTCCTTTATAACTGAACTAAAAGAACTTAAACTATGATAAAAAAGAATTTAACTATTTTCCTAGACCTCGACGGAGTACTGGTAAATTTTATCGGCGCTGTCGAAGACCTCCTAGGTGTTGATTTAAAAGACCTTGATTCCCGATCGATGGGTAAATATCTTGGCATATCAGATCAAGAGATCTGGGAAGAGATAAACAATGACGGCTCTAGATTCTGGTCGCAGGCAGAGTTATACCCATGGGCCCAGGAAACCTTGGACATATGCTATAACACCACACCGGATTTGTTTTTGGCTACGTCCCCCTCAAATCACCCAAGCTGCGTCAAGGGAAAGCATGAACTTATTTTGAATAAGATGCCTAAAGAGTTGCACCGTCGATTCTTTTTAGGCCCCCATAAAGAAAGATTTGCCAAAGACCATAATACAATCTTGATTGACGATAGTGATAAAAACTGTAAAGCGTTTCGAGATGCCGGTGGTACAGCTATTGTATTTCCACAGCTATGGAACAGTGCAGCTGACCATGTAAGCAACCGTATGGACTATCTAAGGCACCAGCTCTCGCCAGGCAAGCCAGACATCCATATATTTATTTTAGAGGACGATGAGCGGCGTATGGACTTATTTAAAGCAAGATTTAAAGAGAGTGAGATAGCAAATTTCACCTTTGATCATGCAAATAATGTTCATGCGGCTAAAAAGCTTTTAAAGGCCAACAATTACGACATGCTCTTTTTGGATCATGACTTGGGCGGCCAAACATATGTGTCAAGTACAGAGGAAAATACAGGAGCAGGCTTAGCAAGGTGGATAAAGGAAAATAAAGAAACAATAAGTTTGTCGGGAGCAATTCTTATTCACTCTTTTAATCCGCAAGGCGCAGAGTATATGAGAAAAGAGCTGCACTCCGTCCATGACAACGTATTTAAGGTGCCATCACTGTGGTCAAAACATACGTTTGGAGCGGTAATCACCTAAAATATTTGGAATAAAAATCTAAAGTTTGTATATTGATCTATGATAATTAAATCAATAGATACAGAATACGATGGATACCTATTTCGCTCCCGGCTAGAAGCACGCTGGGCAGTATACTTTAACGAAATGGGTATTCGATATATATACGAACCAGTAGGGGTCATCTTAACTGATGGGTCTAAATATTTACCGGATTTTTACTTTCCAGACTTAGAATCTTGGGCAGAAGTGAAGGGCACTATGCTTGACTCTTTTGATAACCATCGGGCACAATTATTGTGCGAAGATTCAGAGAAACCAGTTTTAGTTTTGGACGGCGACCCAGGTACATGCTATTTCACACTGTATATACCGGAGCCAGACGGTTACGGTGTAGAGATGGCAAATGTGATCGATGATGACGGAAGCTTTGTGATCAAACGACAGATGAAAGGCAAAAGAGCCTTCAGAGAATTTGGTAACAAAGGAGAAAAGGCCATAATGGCCGTAAATAAGGCGAGGCGTAAAAGATTTGACGTCTACAAGAACATAGACGCCGAAATACTTAACGGCTAAACCTTAACTTAGGATAACTCAACAGCCCTCGATGCAGCACACATCGGGGGTTTTTTATTTCTATGAACTATGATAAGACTACGAAGACATTTATATGCATTAGAAAGGGTGATGTCTGGCGGACCTAAGACGTGTGACTATCGCACTCCTTTCAGTAGCTATCGAAGGAAAGTCTTATTGAGGAATATTCAATCACTTGGTCACTCTGATCAGATAACCCAAAATGTTATAAGACACCACTCGAATAAATCACAGAAAGATTATGAAAACAAATATCTATCATGAAACTCACAAAAAAACAGTTAGAAAAATGTGAATACGATTTAAAGAAAGGTAAAGGATGGAGAAACAAAAAAGAGCACTGTTTACGAATTCTGAATCAGTGGAATCTATTAGACAGGAAATTAGAAGACAGCGATCTGGAGTGGTTCTTCGAACGGTTTGTCCCGATGGAGCGGTCTCGTATAAACCGAGAGTTGCACAACCGTTACCAGTCCGGCGACTTGATTGGGTCCAAAACACCAACAGACTTGCCAGGGCGTTCCACGGGGTTCAACATAGTAACGTGTCCCCGCTTAGGACAAAAGTACCACGTATCTTGGGCCTATCGGGGAGCCTTGTTCGTATTAGAGCAACTGGACCCAGACGGGGTACATGGATATCTAAATAACCCAAAAAATAAAAGAAAGAAGCTTCTAAAAGTGAAATTAGAGGATTTGAGACATTTAAAAGGAAAAACAGATGAGGGATGAACTCTTTTATTATGAACCAGGTAAAAGTAAACTACAAGATTCATTTTGGGCACTTGAAAAAATAATAGAGCTTGAAATACATGGCAAACATCGCATCTATATCCAACCTTTCAGTTTTTATAGAGGTCACACTACCCGAAAAAGTCTAAAGGGTGAAAATAGACAAGGACTGCTTGTACACTCTTTAATGGAGCAACAACAGAAAATAGAATTTATAATCGGCGAAGAATGGAAACCTTAAAACCTTATATAATTGCGTTAGAAGCATTAATAGCAAAGAACGGGCTCGAACCCCGGTATTTTAGAGGTTATGGATGTATTGCTATGGCACGTTATTTTGCTATTGATACCGAAGCCCTAAAGAAGGCCATAGAAAGCTTTGAAAATGAATTTAAAGATTGGGAAATAACAGCTTACCGTAGGATATTGTATTCCTCGGCGACAACAACTATAAATTATGGGAGAAATTCCACTGAATTTATAACGTATATAAAAGAATGAAAAAGCTACCAATAGGCATATTTATGCTATTAGAGAATGTATTAGAATTTGCACTACTCTCACCCTTTTCGTATTCAGGCCGGGTGCATACAGTATTTTCATCACCCAGACTAGAACTACTACAAGATATACTTGACGGTGGGAACTGGCAAGTATCTAAAGCTAAATTTGACGCAAACCAAAACACAGCACTTAAAGCAAAGGATCATTTAATATCATGATAGAACCAGGACAAAAAGTAACGTATATACCCGGAAGCGGGGAACCGGAAAGAGGAGTAATAAGCTCTATACCGGAAGGAGAAAACCCAGAGAATGTGTTTGTCGTTTACAGTGTAGGCGATGAAGACTGGGATAATTTTGAAAATTATACTGGCGTATCCACGCCTGTTAATAAACTTTTAAAAGGATGGCCAAAAGACCCGAATAAGCATTTTAACTTTTATTTACATGCAGATAAGGGTGATAACTATGAATTTCTAAAGCATGAGGCTTTTGACCCAGGAGAAGAGCCCTCAGATGAGTTTATAGAACAGCATGGCTTAGTATATATGGGATATGAAGTAACGCTTAAATGCATGCTCACTCCGGACGGTAAAGTTTTAGCCACCCATATCAACGGGTCTAAAATAGAAAAACCGGTAAATCTTACCACATAATGGGACTCAGTGGAATTAGGCCAGACAATATTGTACCAGTAGAAGCATTCTTTATTGATGCTAACGATCCAGTAGTAGGCGACATCTATAATGGCGTCTACAGCTCTTTACCCTTCTCAAAGGGAGATACTATAACTTTACAGGTTATAAACAATGACCCTAAGTTTTGGAAACCTAAAGAGTATAAAAAGAAGTACAGGATAGAGAGAATTGATTTTGAACTTAAAACTCGTTATCCTTCAACTAACACAGTTTCAAGCGTAAAACGAAAATTAGAAGCATATATTTATGTTATAGAACTATAGAAAAATGAACTTTAAAAGAACTCTCTGCTTAAACGCAGACTACCAACCAATACAAATTATAAGCTCAAAAGTTGCCATTAAAAGCTATTTTAAAGGTAAGTGTCAGATTCTGGAAGAATATGAAGATGAATATTTTCATACACCTACTACAAAGTATGCGGTGCCTTCTATAATCAGGCTAACAGAGTATAAAAAGGTAAAGTACCGAAAAGTACCGTTTACACGCCGCAATATTTATCTGCGTGATGACTATCGGTGTGCGTATAGTGGAGAGAAGATTGAGAACCCTAAAGACCTTTCTATTGACCACGTGCACCCTGTTAGCAAGGGCGGTAAAAACACGTGGACAAATGTCGTAACTTGCCATCAAACCGTAAACGAGCAAAAAGGAGATAAAATTCTGGGAGAAGATCCGGAAGTGGAGCATTTACCTGTCCCTAAACCGTATAGGCCACATTATTTGCTGCTTATGCAACGAGGCCGGATACCAGAATCCTGGAAGCCTTATCTATATTTGTAATGATGAATGAACATGTAAGAGCGCTAAAAGAGCCGGATCTAAGTCTGGCTCTTTGCTATACACTTATACACAAAGATACCCCCTTTTATATTTCGGCACGTGAGGCTGGCTTTAGTTATATTATGACGTTCGAAGATGAAATGTACTGGACGAGGATTTTACACACAGTAACCCCAGCCCGTGTAGACATGGTAGGATTCAGAAAAGCCGCAGAAACGGATGTAATAGACCACTACTATAAAATAGGAGCAAAACTTGAAATAAACTCCATTTTATCTATACTACAGGGGTACCTAATTAGAACAGTCTTAAAACCTAAACCATGATACTATTAATAATATTAATATTAACAACAATAGCCATACTTTTTAATTCTGATGAACTTACTTTGGTCTTTATACCTTTCCTTGGTGCGGTAGCCTTTACATTCGCTATGTTAATTGCATTTGATCCACCTGAGCACCAAAAAGACCTTAGCTATACTCAGGAAGAAGTTGCTATAATGAAAGCAGAGCTTGAAGGGTATAAAAAAGCAGCAGATCTCGAAAATATGAGCCCTGGGTTCTATGAAGATCTAAATCAAAAGATAGCTTACCTCGAAACCGAGACAAGTCCAGAGGTGTGGGAGAAAAGACAAGAAAATTTAGCAGAAAAAAAGTATACGACCCACTTTAATTTAGAGTGGTACTACGCTTTACTGCTAGCTCTCTTTTATTGCGTAACCATAAACCCTCTAGCTTTAAATATGTTTGAGCTTCCAAGAAATATAGTTGAAAACATTCGCCACGAAAAAGAGCTGGAGAAAAAAGAAGCCTTAGAATCTCATGAGGTACACCCTTTAATAGGCGGATGGCACACAGGGGATAAATTAAGAACTATAGATCATAGAAATATAGAGTTTGTTTCTTTCAGAGATAAAAAGATTTACTATAAAGGCACAGACGGCCAAGTTAAATGGGTCCGCCCTTATAAAATAAAAAGTAATATCACCTTTGCAGAAAACAGACTCAGCGATTATCTTGTAAACCAAGAAGACAGCAACTTTTATGTGACACGTCAACGAGAATTTGCACGGGAGCACTTAGTATAATGAGTAAATTTTATATACAATGCAAAGAAGTAGCAGGAGGACAATGCCTTATAAAAAATGCAGAGTTCGATAGCGAAGAGGAAGCCAAAGCGTTTATCAAAGAAAACGACTTTGGAAAGTACCATATAAACTTTGAAGTAATAACCGAAGAAGAAAAACTAAAACACTATAATTAAATAACTATGCCATACTTTACAATAGGTTTCATAATTGGCCTTATATACGCCATTGCAGTACTAGGACCACTCTTTCTAGAGATCGTAGATCGCCAAAGAGCAGCTCATGCCGACCCACTGCCTCCAGTAAAACATTATTTCGAGGCGCTGGATTACTGTTTCTCAGGAAAAGGGGATCCAGAGCTATTTCAGATATTTTTTGGTATTGCTGCAGTTCTGTTTTTTCTGAGCTGGGTACTTTGGCCACTGACATTAGCGGTTGCTATTATCATAGCTGCTCTTTACTTTATTAGTATAAACAAAGAAATACGCAGTAAAACTAAGAAAGCAATAGACACTATAACTAAAACAGCAGAGGAATATGCCGGAGACTAAAAAGAAAAAGAAGACAGACTTGAAGATCAGCGCGGAATTAGCAGAAGAGGATCACCTGGATTTAACCATTAATGGTAAAACAATAAACTGTAAAATTTACCAGGATGGAAGAATAAAGTTTCAGTATAAACATCCAGACGTAAAAAAGAAAATGACTTATGAAGGGCTTGTAGAAGATGACAAATTATGGCTATACCCCATAATTGGAGAAGGTGTCTTAATGACCGGCCCAGTAAGTATAAAATAAGGTATAAGAATAGTGAATATAAAGCCTGGAATTTTCCGGGCTTTATATTACTTTAACTTTAAATCTAATCTTATGGAACAACATAAAAAGATAAAGTATCTTGCAATTTCATTGGCTGTGGTTATCATCACAATCGTGGTTTTAAACATTAGTAAACTTCTTTATGTGTCTGATATAGAATATCTGAAACACTATGACGCAAGCTACCTTATATATAATAAAGATGGTGCTAAAGTCGCAGAGTTTTCTCACGAAGGACACACTTACCTCATAGCTTACAGCTTTAGTGCGTCAGGAGGCGTCAGTGCGCCTACACATAGCGAAAGTTGCAAAGGTATACACGATGACTAATAAAATATCTTTTCGTGCAAAGACATTAGAAAACTCTGAATGGAAGATCGGCTTCTATTATATTGACGACATAGGTGAGCATCGTCATATGTTAAAACCTCCGGCCCTAAAGCCTGTAGAGATAGACCCAGACACACTGTGTGCGTATACAGGCGTGTGTGACAGGGACCATAAAATGATATTCGAGCACGACATTGTCATGAACGGGTATCGAGTGAAATGGAATCTGTTAGGGTATTGGGAGCTAGACGACGATAAAGACTGGCCGCTCTATAAATATGCAGATCATAGACGTTTCAGGATAGAAGGTAATATTTTTGACGAACCAGAAATTCTTAAAAATGATATTCCATGATTAATCTAGACATATAATGGAAAAAAATACTGTAGACCTAAGCAAAACAAAATGGATAGCATCCTTTCGGCTGAACAAAGGACATAACATAAAACCTTCTGTACTTTGCCGGCCCACTCGAGCTGTCCCACAATATCAACTACGCCGACATGTTTGGCAGGTAGTAAAAGAAGATGGTACTTTATTAGAGAAATCCTATAAAGGTTATAATATTGTAGCCTTTAATACAGAAAAAGAAGCTGAGGATTTTTTTAACGAACAAGTAAGAAAAGCCATCAAACTAAAAGAAAACCATATAAAAAAGATGCAAAAGTCATTAGAAACCTTTAAATTGCGATACCAACATGAACAAATTTAAACCTGAAGATTTTTCCGGAGGAGGTCAATACCTTATATACGATAGAGATTATGACCCAGAACGCAAATCTTATATAGCAACCATAGTTAAGAAAGTGGGCTGGAAAATGCTCCCGGAAAAAAGAATAACTTTAGTTTCTATGAGTGATGGATGGACCCAAGAAGGGTATATAGGCACAGACGGTGACAGTAAAAGATATGTACCCTGGGCAGATAAAGTAGCATTCTGTGAGTATTTAAATACTAGAAAAGGTTCTCAAGCCTATCGGTTTGCTAACGAAGAAGAAGTAGTTATAGCCACGACTCACCATAAACACAGGATAAAAGGATGAATGAAGAAGAATGTCATATCTGCAAAGAAAAGACAGACCCATTAGCAGGAAATCCGAGTAAATGGCCTATGCATCTCCCCTATGTGGGAGGTAACGGTAAACAAAGGACATACCACACCGGGTGTGTTATAAAAGCAATTAATTATTTTGAAAATGAAACAGATGAAAGAGCACGAACAACAGATAAGAAGACTTAAGGCTGCACGTGGCCAAGAGTTTAGCAAAGGAAAAGAAAAACGTAATGATCTTCTTATTTCACGTTGCCATAAAGGGATCAATCAGCTGAAGGAAAAGATTAATGGATAAAGTATTTGTAGAAGTCAAAGATCTTAAAGAGGCGATAGGAGAATGGTGGGACAGCTGGCATACTTATGCAGGAGAAGACGATGGGCCTGAATACCATATACAACCGCTTATCGATGCGGTAACCAAAGCAACAGGAGAAAAATTTAACTCTCAAACAGGAATATGGCAAAAACCTTAGATCACCACGATTATACAACAATAGACGCAACTATTATAGCTGACAGCCTGTCCCCTCAGGGGCACAGGTTGACCAGTTATGTACTCACTATGCCTCGCATAGTATTGGCAGAGTTTAATACGCACCGGGCACTGTCACGCAACTCAGCATCCAGCCGGGCTATACCATTTACAAAAATGGTAGAGATGGCAAAGGATAACCCGTTCATACCTATAGGATGGCAGAAAGATCACTCCGGAATGCAGGGTAAGGAATACCTTACCGGCAGAGAGCAGTTTGATTTAGATGGTAGACAACTAGGAGGTCAAGATGCAGCCCGAGAATTGTGGCTGAGAGGCCGCGACGCAGCTGTAGAGTATGCGACTAAGCTTAACATCATTACGGGTGTTACAAAGCAAATTTGCAACCGAATGCTAGAGCCCTACCTTTATCATACTGTAATTGCAACAGGAAGTGAGTGGGAGAATTTCTTCGCGCTCCGCGCCGAGGACGCAGCAGAAATCCATATACAAGATTTAGCCTATAAGATGTTGGCCGGGTATAACGCAAGCACCCCCATCCCTTTAAAATCGGGAGAATGGCATATACCTTTTGGTGATAATATAAATGACGAAGAACGCTTAACAGAGTTAGCGGACCATGCACCGGTATCGTCTATGATACCAGAGCACCTGCAGGATATAAAAATGCTAAAGGTAAAGATAGCCACGGCACGATGTGCACGTGTGAGCTATTTAAATTTTCATGGTAAGGATAATTATGAAGCCGACATTAGGCTACATGGCATGCTTGCAAATATGGGGCACTGGTCGCCCATGGAGCACTGTGCACGGGCTATGACTGATAACGAGTATAGATATAACGTCAGTGGAGAGCTAGAGAACATGCATATTGAAAAGAACCTTGTAGAAGGGGGCCGCTTTGAAGAAACGTATATAGAAGACTCTATATGTGGGTGGTCAGGAAACTTCCGAGGCTTTATACAACTAAGAAAATTATATGAAGATGAAAATAAAATTGACCCAAGAGTAAAATAATGAACGACGACTTTAACGATAAAAAGATGTGGAGGTTGAGAGACCAGAGCGAGAACATGGGTATTACCCAGGACGATATAGACCAGCTGGCCAGTGAGCTAGACAAGTTAGGTACAATTACAGGAGGGTACGTAGAAACTACCGGGACCGCAATACGCCCACCTAATCCCCCGTTTACCCACAACACATATTCCCAAAGGGAAATGCAGCTAGAGCGCCGGGTGATAGCACTTGAAAGGCAAGTAGAAGACCTTACAAAAGTACTTAAATTTTTTAAAGCATTCTTACCGCAGGAGGAATCATAATGTGGCCATTCAATAAAAATAAGCAGAAAGAAGAATACGAAAGAAGAGCAAAACAGGCAGAACAAATCCAACAAGAGTGGGATAAAATGCAGCGTAACCTAGCACAGTGCCAGGCTGATATACATGTGTTGCAAAACGAGGTACAGGCCCTTCGTAGAGAATTGCAAAGAAGTGGAGTAACTAATGCAACTCAAGTCAATACACATGTACTTGGGTTCTTTGAAAAGTTTGTACCAAAATCTGATCCGCGCCAGTATAAAAGAAAGAAAGCTCAGTGGCAACATAAAAAAGCGCCAGATAAGAGACCACTCGACCAAGCTATCGGCCAAATGGACAAATTATTTCAGTAATTATGACAGCAGAAAAAAGTATAAAAGCTATAGCTGACCTTACAAATACTTGTAAAAAGCAGAAGAAGTCAATAGACGAATTAAACGAAAAAGTTAAAACATTAGAAGAGAAAGTAAGAGGACTACGTGCTAGACATCAACTTTACAAATAAAGATGCTTGGGATAAGATTGCAGTAACAAGCGACACACACTTTGGGCAAAAGAACATTGTCAAAGGCTTATCCATTTGGAGTGACCCAGACAATAATTGCCGACCATTTGATTATCAAGATGAGCATGACCAGACTATCATAGACAATATAAACAGCACCGTACCCAAAGATGGTGTGCTTATACATTTAGGAGACTGGAGCTTCGGCGGCTTTAAAAATATTGCTCGGTTCCGATATGCACTACAAGTGCAGGAAGTTCACCTAATTCTTGGTAACCATGACCACCATATAAGAAACAATGAAAACAACTGCCAAAACTTGTTTACAAGTGTAAATGAGAAAGGGCTGTTAAGTGTACTTGGACAGCGTATTATTCTTGACCACTATGCTCATCGAATCTGGTGGCACAGTAATAAAGGAAATTGGATGCTTTATGGACATAGCCACGGCAACCTAGAAGATGATATGTATAAGAAGTTTAAGACTATGGATGTAGGGTTAGACGCCCATCCTGAATTCAGACCTTATTTATTGTCGGAAATAAAAACGATAATGGACAAAAGGGAAATCGCAAAAATAGACCATCATTAATTATGAAACTTAGCTTAACCATAAAAAACGATAAAGGTGACCACGAACTTAACTTGTACGGCGAATCTATGGACGAACTGGTTCATAAGGTTATAGACTGGCAAAACTGGGACAACCGGAGCAAAAAAATCTTTGATACATACTCAGAGAAAAAACAGCAAGAAAAGAAAGATAGCGGCTGGTATTTTTTCGGCCGGTGTCAATGTAATCTATGTTTAGAGGAGGAATGCGACTGTGGAAATTGATTTTAAAAACTGGTATATCGTTAGAAAGATAAAAGAACTGTGGTGCCGCCGATATCACAAAGGCTACCACAAAGTGGTACAAGCTCTCCCAGGCGGAAAACACCGATATGCTTGTACTAAGTATAAATGTGATGTAGAATATGTCAGGTAAGGTTAACTTTCCTCGACAGGAAGAGATCACCGAAGGAGACATGAAAGCTTTAGTTGATTTTAATGATCAGCTGTAGTATATTGAATTAAACACAGCTCATAGAGAGCTGGTTAAGTAAAACATACCAGAGAGGTATAAACATGGAAACATCAGTCCTTTTAGGGGCATTTCAGCCCATACACAAAGGAATTTTGCAAGCAATTGCAGAAGTAAAAGACGAGAGCGATAAAATCGTTCTTTTCGTTACAGCTTCTAATCGACCCAGAAGCATTACTAACCCTTTCACATTTACAGAGCGCAAAAAGCTAATCGAAGACGCTTTAATAGATTATTTTCACCCAGATTTTGAAAAGCCAGAAGGCTGGACCGACAGGGACCCTATACAAGGCCTTGACATTATAAAGCAAGTGAAAATAGTTGAAGCCCGTGATCTCTACTATAACAATGAGGTCTGGGCAAACGAAATTGCCGAAAAAGCCCGGGAGCTTGGAGTTAAAGCTAACGGTCGGGACACACAAATTGTCACATCTATGACAGGTAATCGTGACCAAACCAGTAAACTTTTTCCACGTTGGAAAGTAACCCGTACACCTAGTTACGATGGAATATCTTCCTCTAAGATTAGAGACGCATACTTTAAAGGCGAAACTAATATTAGTGAATGGCTGACTGAGTCAACTATAAAAACTCTTCAGTCTTTTATGGAAACAGATACATATAAAGAACTAGAAGATGAGTATGACTTTATCCAAAGATTTAAAAATTCTTGGGATAACTCTCCCTATGACCCTCACTTTATAACAGTCGATGGGTTGGTTCTTTGCAGTGGACACGTACTCTTAATCAAAAGAGGACAGAATCCGGGAAAAGGGCTATGGGGAATGCCGGGAGGTTACCTTGACGTAACTGAAACACTTGAAAAAAGTGTGCTTCGTGAACTAAATGAAGAAACCAACATTAGAATACCATGGTACGAGCTTCGCAAGCGGATCAAAAAGGTTAAAGTTTTTGACCACCCTGATCGAAGTAATCGTGGTAGGATAGTTACCCATGTTCACCTATTTCATCTGGATGATCAAATAAAACTACCAGATATAGAAGCAGGTGACGACGCAGCTGGAGCCCACTGGGTACCACTGTATAAAGTATGGAACATGGCAGACATGTTCTTTGAAGACCATTGGGACATAATCACAAAGATGACAAGTCCCTATTAAACAAGTAAATAGGATCCAGAGAGGATCCATTAAGTAAAATAAAAATACCAGAGAGGTATACATATAATGAAAGACACAGGAATAACCGCATTATTAAGCGACTCATATAAATACAGCCACTACGAACAATATCCACCCAAAACCGAGAAGATCTATTCTTATTTTGAATCTCGTGGAGGAGAGTTTGGATTTATAATCCCATTCGGGATAACATACTATATCAAACGATATCTAACCGGTAAAGTTATTACACCGGCACGCATCCAAAGGATGAAGAAACTCATCGATGGACACATGGGCCCAGGAACATTTAACGAAGAAGGCTTTAACAGGCTTTATCAAAAATATGGAGGGTACCTCCCTATTAAGATTTATGCGTTACCTGAAGGCACTGTAGCCGGGGTGAGACAACCTTTAATGGCTGTAGAGAACACAGACACAGAATTTTTCTGGCTAACAAACTTCTTGGAAAGTTTGCTTGTGCAAGCTTGGTACCCTACAACAGTAGCCAGTAACTCTTTCCGTAGCCGAAAGCTTATCAAAAAGTATCTTGAAGAAACCAGTACCCTAGAAGGCGAAGAGTTTGAGGGATGCCTAAACTTTCGTTTACATGACTTCGGTCAAAGAGGGGTGTCATCAGTAGAAACTGGCGGCATCGGAGGCATGGCCCACCTGCTATCGTTCTTAGGAACTGATACAGTAAGCGCCATGATCTTTGCACAGGACTGGTATAATGAAGACGACGATTTTATTGCCGGCTTCTCAATCCCAGCTTCCGAGCACTCTACCATAACTTCATGGGGAAAAGAGAACGAAATAGAAGCTTTCCGCAATATGCTTGAGAAGCATAAAGACTATCCACTTGTTGCCTGCGTAAGTGACTCTTATGATATAAGAGACGCTGTAGATAATAAATGGGGTAAAGTTTTAAAGGATGATATCCTTGAGCGAGAGGGCACCCTTGTAATTCGACCCGACTCGGGCGACCCAGTGTTTACCACTGAGTATATTGCCAAGAGTCTATGGAACAACTTCGGCGGAAAAGTCAATGATAAAGGCTTTAAGGTGCTTGACTCTCATGTCCGCATCATACAAGGCGACGGTATTGATTACCAAATGATCGATGACATCTTGGCGAACTTTAAAAAGCTTGGATTCTCAGCAGAGAATATAGCTTTTGGTTCCGGAGGCGGTCTATTACAAAAATGGGATCGTGATACCGCTAAATTTGCATTCAAATGCAGTGAAGCTATTATAGACGGCGAGTCCGTTGACGTTCGTAAATATCCAATGAGTTTCGACTCTGAGGGTAACTATAGCGTCAGCAGTAAAATTTCTAAAGCAGGAAGATTTGATGACGAGCTAGAGCTTATCTTTGAGGACGGCAAGCTCTTGAAAGAAGAGAAGTTTTCTGATATAAGAAAGCGAGTAATGGCATCTGCTTAACTTTCAAATAATAGGGCCTTCTTCGGAGGGCCCTTTTTTAATTATATAACTATGGCCACAGAATATAAAAAACTACAGATCAACCTAACAATGCTTCAAGCACAATTTGAGGCTGAATTAGAAGAAATAGAAAAAGATATAATGAAATTACAAGCTGACGATGTTGACCTACACCGGTTACCCGGTTTGCAAAAAGACCTTATAGAAACCCGACGAAACCTTATTAAGCTAAAAGTAATGATGGAAGACCTATGAAATATAAAACGTTTGAAGACTTACCAACTGATACAATTGAAAGACTTGATGCTTTTAGAGACATTTGCTCTGAGATCAGAAAGTTTGCCAATATGGAGGGCACTGAGCTGGGAGAAGCATCGGCCTACCTTATAGAACTTTATCGGTATACAGATTATGTGAGTGACAAATTTAAGGTAGAGCTTGAGAAAGAACTATTTTACACTTATGTAATGTTCCATGAAGATTTTGATGTCGTAGAGGAAACTACAGAGCAGGTTCAAAAGTATACAACTAAAACCTTAGTACCAAAAGAATGAAATTACTATTTAGCGTATATAAAACAGATGTTTGGAAATTCGGCAAAGATGGTGTATATTTCGCTATAGGCCCGTTTAGATTTACAGACCGGGCGTTCTTAGATGCAACAGGAGGCGCGGACGATAGAGTCCCGCCGTTGCTAGAAAGAGCCGTTGATTATGAACATAGCGGTGATTATTGGAAAGATAAGTTTACGGTTTATTTAGAGGATGGTAGTGTAGCCGAACGAGAGTTTGCTAGACGACATTTTTCTAAATGGAATGAAAATCTAGAAAAAGAAGAACAATTCGGCAGGAAAACAGAAACAGCCGTTAATTTTCACCAAAAACTAAAAGAACGCTGTGGATATTAAAGATATTTATACATTCCGCCAGTGGCTCCGTGATCACGAAGATCGTGATGACGGGGTCGGCGATATGGCTCAGTGGGCCATTAAAAAGAAAGATTGCCCTAACAACAGTGAATACAGATATTGGTTAACCTGGTATGTCGAAAAGAGAGTTTCTAAGTCAGAATCAAAAGAAAAGAAACGACTCGCAGACTTCGACAGAGCCTGGTATGAATATATGTATGACGTTAAGATGTTGGTATGGGGATCCATTTAAACATATTAATAGTGAGAAGTTACAATGTCAAAAAGACTACAAAAGAATAAAGGCAATGATGCATCGCATCTTGTCTATATGGACGATTACTACCAAGGAGACTTCGATAAAAAAACCACCGAAGACCACGAATTCTATATTAACATAGGACTTTTACCTACAGACACATTTGACCTTTTAAGTTATTTGTCCGGGCTAAAGCCCGGGCATATAAAAGACCTAAAAGAGATGCTTAGCTATCGCTGCCCATACTCTGGAAATACCTACTATGGAGCGTTCCCGGTTGCATATTTGGCTACAGAGATGCCGGACTTACCACCCTATAAATCACAGACCGAACAAATAATATTTGAAAATACACATGAATTTAGAGATGGGGAGGACTCGTACGGAATAAACCATATAGGGGAAATAGGCCGGAGTCTTCTAGGACACGGCTATAAGGTAGAATCTATCTCAATTGATATAATGGATCTTGGACTATGTGATATTGAGACGCATGTAAATAAAGATGAAAAAATTATATTCAAGACATGGAAGCGTTTGAGCTTAGATCAGTAATGAATCTGTTACAAAATATTTTTATACAGAAGCTCAGAGAAGCGGAAAAAACATGCTATACAACTTATATAGACGCTAACCTTATAAACCAATTCTACCAATTCTATATAGCCACACATAACATGGAGCCTATATTTTTCTGCATAGACCCTTTTACTTTTGGAGACATATTCACGCCAGACGACCCCGATATAACACAGTACTCAGACGACTATCAGTATAAGCGCGCGATTATAATCTTCACTCGTACCCATTTCGGATTTTTTAATAACAGGCCAAAATAATGGATAAAATACCGTTAAACGTAGTTATAAGAAACTTTGAGTTACGCCTCGTAGAAAGGATACCAATAAATGACCCTTTAAAAGGCGTACATCTAGCAAAATCGTCTTGGTCACCTAAAGAGTTCGCAAAGTTGCTACACGATAGTGCATTTAAAACCGATATAAAAGAGGCGGGGAAAAAACATAACCTATCAAAAGCTTATATGTCAAAATGCTCTTTTGACAAACTAGAGCAAGAGACCCAAGATAGCATAAGCCAAGCTATGAAAAATGTAGGCTTAGAATTTATCGTAAGAAAAGGCGATCCTTTCTTCGGAGGGGGTGGCCTTTATAATTATTCATTAACATTTACATAATGAAACAAATAGTATTTAAAACAAACTGGCAGTATACACCCTTTCTAGAAGACGAAGAGTTAACAGATGGTACATCTATTGACCTTGAATATGAAGGAAAACTATATGAGGGTATAAAGGTAGACGTAGAAGTCTCTTATGCTTATGTATACGGTGTAAATTTACCAAAAAAGGTACCTTTTGTCATTTTACCAACACAAGAAAAGGTACAACTAACTTCAAAGAATGTAAAAGCCCGGAGATCTAGCAATGCTAGTGGGTCATCAAAAGGGATAAGAGACTTTTTACTAATTTCAATAATAGTAATTTTAATCTTGTCCTTCTTTTTTTATATGGTTTTACCTGTATAAACTAATTTAAACAAAAATAAACAAACAATATGTCAGTAGTAGCAATGTACTTCGATAAAAAAGCCCGCACAGTATATGCGGCAAGTGATGGTATTACAATCTCGGGATATTCTATGACCTCCCAAGACTCAATAAAGCTTCATAAAGGTAAGCGTTGTATTATTGGATCTTGTGGGTCTACATTCCTTGGACAAGTATTTCCACGACATTTAACAAAAGTTATAGATCTTTGTGTTAAAAAAGCAAAAGGTCGAGAACATTTTGGGGAAATGATGGCAGATATATTAGCCGGTGACCCTCAATGGCATGAATTTTCTATGAGAACACAACAGCGCTCTCCCGGCTCTTTTGTGCATATGCTTATAGGGTGTCGGTATGGGCTTTATAAGGCAGCAGCACCTAGCTATGACTTCGCCAGAGTATCTTATCCTTACTATGCTATAGGTGCGGGGGCATCGTTCTCAATAGGCGCGCTCCATAACTGGAATAGCACAGATGACGAGACGGGTCCGGCCACAGCTGTAAAATCAGCAGTAGCTGCAGCATGTTCAGGATCAATGGCGGTAACTGGAAAAATAAGATTAGAAACAATGAAAGTATAATGGAAGTAAAATTAGAATATAGAAATAAAAAAGGCTATGTAAAAGGCGTAGTCGGAATATGGGTAAACGACGATGAAATGGATAACCAGGAGATTATTAAACATGCAGTAAAACAGGTAGAGTCACATTCTGATATTCCGGTCTTAACCGGTGATGAACGCTGGTCAATCTTAAGAGATATATTTTAACTTGCACCTCTCATATTATTTTTCTAAATTAAAACTTTAACGGGTCTGTAACTCAGTTGGTAAGAGTGCCGCTCTTAAAAAATTAATTATCTAAGTTTGTATGACTTTGATGATGGACTGGTCATAAAAAATAAGATAGTTAGTTGTTTGGGATGCCAATCAGTAGGCTTTATGAATAATATTCATAATGTATGCATTTTGGTAGAACTTGTCAAATTCGGCGAAGTCTTTAAAATGATAACGCCGAGCGAAGCTCGTAAGAGAACGTGTAGAGACTTGACGGCAAGCACGAAAGTGAAGACAAAGTCCAGACTACAAACTAGAAATGGGTAGCGAAAGCTATAGTAGTAAGCATAAAGCGGTGGTCGCAGGTTCAAGCCCTGCCAGGCCCACTTAATTTAGGTAAAGGTATAATTATGTTTGAAGTTTTAAAGAAGGAGTATTTTTGAGCAACAGTAACAAATGCGGCTTTCCCGTTAGCTGGGCTCGTCGCTTTGTTCTTTAATCCGTTCACCGATATAGTGACACCAATCCTGTCTTTATTTTTATTAGGATATGGGTCATATTGGCTACATGCTACGCATGATAGGCCGGGAAGATTTGCTGATTGGCTGGGAATGTTTGGCACCTTTGCCGCATTCACTGGATTATTTGCAGCAGAGCTTTTTGGTCCAGATATAGGGTGAGCTTTAACATTTGCAATGGTTATGCTACCTACTATGTTTTATCCAAAGACACGCAAAGACCTTTATATTGGGATAGCATATGGAATAACAATAGTTATTGCATTCTTTGTAATCCCGTTATTACCTTTTATAGTATCTCTGCTTAGTTTTGCAGCTGGGTTTATTTTAAGGACGCATGGAGAAAAGCATAACTACCATTCTCATGAATATAACCTGTATCATAGTTCGTGGCATATTTTTACAGCTAACGGATATTTGTTCCTGCTTATTGGGTTTGGAGCATAATTTAACGGAGGGCTAAGCCGAGAGATCCTGGGTAGCGGCAGCAGTCTTGAAAACTGAGGGCCATCGTAAGGTGGTGTGGGGGTTCGAATCCCTCGTCCTCCGCAATTAGTTGCACATCTAAATAATAACCCTTATATTCCGTAACTAATTAATTAATTAACCTAAAACAAACATTATATAATGACACAAGAAGAACTAGTTTTATGGGGAATCGGCGCTTTTGTCGTAGTACTTATAATCGCGGTAATTGTAATCATGCGCAAAAAGCGCTCAGATAGCATACAATCTTCGCCAAAGAATGTAAATACCCCGGATATCCCGGATCCTCCCAGACCAGTTTATAAGTCTGACGACGTTGATCAGGAAGAAAATACACCTGACGGGGCCCCAGATCTTCCGGAAGAGGAAGAGGATACAGTTTTATCAACGGACATGAAAGCAAAAGAAGCCATCGATAAAATTAGGTCAGAAGATTACGAAGATCTAAAAGGCTTCGTGCCGGATAGTGAAGAACGAGTAACAGTCCTTCGGGCCTGGCAGAGTAAAAAAGAAGCATAAATATTAACAAGCCCTCTCCGGAGGGCTTTTTTTATAACCATACCTTAACTTACTATGAACATATTCATACCGAATTATAAAGAAGCTTTTCGAGTCAAACAAGAAGGGAAACTAACAATAAGAACCCCTTGGCGATTTAGACGTACAAAAGACGGCAAAGACCACGATGAGATTAAAGTCATATCAAAGAATGATGTCGAGCTTACAGTACTGGAAGATACCATAATGGAAATTACAGCTATACGTGTTCGAAGAAGCGAGTATAGAAATTTCATAACCTTTCTTTTACATCATGATGCTTACACAGGAATCCAATATAAAACAGTCGGTAAAATTAAAATCGACCTGTTTGAAGATAATAATGGCTTTAGACAATTAGACAAGCTGGACGTAGAGATTATAGAATAGTAACTGGAACAGGTGTCTAATTTTTATTATATTAAGGTTTGAAATTATAACTATAATTGAACCTCCCGTGGGTGTCGGAATTGGTAGACGAATGAGGCTTTTGGGCTTCATTTAGTAGATCTCTCCCAGCTACACACTAAGGGAAAGATTGAAAATGCAGGTTCGAATCCTGCTCCGCGGTCTATAAAATATTATGAACGAACAGAAAGAAACATTAAACGCCTATCTGATAAAGGTAGATAAAGAGTCTAGAAGCACGCGAGTAGAAGAATGGATTCTAGTAATCCAGGACAACGTTATACACACCGGAACATGGATGACCTCTGTAGAAGATTTTATACAAGGCATCCTAATTGGTCTGGAACTTGCGAACATAGACGTTAACAAAGAAACAATTGAAATATACGATGACGAAGAATACGAAAGAGTCCAAAGAGGGGACATCGACCTTGAAAGACTCGCAAAAATGGCAGGACTTGTCTAATGTTTAAGTCAGGCATATATACAATAACGAATAAAACATCTAATAAAGTATATGTTGGAAGCAGTGTAGACTTGCAAAAAAGGAATAAAGATCATTTTAGTTATCTGAGAGCAAACAC
>Ga0102926_1000042_pt1 | contig 57282 bp, 53 predicted proteins | sample SalPonR1_A_D2_MG_FD_78173 | JGI IMG/M metagenome (GOLD analysis project Ga0102926, IMG submission 78173) | Salt pond soil microbial communities from South San Francisco under conditions of wetland restoration - Salt Pond MetaG R1_A_D2_MG | ecosystem: Environmental > Aquatic > Marine > Intertidal...
GAATTCTTCCTGGCTAGGGTAAAATATCCGGGAACTAGATCCTATAAGTTCAGACCTGCTATATCCAGTCATTTCACATATCAATGGATTCACTTCTGTGATCACTCGATTAGAAACTACTCCAACACCTGTGGGGGCGACTTTCAGGATACTTTTTAGTCTTTCTTTACTTTGCCTCATTCCGTCTTCTGATTTTTTGAGATTAGTTTTTTCTATCATAACTCCATTTATTATTATGGGTTTATTATCATTATCAAAATCAACTTTTAACTGGTTCTGTATCCAGTATACTTTTTTGTCTGATCCCACTATGCGATGCTCTATTGATGCATCTCCATAATGAGTTGCCTTTTCCACTCCTTTGAGGAAAATATGAACGTCATCTGGATGGACGCTGTCCTTCCAGATTTGACCATTCTCGGACAATTTTTCAGTTTCGCACCCAAATAGTTGCTTAGCAGAAGGACTCATGTATGTAATTTCGATATCTGGCAATCTTGCTGACCAGATTACAGCTCCCATGGAATTCAGTATTCTGTGGAGCCCTTCATCAACTATATTCGCTTTATCCAATTTCGATTCCTCTGCTTAGCTTACATTTTGTTTATACGTGCACAATATTCATCTATATATTTTTATGATATATATAATTATAATGTTTGGATATTATAATGATTTTTCTATGTTATGTGGGATGTACTTAACAAACAATGAATGTAATTAATGTTGCAATCAAACTTTTCTGAGATTACCTTTAATAACTACCAGCTCTTCAAAAGAACATTTGTCTCTTGCAATTATATGGGAATCAAAATAAAATTCAGACATTTCGTTTTTAACGTCATCAATACTGGTAAGTGATGATACTAAAAGCAGAATAGTTCCTTCCGTTTTTAGATAATTTCTGACATTAAGTAGAAAAGGTCTAATGGGGTCTCGACCGGTGATTCCTCCATCGAATGCATAATTTAGCCAACCAGGTACCTTTTCATCTTCCGATGTGGGTAGATAGGGCGGGTTAAAAATTATCAGGTCGAATTCATTTTTTTCCTTGATCCCTGCAAACATGTCAGTTTTTATGACCTTTACGCCATTGGATCTGGCACATTTAGCTGCAAAAGGATTAATTTCGGTTGCAATGAGCTCAATATTTTTATTGGCCTGGATGACTGCGGATACAAAACCACTTCCAGTTCCGATCTCAAGAACTTTCATGCCATTAGTTGCTGTGCTCAGTGCTGCATTTGCAAGTAAAAAAGAGTCTTCTGCAGGCTCGTAAACATCTTCTGCAAGATTTACAGTGGCATTTTTGTAATTTATAGCAACCATGGATCAGATGCCCTGCTTGTGTTTGAACATGATGTTTGCAAGATGTGCAAATTCTTCAGGTTCAAGATTTTCAGGTCTTTTGTTTAGCATATCTTTCGGAAGTTCAGTTATGAACTCTTTCATATTTTCAATGCCAAGAAGTTGTTTATTTCTGATTATTGAATTTCTTATTTTCTTACGTCTTTGCCCAAATAATGCAGTTACGAAAGATAGGAAATACTTTTCGTCCAACACTTCAAATGGTGAAGGTCTTGGTTCAACTTTAACAACAGCTGACAGAATATCTGGGGGTGGTGAAAATGCAGCTCTTGGAACTTTCATTATTATAGAAGCATCTGCAAAATAGTGAGTATTAACAGAGAGTCTGCTATAATTTTTTGAATTAGAATGCGATACCATCCGCTGGGCAAATTCAAGTTGATACATGAGAATTCCAAGCTTGAATTCATGTTTGAATAATTTGAATGTAATTTCTGATGAGATGGAATATGGAAGATTGGCTATGACCTTATCAAAATCAGGAATATCCACTTTGAGCACATCTCCGTGGATTATTTCAAGCTTATCGTTGTCTCCCAATCTGTCTTTTAATACATCAACAAGTTCAGGGTCTTTTTCAATAGCTATTACTTTTTTTGCATTTTTAAGTAATCGCTCTGTAAGATTGCCAATACCTGGGCCTATTTCCAGTATGGTTTCATCTGCTTGAATATCACCATAATCAGCTATTCTTTCAAGTAAACGCTCATCAACAAGAAAATGTTGGTCGTGGTTTCCACCACGAATACCATATTTCCTTAGTATGTTGTGAACCAAATAAAATGCACCTTCTCACTGGTTCTTAGGTAGACGAGGTGCTATAGTGAAAAGCCTGTATTTTATTTTATCGTCTTTGAGCTCTTCATGTATTCGGTTGGCTAGTACTTTTTGTGGGGAGTGTACGCCACCAACTCTTTCATGCAGTTCATCCAGGCTCTTATATTCACCTTTCTTTCTGTCATCTATAATGGCCCACATAAGCTTCTTGCCGATCCCCGGGAGTAACTCAAGCATATGCAATCGACTTGTGATTGGATGTGCATCATTGAAGAACTTCACATACTTTTCTTCATTTTTCTTGATGATCATTTCCAGCACAAATGGTAGCTCAAGTTGGGAACCATGGCCTAGCTCATTGTATGATATCCTGTGCTTTACATGGTCAATGACATCTCTGTCCCCGTCACCAATGTATACACGTGACTGTGTGTCGGGAATTTCCCCTTCTTTTGGTACAAGATCCATTAGTACGAAGTTGTTCTCTCCAACAGCTTGAACCAAAGGTTTCTTCTGGTATGATGGTCGCTTGTCATCTGAACTTCCGTATGGAAGGTAATCCAAAACTATTGCATATTCTTCCTTTTCAGGTGGCTTTCCCTTTGTCATCATATATTCCCTCCAACAGCATATCCACTGGTATTGGTATTAACTAGTTCGGATAAAAAATAGGAATGTATTGGATATAAATCTAATCCACTGCCTCTTCAACCATTCCAAGCATTGAGTCTAAGTCTTCATCGCTCAGAGTGAATCTTTCCTTTGCGTAAAGGGTTCTTAATTCATCTCTTGTCTGTGGCATGATATCTGCGATCCTGACGGCAATTTCAGGTTTCATTTTTTCCAGTTCAAGAAGTTTGTCTACGAGATCCCTTGCTCTTTCGGGGGTTGTCTTTGCGAACATTTCTGCATGGTTGATGGCTTTGCGCAGCTCGTATCCAAGCTCCTCTTCATCCTTCAAGCGCTCTTCCATGATTTCATGTAGCATACCCTTGACTTCAGAAAGGGTCAATAATTCCTCACTCAGAACTTCTTTTACTATCATTAATAAACACTCTTTAGAATATTAAATTGCCTTGTGGCATAAATTTGACCGAAGACATATCTTTTATGTCAATAATAATGATATATCTATCGATAAAAATGACTTCAGGTTTTAAACCTGAAGTCATTTAGTTTAATTGTATTTCTGTGGCTTAAGGTGTTGTGGAAGAGCAATAAGTTGCTTAATTGCATTTCCATCTCTGATCTGCAAGAGGTATGCACGTCCGCGTACACCTAATACCCTACCAGTCTTGCCCTGGAATCTTGGATTTGGCATTCCTTTCTGTACGCTTGGGTCGATGTCGATGTGTACCATCTGTCCCTTTTCGAATTCCTGAATTGCCTTGCTTATTGTTGAGAGTCCTCTTTCCCTTATAGTCTTCTTCAATTTATAGCGTGTGCAGTGTCTTTCGCCGTGTGATGTTGCCATAATTATTCTCCGTTAATTAAATGATGATTTAAGTTTTAGTTAATTGGTAATATTGATCTTATTTAGATATCAACGCTTATAACGTCAAGTTCATTCACCGTTGCCTGTACTCCCAGTAGGCCTGTAAGGCTTGGCTCTGTCCTTCCTTCGTCACTGGATGTCAGTTCCTTGACATATAATCCACCGTCACAGTGAATCTGTATGATAGCATACTCATCCGTTCTTTCCAGAAGTTGCATTCCATGCACACGTCTTTTACGGACGAGATCGCCTCGCCTGTGGGCAACACGTTGTGGTGTCCTCTGTGCTATTTCAGCACCGACCAGATTGTCAATGGCAGATATAAGTCTTTCTTTCGAAACTGGCTCTTTGAATGTAACTTTAAGGTTATAAACTTTATCCGCTTTTGAGGCTTTTAGACTCTCAATAACATCTTTTTCTACAAAATTCAGGCCATCAACTTCAACTTTACCTTTTGCAAACTCGTTTATTTTCTTCTCAAGTAGTCCAAGGTCAATGCTGCGTATGGTCGGACTAAGTGCTTCAACCACAAATGGTCTTCCGGTACCAAGCATCAGAGCATCAATGTCTTCTCTTCCGGCTCCGTGGAATTTTGTGTCGGTTGCGTTAGTTGCTTTGATAACTTCCTCGCGAATTAGTTCATCCACAGATTCTGGGTACTGTTTGCCCGTATTTTCGCAGGTTTCACAACCTTTTCCTCCACATGAGCGGCATGGCCACCTTGTTTGTGGAATGGTTCTTATCAATTTTCTGTATCTTGCCTGGATATATAGTGAACGTACCTGAAGCCTGACATCATTCTCTGCGATATCAAGAGTAACAAGTATGTCCGGTCGTTCAAACTCAACTTCCTTACCGGTACGTGCTGATATCAGTTTTCCTACTTCTCTGTTAAGCTCTGATTTGAACTGTTCTGCATGTGCAATACCGCATTCACTCCAGAGTATCTCCTCATTTTCAGAAAGAAGTCCACTGATTTTTGTTCCTACCAGAAAAGTTGAATATTCTTTGTCTCCAATGGCCTCAACAGCACGTTCAGCCCATTGGTCCAGATTTTCGTAAAGTCCAAGGCAGACCCAGCATTTCTGGTCTTTTCCTTTAATGCCAAGTGTCTTCCTTGCGTATGAATTGCATGTGGAAAGCTCTTTTAATGCTGTATCGTCTCCTGTTTCTTTGTACAGCATATCACTTTCCATTGCAAGGGATAATTTTATGGCGCTTCCTCTTTCCAGGTTGTTCAGTCCGGTGGATAACTTTGCAAATTGCCTGCCCATGCAATGGTCGCATATGGGTCCTTCATTTACTATTTTCTTCGCAGTCTCAAGTATGCTCATTGGATCACTTCTGCGCTTAGTATTATAATATATTTGGTATTTTGACAGACATTGCTGGATATTTCCAATTCACTCTGTTGCCCTGTCTATCTCATTTAGGATAATTGTTATGCAGTGGTCTGAATGGAGTGATATTGGTCCTATATTCAAGGTCTTAGTAGCAAAATTCTCAATAATGCTTTCCTTCTCTTCTGTAACTCCCATGTGGTCTCCAAGGATAAATACAGAATCATCGAGCTTGGGTGCTATTCCTCTGATGTCTTCCCCATCCTCTCTCAAATAGTATATGCTTCTTTCCTTTTCAGCAAATTCCTCAAGTAATTGTTGAAGGTCTGCCTTGCGTATCCAAACGCCAGGGGTGGAGGAGCTCTCATATTCAAGTGCATCTTTCTGTAATGCTTTTTTAATGAGGGCACCACTGCTTCTCTCATCCGGATTGAGGTATTTTAGTTCCTTTCCGTTAAAACGGACTATCTTTCCCGGATCAGGTTCTCCAAGTAATACAAGATGTACATTAATGTCTCTTCTCATTTCGTGGGAAAGGAAAAGTGCCGAATTTATGCAGCGACACAATATGTCCATTCTTCCTGCGGAACCTGGGAGGTCATTAAGTGAAAAATCTCCGGATGTAAGCGCTTTATGGCCTATTATGACAAAATCTTTCATAGTATCATCTTGTATTTTCGGTTAATTCCTTAATTCTTTTTAGTGAGTAGTATCTTTGCAAGGGCTGAAGCTATTTCATTATACTCATAACCTTCGTCTGCAAGCTGATTCACCCAGTTATCATACTTTTCAAGCTTCCCACTTTTCATAGTCTGAATAACTTCGTCCGCAATACTTGTTTCTTTAAGTTTTTCAATATCCTTGTATGATGGAACCTTTCCAAGAGTTATTTTTGTTTTAGTGTATTTCTGAATAGCTCTTAGCTTGCCCATTTCTCTTCTTGTCACAAAGGAGTATGCTATACCAGGTCTTCCTGCTCTTGCAGTTCTTCCGATTCTGTGTACATATATTTCTGTCTCATGTGGCAAGTCATAATTGAAGACCGCTTCAATATTGTCAACATCAAGTCCTCTTGCAGCTACATCTGTAGCGACGAGCACATTGATCTTCTCATCGCGAAGCTTCTTCATTGTTATTTCTCTTTGGTTCTGCTTGATATCACCATGCAATGCATCAACAGAATGCCCATATGCTTTGAGTTTTACAAGTAATGCATCAACTTCTCTCTTGGTGTTACAGAATATGAGGCATGATTTGAAATTGTTAGCTTCTATCAATCTGCGAACCGCATCTGCTTTCTGGCTTCCCTTCATTTCGAAGTAATATTGTTCAACCTTTGATGCTGTAAGTTCTCTCTTGACTACATTGATATGCTCAGGATTTTGCTGGTACTCTTTTGTCAATCTGAGAATAGGTTTTGGCATGGTTGCGGAAAAGAACAAAGTCTGCCTCTCAACTGGTGCATTATCAAGTATCTGTTCAATATCTTCTCTGAATCCCATATTAAGCATTTCATCGGCTTCATCAAGGATCATTACCTCAATATTATCCATCCTCAATGTACGGCGCTCGATGTGGTCAATAACTCTTCCCGGAGTTCCGACTACGATCTGAGCTCCTTTTTTAATATCTCTTATCTGTTGTCCAATAGGTTTTCCGCCGTAAACTGCTACTATTTTGATTCCTTCGACGTATTTTGATATCTTTATCAGTTCGTCAGCTACCTGATTGGCCAGTTCTCTTGTAGGACAAAGTATCATTGCCTGTGTCTTTTTGCTTCTAGCATTTACACTATCTAAAAGTGGTAGTCCAAATGCAGCTGTTTTGCCAGTACCTGTCTGTGCCTGGCCTATTATATCTCTTCCTTCCTGTATGATGGGAATAGCCTTTTGCTGAATATCAGTGGGCTCCCTGTATCCCATCTCTGTAATTCCTCTTCTGAGTTCTCTTGAAAGGTAGAGGTCGTTGAATGTTATGGTTTCAGTTTCCATTTTGTTTTCACTCTGTAAAATATTGATCTATATGATCACTTGCGTTCAATTAATTTGCAAGTTAGTTATCTGCAGGCATAAATTCCCGTATTCCAGGCTATTTTATGCCTTCAAGATGGAGCTTTGCCAGAGGATTTACTGGTCCAATCCCTTTTCCCACTGCCTGGCTGCCTTTGATAGCATACACTACAAAATTTTTAGCTTCTTTGGCAGCATCTTCTATTGTCTCTCCGCATGCCAGGTATGATGCCAATGATGCGGAGTATGTACAGCCTGTGCCGTGTGTTCCACCTTTGACGAAATCACCGGGAATTGTGGTGAATTTGCCTGTATCACTCTGGTACACAATATCTGATACATCAAGATGTCCTCCCGTAACAATTACGTTTTTGACCCCTGTTTCTGCAATGATGATTGCAGCTTTTTTTGCATCTTCTATCGTTTCTATTTTCACGCCGGAAAGAGCAGTGGCTTCACTTATATTTGGAGTTACAACCTGGCTGATCGGTAGAAGCTCTTCTTTAAGTGCTGATATTGCTTCTTTTTTCAGCAGGTCTCCGCCGGCTTCTGCAGCCATGACGGGATCGACTACTAGTTTCAATCCATATTTTTTCACCATTGCCGCAACAGTGGTTACGATCTCGGATGTGGACAACATGCCCGATTTTGCCCATTTGACATCCATATCAATGCATACTGCATCGATCTGATTTGCAATTACTTCTGTGGGTAGGTCAAAGGCACTCAAAACACCTGTAGTATTCTGTGATGTGACTGATGTTACTGCAACTGTTCCATGTAGGTTGTGGCTGGCAATGGTCTTTATATCAGCTTCAATGCCTGCACCCCCGCCTGAATCAGATCCAGCTATTGTCAGTACAACAGGTGTTTTTATCATAGTCAATTCTCTTATATAGGATGTGTCTTATTCAGATTAACTTCGTTGCGATGCTGGTTTAATAATTCGGTGATTTAAATAGTAGTTGGTCAGATTGTACTAAAATACATGAAATTGGCCACTGCTACTGCGGATTCCTCTTATGTGTGCGATAGATTTATATATTGTATATGCAAGAGTGGAGCAGCACAAGACGTATATGCACGTAAGCAGATTTAGAACAGTTTACGTTGTCACTATTATCTAAAATACTCTAACGAGGGCGAATAATATGGGAAACAGACCTCTTGATACATTAAACGATGCTTTGAACACACCTGTGATCGTGAGACTTAAAGGTGCAAGGGAGTTTAGAGGTAAACTCCAGGGTTACGATGTTCACATGAACCTTGTACTTGATGATGCAGAAGAACTGAAAGACGGAGAAGTTGTTAGGAAATTGGGTAGTGTTGTTATCAGGGGCGACAACGTAGTTTATGTTTCACCCTAATACAAACGTAACATATAAGAACTAATAACCATATCAGGGTAAAATCCTACTAATCAAAATATAAATATTTCAATTTCAAATCAAAGGTGATATTAAATGTCAAAAGGTACTCCCTCAATGGGTAAAAGGCAAAAGCGCACACACATGAAGTGCAGGCGCTGCGGAAGTGTTTCACTTAATATTCATACAAAACAGTGTACATCATGTGGTTTCGGTAAGACATCTCGCATGAGAAGCTTCAAATGGCAGAAAAAGTGCAATAGTAAATGCTAATATATCTTTTTTAACGCTGAGGATCTAAATGCGTGAAGAATGCGGTGTTGTGGGTGTGGTGAAGCAAGATGCGGATTCACATCCTGTGCCCGCTGCGCTCCTCATTTATTATGGCCTGTATGCTCTACAGCATCGTGGCCAGGAATCATCTGGTATAACTGTCCATGATGGGAAGGAACCTAATACTTTTAAGGGAATGGGTCTTGTACCGGAAGTTTTTGATAAGAACGACCTGATTGATCTTAAGGGTAATGTTGGCATTGGTCATGTTCGCTACTCCACCAGCGGCGACTCAAGGGTAGAGAATTGCCAGCCTTTTATTGTAAAGTATAAGAGCGGTACGGTGGCCATAGCTCATAATGGGAATCTTGTCAATGGCCTTGATCTGCGTAAGGAGCTTGAGGCTGAAGGGCATGTGTTCGTGGCAAACTCTGATACTGAGGTGATAGCTCACCTCCTTGTAAAGGAACTCCTTAAACACGATATTCCTGATGCTGTGCGCAATATAATGAAAAGATTGCATGGTTCTTATTCTCTGGCTATTATGATAGATGATCTTCTAATGGCAGTCAGAGATCCGTATGGATTTAAACCACTATGCATTGGTGAGATCGAATCTGGTCATGCAGTAGCTTCTGAAAGTGTTGCAATAGATACTCTAAATGGAAATCTTATCAGGGACGTTAATCCGGGTGAACTTATTATTTTCCGTGGTGGGGAAATAGAATCTCATCAGCTTTTCAATGAACCTTCATGTGCTCATTGTGTATTCGAATATGTTTACTTTGCGCGTCCGGATTCTATAATCGATGGCAAACTAGTTTATAGGGTGAGGGAGCGAATAGGTGAACAATTATCCATTGAACATCCTGTCGATGCTGATATGATTTCGCCGGTTCCTGATTCAGGAATTACTTCTGCAATTGGATATTCACGTAAATCTAATATCGACTACGAAGAAAGCCTCATGAAAAATCGCTATATTGGCCGTACCTTCATTTTACCTGGCCAGGCAATGCGTGAGACGGCAGTTCGTCTTAAAATGAATACTATTAACGAGAACATCAAAGATAAGCGGATAGTTCTTATTGATGACAGTATTGTCAGAGGTACCACTTCACGTCGTATCATTGATATGATGAGGCGCGGCGGTGCAAGTGAGATCCATGCACGTGTGGGTAGTCCTCCGATAATCGCTCCATGTTATCTTGGTATTGATATGGCTTCAAGAGAAGAGCTCATTGCTGCGCATAAAACTGTAAGTGGGGTGGAAGCTGTTATTAATGCAGATTCTCTGGGGTATTTGAGCATTGATGGTCTTGTGAATGCAATCGGGCTTGAAAAAGATGATCTTTGTCTTGGTTGCCTGACTGGTGCATATCCTTTGGAGATCCCGGGTGAGAAAGTATGTTCACGACGTCAGCTCAAACTTAATGAGTTCAAGTGATGCTTGCTCATTAATATATTTCTTTTTAAATTTGTATATACAATTATATATGAGAAGCTTCTATAGGGAAATGCAGGTTTTTGATCTGCTGGTTTAAAAATCATCATTTGTAAGGATGTGCCACCCCTTGCAAATGAAATGGGTGGGGGTAATTTTTACTGTCATTTTTTGCCACCTTTTTTTAATTTTGTAATGGATAGCAATGCTTTTCGATCTTTAAATTTTAAATGGGGGTGTGGCTTTTGTTGCCTTTACAACTCTATTATGGCATTAGCAAAGATGACTCTCTTCATCTCAGCAGTAATTAGAAAAGTGGATGGGGCCGGGACCGAGAATCGAACTCGAATCGTAGCCTCCACAGGGCTACAGGATAACCGCTACCCTACCCCGGCTTGAAGTAGGTACTTCTGTTGGAAGCACCCTAAAGATGTACCTTTGTTACATAAACTTTTCCTTTGAAATGCTTAATCCAATGCGCCTTATGCAAGCACATTTTTTACTTTTTCAGTTTTGCAATTGCAATTTCAGCTGCTTTTTTACCAGACAGCATCATTCCACCGAATACTGGCCCCATTCTTGGTGCTCCTGCAACAGCATTTGCAGCCATTCCGGTTACAATAAGCCCTGGATATACTTCTTTAGTTGTGTCCATGAGAAGCTTTTCTCCAATATCTGCCCACATTGGCTTTTCTCCAACAACTCCAAGTTCGCCCATTTCAGCATCAGGTACTTTGCGCATAATTGTACTGCATATGCCTGCATCATGGCCTGTTCCATCAATTACAATCTTTGCACGAATTGCCAGGGGGTCAACATGAAGCTTGTTCATAGATACGGGTCCCCAGTTTATAACAAGTCCGCATACAGTGTCATTTTCACGGATCATTACATCTTCAACATCAATTAGGTTGAATATCTCCGCACCGGCACCCATGGCACCACATATGAGCTTACCTACAGACTCAATGGAATTTGCAACATAGTACCCTTCTTCATATTCATGGTATGGGATCTCAAAATCATCCATGATATGTTTTGCATCTTCCTGCACAACGATACGTGGGAACATCATTCCACCGGCCCACATTCCACCGCCTATGGAGAGTTTTCTCTCAAACATAATAGTTTTTAATCCTGCTTCAGAAAGATATTTTGCTGCAACAAGATTTGCAGGCCCACCACCTACTAGTGCAACATCAACGTCTGTGTGATCAAGAAAAACTTTTGAATACTCTTCAAATATAGCTCTTGTAATAGTGACTTCATCGAGTTCCATTTTTGTGCCTCTTTGATGTAAAAATCAGTTTTTCATTGGAGGCATCCAACTTAAAGTTATTGGGGGCGTATTTTTGTACTGTTGACTTCAGTTTTTGATTTATGTATGCTGGATTCTGGTTGTGGTATTTCGGAGTAGTTCACGTTAGATGCTTTTTTTAACTTAACCCAAAAACGACTTCCTGTTCCTTCGGGGTTATTTTCAACTCCTACGTCTCCATCTAGTATTTTTGCTATTTTCTTAACAATTGCAAGTCCAAGTCCGGTTCCTTTCACTCCAGTCTTGTTGGCACGCTTGAACCTATCAAATACATGATCTTTATATTTATCAGCAATTCCTTCCCCTGAATCGGTTACTTCAACTTTCCATTCATAATTTGCATCAACTATGTCTACAGTGATCTCTGTTCTTTCAGGGCTATATTTAATGGCATTTGATATGTAGTTGGCAAATATTTCTTCCACTATTGGATTTACTATTGAATAGTATGTGCCGCTAGCTTTCATATTGATCGTCATTTGTCTGTCTTCCAGTATGTGCTCAAACTGGTATATGACATTTTTAACAAGAATTCCAAGATCCATTTTTAATAATTCCATCTCTTCGGTGGATTCGATCTTTGCAAACTTAGCAGCTGATTCTATCATCTCGATAAGCTTGTTATTATTGCGTCTGATACTACCTAAGTATTGTTTCTTTTTCTCATCCTCTTCAAGTTCAAAGAGAAGGTCCGAATAGCCTCTAACATTTCCTGCAGGGTTAAGCAGGTCATGGCGCATAATGTCTGTAAACAGGTCTTTTAACTCATTTGAGTGGTAGAGCTCTTCTTCAAATTGTTTCCTTTCACTTGTATCCATGCTAGTGCCTGTTAGCCTGAGTGGCTCATTATTGTCGCCCCATTCTACTATCTTCCCACGACTCTGTATCCACTGCCATTCTCCTGAAATGTTCTTCATTCTATATTCTGATCCAAAGAACTTCTTTTCAGAATTCAGATGTAGGTGTATTTCGTTTATTGTTTCTTCAAGATCATCTTCATGTATCAACTTCTTCCATGAGTCAAAATGAGGCTTAATATCTCTTGAATCGTATCCTAGCATCTCAGCCCATCTGCTATTGTGGATAAGTTCATTGGTTTTGATATTCCAGTCCCACATGCCAAGGTCAGCACCCGCAAGTGCAAGTTCTACTCTTTCCTGTGTCTTTAGTAGCGTCTCTTCCATTTCCTTACGTGTAGTTACATCACGGACTATGGCTAGCGCATATTTGTTGTTCTCATGGGTTGTGAATGTCACATTTATTTCTACGGGTATCAACTTCCCCTCTTTTCCCATAATTGTTTTATCCAGGTCAAGGAATCTGTCACCGCATACTTCCTGGATATCTTCATTCCAGAAAAGATCTCCAAATATTTGCTCTATTTCTTCTTTTTGCATGTTCATGACTTCTTCTTTGAAGTATCCCAAATATTCGCATGCAGTTTTATTAATATCAGTAATTTTGTTGTTCACCGGGTCAAAAACAAATATAAGGTCATTAGATTCATCTATTAGGTCTTTGAATAGGCTCATATCATTGAGGAAATACTTGTGCTGTATTGTCATTGCCATAAGCTCCGACAATATCCCCAATGATGGCAAATATTCTCCTTTGCATTTATCTGGGTATCTGGGGTTTTCAATTCCGATAAAACCAACTATTTCCTGCTTGATGTCAATTGGGACTATTATTATTGATTGTATATCTCTCGATTTCATCATTTCAGCTTCTCTGAAAGCTTCCCTTGGTAATGATTGTCTATCTGAGATCGAGAATATTTGTTTTTTCTTTAATTGCTGGGTGATCCATGGGTAATTGGCCATATCCTGAGTCTCAAATATCATCCGGAATGAATTATTATTATCAGATGTCCATTCATGGGTTTTGTAGAATGAGTTTAGATCATTGTTGAATAAAATAAGGTAGTTGTGTTTTGAGTCACAAAAGTGTCCTACTTTTTTGAGAGTTTCATTAATAGTAGCATCTATATCTTTTGGTGCAATGAATAATTCTATCAGGGATGATAAATTGTTTTCAATTTTTGATTTCTTTTCAACCAGCTCTTCAACGTTTCTTTTTTCTTTATCCAGCTCAACTATCTTTTGCTCAAATTCTTTATTTGTTTTTTCAATCTGGTAGCTGGTGTATATAATAATTACAAAAGTTCCAATGGTCAGTGCTGAGCTTAGTAATAAAATGTCACTTTCTTCAGGCATCACATACGGCGAGAGGAGGATCACTCCAAGTACGCAGACGATTAAGAGGAATACTCCGTTTGCAAGATTAGTTACCTTTGTCTTCATTATATGTGTCCTGCATATTTATTTCTGTATTTATATTACTCGTTAATATATTAATATTTTCTACCAAACGTTATTGTTCGTTTTTATTATTTTAATCCGACATGCTTAAGTGTTAAGCTTTATTATTGATACAATTCATTTGACACTATACTAAACAAAAAAGAGTTGGTACTTATAGTAAAAACTCCACAAAAAACCAATGTAAGTCTCAAAAGGGATATTTCAACAGATGAAGTAGACAGTAGTGCTGAATTTCTAATATTGGAGCCTGCTGGCTACCCGATGGCTAGTTTACTTGATGACTATCCTGAAATAGAGAATCCCGGAGTTTTTGAGCACTATGCCCGTGAGCAGTGGAATGGATGTGTTGTCTGCAAGGGTGAATATCTCTTTGATAAAAGGATGTATCCCGATTTTGCTTATCGCGTAAAAGAAGTGGAGCCACCAGAGTCTGTAATTGCTGCTAATACTAGCATTGTTGTAAATGATATTGAAACTTCCAGTACATCTAAAGTAGAATTTCGAACTGAGATTACCTTTGATGATGTCGTTGGTCAGCAAATTGCTCGTCAAAAGTGTAAATTGATCGAACGTTATCTGGAAGATCCTGAAAGATTTGGAAAATGGGCTCCAAGCAATGTACTTTTTATCGGTCCGTCGGGAACTGGAAAAACTATGCTGGCTAAAGCTCTTGCTAACAAGACGCATGTTCCATTATTGCCTGTTAAATCCACTGACATGATCGGGGAATTTGTAGGCGAGGGTTCCAGGCAGATCCACCAATTGTATGACCGTGCGCAAGACCTGGCTCCCTGTATAATTTTTATTGATGAACTTGATGCAATTGCTCTTGACAGGAGAAACCAGGAACTGCGTGGGGACGTTTCTGAGATAGTTAATGCCCTGCTTACTGAGATGGACGGTATCGTAGAGCGCCCGGGTGTATGTACAATTGCTGCAACTAATCGTCCTGCATCTCTTGATCCGGCTGTAAGGGGCAGGTTTGAAGAGGAGATCGAGTTTGTACTTCCTGATGAATATGAACGCTATTCTATATTGGAATCTAACCTGGCAACTTTCCCAATAGATGTGGATGATATTGACCTCAGCTACTTTGCATCTAAAACCGTAGGCCTTTCCGGGCGTGATATTGTGGAGAAGTTCCTGAAGACTGCTCTCCATCTTGCGATAATGGATGATGGTAAAGTAGTCTCGGCTGATGATTTTAATACGTCACTAAAAAGAATTAGTAAACCTGTAGCTCCATTAAATCCCGACGGCTTATATGTCTAGGGATTATCTTTTTAAGTTTTGCACATGTATCGTGTTTCATGGCCGAAATTAGTGAATCAGATCGTTTTGAATGTGTGATAGTAAATATTATAGATAACCTGATCTGGAAGGGTGTTGTTGTGGAAGAGGTTGAGTCCGGAGGGCGTGTCTATTTTGGGAAAACAAAAGCAGAGGGCTTTGAATATGTTCCTGGGGATACATTATTCATAGGTATCAAGCAAATAATATCAGACCTTGAGGACCTTTCCATGGAAGTTTCACTTTACGATACCGATGATAACAGACTTGACTGGACATTCATTTAAGTTCAGTTCAATTTATTTTTTCCTTATTTAAGTATGTTAAATATACATTTATTGTTAAATATTATTTTTTTAGGGATATCTCAAGATCCATGAGTTCTTCAGCAATTATTGCATTTTCAAATATTTCCTTTGCTTCATCTAATATAGGTCTAGTGTCATCCGAGTATCGTGAACTGAAGTGTGTTAGTATTAATTTAGATACATTTGCTTTTTTAGCAAGGGTGGCAGCTTCTTCTGCGGTGGAATGCATGGATTCAATAGCCCAATCCTGCTGTTCCCTTGTCAATGTTGCTTCATGGATGAGCAGGTCTGCATTTTTACTTAAGTGAAGTATGCTCTCGCATGGCCGCGTATCGCCGGTGTAAACAATTTTTCTTCCAGGGCGTCCTTCCCCAACTACATCCTTGGAATCAATCACTTTTCCATTAACCTCTACGGATTCTCCCTTGTGAAGCTTCGAAAACAATGGTCCTGGGCTTGCTCCAAGTTCAATCGCTTTGTGTCGGTCGAATCTGCCGGGACGTTCATCTTCGATGACTGCATAACCAAGACTTGGTATACTATGCTCGGTTTTTACTACGTGGATAGAGTATCCGTCACGTTTGATAACATCTCCTGGCTCAAGATCGATGGCTTCAACTTCAAATTTCAGTTTGTAGTATCCAAGGGAGCTGAGTATTCTGGTAAACTCGTGTACATGGTGTGGTCCATATATTTTGAGTGGCTCAGTTCTTCCATGGAATGACATTGTCTGGATGAGTCCTGGAATTCCAAGAATATGGTCCGCATGGAAGTGTGTGATAAAAATGGATGTTAGTGCTTTCATGCCAGTCTTAGCTCGCATCATTTGTTGTTGCGTCCCTTCTCCACAATCAAAGAGTAAAAGTTCTCCTTCCCTATTGATCATTATTGCTGAAGGGTTGCGATCAGGTGTTGGCAGAGAACCGCCGGTTCCAAGAAAAGTTACACGAAGCATGTGTAACAATTGGTTTTTGGTTATTTATTAATTACCGCTAATTATATGAGTTCTGGATATATTTTCTACATATTGCTCGTTCCATTTTTGGTCGATGATTTCCTTGCTGAATGATTCGGGTATCACTCGAAAAGTTCATATATAATCTTATTATTAATGGTACGTCCATAGGGCATACTTCAATTCAACTATAAAGATCATAAAAATAATTCTTTCATACTAATTACAAGAGGATATATCATGAAATCTCAAGGCAGATCAAGTAGGACTTTCACCGGTGCTAAAGTGCACTCATCACGTAGTAAAAGAAAATTCGAGCTCGCTCGTGAGCCAGCAGAACCCCATGTCCACGAGACTAAGAGGAAGAACATCACAACAAGAGGCGGAAACAGAAAGGTAAGACTCTTACAGTGCAATGTCGTAAATGTAACTGACTCTGCAGGTAAGACTCAGGCAACAACCATCGAGAGTGTAATTGATAACACTGCAAACGAGCATTACATCAGACGTAACATTCTTTCAAAAGGTTCAGTTATCAAGACGGCTCTTGGTGACGCAAAAGTTACAAGCCGTCCTGGTCAGGATGGCGTTGTGAACGCAGTATTGCTTTAAGCGATCTGCAATTATTTTTCTTTTATTTTTGTATATCTAATATGGGGTTGCTAGGCATGGATGAAGGTACACGTCATATATTGGAGTGTCTTGAAGAGGATGCAAGGTTAAGTCATGAAAAAATTGCAACTCTTACTGGGCTTTCTGTGGATGAAGTAAATAAACGCATAAAGGAAATGGAAGACTCAGGTGTAATTCGAAGGTACAAGACCATAGTTGATTGGGATCTCGCAGGCGATGAGAATGTCTATGCTATTATTGAACTGAAGGTGACTCTTGAACGCAATCTGGGTTATCAGAATCTTGTGAACCGTTTATCCAAATTCCCGGAGGTTCGCTCAGCAAGGTTACTATCAGGACAATATGATCTGTCATTGACAGTATGTGGTAAATCCATGAAAGAAGTAGCTTTCTTTGTAGCAGAGAAAATATCAACTCTTGAACAGGTGCAACATACAGCAACTCATTTTGTGTTGAAGACTTACAAAGAAGATGGTATTTTTCTTTACGAGCAGGAACATACAGGTCGCTTAGTGGTGACTCCTTAATTATATTTCCATAGTTTTCTTAGGGTGTATATGTCATGAGAAACGGCTGCAATCCTTCTGATTTTATTTCTGGTGTGATTCAGAAAGTACCGCCATCTGGTATTCGTCGATATTTCGACCTTGCGTCAGAAATAGATGACGTGATATCTTTAGGTGTAGGTGAACCAGATTTTGTCACTCCATGGCACATAAGGGAGGCATGCATCCATTCTCTTGAATGTGGGGAAACTTCCTATACTTCCAATTATGGTATGATCGAACTTAGGGAAGAGCTTTCTAATTATCATTCTAGTGCCTATGGTGTATCTTATGATTCAAACTCCGAGATCCTTGTAACCTCTGGTGTAAGCGAAGGTCTGGATCTTGCTATACGTGCTATTACAAACCCTGGGGATGAGATCATTATTCCACAGCCATGCTATGTGGCATATGTTCCTGCTGTAATGTTTTCTGGTGGCGTGCCTGTTATGGTCACTACAAAAATGGAGAATAACTTTAAATTAACTCCTGAAGAGCTCGAAGCTGCAATCACTCCAAGGACCAAAGCAGTTCTCATGAATTATCCTAATAATCCCACTGGTGCTACCATGGGAAAAGCTGATCTTGAGGCAATTGCTGATATTGTATCCGAGCATGATATAATGGTTATCTCTGATGAGGTATATGATTGTTTGACCTATAATGGTGGTCACAGTTCTTTTTCATCACTAGATGGGATGAAAGAAAGGACAATCCTCTTGAATGGTTTTTCAAAAGCTTATGCAATGACTGGTTTCAGGCTGGCATATGCAATGGCTCCTCCTGAAATAATCGCTGCTATGATGCTTATTCATCAATATTCTATGCTCTGTGCTCCGGTGACTGCTCAGGTCGGCGCAATTGAAGCTCTCAAGAATGGTATGCATGAAATGAAAAGTATGGTGCGTGATTATGATCGCCGCCGTCACCTTATTGTGAGTGGCCTCAATAAAATTGGTCTCGATTGTTTTGAGCCAAAGGGTGCTTTCTATGTGTTCCCGTCTGTGTCCAATACAGGACTTAGCTCGGAAGCATTTGCCGAGCGTCTTCTGAATGAGCAAAAGGTCGTAACAATTCCTGGTAACATCTTTGGTGATGCGGGTAATGGATTTTTGCGTTGTTCCTATGCTACTTCAAGAGAAGAGATCGAAGAAGCTCTTAGTAGGATAGAGATTTTTGTAAATAAACTTTAAAATTAGGTCGGGGTAGCTATTTGAAGGTACTTTTGTAATCAACCTTCACTATTATTCTCTTTTTCTGATGGCACATATACTATTTGTCCATTGGATAGTCTATATGCAGTTCCAAGAACTTCCCCTGTGCCGCCACCTATTTGATCTGTCATGTTCATAACCTCAATAGGTTTCCCTTCTTCTTTGATTATTATTTTCATGTCCTTTTGGCCGGGATTTTTTACAATGGTGATATCATCTGCAGGACTTAGAAGTTCAGGTAGCTTATATGACATCACGAGTGCTACAAGAAGGGCTACAGAGAACACCATAGCAATGTCGAAGAGATTAGCTACCCCTGTAAGGGGGTTATCTTCCTCTTCTCTATCGATAAGTCCGTTTCTTCTCCGCCTTCCTTGAGCTTTTCTACTCATTTTCCTCCCTCAAGTGTGTCTAAAATGTAATCAATGTCAGCCATATCCTGCCAATACCATCTTTTTCGAACCTGGGTAAGTACATATCCAACAGCTCCGGCAAATAAGCCTACGACAGTGGTTGCAAAAGCAATCATCAGGTTGTCCGCAAGTTGTGCAATATTTCCAGTTGAAAGGCCAATAAGTGCAGGCCCTAGTGGGATCAATGTCCCCATTAAACCGAACATTGGGGATATTGTGGCAATTATCCTGGTTTGTTCGAGTCTTTTTGCCATCTTTATTTCAAATTCCTGTGTCATCCACTCAATAGATGGTATCATGTTCTTTTCAAGATGTTTTGCAGATTCTTGTGCAAAACTTGTCACCATGGAATTCTGTTTGATGTCTCTTAATGAATTTGCTGCAGCAGCATGGTTATTGATTTCGATTGATTTTCTTATGAGGTAACAACATTTTTCAAGATTTCTTATGTCTCGTTTTCTCTTTCTATGCTCTGAAAGGAATTCTCCGATAAGCATCAGTGAAAAAATAACAAGTAGTAATAGAATGATCACGACTGGGTATAGTAGTGAAGATGAAAATGTGTATAATATGTTGAATATGTATGATGTAGCATCCATTTTTGTTTCCTCTCGTATTGTTATTTTATCTATGATGCTTTAATTTATGATTATCTTCTAATGGCACATTGTATAAATATTTCTGCGTAATTGCTTATGGGAGAAAATGTTCATTATTAGTCGCTATCAGTGTTGCAAGCCCCAAAATTCGAGAGTAAAATATTGCAATAAATTGCTTTGTAGGTCATTTTGTAGTAAAGGAGGTAAAAAATAGAAACTTAAATGTCCATTTTATTTCTTTTCAATGAAATAGTATGCGCTATTGTCTAAGGATGCCATACAATAATACTGCTGCAATTATCCATATTATCTTCTTTATTGTGCTTAATCTCCAATAATTGCTATCATGGGCCTATATTATGTCTCAAGAACAGTGGAAGTTCTAGTATATAATATAATCTGGCATATTTGGGCTCAGGCTTTTGATTATAAGTGTATTCTTTGTTAAAAATGAATCTAGTAGTTATCAGATAGATATTCGTCATTGAACATTTTTCCCATGATTATTACGTAGGATACTAAGAGAGGTCCTATAACAATTCCAAGAAGTCCGAAAAGGTTTAGTCCGATGATCACTCCTATCAGGGATACCAGGGGGTGGATCTGTCCTACTCTTTTCTGTATGGCAGGTCTAATGAAATTATCGATAGAACTCAGCATCATTCCGCCTATAAATACTCCAGCTGCACTGCTGTAATCTTGTTGTGCAATTTGGATTATTAGTGCAGGCATCCATACTAATGTTGCACCTACAACTGGCAGGAATGAAAGGATAGCTGTAATAAATCCCCAAAGGAATGCTCCTTTTATGTCAAGTATGAGGAAAGTTATTGTAAGCAGTGTTCCCTGGATGAGCGCGATAACTCCTGCACTTATTAGGGTAGTGTTAACTGTTGAATTAAATTTTTCAAGCAATATGTCTGTATTTTTTTCACTGAATGGAAATGCCTTTTTCAGTCCTTTAAAAAAATCAGAACCTTCGCTTATAAAGAGATAATATATTAAAAAGTACATGATCGTAAGTTCAATAGCTCTTTGGCCTAAGCTTTGTACTGCATTTACCAGTAGTACGCTAAAGAAATTAGCCGCGTTGCCTGCAAATTGAACTATCTTTTCACGTATGTCTATATCTATGGGTAGTACTTCTACGTTCAATTGGTTTATGTATGTTGATATTGATTCTGTGTAGACTAATAGGTCATCAACATTTACTATAGCATTTTGTATCTCTAAAATGACAACTGTCATCAGTATGTATAATGGTATTAATATTACTATTATTGAAGTAAGGATGCTGATCAGGGCTGAAATTCCAGGCCTGATTTTTAATCTTGTTGTAAGTTTTCTATACATGGGCCGAAATACGGCATATAGTATGAATGCTCCAAAAAAGGCATTAAGGTATGGATAAAGTGCATAAGCAAGTGCTGCTGTAATTATTCCAAGAATAAAAAGTGCCTGATACATCTGTCCGGAATGCTTCATTATTCGCTCCATTTCTTGATTATACTATATAAGTTATGCAGGGGAATGTGCATACTTGTATAGTGGTGGCTATCTCTGGCATAAATATTTTTAATTAAGGAGCCCTTAGATTGATTACAGTTGGTGCATTTGCTATGATGAAGTACATTAATAAATTCCAGAAGGTTGTGATATGGTCTGTAATATGGATGATGGTACTAGTCATACTGGGTACTACTCTTGAAGTTGGGTGGATAATTGTCAGTAACCTTACTAATCCTCCTTATCTCTTGTTCGAGGTTGATAACGTTCTGGATATATTTGGCTTGTTCTTTATTATAATCATAGGGATAGAGCTTCTCGAAACAATTAAGATGATCCTGGATGAGTCGATGATGAATGTTGGAATAATCATTCTTGTAGGCCTGACTGCACTTGTGCGGAAAATATTGGTAATTGACATAAAGACAACATCTCCACTCTTCTTGGTAGGTATGGGTGTTCTCATAGTTGCTCTTGCAGCTGCTTATTATTTGGTGGTTCTTTCAGGTAATAATTTCAAGTGTTCTCTGAATGAATGAATGAATGAATGAATGAATTAGTTGATGGTGGCTTGCATTATGGTATGTATCTATTATCAGCAATTTATATATTATTTTTAATCTATATTATGTGGTATGCTTTAAAATTTAATTCCTATGTGCTCCTCATTAGTGCTATATGTCGCTTGATGTGGCATATTGGCTACATTCTTAACATTTCATACATTTCATACGATGTATGCGCATGTGTGACCTGATCAAGGCTCTTAATAATATGCACAATTAGTATGTTATGGCTTATTCATAATATTTGTGTGTTAATGAATCGCTGTGCAACAATTATGTATTTTTATGAATTTGACTTTTATTGATGATCTATGAATTCTATATAAATCATCAAATTTGCAAAGAAGGTGTCGTTGAAGGTGGTGTGCGATCTCATTAAAGTTAATACGATCAAAAGAAATGTTTCTTTGTGCAATTCCTGTGGGCTGTGTGGTAGGATATGCTCTATGTGCATAGTTGTTTCAAAAAAGATGTGATTGATGACCATTCATGCATTAGCTGTTTTAAGTGCGTTCAACAGTGGCCTGTAGGTGCTCTTGATATTGATCGGTAGCTGCATGCATATATCATTATGATAATACTCAACATATTTCCAAACATACATATATTTATATAGTTTGATATGTCAATTTTGAATTGTACTCAAAAGGTACAGAGTAAAAGGTTGGTTAAACATCGGTGGTATGATGTGGACTCATCATGGATCGCTGAAGTAAAAAACGATTTGGAATGGAACGTGAACAGTTATCTCTCATATTTTCTCCCCTCAAAAACAATTTGTTCACGTTCAATCCTTCAGCGTTTCATTGATAATATTTTTGTTTTATTTTTTCACGTGTACTTACTTATATGGTGTATAAGTCTCATAATAAAAAATGAGGTTCATTATGTATTGTCAACAATGCAATGCCTATAATCCCAGTCATGTAGCACATTGTCGCAATTGTGGTATTTACCTTGTAGGTACTAAGTATGCAGGTTTTTGGAGGAGATTTGTTGCTGGAAGCTTTAATCTTGTTATAGTTTATGTTGCATGTGGGTTCCTGGCATTGTTCATTGGTGCTTTTTTAGGGTTGATATCCGGCTCCATTCTATATTATGTGATGTAAGCTTCTCTGAATCATCTATATGAATAATGATCTCAATAGGTTTCCAGGATACTATTTACTTTCTAAACTATTGTCCTAATAGTTCTTTGTCAAAATTCTCGACAAGCGTATTCATTTTTGCATACCAGTTATCAATGGTATTTTTTATCATTTGTTTTACTTTTTCGGGTTCAATGGCAACGTATTCATAATAGTAGCCGCCTATGTCTATAGATTTTGTTTCTCTATATACTAGTCCGGCAGATATCAGATTTTGGAGCGAGCGATATGCTGTGCTTCTTTCCCTACTAAGCATTTCTCCAAGTTGCTCGGCAGTCATGGGCCCAGCTTCAAGGAGTGATTTGTATGTATTAATGTCCAGCTCTTTCAAGCCAAGTACACACTTTGCCATATCTTCACATTTACAATCTGCTCTTAACATTTCCGGAATTGAACTTGCCATTATGTGTCCTCATGTTAGTATATAATATACTCGAATTCACGCAATTGTATACTCTATACAAAACCGTTTAGAGATTGCGTCAATTATATATATAGTTTGCCAGAATTTTCCAGCATGGATCCAATCATACCTGAAAATGAACGCTCCAGTGAGCCTCTGGACACTGCTCAGCTTATTTATCACCCTGATATGATACGTGCCAATGAGTGGGTACTTAATGAATATCAGGCACCTGTGCGCAATGTATGTGTCTTTGTTCCCTGTTCACAAAAAAAACCTTATCATGAAAGCCCATCACACAAGATATTCGATCAGCTAATGTTTGACATTCTAGATCCTGAAGATGTGCATGTGGTTGTTTTCGGTACTTGCGGTATTACTCCCAGGGAACTCGATACTGAGTACCCATTTATGAATTATAAATTCATGATGGGTAAATGCAATGTTCTTAAAGTCAAACGTGACTTTGTTAAGATGGAAAGTGAACGACTTGCTGCATATCTGGAAAAAACCCGTGACAATTATAAGTATCGTATAGCCTATTGCATTGGAGACTTCCGAAAGGCTATGGAAAAAGCAGTTGAAATGACTGATGTGAAAGTCATAATAGTTCCAAAAGAAGAAACTATAGAAGAAAATCTGCAACTGGATAAGAAATTTATTTACGGTAGTCTTAATCAAAAATCCTACATAATGGATTTTGTATCTGCACTCTCATTTGTGGCAGGGAAGTCAGCTCCTGATGTGGTGCTGGATGAAAATTCAACTGAGGATGATGAAGACTGGTTCTTGTTTTAAACACTGGATTTATTTTAATGATCCAAAGACAAAAAATAACTTAAAAAATAGAATGGGTGGCAGTTAGCCACTCCTTTACTCAAGGTATGGGGATTGTGCAAGCACAGACATTCCATTGTCTGATATGCTTAATACACGAACTTCGTTGATTGTCCCTGATCCTCTCATTTTCATAATATATATGCTGCGCTGGAGATTATTTCCGGTTGTTATGCGACCGAGTTTAATTACTGAATCTGCACCATATTCTACCATTTCATCAAGTCCATACATTGCACCAACAGTGATGATAGATGTGATATTGTGTTTTCGGAATACGTTGAATACATCATCTATAAGTGTTCTGAGCTTATAGTTTGATTCAATTGCAAGGAAAAGAGCTTCAATAGAGTCTATGAATATACGAGTTGGCTGTATTTCCTCTATTTTGCTTTCAACAAGCTTCTTAAAGCTTTTAATGAGCTCAGATGGTGCTATCTCTACGCTCTTCTGAAGGCGTAGGCTTGGGTCAGTAATATCTACAAAAGTAAGTTTCCCTTGTTTGACATACTCTTCAAGTTCCCACCCAAAAGAAGTTTTCATTTCTCTTACAATTGATTTTGACTCTTCAGAGGTGATGATGCACATGACGTTCTCGCCATTCTTTGCGCCTTCCAGTAGGAATTGCGTTCCAAATATAGTTTTACCAGTACCGGATGCACCTGATACTACATTTGCAGTTCCTTTGAAGTATCCACCTCGAAGCATCTCATCTAATCCGGATATTCCAGTTTTCATTCTTTCTGATGAATCTGCGTCTGACATATGTTCCACCTTTTGATTAATTCGGTAATATAATTATTAGAGTTACAAACTACTTATTTGTATTATTTAGATAAAAGGCTAATTATTGCCATTTTTTGGACGAAGATATTGATTTCTTCCACTCGCCCTTGGAAGAGTTTATTATGTGTTTCTAATATAAAAAAACATGTATTTTAGTAGAATCATTAATTATTTTATATGTCTACACTCTGGTTTTTTTGTCGTATCTATTTTCCATTTGATAAAAGGCGTGAACTATTTGTATCATTGTACACTATTTGCTTATAGTAAAAAGCAACCTGTTGCTATTTAATTTAGTTTTTTCGGAGATTTTTAATGGTACCAAAAGCTGATTTAAGTGAGGATGAGCAAGCTCTTGTCGAAAAAGTGATTTCAGGTGAGGTTTCTTCCTACAAGATCGATTCTTTTACTGATAGGGAAACAGCTGTGATGATCAGAAGATATGCTTTAGAAGCTTCTTCCGGTGCAGTATTTGAGCATATTTCTAATTATTCTATTGATGTGGATGCAGCAACAAAGAGGAATATAGAGAACATGGTTGGTGTTATTCAAATTCCATTGGGTGTGGCCGGGGCATTAAAAGTAAATGGTGAGTTTGCAGATGGGGATTTTAGTCTTCCTTTAGCTACCACGGAAGGTGCATTGGTCGCCAGTGTAAACAGGGGTTGCTCGGTTATAACCAGATCAGGCGGTGCCAATGTCCGTATTTTTCAGGATGTTATGACCCGAGCTCCGGTCTTTAAACTGGAAAACGTAATTAGGTCGCGGCAATTTGCAGACTGGATAAGGAATCCGGATGTAGTTGAACAAATGAAAGCCAAAGCTTCAGAAACTACTCGATTTGGCAAACTTCTCAGTGTGGATCCATATGTGACAGGAAACACTGTTTTTCTTCGTTTTTCATTTGATACAAAAGATGCCATGGGGATGAATATGGTCACAATTGCGACTGAAGCTGTATTAAGCTTGATCAAAGATCAGTTCGGTGCAATTCCAATATCACTTTCTGGTAACATGTGCACTGACAAAAAACCTGCATCTATTAACAGTATACTTGGCAGGGGTAAAACAGTGGTTGCTGATGTTGTAATTCCAAAGGATGTGGTTGAAGAACGTTTGAAATGTAAACCTGAAACCATGGTGGATGTAAATTACCGTAAAAATCTTTTAGGTTCCGTACGAGCAGGTGCGCTTGGCTTCAATGCACATGCAGCTAACATAATCGCTGCTATTTATCTTGCATGTGGTCAGGATGCCGCACATGTTGTTGAAGGAAGCACTACTATTACTACTATGGAAATGACAGAGTATGGGGATCTGTATTGTTCAGTGACTCTCCCAGCTCTGCCTGTGGGTACAGTAGGTGGCGGCACCAATCTCGCAACACAATCTGAATGCCTCCAAATTCTGGGAGTAAAGGGTTCCGGTACTCCTCCTGGATCAAACTCTAAGGCATTTGCGGAAATAATTGCATCTGCAGTTCTTGCCGGAGAGTTATCTTTAGTAGGTGCGCAGGCAGCAGGCCATCTGGCAAAAGCACACGCAGAACTTGGGCGATAAGTATCAATTGATACAAATCGCTTTATTGTATTTTCTTTTTTATCTTCATACCTTTTCGCTGGCTGCTTTTAGCAGGTCTGAACATTCTTTCATTTTTTCATTTGCTAATAGTATGTCTTTTGCCAGCTCTTCGTAACCTGCAGCTTGCACTTTGGCTGCCCATTCCTTGAAACTTTGGCTGTGGCTATCATTATGTTCTATCCAATGCTCAAGTAAGTGTTTCAATTTTGCTGCATCTATTTCGCTTGTCATTTTCTTCACCTGGTTTATATAAATCCAAATTTTAAACTTAGATGTCTGCAGGATTGGTGATCTCTCCGGTCAGTGCCGATGCGGCAGCAGTAGCAGGTGATCCCAAGTAAATATATCCACCTGTTCCCATCCTTCCCTTGAAATTACGGTTGGCAGTTGAGATACAAACTTCTCCATTTCCAATAACTCCCAAATGTCCTCCAAGACATGGTCCACATCCCGGGGGTCCTATTGTCACTCCTGATTCCAGAAGGGTTTCAATAATTCCCATACGCAATGCTTTGATGTAAACATCTCTTGAAGCAGGTACGACTATTGTTCTGACTGCTACTTTTTCACCTTTGAGGATACTTGCTGCAACTTCCAGGTCCTCAAGTCTTCCATTCGTGCAGGTTCCTATAAAAGCCTGATCAATTTTTATGTCTGGCATATCTGAAACATTTATCACACTATCAACATTATGTGGGCACGCTATTTGTGGTTCTATTTCTTTGGCCTCGAAATGATACTCTTTAGCATATGCGGCATCATCATCTGCATAGACTGCTTCATAGTCTTCCACAGCTCGCCCTTTGAGGTAATCAAAAGTTGTTTTGTCAGGGGGTACTATTCCTGTTTTTGCTCCCATTTCAATAGCCATGTTACAAAGGGTCATCCTTCCTGACATTGACATATTCTCAATGGTATCTCCATAAAACTCAGCTGCCTTGTATGTAGCACCTGCAATACCGATCTCTCCAATTATCTTGAGTGTTAGGTCCTTTGAGTATGTGTCTTTTCCAAGTTTTCCTTCAGTTGTGATCTTTATACTTTCAGGGACTTTAAGCCAGAGTTTTCCAGATGCAAATATCTCTGCCATATCTGTAGCTCCGACCCCTGTTCCAAATGCGCCAAAAGCTCCATATGTGCATGAATGTGAATCTGCTCCAATGACTAGTTTACCTGGCATCACAAAGCCATTTTCGGGTAAAAGCTGGTGGCAAATACCTTCACCTACATCGAAAAAGTTCTTAATGCCCTGCTCTTTGATCCAGGCACGTGTATTTTGATGTAATCCTGCAGTAGTGTCTGTATTTGCTGGTGTAAGGTGATCAAAAGGAATTACTATCCTATCTGGATTCCATGCTTTTTCCACTTCCATTTCCCTAAATGCTTTTAATGCCAGGATGCTTGTTCCGTCGTGGGCCATGGCATAGTCCACATTCGCTATTACAAAATCGTTCGCTTTGGCTTCTTTCCCAGCCGCACGGCTGAATATCTTTTCGCTTATTGTGCTCAAGAAAATAACTCCATTTGTGGCAATTTACAAGTATGGATGTCTAAATACTCCCTTTAAAAATAAAATCTTCGATTAAAAGTAGATGTTGGTGGAAAAAAGAAGGCTTGATCTAAGCCAAAAAAGACTGTTTTAGGATAAAAAGAAATTATGCAAGGCGTTTAAGCCTTTCAATATTCTCAAGTACAGATCGGCTTTCTACTAACACTTTTTTCTCGATACTTCTAATTATTTCTTCAAGTGGTGTTGTCAGGCGATATAATTTAACTGGCCTGCCTTTGCCTTCTGTTTTTTTTACTTCCCTTATCTGAACCCATTCATTTTCGCGAAGGTATCTCATAGCTATGCTTACTTCAGGCTGTCGCAGATTTGAGTTCATTTCGATCTCTCTGGATGTGATTTCATCCCCCCTGGACAGAGATGCAAGTGTCAGTGCAACAGGTCTGTTCATATTAAGTTTCCTGAGCAGTTCGACAATCTCGTACTCTTTTTCTTTCATGTTATGGGGTTTATTGTCTCTCATAATGTGTCACCTAATTTGCAAATGAAGCTTATGTTCGTTATTAGTGAAATCTAGTAAGTTTCCATGGCGTTTTTGATTCACTTACGCTTGAGGGATGGTAACTTTACTATTTGTGCAGTTTTGCTGCATCATTGCTTCTAGCCAGTACAATTATAGGCAATTATAATATATTAATAGTTAATATAATAAAACAGAGAATATTAATCGTATATTTTTCACAATATATTATATATTGCATCTTTATCTGCAAACTAAGCTTTACTCCATTGATTCAAACCCAAGATAAAAATAACAATTGGATAAATTAAAGATAGTTTATGATCATGGTGTCAAAAAAGTATGATGGTGGGCCCGCTGAGATTCGAACTCAGGACCTCACGGTTATCAGCCGTGCGCTCCACCTAGCTAAGCTACGGGCCCACTACAATTATCTCGCATGACTGTGATATTCATCACGCGACACTCCTAATACGCATACGGATACTTAAACCTATCGCATGTAAGTCAAATAAGTAAATAATTTTTGTAAACTGTTTTGCTATGTAATGGTTATTAAGCGATAAGTTTATTTTAGATTATGCTTTTTATGCTTTGCAATGGGCTGGTAGATCAGGGGAAGATCGCTACCTTGGCATGGTAGAGGCCTCGGGTTCAATTCCCGACCAGTCCACTTACATTTTATCAACCTTATTTTGCCACAGTTTATCTATTATTTCTGTTGCCTGCTACTATATTTTTATCTTTGATATTTTTAGTTAGGCTTATATAGTCTTTACAATGTAAAATAACTCGATTAAAATTGTGATATTGAACAAAAGGGGATACAAGGTCATATTATGAAAAAAACTGCAATTATACTATGCTTGTTGCTTGTTATGGTCTCAAGTGGTTGTGCTGATAATAATTCAAATGAATCTGAGAAAGCTGTCAAAGCAGGTGATTCCATAACAGTTGATTATACTGGCAGATTGTTGGATGGTACTGTTTTTGATACATCTGTTGAAGAAATTGCAATTGAATCAAATGTTTATACTCCTCAGCGTGAGTACAAACCATTGGGTTTCGTTGCTGGTGCTGGTATGGTGATACCTGGCTTTGACAATGCAGTTATTGGGATGGCTGTAGGCGAGGAAAAAGTAGTAACAATTCCTCCCGAAGAGGCCTATGGGCCCTGCTATGATGAATTAGTGATCGATGTTCCGCAAGATGATTTTGTAAATGCGAATATTACTCCTATAATTGGTCAGAAAATCACTTCATCACAATTTCAAGGAATAATTACTGATATATCGGAAAACAATGTTACCATTGATTGTAACCATCACCTTGCTGGAGAAACGCTTGTATTTACCATAAAGATCGTTTCCATTGATTCTTCTAATGTTTGATGGTGGTGAATGGTATGGAAAAAGAAGAAAAGGTCATAGTAATTCTTCTCTCTATGGTCTTTCTTTCACTTTCTATAGCCTACCTTGTATTTTTTGGATCAGTTGCCTCAGAAGAATCTATGTTCTCAAGCTCTTCTCTTCCTGGGGAAGATGCATTTGTCGAGGGAACTGTTGTTTCGAAGCGGTTGACATATTCTGGAAATCATCTCATATTGATGGTTGACTCGCCCTATGGTCCTGCTAAGATCTTTGTCCCTTCTGAAAATGGTGCAAGTGAAATTGATGATTTATTGGATGGTGGGTCTGTGGTTCATATATCTGGAAAAGTTGATGAATACGAAGGTGAGCTTGAACTTATCGTTGAGAAAGTAGATGATGTTGATGTATTGTGATTTGTTTGATTTGCTATGTTTTGTTTAAGCCTTGCGATAATTAATCGTTACTGTTATAAATAAAACTCTCATTTTATGCAAGCATGAAAGCCTGTATTATGTGTGGGGGAGAGGGCACAAGATTGCGCCCATTGACATTTGAAAGACCTAAACCTAGTATTCCGATTCTTAACAAACCATCTGTTGTCCATCTCATAGAACATCTTTCGAAGGAAGGGTTCAATGATATAGTTATCACCGTTGGCTATATGGCTGAGAAAATAAAGGAACAGCTTGGAGACGGGCGTATATTTGGTGTTCATATCGATTATGTTTATGAAAAGGATAAACTTGGTACAGCTGGTGGCGTAAAGAATGCTGAAGACCTTCTTTCCGGGGAACCTTTCATAGTTGTGGGTGGCGATCATGTTATGAACCTCAATCTAAGGGAAATGTCTCGTTTTCATGAAATGACTGATGCTCTTGTTACAATAGGTCTTCTTTCCATTGATGACCCTCGGGAATTCGGTATTGCAGATATGGGTGTAAATAATCGCATTCAGAGATTCCTTGAAAAACCAGGTCCGGGTGAAATATTCAGTAATCTTGCAAGTACTGGTATATATATGTGTGATTCAGAAATATTCGACTGGATCCCTGAGAAAACAATGTATGATTTTGCCAAAGACCTGTTCCCTGATATGCTTTCAAAAGATCGAAAGATCAATGGAATGCTGGCACGTGGCAAGTGGACTGATGTAGGAAATGCTGCTGCTTATCGCCAGGCACAAAGGTGGATGCTTGAGGATTTGCCCGGGACTACAATCAGTGGACATTTCAGTACAAAAGATGCTCGTATAACTGGTCCGTTAAAACTTGACAACAATGTATCTGTGGGGTCTAACTCTGCGTTGGTAGGTCCTATTGTTATAGGTGCAAACACTGTGATAGGCAATAATGTGCTTATTGGCCCATACACCACTATAGGTTCCAATTGTGTGGTAGATTCTGAATCTCGAATATTATCATCTTATATATTTAATGATGTAGCCATTGGTAAGAATTGTAATGTATCTGGCTCTACAATTGATAATAATGTAAATGTTGGTGATAATTGTAGCCTTGAAAATGGTACTGTTATAGGGCCCAATGTTATTATTGGCACTGGTTCTACAGTTCATTCAAACGTAAAGATCTGGCCTGAAATTTCAATTCCTGCAAATGAAGCTGTTACTAGAGATATTATTGATACTTACTAGTATCATCTTTTTATTGTTTTACTGACTTCAGGCATGTTTTAAAATGAATAAATTAAAAAAATGGATCTCGTTGGCGTTATTTACAAGTATTATTTCCGGCGTAATAGTTGTATTTTTGACATTTGACTCGGGTACTGTTGAAGCTTTGCTTGGTATTAGGCCTGAATTCATTCTATTTGGTATCTTTCTGCACGCATTTTCTTATTTAATTTGGGGCATGCGAATACGTGTTCTTTGCAATGCACTTGGGTATGATATTAGTGTTACAAAAACTGTGGAGCTAGTAGCTTCCAGTGTATTTGCTGCTTCCATAACTCCTTCATCAATGGGTGGTGAACCTGTTCGTATTCATCTATTGAATAGAGAAGCTGTTCCTTTTGGAAAAGCATCAGCTATAATTTTTGGTGAGCGCTTGCTAGATGGCATTTTGTTATTATCTTTTGCTCCATTGTCCATCTATTTATTGAGGGACACTTTGGCAAAATTTGGTTTTGGGTCTATCTTGATTGTTGTTGAAGTTGCTTCACTGATTTTGCTTATTTTTGTACTATATGGCATATGGAATCCTGGTCCAATAAAATCAATAAGCTATTTTTTAATAAAAAAGATTGCTCCGCTTTTTGGCGATGTGGTTGATGCAAAGGTCGAGTATATTTATAATAAGCTCAATCATGAATTTGATAATTTTCGTAGTGGCATTATGTTACTTCTGAAGGGATGCAGATCTGGTATTATTAGTTCTATTTGTCTTACATTATTGTTCTGGCTGGTGGAATTTTCAATTATATATGTTATTCTTCTGGGCTTAAATCAAAATGTGGATATTTTGAAAATGTTTGCCGCTCAGGTGGTTATGGTCCTTGTTCTATTGATTCCTGCAACACCTGGTTCAAGTGGATTGGCAGAATTTGGAGCCACAACGATATTTTCTGTATTTACTGCATCTTCTGTACTTGGGATAACTGTCATTGCCTGGAGAGCATTGACTTTTTACATGAATCTGATTGTGGGTAGCTTTGTCAGTTTCAAAATATTGAAGGATACTGAGTTCATTAAGAACTTGCTGAAATAAGGGCATAGATTCTAATATTTTATGTATTGGAGTAAATCTTTATGATTTTCTGCATATTTTAAAAAATCGTTTGCATTAGAAAATGGTCCTTTGCTGTGGATTATATTTGCCTGCTTTTTCCCAATTCCTGGTAATTCTTTGATAAGTGCTATTGACGCCGTATTGATATCAAGTGGATGTGGTATTCCTGTTATTGATCGATGACCGTGTCCTGTTACTGTTATATCGACAAATTTATTCAATGGCATGTTTGATGGAATTCCTATGAGCAAAGGATATGACCCAAATTGTCTCCCAAAGCACATATTCTTATCATTAACTTCACAAAATACATCTTTTAAAATTGTGCCATTTGGTACTACCTTTCTAAGCATTGGTAGATCAATATTTTTTCGGATATTTTCTTTATATTTCAAAAATAATCTCTTGTGTTTCATAACAAGCTCATTATTTCCATACATTTCAGTGTCTGGAAAAGCCATAACTTGCCTGATGTTTATTCTTCGCAAAATCAGATCTGAATCCATGACTTCTTTTAGGAAATCATAGTTGTATTCAAAAGTCTTTTTTGTTTCTCCCTTGAGTCCATGTACAATATTAATGCCTGGTAGTATTTCCGGCATTCCATTGTTTCCTCTGAAGCTGCCTACTTCATTTATCAATTTGATTACTTCGAATATTTGGTCGGGCATGACCTTCAGGTTATTTGCCTTTATCACTGCAGGATCAGCACTTTCCATACCCAATGCTGCTATATCTCCCGGGCTATGGTATTTGACAATGGTTTTTAGAATTTCTTTGCATTTTTCAGGATATTCAGATATTGTTGCCGGATTTGCATTATCCATGTGCAGGACTTTCAGCTCAGGTGCGATATTTCTTATTCCTTTGTATAAGCTTTTGAGAACTTCGGGATCAGGCTCTGGTATTTCTCCGCCCTTGTCAACAGCATGATAGCTCATTATGTCTGGCTGTCTTCCAATTCTGAAGTAGCGTGCGCCATTGTCGTAGAGTTCTTTAACTTCCTCTATGACCTCAATTACTGGCCTGTAGTCTGATTGTCCATATGATGGTTCTGTGCAGAAAGAGCAGTGCTTTTTACGACCGCAACCTCTGTAAGTTTCCAGTTCACACATAACATGTGGATAATCTGGGTGCTTTTTGATGATAAATGCCCCATATTTGCTCCATCTGCCAATTTCTTCCACAGTTCTAAATCGATGTGAGATGTCTGAAGCATTTTTTTGTATGTCTCCATCTTTAAGAATGTCGTATACCAGAGATTCAATATCCTTCCTTGCTAGAAATGTATCATCTGAATTTATTCCAAGGCGAGATGCTGTTTTCCCACCTTCTTTGCTGAATCCAAGGCGAATTGGTCCTCCTATGATCTTAATTCCCTGGGCGGCACTGAAAATGCTTTCGATTTCTCCGGGACTTATGGGGGTGGAACGCAGGTATTTTCCTGGTACGGCCATTCCTGCAACAATAGTTACAATATCAGCGTTTTTAATGATCTGGGAAAAGTTTTCTGAATTTGCTCTGATCTGGTCAATAGTTGCATAATGAATATCATCTTCATGAATTTTCTTTTCTCTTAATGCACCTGCAATGTATCTTATATATGGGGATATGTATGGTGGAACTCCAAAACATGCCGGCTCATCTACATATCCATCAATAATTATTGCTTTTGTATTATGCATATTATACCTATTTTTATATATGTGATGAATAATGGAGTATCTATTATATATGTTCTTTAGGGCACAGGTGTGATTTTTATTTAGTCATGTCAATAATATCATGGGTAGGCACTTGTGATCGATTGAATTTGTGCTTGCATGTTTGCCTGATCCTAATCTGCCACTATTTCTGATTCTTGTTCTTTCTGCTATTTTATTCTTGCGTGTTTTCATATTCAAAGCGATGTTTTTTAGCGGTAAATTGGGTGCAGGTATGCATATGATGTATATGATAATATATGCGGCATGTATGCTGATGTCATAATTTTCATATTAGATATTGTGTGTATGAATACATGTGATTAGGTTATGTGCTTAATTGTATGGTCGTTTAGATTCTGGATTTGTGCATATTGGTTATATATTTCCTTCTCTATTACTAAAGTAGTTTAATCGTCATGCAATGAAATGAGGTTCTATTAATGAGAAGTGACAAGACCAAAAAAGGATTTGAACGTGCACCAAACCGTTCTCTTTTGAAAGCAACAGGTTTGACAGATGATGAAATGGATAAACCATTCATAGCAGTTGTAAACTCATGGAATGAGTTGATTCCAGGGCATATTCATCTTGATAAAGTTGCGGAAGCAGTAAAGGCTGGTATACGTATGGCTGGTGGTGTTCCATTTGAGTTCCATACTATTGGTATATGTGATGGTATTGCAATGGGCCATGAGGGAATGAGCTATTCACTTCCAAGTAGAGAAGCTATAGAAGATTCTATTGAGCTTGTGCTTCAGGGTCACCAATTGGATGGTATGGTCATGATCACTGCTTGTGACAAGATAACTCCTGGTCATCTAATGGCATCAGGTAATCTGGATATCCCTACGATTGTTGTAACTGGTGGTCCTATGAATCCTGGTTATGTGGATGATGAACCAAGGGATCTGATTTCTGTTTTTGAAGGCGTTGGCGAATGCCAGAATGAATCAGTATCTGAAGATAAACTTAAAATATTGGAGGATTGCTGTTGCTCCGGCGCTGGTTCATGTGCAGGTATGTATACTGCAAACACTATGGCTTGCATGACAGAGGCTCTCGGTATGAGTTTGCCTGGGTGTGCCACTGCCCATGCAGTAGATGCTAAAAAATTCAGAATTGCAAAAGAATCTGGCAGGCGCATTGTTGAGATGGTGGATCTGAACCTTACTCCACGTTCTATGGTAACTCTCGAATCTTTTGAGAATGCAATTATGGTTGATCTGGCAATAGGTGGTAGTACAAATACCACTCTTCACCTGCCTGCAATTGCGCATGCATTCGGTCTGACACTTTCACTTGATACTTTCGACCGCCTAAGCAAAACTACTCCTCATCTTATTTCTCTCAAACCCGGTGGTGTAAATTACATGTTGGATTTCGAGCGAGCTGGTGGTATTCAGGCAATTATGCAGCGCATGAAGTCTATATTGAATACCGGTCAGATGACCGTTAATGGAAAAACCATGGGTGAAAATATCGATGATCTGGTCATAATAAATCCAAAAACAAATAGCAATATAATCTCAACTCTGGATGATCCTATTCACAAAGAGGGAGGAATTGCTATCCTTAAAGGCAATCTGGCGCCTGATGGTTCTGTTGTAAAGCAGGCAGCAGTTGATTCGAAAATGATTCAACACAGTGGCCCTGCGCGTGTCTTTAATAGTGAAGAAGCTGCAATGGAGGCAATTCTTGCTAAAGAGGTAGTTTCGGGTGATGTGGTTGTTATAAGATATGAAGGTCCAAAAGGTGGCCCTGGTATGCGTGAAATGCTCTCCCCAACTTCTGCAATCGCCGGTATGGGCCTTATTGATTCTGTGGCACTGATCACAGATGGTCGTTTCTCTGGTGGAACTCGCGGGCCATGTATCGGTCATATTTCACCGGAAGCCTATGAAGGCGGTCCAATTGGCCTAGTGAATGAGGGGGATGTTATTGAGATAGATATTCCTGCAAGGCAGATCAATGTAAAACTTTCTGATGAGGAACTTGAGGAGCGTAAGTCATCTTTTGTTCCACTCGAAAAGCATGCAACTGGTTATCTTGCAAGGTATAGGAGATTTGTAAGCGCTGCAAGCAAAGGTGCTATCATAGAATAATCGCTCTCCTGGTAGCTGCTCTGAAAAGTAGCTACATTATTCTTTTTTCAGATTTTATGGTGTCTTTATACTTGCATCGGTAAGATTAATTAAGTCGCTGTATCAAATAGTCAATAAATGAAAATCGCAGGTATCTGTTCAATTTGTAACAACGCGGCTACATTGCATACATGTATGCTTTGTGGAAGAGCTGTTTGTGAAAAATGCTACCATTCTGACAGAAGTGTTTGTGTTCAGTGTTCTAGGGGAACTCTATTTTCACTTGAGTCAGCAGGTGATAAAGTAAATCTTTAATTTTATGAATTTATAATCTGATCAGATATTCAACACCGTCTTCAACACTATTGCTAAGCACTTGCTTTGCAAACATTTCCTGTACCTTCGCGTTCACTTCATCATTTGTGAATTGCTTTGAAACAAGACTTTCGATTATACTTTTCTTTACCTTTGCACCATGTGGCATATACATAAGGATATTACTTTCCAGCTTATCTGGCTTGGAGCCATCACTTTCTACTTGTTGGGACTTATTTTCAAATCCTGGTGGTGCCGATGATGCCTGTGTGTTTCCCTGGGCATTTTTTGCCATGGGTGGAAGCTCAAAGGGTGGTATATTTTCCATGTTTGGCAATGGTGGGGCATTTTCATTTGATCCAAAATCCGGTATCACTACTGGTGTTTCCTTTGGATTTTCGACTGCCGGACTAAAACCCGGTACATCCACTGGTGGTTTTAACTCCGGCATTTCAAACGTTTTATCTGCTGTTTCTTCCACTGGTGGTTTTAACTCTGGCATTTTAAAAGGTATTTCTGCTGTTTCTTCCACTGGTGGCTTTAACTCTGGCATTGCAAATGGTTTTTCTGCTGTTTCTTCCACTGGTGGTTTTAACTCCGGCATTTCAAACGGCGTTTCTGCTGTTTCTTCCACTGGTGGTTTTAACTCCGGCATTTCAAACGGCGTTTCTGCTGTTTCTTCCACTGGTGGTTTTAAGTCCGGCATTTTAAACGGTATTTCTGCTGTTTCTTCCACTGGTGGCTTTAACTCCGGCATTGCAAATGGTTTTTCTGCTGTTTCTTCCACTGGTGGTTTTAACTCCGGCATTGCAAATGGTTTTTCTGCTGTTTCTTCCACTGGTGGTTTTAACTCCGGCATTTCAAACGGTTTTTCTACTGTTTCTTCCACTGGTGGTTTTAACTCTGGCATTTCAAATGGTTTTTCTGCTGTTTCTTCCACTGGTGGAGCTGTTGTTATTGTTGAGGTGTCAATTTCAGTTTCTGGTATTCTGTCCAGAACACTATTCTTTTCCTGAAAATCAGTTTCTAACTGCGATTCCAATTCAGTCTCTGATGTGCTATTGTTAGTTTCGATCGCATAATGATGTTCTATGCTGGATAGTCTGTTACTAAGATCACTGACAGCTTCTTTGAGGATTGCAATATCTGGATTCTGTGACGACTCGAGATCGAGGTGACTTCCAGGTACGTTCAGTTCCCTTTCTACCAGTTTTCTAACAAACAGGCTTTTGTTATCTATAATATCCAGTTTGTCAAAAAGCTCATCTGACATGCTGATTGTTAATCGTTTCATTGAAATCTCTCATTAAAACTTTATGTATGTATTGTCATACTAGTGTATGCATATATCATACATATATATTTAATGGAAATATATTTCTAAACATATGTATTAAAAAAGAACTTGGCCTTATGGGCCATTAATGCAATGTCTATTTCTTGCAGTCGGGGCATGCCCTTCCCTTTGGAGTTGATATCATTGAATGTTTTGGTGTAATATTCTGGCATAACGGACATAGGTCATTTGCTTTCATAATTTTTTCAACGGCTTGAAGGTCTGCCTCATAAATGTGTGTGTCCCATCCAGTAGCTATCAATGATTCGATCTCATAATCAAGGTCATGTTCTCGGATGGCTTTTTTGAATCCTTCTACAATAGCAGGTATATTTGCCGGGAATCCTCCAAATGCATCCCATGAGCGATACAATATGTAAAGCCTTACTTGCTTTTCATTGAGCTGCTCGATCTTATATGCGATCCAGCAAGGCTGATCCTCATATTTTGGTATGTGGGTTTCATTTTCCCAAAGTATTCCCACATGTCTTCTGGAGCCTTTACGCAGGTTAGATATATTTGCATTAACTGTGTCGTATGCATCTTTTCCATATCTGAAAAGTTGCTTCGCATAACAGTAATCAAACTTTCTTTGGTCTCCTTCTGGTATTGACATGTACCAGTCAGCATACTCTTCTGTTAGCTCTTCCTTATATTTTTCAATAAGGTTTCTCCCGAATGGAACTGCAGAACTTACCTGGTTATTATTGACATCCTCTATCTGAATTGTTGCATGCACTCTTTTCGTTGGTGTTCCATAGTCCGGGTTGTGAACTTCACCTTTCTCATATATCTGGTATATTAATTGTGACCATGCAGAAGAAATTGTTTTTGATTTTATCAGTATAGCTTCCATTCTCGTCATTCCCTTGTTGTATCTTCCAGACTTATGCATGGATTTGCTAAAAAACCTGGCCGTAGGTTCAGTAGTCAATAGAAATAAATGTTTCTTTAAGTTAATATTATTTTCATATAATTGCTTTATAACTTTTTCTATTCTTGTTTATTGCTTCCTACAAGTGCACTTGCAAGCATAATTGCTTTAGTGTAATGTCCTCCAACTCTTGATGTATCAATGAATACATGTTCATCCATTAAAATGGGCGCACCAAGTCCGTCTCCTCCTCCTAAAAATGCTAGAGTTCGAAATACAAGGTTTCCTGAAATGCCATCAGGTGCAAGGATGAAATTTGCTTCTTTAATAGCATCTTCTATGAGGATGGTGTACTGCTTAGCATCAATACCGATCTCTCTGACTCGGTTAACAATGAAATCCCCGTCTGATAATGTTCGGTCGACGTATTCATTCCTTCCTATGTCTCCGAGTCTGCCTCCGGAAAGTACTCCTACAACAGGTTCTATATCGAACCTGCGTATGTGTTCCACTCCTAACTTGATAAATGCTATCTTATCAGCCAGTCCGTTTCCTTCATCTATCCCAACAGGTGCTATAAAAAATGCTTTTCCATCACTTGTTTGGAGTAATGCTATTCTGTGAAGTTTTTCCTGATTCAGTATCTTTTTAAGATGGGATAGCGTTTTGGATGCTTTTGCTGTGCCTCTTACTGCAGCATCTACATATTTTGACTTTAGCATATCTCCAAGAACTTTTTCCGGATCATTGGTACCAATCACTTCAAGATCAGTTCCAATGGCATCGATCTCTTGTTTGTTCCCTATAAGTATCACATGTGCATATCCTGCGTTATGCGCATCTCTAGCACTACTTAGCATTTTAGGGGTCGGATCTCTAACGCCTATGGCAACTCTTGCTCTGTTCTTTAACGCTCTCTCTTCAATAAGCTCAAGCAAGTCTTCAGTACTTTTTGTTCCCATTTAAGGTACCTACCATCAGTAATATCAATTAGAACACACAAAGTGGTGCAAACATTAATTACTTTTCCTGGATATTGGGTATTGATACTTTATGACAGTGCAGATGGAATGGGCAGAAAGATACAGGCCAAAAGGACTCGCAGATATTGTTGGCCATAAGAAGGTAGTTGATGGCCTTCGTTCATGGGCGGAGCAATGGGTCCATGGTGTCCCTGATAAAAAAGCTGTTCTTCTTCATGGGCCTGCGGGCATAGGTAAAACTTCTTCTGCACATGCATTAGCTGCAGATTTTGAGTGGGAATCAATAGAGCTTAATGCAAGTGATCAAAGAACTGCATCTATTATTGGAAAGGTAGCCGGTTCGGCCTCACAGATGCAAACGCTCAGTGGTACTTCTGGCAGAAGACTTGTAATTCTTGATGAAGCTGATAATCTTCATGGAAACAGTGATCGTGGAGGCTCGCGTGCTATCATTGATATAATCAAGAAGACAAATCACCCAATTATCCTGATAGCTAACGATCTTTATGGTATATCTTCATCATTGCGTTCACTCTGTCTTGACTTCAAATTTGGTTCTGTTCAAACTCGATCAATGGTTCCTGCTTTGAAAAGAATAGCACAAAATGAAGGTATCATGTGTGGTGTTGGCGTAATTGAAAAACTGGCTGAAGGTGCAGATGGTGACTTTAGGAGTGCTGTCAATGATCTTCAGGCTGTTGCGATGGGCCGCACTGAAATTAATATCGAAGACGTTTCCACTGCTGAACGTGATACTAAAGAATCTATATTCAAAGTCATTGGTAGGGTTTTCAAGGGAAGTAGTGTGCAATCTGCTCAGGATGCAGTTTATGGCCTGGATGAATCCCCCGAAGACCTTGTTCACTGGATTGATGAGAATCTTCCTTATCAGTATACTAGTAAGGATGAGGATCCATTGACCTCTGATATCTCTGATGCCTACCTTCGTCTTTCAAGAGCTGATCGTTTTCTTGGTCGCGTCCGTCGAAGGCAGAACTATCGTATGTGGCGCTATGCCAGCATGTTAATGATTGGCGGCACTGTTGTTTCCCGATCGCGTGCAAGGGGTGGCTTTGTCAAATATCAGGCTCCTTCTCTATGGAGGAAGATGGGGCAAATGCGTTCCCGACGTAATGTGCGTGATAATATTGCTTCTAAAATAGGTTCCCATTGTCATGAATCAATGACCTATTCTCGCCTGAGCTTATCTTCTATCTATTCTCAAATGCTTGAAAATGAAGAGTATGCACCTAGTGTAGTTGCAAATCTGGGTATCGACCAAGATGAGCTGGTTCAGATGAGTGGCGGGAATAAGTTTACAAAAAAGCTTCAAGCCATTTATGAAGAGGGGAAAAATATGCGGAATGATTCATCAGATGATGCTGAATTTTTTGCTATTCCGACGCCTTCTCCTGTAGTAGCTCCGTCTCAAATGAGTCTCGATAATATTCCTGAGCTTCCTTCAAAGCCCGATGTTGCAAAAGATGAATCTAGTACTTCTGCGCCATCCAAAGCTTCGCAGAGAAAACCTCAAAAGACTCTCTTTGACTTTTGATTTTTTGAATTCATTTCTTTTTTAGTGCATATTTGGTATATTTCATGCCTTATGCATATGTTTTCTGAGAAGCTTCCGAAAATATGTATATATTATTATATATGTGTCTCATAACACTCATCATGTGGAATATATTGTAATATGCTTTTTATTATGTATATTATTTAGTAGAGGCTAATGGGGATTTATCTCATCATGCCTAATTCAGAGTTTTGTATTTCATACAAAAAATGAAGAGTATATATTTGTGCTAACCTTCGATATGCTAGCTCTAAAAGATTGAAGTATTTTTGAAATTACGAAGAGAATCCTGTATGGATTCCTTTCTTCATTATAGTATTTAGAGAATAGTGGAGTATGAGCGGGTTGGGGAGTGGGGGTTATTGTCAAAAAGAATATTAACCCGCTCAGATAGTTTATACATATTCTTGATTGTATATAAGCATGTTGCTTATAATCATCATCATTATGAGGTATTTTGTGTTATGGCCTTAATGATGTTGTTTTTCATAATTTCATGCTTATTTTGTATATTTTGAATTATTTTCTGGGATATTTCAGAAAGATCTTCTTTCTATAAAGAAAACAGATAAATATCTTGTAGCACACCCATATAGCAGGTGATAGAATGGTAATCGGAGTAACAATGGTTAATACTCTGCCCGGTAATGAAAGGGCAGCTTATAATGAACTAACTCGAATTGAAGGTATCAAAGAAATCTATCATGTTTTTGGAGAATATGACTTTGTCGTTATTATTGAAGTTGCAGACCTTAGTAATCTTAACAACATTGTTGATTTCATTCGAGAGGCTAACAATGTGACTGCAACTCAGACAATTGTGGGTGCTGAATTAATATAATATTCAGAACCTATTTATATTTTATATATTATTTAATTATCTATTCTACTACTTTGATTTTCTATTATTACATTGGAAGAGGGAGATCTCTTATGTCAGCTCCAATTGCAGAAGAACTTGCTAAAAACCAGAAATCTATTAGTGTTGCAGAATTCTTTGAGAAGAACAGGCAGATCCTTGGTTTTGATTCGGCTCCCCGCAGCCTGATCACAACTGTTAAGGAGGCAGTTGATAACTCTCTTGATGCTTGTGAAGAATCAGAGATACTACCTGATATATTATTACACATTGAACGTTCAGAAAAAGATAATATCGTTATGATTATCGAAGACAACGGGCCTGGTATCGTAAAGGAACAGATCCCAAAGGTATTTGCGAAGCTCCTTTATGGATCCCGTTTCCATGCTATTAAACAAAGTCGTGGCCAGCAGGGTATAGGTATATCCGCATCAGTTCTTTATTCCCAACTAACTTCAGGGCACCCAACCAAGATAATTTCCAAAATAGGCCAGGATGATCCTGCACATTTTTACGAATTGATGATAAATACCAGTACTAATGATCCTGAGATATTACGCGATGACATCGTTGACTGGGACCGCCCTCATGGTACTCGTATTGAAATGGAAATGGAGGCATCATATGTTCGCGGAAGGAGACAATCTATCTATGAGTATCTCAAAGCCACTGCAATTATAAATCCACATGCAAGAATAACTCTTGTTGAACCAGATGGCAATGAAGTGATATTTGAGAGGGGCACAGACAAATTACCAATTCCTGCCAAAGAAATTCTTCCTCATCCTCATGGGATCGAGCTTGGTACTCTTATGAAGATGCTTCGCTACACAGAGAGACAAAAACTCACTCCATTCCTTCGTTACTCGTTCTCAAAGATCGGTCATCTCACAGCAGAGGAAATCTGCAAGGCATCAGGACTTGATCCTGAGTCTGATCCGCATGAAATGGACCGTAATCAAGCCAAAAAACTCCTTGATGCTTTCGGGAAGGCCAAGATCATGGCACCACCTACAGACTGTCTTTCCCCTATTGGTGGGGATCTTATCTACAAAGGTCTGGAAAAAGAGTTCAGTGTGGACTTCATAGCAACTACCACTCGTTCAGCATCTGTATTCTCAGGCAATCCTTTCGTTGTGGAGGTAGGTCTTGCTTATGGTGGTGAACTTCAGAAAGATGACCGTGTTGATATTATGCGTTTTGCAAACAGGGTTCCTTTGCTGTATCAACAGGGTGGCTGTGTTACAACACATGCAATAGAATCTATTAAATGGAAACAGTATGGATTGAATCAACCTGGAGGTGGACTTCCAAGTGGCCCTGTGGTAATCCTTATTCACGTTGCTTCCACAAACGTTCCATTCACTTCAGAATCAAAAGATGCAGTTGCTGATATTCCTGAGATAAAAGATGAGGTGGAGCTGGCTATAAAGGAAGTTGCAAGAAAGCTAAATCGTTATCTTAACAAACAAAGTTCTCTTAAAAAGCGTCGTGAAAAAGAAATTATCATAACAAAAGTTCTTCCGAAACTTGCTGAAAAACTGGCTTCCACATTGGATAAAGAAATTCCGGACATCAATCCGGTTGTTGCAAAAGTAATGGGTAACCTTCTCGTGGACAGGCAGGTAAAAAGCAATGGCAATGGTGGGGCAGATGTTTCAATACGTGTAAAGAACTTTTCCGGGAAAAAACAGGAGCTAAAGGTTCATGATATGCTTTCTTTTGAAATCGAATCTCCAGTCCCAGAGCCTAAAATCATTACAATGGGGAATGATTTTGACTACATATGGGATATGACAATATCTTCCGATGCTTCTAAAGTTATTAATTATTCAGTGGCAACCCTTGATGGGAATGAAATCTCCAGATTACCTTCATTAATAGTTGAAGGATTGGATGAAGAACTTGTAACTGGTGCCAAGGCGATAAAAGGGGTGAACTAAATGTCTAATGATGTATCTTCACAGAGAGTGGAAAATGATGAGGTTGCAAAGAACCGTCTTTTAGGTCTGAGCAGCAATCTCTACAATCAGTTTATTGATGAGATCATTCCAAATGTTTCTCTTCCAAGCCGTACAAAGAACAATATCGAGTACAATGAAGCAAGTGATGTTTGGGTATATGGTGACAGGGAAACTGAAAGAACAGCTAAGACTGTAAAAGGTGCTTTTCAGTTGTTGAAATCAACTCATGTGGTTGATTTTCTTTTAAATAATCATATAGGACAGAATCGTGGTTCCACTTTGAGAGAGTTGTACTATATCTCAGAGAACTGGGATATAGCTAAGTTCCGTGAACAGCCGGAAAGTGACAGGTTGATCGAAGACCTCGAGATAATTTCTGGTCTTCAGAGAGAATATTTCCACATGCGTCCTGAGGAAGACGGTGCAACGATGTTCGGTCCGATACGTCTCCGTGAACAGACTAAAAGAGGTGACAGGATCATTCACTGTCAGGAAGATATTGGGGAAAGTGGTTACCAGATACCATTCAATGTCGAAAATATTGAATTCCTTGAAAATGATGCTGATTTTATCATTGCTGTTGAGACAGGTGGTATGTATGCCAGACTTATTGAGAATGGTTTTGATGAGAAATATAATGCCATCCTTGTTCACCTTAAAGGTCAGCCTGCAAGGTCAACCCGGCGTATCATCAAGCGTATGAATGATGAAATGAATATTCCTGTTACTGTTTTTACTGATGGGGATCCATGGTCATATCGTATCTTTGCTTCGGTTGCATACGGAGCTATTAAAAGTGCTCATTTGTCTGAGCACATGGCAACGCCTGGCTCCCATTTCATCGGAGTTCAGCCTTCCGATATAGTGGAATATGAACTTTCAACAGACAAACTGACGGACAAAGATGTAAGTGCTCTTAGAAGTGAACTTACAGATCCCCGTTTTGAGTCAGATTACTGGAAAGAACAAATAAGCTTGCAACTTGATATCGGCAAAAAAGCGGAACAGCAAGCTTTTGCAGGAAAAGGCCTTGACTTCGTCACGGAAACTTACCTGCCAAACCGTTTAAGTGAAATTGGCATTATATGATCTGAAATAATGCTTTCAGACACCTTTTATCGGTTTGAAGTGTCTGCAGATGGCTGTCTCAGATACAGCCATTCCTTTTGTTTTGGGATAATTGCATACCTTTTTTTCTTGGAATTGACAAAGTGAACATGAATATATCCTTTTGTTCAATTTATCCTGTATTGCCTTTTCTTTGATGATGTCTTGCCCAAGCCCCTTATGGTAATTTATTTCGCTGCGGCTGTATTTTAAGGCATAGGCCAGGAGATTGCTAACAGATGGCGGATTCCATTCATTATATACTATGTTCACTTCATGTTTTTCAGGTGGTATAGGACCTATTTGTTTCATCTGTCTGCCCACCTTTACTCATAAGGGCGAAAATACTTGCTTTCTGTTTTTTCGCACGCTCATTTTCAGGATCCTGCCTTATTACCTTATTCATGAAATTCAGAGCAGCTTCGTACTTACCCAGGGTTTTTAGTGCAAGGCTTTTATTATAGAGTGCAGATTTAATCTTTCCCGTATCCGGCTGGACAAGTATCTTGTTATAGCATTTGATGGCCCCTTCATAGTCACACGATCTGTGAAGCAGCATCCCTTTCTGATTCAGTGCAATAATGTTGTACGGATCCACTTCCAGTGCCAGATTCAAAAAATGCAGTTTACGATCCGGGTCGCTTTCCTGCAATCCCTGTTGAGTCCATTTTTGGGAAATATCTCTTCTTTTTTCTTTCACTAGCCTATCTATTCAGGGAATCTTATATCATTCTTTTTAATGGGTTCTTTAATGATACATTGCTCTGCCTGAAAAAACTTATATATTGTTCACTTCAACTTTGCCTTATGCAGTTTAACCAGGCCATTCCCAATTACACTATCGATATAACGGGTTATCAACTGGGAACATTAGAATCTAAAATAACATCGTCAATTGTCATTCTTGTTGCATCGGTGTTGCATAAGGCTCAGATGTTGAGAAGCTCAAAAGGATATTTTATGGGATTGCAGAAAGCATTGACCTTGTCCTTGATGATTCACAGCCATAGGTGAGGTTTGACAACCATGGGGATTCCAGTCTCGATTTTGCAATGATAATGTGGGTCCTGACTCCTGGAGAGAAGTTTACTCTAATAAATATGGCTAATACAATGGTCAATGAAAGATTCCAGTAAGAAAGCATAAATATACCATTTCCGACACATACCATTATTAAGGCTAACTGATACAAACGAATTTCTAAGGTATATTGGGATGATAGATTACTATAAGATTCTTGGATTAGCACATGATGCATCCGATAATGAGATTAAGCAAAAATATCGGGAACTTGTTTCAAAACATCATCCGGATATAAACAATGAACCTGATTCGGAAAAGCGAACAAAAGAGATAACAGAAGCTTATTCCATACTCTCCGACCCGGAGAAGCGAGCTTTCTATGATCGCAGGTTCTTTAGCCGGAAATATAGCCATGGGAATCATAATGATCCAAAGAGGGAAAACGCCCGGGAATATAGCTTCCAAAGAAATAATTCAAATGCCGGGCATAAAATGTATGGTGATGTTTTGAGTTCGAAAAGATCATTTTCAGAAGAATTGTTAGATCAGTTCCTGAAGATCATAGGTATGCTTGCCATTCTGTGGATATTGCTTCGCCGCCCGACCGTTATAATAGGTATCTTATTTGCCATACTGTTCTTTTATGTCCTGTGGATCATACTGAAAGAAATTTATCTATTCTTTGAAGGCAAAAAATAATACTCATTTCTTTAAAATAGAATCACTTACTCATTTCAGGTAATATTTATCTCCGCCAACCTCCTGGGAAATGAGTCTGAACAGGCAGTTCAAAATTGGCTTGCCGAAAATCCGGAAAAGACTGACGAAGTGCTTGGTACCCAGTGAGGACGACAATCCTCACTTCTTTTTCTTTTTTCCCGCAACCTTTGATAATTAGCATGCCATCTAGAAAACCCATATATCTAAGAATGGATGGAAACCCACTTCCGGTACCAGCATTGGATATATTTAAATTGTAACAATGGACATGCAGAAGCATCATAAAAACCATTGCGCTTGTAATATCATCTGCTGCACTGGTCCTGCAATCCTACTTATGATCCAGAGTATTACACAGGCACCAACAGAACTTGTCGAGTTTGCCAATATTTTCGGCTCAATTCTGGTAGAAACTTATCAAAGTATATCACATGGTTGCTTTAAGATTATAATGGCCAGTGTTAACCAGTCTGTTATGCTGGCCCTTTCAATGGGTTATTATTGCTTCCATGGTCGAAATATGTGGCCTGAGTTATAAGGTATTGGTAGGGGTCCAGCAAGTAGATATTGGAGTTGGATTCGAAGCAGGACTCAGTATTGGGATTATAGCGATTGTCCTTGTCAGACTGACACGGCACCTTACACCCAGATAAGGTCTGACCAGTCTTTTTACTTTTATCCAATAATAAAGGAGGAATAGAAAATATGAATAATAAATTAAAAATGATAATAGGAATAGTGTTAGTGCTTTCCCTTTTTGCTGCCGGATGTACGCAGCAAGAAAGCGAAGGTGCAGGCACTGAAGAAAAATCAGCAACTATAGGATATGTAATGTGGGATGACGCAATTGCAAATACCAATGTAATAAAGCAAGTTCTCGAACAGGAAGGGTATGAAGTAGAAATAATAGCTGTCGATGCTGGCCCACTATACCAGGGAATTGCAGATGGTCAGTTTGACTTTATGACAGCCGCATGGCTTCCACAAACTCACGAAAATTACTGGGAGCAGTATGGAGATCAGGTTGACAGACTTGGTCCAAATCTTGAAGACTGCAAACTCGGCCTTGCAGTACCAACTTACATGGAAGACATTAATTCCATTGAAGATCTGAATGCACACAAGGAAAAATTCGATGGTCAAATCACCGGTATTGACCCAGGTGCAGGTATCATGCAGAGCACAGAAAATGCAATCGATGTGTATGGTCTGGACTATACTCTTGAATCCAGCAGCAGTGCTGGAATGGCATCTGCTCTTGACGGTGCTTACAGGGACGAGGAACCAATCGTTGTCACTCTCTGGACTCCTCACTGGGCATTCGGCAGATATGACCTGAAGATGCTGGATGATCCACAGCTGGTCTATGGTGGTGGCGATAACATAGAAACACTTGCAAGACTGGGGCTCAAGGAAGAAAAACCTGAACTCTACGCAATCATAGACAATATACATTACACCCACGAAGAGATACAGACCGTAATGACCGACGTTGAAGCAGGAATGAGTGCTGAAGACGCCGCTGCAAAATGGGTCGAAAACAATCCTGACAAAGTTAATGAATGGCTTGAAACTGAATAAGGGTAATTAACCCTTATTCCTTTTTTTAATCGTTCCAACCATCCTTATAAAATGCAAAATGGATCGGTAGCTTTAAATATAATGTTTTGAAATGTTAGCATGTTTTGTGGTAGCAATTGCCTTTATAGGTATGGCCGTAAAAAAAGTAACATTCACTTCTTTCTGACAGAATCACTTATCCATTCCAGATAATCTTTGTCTCCATCAATCTCCCAGGAAATGATGGCAGGAAGATCATAACTATGCAGTGATTTTATAGCTTCACTCACAGCTTCGAAATTATCAGAAGTCGTCTTTATAGAAAGTGCCATCTCACTATCTTCCTCAGCTTTACCATCCCATGTATAAATTGAAGAGATCGGATGTTGTTGTATATACAATAACATGCACAATTTCTCACCGCTTTTTTCCTTTTGTTGATTTATAAATTTATAATGTATAGTCCAATATTGTATTTAATCTACTGCTTTTATGTGTATCTATATAGATTATGTCGATTTCATTTATATGCTACAAATGATGTTTGCATATTATTTCAGGACTCCGATAAAATCATCAGGAAATACATAATAGCATCAATGTATATTTCTCAATAGGTCTATTTATATGTGGTTTCAAAATGAAAAACACTTTAAAGTATAATAAATATTTAATAGTATTATTATTGTTCTTCATATCTTTATCTGTAACGGTGTCTAGCGGCTGCTTTGAAAATGAGGATATTGTCAAGGTATCTTTTGAGGATACAGAAATATTAAATGAAGTAAAATCTAACAACAGTGTATCATTTAAAGTTGGAGTTTATTCAATGTATTCTCCAAGGACTGCAATAGATTATTATGAAGACTTTTTTGAGTACTTATCGGAGAGTTCGGACACCGATTTTGAACTTGTTCAAAGGGATGATCCTGCAGAATTACTCTATTTGTTAGAATCCAATCGGCTGGATGCATTATTCATTAGAGGAGATGATTACAGGAAGGGCCATGATGAGTTCGGAATGGAAATAATTTCTATTCCTGTTCTACATGGGGATATATATTACAATTCATATGTAATAGCTCATTCTGATAGTGATATAAGTTCAATTGAAGACCTCCGAGGGAAAAGTTTTGCTTTCAATAGTTTCCGTTTTACCCATGGGTCTATAGTTCCCGAATATATGGCTGATACAGTAGATGGTTCGCCAGATGATTTCTTTTCCAGTTATATTTTTAGTAATAGTCAGGATAACTTTATAGATATGATTTCTCAAGGCAGCATTGATGCGGCGGAGGTAGATTGTGTGGTCTGGGAATATCTGGTTGAAGATTCTCTTTTAGAATTAAAAATTGTGTACAGATCTTCCCCGCAGTTAGTGCCTGTAATTGCGGTTCACCCGGATATTGATGTGGGGGCAAAAGAAGAGTTCAGTAAATTGCTCTTATCAATGCACAAAAGTCCGAAAGGAAGAGAAGCATTGGGGAACATGGGTTATGATATGTTCATTAAGATCGATGATGATATGTACATAAATGAGATAATCTGAGGCTACTATAATGTCAGAAAGATATCAAAATTTTCTTCTTTTTTTTAGGGACCTTAGTATTAGAACAAAACTGATCATCAGCGTTGCATTCATTATTTTGTTGATGGGAGTTATGATGGGTTCATATCTGAACATCGCACAGACAAAAATGATGACTAATGAACTTAATGAAAAAGGTTATTCTATCACCCGTAACCTGGCTTACGACTCTGCTAATCCAATTTTACTAGGCAACAATGTAAAAGTTAGCTGGCTGGTTGATTCAGTTAAACAATCCGATTCTGATGTAGTATATGTTTTTATAGCAGATAGCAATGGAGGCATTATAGCTCATACATTTGAAAATGGTTTTCCGATTGCTCTTCGGACTATGAACTCTGCTAAGGAAGGTCTAAGTACACAATTGATGGATACGGAATATGGGCATATAAGGGATATTTCATACCCAATTTTGAATCGGGGAGTTGGTGAAGTTCATGTGGGTATCTCTCAAGAGAATATTATAAGTGCTGTTAATAGATTTAATCTATTTTTTGGGATATTTCTCTTTATTTTCTTGTTGCTTGGTATGAATATTGCATATGTTTTCGGCTCATTCATTTCATCTCCTATATTAGAATTAAAAGATGGTGTGGAAAGTTTTGGTGATGGCAATCTTCATCAAAAAGTAGAAGTTACTTCTAATAATGAGGTTGGAGACCTTGCTCAATCATTCAATAAAATGGTGGATCACATCTCAGTTCTTATTGAAGCAAAAGAAAAAACGGCAAAAGAGCTACTTGAAGCAAGAAATTATTTGACAAAAATAGTGTCTGGTAGCATTGATGGTATTGTGGTTTTTAATAGCAGGGGTATAATAGAGTTTGCAAATGAAGCTTTTCTCAAAATCGTGAAATGTGAATCTGATGAGGTAGTGGGTAAAAATATAGATGAGATCATAAATGAGGATATAGGTGAATATAAAAGGGGTCAGAAGCTAGATTCTAATAAAATAGTTGACAAAGACCACGAGCTTACTTCAACAAATTCAGATGGCATTTTAATACATTTGCTTGCAAGCGTAGGTAGTATTGAATATGATGACCATCTCAAATATGTTGCTGTAACCAGGGATGTTACTGAATTAAGAAAGCTTGATGAGATGAAAAAGAATATAGTGTCTAACATTTCTCATGAGTTGCGAACTCCACTGAATATTATGCGTGGATATGTTGAATTGTCTCTTGAAGAAGAGGATATTGCAAGAAGGAACAGCTTCCTTGAAAAATCTTTAGTAGCCCTTGAAAAACAGAATTGGATGATACAGGACCTTCTTGAAGTTTCAAGGGATGACACTGATGGCTTTGAGTTTGACCTGGTAAAAATAAATCTTAATGGGATCATTGAAACATCATTGAATAATTTAAATGAAAATCTCAAATCCTCTGGAGTAGTTCTAAATACAAACTTTGCAAAGGACTGTTTTGTAAAAGCAGATTCCGAAAAATTAGTTTATGCACTTAACAAGATTATTGATAATGCTTTAAAGTTCACTTCGAAAGGGGGTAGTGTGGAAGTGGGGTCTATATTGAACAATTCTTCGGTTTCTATCTATGTAAAGGATAGTGGTACAGGGATATCCAAAGGCGAGATCCATAGGATATTTGACAAATTTTATCAGGTCGATGGAAGCTCTACTCGTAGGTATGGTGGTAATGGCCTTGGGCTGGCAATAGCCAAAAAAATAGTTGATAAGCATAATGCTAAGTTATTTGTGGATAGCATACCTGATGTGGGAAGCACTTTTTACATTGATCTTCCTTATTTTGGATCTAAAACATATGTTTGTCCAAATTCGCATATGGGCGATATGATTTTCTCAAATTAAGTTTCTATATCACCTGATTTAAATTATCATCATATGAGTGCTGAACAAGCTACTTATTTCAGGGAAATAAAAAAATTCGATCAATTGTGGATGCAGCTTCTAGTAGTTGGTACAGCTGCATTGATTTGGTATTTTGCAATTTATGCAGCTGATCTATGGAAACCTGTTGGAAATTACCCTGAATATGATAATTCTCTGGTCATAATGTGGCTGACTTCTGGTATTGTATTTCTTATATTTATGTATTCAATGAGTTTGGTGGTTGAGGTTCGAAATAGTGGATTATACTTTCAATTCTATCCATTTCATCTGTCGTTGAAACGTACACTCCTTTTCAGGATATCAGAAGTTATGGAGTTCGTGAATATCGTCCATTAAGGGATTGTGGTGGATGGGGATAAGGTATGGATTGAATGGGAAAACGTATACGACATGGTACCAGTGGTGTACTGTTTGAATTAGTATATAACAAGCGGTTTATGATTGGCTCGCAAAAAAGCAAGTGATCTGGCGGCAGCAATACGAACAGCCATTTACAATGCTAAGTAAAAGTATTTGTATTTCAATAATCTTCAATATTAACAAACGCAATGGTGTATGCAATATACTATATGGATAAAATCTGAATCCCATAGTTTGATATTTCAAATTTGAAATATACAACAATCTGTATACTTTTGATGATAGATTCAGTTCATTTTTTATTTAATAATGCCCATCTTATTTCATGAAAGGGAACCTCATTGAGTTTGAGCTTAATGATTTTGAATTTGCAAAGCCACCTGTTTCTAAAGATTTTATTGTCAAAATTTTTGAAGATTTTTCATTAAGCCATATTTTATATTTTGGAGCTGATTTCTTTTATGTTGAAATGACAAATGGTGAACCTTTACTCCTTGTAAGCATGGACGGTAGCTACCCTCAAAACATTGAGCTGATTTTTGATTTTATGGTGACTGAGGGACTGGGTATAATAAAATATGAAAAGGGATCTTTATTGAAGGGCTCAATTATGATGGGTGAAGCAAGTACTTCTTAAAGTGATATTTGTGAAATTTGCTAAACAATATTGGGAGATTATCAAATTATGGGCTAAGTTTATATAGCTGTGAATATCTGTGAATAAATGAGCGAAACATGGTGAAACAATCAGATGCTGAAATTAGTTCAAAAATCATTGCTGACAGCCCTTTTATTGTAATATCCAGAAAACTGGATGACGATTTGCCTGTTTCTTACGTTAGTGATAATATCAAGCAGTTTGGTTATTCTCCTGTAGATTTTACATCCCGGGCAATGAATTTTGGTGAAATAGTCCATCCTGATGACCTTAATAATATTTCTAAAACTTTTAAGTATCTAAATCCCGTGATTACTGCATTTGAACAGGAGTACAGGATCATTACTAAATTTGGTGAGATACGCTATGTTGAAGAAAAATCACAAATAAGGCGCGAAGAAAATGGTGATTACTACATTGATGGCGTTATTATCGACATCACTGGAAAAAAGCATAGGAAAGTGGATGATGAAGTTATAAATGCAAATGTCGGCGGTAAGGATGCATCTCTTGAAGATGTTCTTTCTCTTCTTGTTACAAATGCTGAAATGATAAGCTCTGATCTAAAATGTGCTGTGATACTGCTGGATAAGTCTAAGAAGAAAATATTTCACGTTGTAGCTCCGAACTTGCCTGCTTTATTCAGGGAATCTCTCGAAGGAATAGAAGTAGAATATGGTATGGGATACTGTGCCAAATCCATATGCCTTGGAAGGCGGGTTATAATTGAGGATGTGGGGAAACATCCTTTCTGGACGAAATACAGGGACTTTTCAAAGAAACTCGGTATGAATGCATGCTGGGCTGAGCCAATGGTGGCATCAAATGGTGACATTCTTGGTGTCTTTGCTATGTACTTTGAAAATCCGAGGTCTCCGAAAAATGCATGCATGCACTATCTCAAAGCAAATGCAGATATTGCGGCAATTGAGGTTGAAAACAGAATTGTCAATGAGACATTTCGTGAATCTGAGCATAAATTCAAGATCATATTCAATAGCATCAACGATCTTATTTTTCTCAGCAAATTGAACGGCACCTTAATAGATGTTAATCAGGTTGCTGTTGATACCCTTGGATACTCCAAAGAATATATTTTAAGCTTATCTCCAAGAAACCTGGTTCCTTCAAAATATGTAGAGCATGCCACAGATTTCATTAAACTCATAGAGGAAAATGGTGAAGCTACCTATGAGTCAGCAGCTATTCGAAAAGATGGCTCTGTTGTACCACTTGAAGTTAATGCCAGACTTATTGAGTACAATGGTAAAAAAGTAATTCTGTCAGTTGCTCGTGATATTGCTGAACGTAAGAAGGCTGAAAAATCAAAACAGCTGAATGCTTCAAGGTTAGAGGCATTGGTCAAGCTAAATGATATGGCTGGAGCTTCTTTAAATGAGATCACTGATTTTGCCCGCGAAGAAGCCGTAAGACTTACTGACAGTAAATTAGGTTATCTTGCGTTCACAAATGCCGATGAAACTGTTCTTATCATGCACTCATGGTCAAAATCTGCAATGAAAGATTGTGAGGTTGAAGATAAGCACTTCACATATCCTGTGGAAAGTACCGGTCTTTGGGGTGAGGCAGTGCGCCAAAGAAAATCTATTATTACCAATGATTATAAATCACACAATCCTATGAAAAAAGGTTATCCTGAAGGTCATGTTCAATTAAATAGACATGTAAATATCCCTTTATTCGATGGGGATCATATTGTTGCTGTTGCTGGTGTGGGCAATAAAGAAGAGGATTATGATGAATCTGATGTACTTCAACTTACTCTCCTTATGCAGGCAATGTGGAAATTGGTTAAGAGGAAACAACTTGTTGCTGCATTTAGTAAATACTCCACAGAGCTATCAAAAGCTAACAAGGAACTGAGATCAGTCAATAGGATGAAAGAAGAGTTCATTGAGGATAATTTCCCTGAGAACAGTGGATGTAGTCTCTCTGAACCTGATGAATTAAGCGATGAGGCTCTCAATCTGATCAATGCTTCCCAGAAAGAAGCAATGTCAGCTTTGCTTCGAAATTCAGAACGCATAAAACGCCTGTCTGACACACTGTTCTATCAAAATTTAAAATCATTGGGTAAAATTGATTATACATTTGAATCTATTAACGTTTGCAGCCTGATGTCGGATACATTGCTAAATCTGATACTATTGATCGATGAAAAACAACTGGATCTTCAAAAGGATATTCCTCGTAATCTTTCTCTCGTGAAGGGAGACAAAGAAAAGCTGGCTGATGTTTTTCTTAATTTAATTGACAATGCTATAAACTTTACTCCAGAGGGCGGTTCTGTGGGTGTAAAGGTATACGAAGATGGTAATTTTGTGCATACTGAGATATCTGACATGGGACCTGGTATACAAAAGGAATTGATCCCTCATCTGTTCCATAGCTTTTATCAGCTTGATGCAAGTTCAGGTCATATGTATTGGGCAATCGAATCCGGACTTCAGATGTGCAAAGATATAATTGATGCACACAAAGGGAATATCTGGGCAGAAAGTGAATTAGATAAAGGAACAACTGTTCATATTGAGCTTCCTTTATGGGTTGAATGATAAGTTTAATCGATGCGTGGGTGGACAAATAAATGCAACTGGCTCTATTAGGTACAATTTTCCTTTCAGACAAAAGAAAGGATCTGCTTCTATTATTGATAAATGGGCCAATGAATATTGAGGATGTCAAAAATGCACTCAAGGTAACTACAAGTTCTATAATGACGCAGATCAAGATATTAATAGATCATGGGCTTGTGGTATATTCAGATGATAAATATTTCCTTTCTCATTTTGGTGAAGTGATTGTTAGAAAGATGCTACCTCTTGTCAATACTTTGAAAGTTTATTCTGACAATATCGAATACTGGGATAATCATAAGTTCAGTGCATTACCTGCACCACTGCAGGATAGGATCGAAGAGATTGGTGATTGTGAACTTATTGAAGCTGATCTGAATCGTATGTATGAGCTCCCACAGAAGCTGGAGGATAATCTTGCAAAAGCAAAGATCATAATGGAGGTATCTTCATACTTCAGTCCAGCATATGCTTTCAAATATCTTGAATATGCAAAGAACGGTGTTCATATGGAACTCATTGTAACAGAACCTGTTTTTGAAAGAATGAGAAATGAGTATCTGTCTGTATTAGAAGAATTCATTAGTTTGGATAATACTAATCTATATGTGTACAATGATCAAATTGGTCTTGCTTCCTGCATTGTTACTGATGAATTCCTTTCATTTGCACTTTTCTTTAAGAATGGTATGTATCATAACCATGCAATGATGAGTTGTGAAAAGTCTGCTCTTAAATGGGGTGAAGACCTTTTCAATTATTTCATGACCACTGCTTTATATGTAGATGGTCTTTAATTCTTTCTAAATTTTTGATTAGCAGTATCTATTTATTTGACTTTTAATCTTCCAATGATTATCGGGAAACCCTTATCTGTATTTGTGGATTCTTAAATATTTGTGGATTATTAAATATGTATAGTTTTATATTATATAGTGCTATATATCTCATTAATCTGATTAATGCTGTTAATCTGGTGAATTGCTTTTTCAGGGTTAATCAGTTTTATCTGGTACCTAGCAATTCTACTATTAACGACGTTAACAAAATGACGCGGTGTAACGCCGTGAACACAACTCATATTTTCTTTCCATTTATGTTATATACCTTTGAGCTTAACTTTCCATAACTCAACAGTTGCAAATTAGAGTGGGCAATTGTTGACACTAATATAACATTTGGAGGAAATGTCTAATGGATTCGACTACATTAAACCAATTAGCAGAAGCTGTGGTCGGCGGAAACGTCGGTGCAGTAGAAGAACTCGCGAACAAAGTAGTTGCAGATGGAGATGATGCTTACACAGCTATCCTCGACGGTCTTGCAAAAGGAATGGTCATTGTCAGTGACAAGTATGAGAGAGGAGAGGCCTTTGTCCCACACCTGCTCGTTGCATCCAATGCAATGTATAAAGGTATGGATATCTTAACTCCACACATCGTCACACAAGAAGGACATGTAC
>Ga0102926_1000043_pt1 | contig 57270 bp, 51 predicted proteins | sample SalPonR1_A_D2_MG_FD_78173 | JGI IMG/M metagenome (GOLD analysis project Ga0102926, IMG submission 78173) | Salt pond soil microbial communities from South San Francisco under conditions of wetland restoration - Salt Pond MetaG R1_A_D2_MG | ecosystem: Environmental > Aquatic > Marine > Intertidal...
ATCCCATGAACAGCCACAGCACCAACAGGATCATCAATTTTAAGTTTAAGATCAACCCATTCGATTCCTAGTATAATTACAATACCTGCGAATAAACCTATGAAAATTGCACCAAGGGGTGATACAATATCGCAGCCTGCTGTAATTGCTACTAAACCTGCCAATGCTCCATTTAATGTCATACTGACATCTGGCTTTCTATATCTAAACCATGAAAAAATCATAGCTACAATGGCTGCTGTTGCAGCTGATAAATTAGTTGTCACAAATATATGAGAAATACTCATATAGTCGGTACCTGATAGTGTTGATCCTGGATTAAATCCAAACCAACCAAACCACAAAATAAAAACACCTAAGGCTCCTAAAGTCAAACTATGACCTTTGATTACCTGCGACTCTCCTTTTTTATTATACTTACCAATACGTGGGCCTAATACCCATGCACCTACAAGGGCTGCCCAACCGCCTAGCGAATGGACAACTGTTGAGCCGGCGAAGTCGTGAAAACCAAGGGATGATAACCAACCGCCGCCCCAAATCCAGTGTCCAACAACAGGATAAATTATTGCACTAATAACAAAACTGTAGGCTAAATAAGAAATAAACTTTGTTCGTTCAGCCATTGCACCTGAAACAATTGTTGCTGCCGTGGCACAAAAAACTGTTTGAAATATTAAAAATGCGAATAAAGGGATATTCAAACCCAAGTGTTCATATGTTTGAGTGGTGAAAAAATTAATTTCACCAATTATACCATTTTGATCTACACCAAACATTATACTGAAACCCACTACCCAAAACACGACTGACCCAACTGAAAAATCCATTAGATTTTTCATAATTATATTACCAGCATTTTTGGCTCGTGTGAATCCTGTTTCTACCATTGCAAAACCTGCTTGCATAAAGAATACTAATACCGTTGCAATTAAAACCCAAACCGTATCAATTGCCATTGAATAATCCATAATTCTCCTCTCCAATCCTTTAAATTCATTAATAAAATAATTGCTAAAAATTTAAAATAAAAAAGCGCCTATAAATCAAGAGAATGATATTCTCTTAAATTATAGACGCCTTTGCCTACGTGTAATTTTAAATTTTCTTAATAGTAACACAGGTTTATTAATAAATCAAATATTTTTTAATCAATTTTATGATTCTAGTGGCTTTTTCTTCTGATTCATTAAATCTAATTTTACTTGTACTTGTTGAATCTTAGACGTTGCACGACCCATTGGACAGATAACACACCAACTGCGCCCTTTAAAAAGAATTCCTATTAAAATTCCAACAATAAATGAACTTCCCATAAATCTAAACATTGAAAAAGCAATTTTTAAATAATCTCCATTTGCATGATTGATTGATACCGTTAGCAAAACTACCATGATTAATAATAATCCATCTTTAAAAATATTATTTTTCATAAACTTAGGCATTTTATAACCAATACTGATTCGGTCGATTATTTGTCCTAAAAAAGAACCTCTTGGACAATACTTTACACAATGAACTTTACCATTACCTTTTAGTGCGTGAATAATCGGTGCGCCCATACACATAAAACCTAGAATGCCAAATCTAAAATCAACAATTGACAAAACAAAAAATGTTACTATTATAATCCATGCCCATTCCATATGGCTTTTTTTATTTTTCATCATAACCCCTCCTACAGGGGGTAGTTTATACCATAGAATATACTAATGCAAGTGAAAAAAAGATGTTTAAATGTTGGAATTATTCTGATAATTCTTAAAACTAAAGTATCACAAAATATGAGTTATTCTAATCTGATGTCACTTGGATTTCCTTCCATTTTATTTCATTAGCAGATATAATCTCAAACTTATATAAGCCAGAACCCATGATATGTCCGTCTTCAAAGGTAGCATAAACCCACTTTTCATTTAGTAAGTGGGCATCTGTAAAAAACATTGTTCCACCAAGTACCCCATCAATAGAAATTAACTCCGGTTTTTCTAATAAATCTTCTTCTATTATCTTATAGTCATCTATACCCATTCTTTCTAATCTTATACTTGTCACATAATCAATAATTTTGGAGTCTTCCAGCTTCTGGCTGAGCTCTTGATTTTCGGCTTCTATAGCCTTCATAGTTATTATAGCTTTTTCATAATCTTTAGTTATTGAATCAATATTTTCTTCTTTTTCGTCTATTACTTCAGCCTGAATTATACTATTATCTTTCATACTTTCTAAATCTTTTTTTAACTGATTATTTTGATACAATAAAACAACTACTACCAAAATAATCATAACGATAATAATATTTTTCTTATTACTCAAATTATCACCCACTTCTCGATTTTACTTAAAAATACTTCTAATTTTTTTATATCCCATATCTTCTATTTCATCATACTCTAAAACTTTTACAACCATTTGAAATCCTCTTTCATCAAGAATTTTTGATTCAGGATAATTTTTGAAACTGAATTTCTTTCCTAGATAAGCATTAATTGAAAGAACGAGAGCATCTAATATATCATCCTTTTTCACTTGTTTTCTTAAATATTTGTCTAAGGTATAATCTACTATTCTATCCGTTTCTGGATGTATTTTCTTTAAAAGATCTAATCTTTCAGAATAACCTTCTTTTTTCCGCTTATTATGATTCATTGCTTGGCCATTTAGCATCATAAAAGCCAGTTCTGGATGCGATTCAAATATTTTTTCTCCTAGTAATTTATTCTTAATTAAATATTGATCCAACCTTTTAATTTTAGGCGCAATACCCCATAACTGTTTAGAGATACCTTTATTCATTAACTTTTTATTTAAAGCATTCCCCTCATTGTAGCTATCACAATAGATAGCTGACCTAGAAGGAACACCAAAAACACTCATACCCCTTGGATAGCCTAATACTTTTCTAATCTCTTTATCACAAATACGCTCTTCTTTTGATTCATCGAGTAAACCTAATGGCATATCAATTAATATCAAATCACTTGATTTATAATAATCTAAAAGTTCTTCAATATTTGAAAAAAGTTTTACTTTCCAAAAAAGATTCTCTTTGAGATTAACTGAAATCCAACCATATTTACAACCATCAATACCTACTACATTCATTTATGATACTGCCTATAGTTCGCAAAATAATTCGTGTATATTCCCATCTGGATCAGCAAATAAAGCCGTCCTTTGATTCCATGGCATATCTTCAGGCCTATGAATGGCAGCGGCCCCTTTATTGATTAACTGCTCAAATGATTCATCTAAATCTTCCTTATTTTCACAAGGAAAAGCTAATTCAAATCCTTGACCAGTTGATTTTTCTTTAAAAGCATTGGAGTATTTATACATAACGGTTCTGAGACATATTGCAAATCTTACCCCATCATTTGCAAATTCAACATATTCTCCTAAGTCATTAATTATTCTAAAACCTAAAACCTTATTATAAAAATCTCTCATTTCATCCATGTTATCTGTCCAAATAGTTATTAAACTTATAATATTTTTCATATCTTCTCCTCTCCTATTTAACACTAATTTCTATTTCATTCTTTATATTTAACTTGACTGCTCCTAATGTTACTATTAATAAAGCCATCAATAATACAAAGCTTCCTCTTGGCGTCATTATGGTTGCTGCATAGCCTATCGTTGTATTTGCGATAGTATGAAATAGTATCGCTGCCCAAACACTTTCATTTGTTCTAAAAAATACTATTGAAATTAGAACAGAAATAAGCACTGTATATATCACATAACCACTTATTGTCGGCAATAGTGTGAATTTTTCAACCATTTGCCACTGAAATGTCCCCTGCATAAAAAATCTTGGGAGATGCCAAAAACTCCAGATAATTCCAATAATAAAACTACTAATAAAAATATTATAAGATTTCATGATTCTACTCATTAAAAATCCTCGCCAACCAAACTCTTCGCCTAACGGCCCTTGAAATATTAAGATATAGAAAAAAACTAATGGAAAAACTTTTAATGGATAGTAAAATACAAAATCATCCCCTATGAGTTGTGTAATGATTAAAAATAAGCCTATCATTACGGGAAAATATGCAAATATCATTAAATATTCTTTTGTTTTGATCTTAATCTTTAGCACCGATCTAAACAAATTGCTTTCTGTGGATTTTTTAGAGTATTTTATAGTCATTATTATACCAACAATTGAAGGCATATAGGTACCTGCGAGTATTAATCCGTTTTTAGAAATAAAAAAATTACTACCACTTACTAAAGGTAACCAAAAAATCCAAGTCAATAAATATACAAGTAGTACGAAAACTATTGATTCTTTAATATTATCTCTCATATCATCTCCTTAGAATAATACATTAGAATAATACATTATCTAGGTTAATTATATCATTATCAATCATATTTCACATATTTTTTTAGGCTAACTCATAATAAAAATAGGAGTTTATAACTCCTATTCATAAGACATCTAATTATTCTTTTCTATATAGAATGATGGTACTGTAAAGCCTTCATGAAGTCCTGAGATAATAGAATTTAAGCCTAACCTAGAATATATACCATATAAAGATTCGTTATAGACAAATAGACCAGTAATATTTCTGAAATCTTCAACAATATATTCTTCATTAGACTCAAATATTATATTTTTACTATATGAGGGTTGACAAAATTCTTGAATTAAATAGTTTTCATGTTTTATTCGCTCTAATTGAACAATCCACTCTTCATTCGTTAAGTCATTTCCAGCAAAAACACCCTTTGATGCATAATTATCAATAGGTTTCGCTATCAAAGAATTTTTATTAAGAATATATTTATCTTTAACTTCTTTAATTTTTTCAGTTATCGGAATATGGCTATTAATATATCTAATTTCTTCTACGGTTAAATACTTCTGGTATCTTTCATCATGTAATACTTTAAAAAAAAGTTTCGTATGAACTATTTGACTTCTTAAGTTTCCAATAATACAGGTTTTGTTTGCTTTTATACCTTCGATTAAGTCCGGAATTTGATCATAATTATCCATTAAATCCTTAGTGACTAACCGCCTATAAATTATATCAATTTTTTTCTCTTCATAATATAAAAAGCCCTGTCTTTCACTTAGATCTCTTGGATCTGCAATAATAACATCATAATTTGTTTTTTCAAAAGCTTCTTTGAACTCAACAAACTCAATTGATGGTTCATCATGTATAAAATCTAAAATACACAGCGTAGGATTTTCCTTAGAAATACCCGCCTCATTTTTAATCTTAGTGACTTCACTTACCCAAGTGTCGAACAGCTCAAAAGAGTGAATGTTATAGTCTTTTTTTAGCTCTTTTAATAATAAACTTTTGCCAAAAATCTCCGATAGAACCATGTCTTCATTCATCGCAGATGAGCCATCTGTATTTAACTCACAAAATTTATATTTTCCTTTTCCATAATAAAAAATATCGAATCGACCCATTGGTACATTAGATGAATATGGTTTCTCTAATAATATTAGCTCTTCTAATCGTTGATCAAAGTTATATATTTTTCTTATCTCTTCATTATCAAAATAGAGATCTATAGTCTTGTTGACTAAATTAAAAATATTCTTAATAATTATATTAAAATCAATTATATCTTCTTTCGTAAAAAACTTTGGTACATATAAAAATGGCACAGGTTCACCCTTATAAATTGCTTTTGATTTATTTACTTCCTCATTTATTTTTACAAAATCTTTATAATAATTTGAGTAATTTTCTATAATCCCTTCTACAAGTTTTTCATCATTTCCCATGTCAAGCCCCCTGTCACTATTGAAAAGAATCTGCTTTTATCCTCCTGAAAGATTTTCTTTAAAAAATTCGATACACTTCCATAATTATCAATTAAATATTTAACTTCATATAACTCAACTATTTCACTTTCCTTCAATACTTCCATTGCATCAGTAAATAACTCATTAATTATATTTTTACTGTTGATACCCTTGTAATTGATGTTTAAACTTTCTTTGAACAGTTCTTTAAATTTCATGTAATCTTCATCATCATATTCTAAAGATAATTTATAGTATTTATCCAAATTTTCTTGATTATAAAATATTCCTTTAATTAATGCTGGTACTGCAAGACTTAAAGGATATGGTAAAGCATCTGGCATTCTTAATTCAATATAACCTTTCAAACGTGTATCAGGAAAGACCATTCCTAAAGTATATTCTAAATCTATCTCTTGGTAGTCTTCTGTTTGAATTATTTCTTTTAGACTTTGCTGTCCAGTAAATGCATAATCTTTATTACTCCTTATAAAAATTGGCGGAGTGTTCATTATATACTCAGCATAATCATTAAAGTTAAAATTTTTTTTATTTAGTGCATTATTTGGAATGCCACATCTTGATTGATCTGTATGATCCCATATATTTAATCTTAAATTATTACTCTCATAAATCTTTCCTTCAAAAACTGGAGAAGCATCGAAAATTCTATAGATAAATGGGCTTAAAAAATTAGATACTCGAAATTTTTTTATAAAGTCATCTTCTGAATGATAATCAATAGCGACTTGCGTTGAAGCCGTACCTTTCATCATATAATGGGCATATTTCCCACAATTCTTAAAATATTCAAACATTTGATGATACCTTAATTTAGGAAGAATTTCTAATGTTTCTATTTTTGTTTTAGGATGATAACCTAAACTAATAATACATTGGTTCTCTAATAACGAAGACTTAATTTCATCTAATATACTAGAATATGCTTTTCTTATACTATCTATTCCCATAAAGGGTTTCAAACTAACTTCTATTTGTCCACCGGGTTCGAGAGTAATATAATGGTTATTTTTTGTTAAACCTAAAATCTCTTCTGAAGCCATGTTTAGTTCTTTATATCCAAGATTTAATAAATTCTCCATAACTTTTTTTACACCACTATTATAATCACAACTTTCAAGTGATTTTTGGTCTATAATAAAGTGTTCAAATTCAACACCTATCCTTTCGGTATTATTTTTAATACCATTATTAAATATTTGAACTAACTCTTTTATAAATATCATTTCATTCATTTATCGTCTCCTTAATATTCCTATACCTTATAATATCACTAAGGATTGAAACTTCAAGAACATTTTTATTTTTTATGTTTAGTAAGGTAAATTTAGGGAATGTATATAGATAGAAGTATTTTAATATAGTAGATTAAATGGAGGTAATATGAAAGTTAATATTGTTATTGCAGGCGCAGCTGGACAAGGCTTAAAAACGCTAAATAATATCTTGTCTAAGATTTTCTTTAGATTAGGGTATGACATATATTCAACGAAAGATTATATGTCACGCATTCGAGGTGGGCATAATTTTATGTCAATTCGCATTGGTGATGAAAAAATTACTAGTTCAGAGAAAGAAATTGACTTATTAATTGCTTTGAACTCAGAAAGTATAGAGATTCACAAATCAGATATTAAGAAAGATGGTGTTATTCTATTTGATGGCGATAAAACACATGATCAGTTAATTAATATCCCCGCAAAGGAAATTGCAAAAGAAATTGGTAATCGACGGGTTTCAAATATGGCTTTTGTTGGTAGTGTTCTAAAAATTCTAGGTATCGATTTAAAAGAAGCTTCTGAAATCGTTACACATTATTTTGATGCTGATGAAACCGTTGCTGAAGCAAATATCGAATCATTAGAAAAAGGATATAATTTGCTTGATGAGAAACTCCCATTACCAAAGGTTGAGAAAAATGATGACCAAATACTAATTAATGGTAATGACGCCGTTGGTTTTGGTGGTGCAATTGGTGGTGTACAATTTTACTCTGCTTATCCTATGACACCTTCTACAGGCATTCTCAATTATATGGCTAAACACTCAAATAAAATGAACATTGCAGTAGAACAAGCTGAGGATGAAATAGCAGCTGTTAATATGGCTCTTGGTGCTTCTTATGGTGGTATTCGTGCGATGACTGGTACTTCTGGTGGCGGATTTGCTTTAATGAACGAAACCATTGGATTAATATCTCTCATGGAATTACCTTTAGTGATTGCTAATGTTCAAAGACCAGGACCAGCTACTGGTATGCCGACACGAACGAGCCAAGGTGATTTAAGTTTCATTATTAATTCTTCTTCTGGAGAATTTCCATTAGTTGTTAGTGCACCGCGTCATCAAAAAGATGCTTTTTACCAAACGTTTAAGGCAATGAATTTATCAGAAAAATATCAAATGCCTTTTATTATTCTAACAGATCAATACTTAGCTGATACAAAACAAAATTTTAAGACCTTTGATATCGATGCTTTAGAAAATAAGAATTATTATTTTAATAATAAAGAAAAATCAGATGTTAAAGACTTTAAACGATATGAACTAACCCAAAATGGTATCTCACATCTGACTTATCCTGGTCAGCTATCGAATAGTTATGTTATTGCAGACAGTCATGAACATACTGAGTATGGTAGAATTTCTGAAGATATTGATGTTAGAAACAAGATGGTTGAGAAACGACAAAGAAAGTTTGATCATTTTATAAAAGAAGATTTAGAGGAACCTATATATAAAGGTCCAGAAAATCCAGAGCATGTTCTCATTAGTTGGGGATCTACTTATAGTCCTTCTTTAGAAGCAATACAAGATTTTGATAATATTGGTCTATTAAGTTTTAATCACGTTTGGCCTCTACCTACAAAAAAATTGAATGAGTATGCAAAAGGTTCAAAATTTATTGTGATTGAAAACAACTCTATGGGACAATTTGCAAAATTAATTAGACAGGAAACATGTTTAACAATCGACTCTCAAATCTTAAAATATGATGGTCGTCCATTTACTTCAAAAGAAATTGTCAATCGTATTAAAAATGAGGTGTTATAATGAATAATAGTGTATTTGAACTATCGGAAAAAACTAGTTGGTGTCCGGGATGTGGAAACTTTCCATTGAGAGAAGCTTTAAAACAAGCATTGAATGAACTGGACTTAGATTATACTAATACTGTTATGTCATCTGGTATTGGTCAAGCAGCGAAAATGCCACACTATATAAATATCAACGCTTTTAATGGATTACATGGTCGCGCAATGCCACCTGCTTTAGGTATTAGAGTTGCCAATAAAAATATGAAAGTAATCGTTGAATCCGGTGATGGAGATAATTATGGTGAAGGTGGTAACCATACCATTCATAATATGCGAAGAAATTTAGATGTATCACATTTTGTTCATAATAATCAAATCTATGGACTTACAAAAGGTCAAGCATCACCAACAACAGGTTTTAATATGACAACTCCTGTACAACAAAATGGTATAACTGCTAATCCTATTAACCCGCTACAATTAGCAATAACAATGAATGCCACTTTTGTTGCAAGAGCTTCTGTTGGTAATAAAGAACACTTGGTAGAGATCATGAAAAAAGCTATTGAACACAGAGGATATGCTTTAGTAGACATCCTTCAACCTTGTGTAACTTTTAATAATGTTAATACCTATCAATGGTATAAAAAACACTCTTACATCCTTGAAAATGATTATGATGCATCAGACAAATATGCAGCATACAAAAGAGCTGCAGAATTTGGTGAAGAGGGCATACCTTTAGGTATTTTGTACCAAGCTGAAGAACCTACTTTTTTAGATCGTCATCCAGAAATCGGAGATAATCCGCTGGTAGAAAACATTATACAACCTTCTGAGCGTAAAGAGCTCATTAATGAATTTAAGTAAAAAAAATGCCTCCAGAATCTGGAGGCTTATTTTTTTTACTTTTTTTTCTTGAAAATAGTTTTTGCTTTCTCTAGTGATTTTTTAAAAACCCCTTTAGATTTTTCAAATCCTTCTTTTATTTCTTCTAATGCTTCTTCACTGGCTTCTGATACTTTATTAATCTGATCTTGTGTATTTTTTCTTTGTTTCTTAAGCTTATAAATTCTTTCTTCATATTCTTCTTTTACATCATCTTTAACAGTTTCTAGCTTTTTATCTAATTCTTTAATATCTTTATTCCATTCTTCAATTTGAGATTTCATTTTTTCAACAATTTCGTTACGTTTATTCATAATTAATACCTCCATATTTCATGCTTTATCTTCTACTTTGTTATATATACCCACTTCTTAGGCTTCTAAATGTTTTTTTGAAATTACATTTTCAGAAATTACATAAGCATGATGTGAATTTACAGTAAAATTCTTCCTAAACCATGAATTTATAGTATTATTATTCATCTAACTTCAAAAAAAATCTATACTTTTAATTTTAATAGAACGCTTTCAATTAAGAAATCCATAACTTCTGGAAAGTGTTCCGCGCCAATATCAGCTTTATAAAGTTCAACATAAAACAATGAGTCAAAACCCGCTAGTAAAATCCTCAAATCAATATCTGGGTTAATCTCTCCAGATTTTTGCCACACTTTGAAATATGGTAAAAACAACTCATAGGCAAACTCAAATTTATCTTTTTTTCTATTTGAATCGTAACCATCTCGGTATTTATGGTGTACTTCTTTATTCAAAAATAACTTAAGGATTGGATCTTCTTTCATTCTTTCTAGAAAGGTTCTTAATATATCTTCTATAATGTTTATTGCTTTTTTGTCCTTACTAATCAAACGCGTCATTTCTTTCTTCATATCATCATGTCTCATTAAATATATTTCTAAAAATATGTCGTCCTTAGAACTAAAGTAATTATAAAATGTACCAGTTCCAACATTTGCTTCTTTTGTTATTTGACTTACTTTAGTTTTTTTATAACCATTCTTGGTAAATAATTTTATTGCAGCATCTAATAAACTTTTTTCTATATTAATATCTTTGCTCAAAATTTCTCCTTCCGTTAATCAATTCACTTATGATTACATATTATCACAAGATACTTAAAAATTACATAGTTAAATATGTAAAAAGACGAGAATACTTTTAAGTACGCCTCGTCTTTGTTACAGTTAAGGATTTTTTTGGGAATTATGTTAGTTCAATGGTAAATATTTGAAAAAGGATGATTCGCAATTTACCTAGTTTTAATTCTATATTTGTTTCGTTATTACCAATTTAATTATATAAACGTAATGTTTCAATTAATAAATCTATATTTCCATTTTTATTAAACTTCCCTGTATCATTATTCTTAGCAGATCTTAAAGTTATATTATTTAGCATATTTTGACCTCCTTGTTTAACCTTTATCTCTATAATTAAATGATAATGGTTATCAGTCTCAATGTCAAGTGTTTTTTGAACTTTTTTTTATATAACCATATTATTATACATTTTTCGCTTTCGATCCATGTCCACAATTTGAGAATCAACTTTCTTTATTATTTTTGCAGGAATTCCAACTGCTGTTGAATTTTCAAATGTATCAGTCAAAACAACGGATGATGCACCAATTTTAGTTCCTCTTTTTATTTCAATGGGGCCAAGTACTTTCGCACCTGAACCAATGACAACATTGTCTCGAACAGTTGGATGTCGCTTTCCAGTATCTTTACCTGTTCCGCCAAGGGTTACTCCTTGATAAATCGTAACATTATCACCTATCTCAGTTGTTTCGCCAATAACTACACCTGTACCATGGTCTATGAATAGATTTCGGCCAATGGTAGCACCAGGATGAATTTCAATTCCAGTAAGAAATCTTGCTAGTTGAGAAAGTAATCTTGAAACAAAGAAAATATTGTGATTATATAAGAAATTTGCTATTCTATAAAAGAACATGACATGAACTGTTGGATATAGCAAAATAACTTCAACATAATTCTTTGCAGCTGGATCTTTATCAATTATATTGTCTAAATAACTTTTCATATTCTTAAACATATTGCACCTTACCCTTCATTGAAAACACCTGTTGATAAATAACGTTCACCAATATCACAATTAATTGTGACAATTTTACTGTTATTAGGAACTTTCTTTGCTAGTTTAATAGCGCCTGCTACATTAGCACCTGTTGATAATCCAAATAGTAGTCCATATATATCACGTATTTTTCTTGTCATTTCAAAGGCTTCATTACTATTGACCTTAATAATATCATCAATCATTTTAGTGTCTAGAATTTCAGGAATGAACCCTGCACCAATTCCTTGTATCTTATGAGGACCTGGATCATTACCGGATAATACTGAAGATTCTTCCGGTTCAATTGCAACTACTTTTGCATTGGTCTCTTCTTTCAACCTTCTACTTATACCAGTTATAGAACCACCTGTCCCGACGCCTTCAATAAAATAATCTATGTCTGGTACTTGATTTATGATCTCCACTGAAGTCATTTCGTAATGTATCCCTGGGTTAGCAGGATTTCTAAACTGATCTAAATACACGTAATTATCATTTGCTTTTAACATACTCTCAACTTTATTAATAGAACCTTTCATTCCTTCATTCCCTGGGGTTAAAATCAATTCTGCTCCATAGGATTTTATTTCATTCTTGCGTTCATTGCTCATGGTTTCAGGCATTACAATAATCACTTTATAACCTTTTAATCTTCCTAGCATTGATAAAGCAATTCCTGTATTACCACTCGTCGGTTCTATTATTATACTCTTTTCATTCAATAAACCTTTATCTTCAGCATCTTTGATCATGCCATAAGCAGTTCTCATTTTTATACTACCAGTCATATTTCTTGACTCTAGTTTTAGATAAATCTCTTCTCCATCTATAGATAGATTAATCATAGGGGTATTTCCAATTAATTCAATAATATCTTTACTCATAACTCACTCCTTTATATTCTAAAACAAAAAACTCCACTCCCTAACTTATAGGGGTGAAGTATTATTCACGGTTCCACACTACTTTTTTCTCATTCAGACACTTGCATATCTTATCTCTATAACGGGAGAACCCGACTAAACCTACTAATTTCGGTTTGTATCTCAAAAGGGCACTTCAATATAATTTCCATTAGAAATCTTCCAGCCTAGGATTTCCTCTCTCTTAATATCCATTAAATCTACTTTCCTCTATCATCGATTATTATTTGTTATTCACATTATATTAATCCTTAGTGATCTTGTCAAGATTAAATTGTAATTATTTCAATTGAAACAAAAAAACTTCACACCCTAACTCATAGGGGTGAAGTATATTCACGGTTCCACACTACTTTTTTCTCATCAAGACACTTTCATATCTTATCTCTATAACGGGAGAACCCGACTAAACCTACTAATTTCAGTTTGTATCTTAAGAGGGCACTTCAATATAACTTCCATTAGAAATCTTTCAGCCTAGGATTTCCTCTCTCTTAATAGCCATTAAATCTACTTTCCTCTATCATTGATTGATATTTGATTAGTATTATATGTGCTATCATATTATCTGTCAATAATAATTTTAAAGTAAGTAGAAGAAAAGTGATCATTTAATGGAAGTCAATAGGCTGATGAGTGCCAATCAAATCATCTCTTTACACTTTATCTAATTAATGTGCAATTAGGCTTAGATGAATTTATCTAATAATTTAAAGTACTTTCTAATTTTTTTATTATAAGTGCTTTTCACTAACTCAATACTGAGTTTAACAACTTAGTCTAAGTAAAATTCTTTTAAAAAGAATTTGACATGGTAATTTTTTAATGCTATCGTATTAATCACATTGGCATTGGAGGAAAATTATGAAAAATTTAGAATCAATAATAATTATCCAAAATTTAATTTTTTCTAGTACTTGTTGCTGTTGTTCTGTTTTTATAGAAAACAAAATAATAGCGTTTTGTGCTGGAAATAACAATGCTTAAGTAAATATAAATCATTATATTTATACAATAATTTTAATTATTAAGTATCGGTTGTTTACCGATACTTTTTTTATTGCTATAAAAAATGATTCGTCAATTATATGTAAAAATTATTAGGAGGAAATTATGAAAAAAAGTATTATATTAGTGACAATTATTGGGATCCTTATTTTAGGTGTACTAGCATTTTCTATAAACTCTAGAGAAGATGATAACACACTTATAGTTGGTATGAGTGGTGGTTACAGACCATATACTTTCTTAAACGATCACGCTGAATTAAAAGGTTTTGATGTAGATGTATGGGAAGAAATAGGCGCAAGAACTAATTATAGGATTGAATTTGAAACATCAGATTTTAGTGGTCTTTTTGGTAAACTTGAATCTGGTCAAATTAATACAATAGCAAACCAGATAACAATTACAGAAGAGCGAGAAGAGAAATATGATTTTTCAAAACCTTATGTGTACTATGGTGCTCAACTCGTGAGTAAAGAAGGAAACACTGATATAAAAGATTTAGAAAGTCTACAAGGAAAAAAAGTTGGCGTTAGTCTAGGTTCTAATTATGAGAAAATGATTATGGATTCTCAATATGCTGATCAAATTGATGTTATAACTTATGAAAACTTTCAAGGATCACTACAAGATGTATCTAATGGTCGTTTAGATGCTGTTTTAAATGATCGATTAGCAGCCCTTACTGCTGTTAATGAATCTGGACTTAATTTGCAATTAGCTGGTGAACCATTGGAAGTGCTGTCGAATGCTTTCCCATTTGTTAAAAATGATACTAACAAAGAATTGATCAGAACAGTTAATATTGCTATTACTGAAATGTATGAGGATGGCACCATGGAAAAACTTTCATTAAAATGGTTCCCAGTCAACATAACAGAAATAGCAGGTGAGTAAAATGAATTTTGATTTAAGTTATTTTTTCAAGATCATCCCTGTCATTGGCAGAGCATTGCCAGTAACGCTGTCCATTGCTACCTTATCAATGGCATTAGGTTTAATTTTAGGTACAGCAATAACTTTTATCTTAAAACATGCTTATTGGCCAATCAAGGAGTTTTTTAAAGGTTATGTATCATTTTTTAGAGGTACACCATTAATGGTTCAGCTTTTCATATTTTTCTATGGCGTTCCTCAGTTACTACCTTTTTTATCGAGAATTAATGCATACTCTGCATCAGTTCTTGTAATGAGTATTAACGCAAGTGCGTATATTTCTGAAGTTATTCGATCTTCATTAAATTCAGTAGATTCTGGTCAACTAGAAGCAGCAACTGCTATGGGTATGACAAAATTTCAAGCGATGGAACGGATTGTTTTACCCCAAGCTTTTAGAATTGCAATACCACCTTTAGGCAATACATTAATTAATCTGATCCAAGGTACAGCTTTAACTTTTATGCTTGGTCTTAAAGATATAATGGGTATTTCAAAAATGTTAGCAGCTTCATCCTATCGTTTTTTTGAAGCCTACTTAGCTGTTGGGTTAATTTACTGGATTATTACAAAGTTGGCATCAATCGCTAATAAATATCTTGAAAGGCGGTTAGATTATGAGCAATAATGAAAACTTCTTAGAAGTTAAAAATCTGAATAAAAGTTATAGTGATGAAGCAATCTTAAAAAATTTCTCTTTTCAGCTCAAGAAAAATGAAATTGTCTCAATTATTGGCCCGTCAGGTGCCGGTAAGTCAACATTTTTAAGAACCTTAAACTCATTAGAGCCAGTGACATCTGGTACTTTGATTTTTGATCATAAGACATATGATTTAAGTACAATAAGTAGTTATAAGAAAACCGAAATAAGGAAAAATATGAATATGGTTTTTCAACATTATAATTTATTTAATAATAAAACTATAATTCAGAACATTACTGAAGCACTACTCATAGTGCATAAATATAATCTTAAGGCTGCCACTAAAAAAGCTCTAGAAATGCTTGACCTTGTTGATTTAAAAGAAAAAGCCAATCAATACCCGCATCAACTATCCGGTGGTCAAAAACAAAGAATTGGTATTGCAAGAGCTTTAGCTGCTGATCCTAAAGTCATACTTTTTGATGAACCAACTTCTGCATTAGATCCTGAATTAATTGGGGAAGTTGTTAATATCATAAAAAAGACAGCCGCAAGACAATCAACAATGATTATTGTAACCCATGAAATGAGTTTAGCACGAGAAATATCAGATAGAATCATATTTATGGACCATGGCAATGTTATCGAAGAAGGGGCACCTGATGACTTGTTTCTTCATTCAAATAATAATCGCTTAAGACAATTTTTATCTCGCCTAAAATAATTTTGATAAAAAAATCCACTTTAAAAAGTGGATTTTTTAGTCTACATATTGTAATTTATACAAGTCATAATACATTTTTCCTTTTTCTATTAACTCATTATGTGTACCCATTTCCATGATTTTTCCTTGATGTAATACTATAATCTTATCTGCATTCTTTATTGTCGATAATCGATGGGCAACAATAATTGTTGTACGGCCTTTTATCAACTTTTCAATAGCATTTTGAATAAGTAGCTCTGTATGTGTATCAATATTTGATGTTGCTTCATCTAGTATTAAAATATCAGGATCAAAAGCTAATGCTCTTGCAAATGATAGTAGTTGCCTTTGACCAGTGGACAAAGTAGAACCTCTTTCTGTTACTTCTTGATCATATCCTTTTTCTAAACTAGTAATAAACTCATGAGCATTGACGTACTTCGATACTTCTTTGATTTCTTTTAATGTGATATTTTTGTCATTTAATCTAATATTTCCCTTAATATCTCCAGCAAACAAGAAAACATCTTGTAAAACCATCCCAATATGTTTTCTTAAATCTTTTTTTCGAATGTCCTTAAGATCAATACCATCAACTGTGATTTTACCCCTTTGAATATCATAGAAACGATTAATAAGACTAGTAATCGTTGTCTTTCCAGAACCTGTTGCACCAACTAAAGCAACCGTTTCACCTGGATTTACTTCAAAATTAATATTTTTCAGAACATAATTTTCCTCTGTATCATATGAAAAAAAGACATCCTCAAAAGTAATTTTACCATTAACTCGCTCTGGTAGTTTTTTCTCATTAACAGGATTCTTTATTTCTATTGGTTCATCTAATAATATAAAAACACGTTCACTAGATGCCATAGCTGATTGAAATATATTGAATTTCTCTGCCAAATCGAATATGGGTCTAAAAAATTGATTTAGATATTGAATAAAAGCCACTAAGACACCTAATTCAATGGCTTGATTAATTGACTGTCCGCCACCATACCATATTATTAATCCCAAAGAAATCGAATAAATCAGGTTCATACTTGGCTTAAATATAGCATATAATTTTGTTTCATTCAAAGACGCCTGAAAATATGATTCGTTGATTTTTTTAAACTCTTCATATATAAAGTTCTCACGATTAAAAATTTGAATAATACTCATTCCATTAATATTCTCTGCAAGGGTTGCATTGATACGAGCCAATCGTTTTTTTACCTGTCTTTGAATCTTTCTAGCCTTAATTCTAAAAAAATAAGAAATGATAAGAACTATTGGCACTGTTGAAAATGCAACAAGTGCTAACTGAAAATTGATGGATAACATGACAATAATTGTACCAAATATTAAAAACAAATCTTTTAGGGTTGTTACCAATACAGTTGTGAATAGCTCCGCAATATTTTTCATATCATTTGTTACCCGTGTAACTAAACGACCTACTGGATTATTATCAAAAAAACTTAGAGACAGATCTTGAATATGTTTAAATAGATCTGAACGTAAATCATAAATAATTTTTTGACTTGCATAATGTAATGTAATCATATTAATAAAAGAAAAAATATAATTTAATAGTAATAGTACTAGTAGTATTAGACCAATTTTTACTAAATCACTTTTATCATTTTCTCTAAATAATTGATAGTCATCTTCTGTAATTTTTTCTACAGAAAAACTTTTACCATTACTGATAAGAGTATTATTTTTTAACTCATAATCCTTTTCTGAGTAGTTATTGACTCTTCCCATGACTAGATAATATTGGTTATCATACCTTATTAGAGTATTATACTTATCATTTTTATTTCCTTCTACTTTTGATACTTTTGTATAAAACTGATCATTAACAGAAAAAGAATCTTCATTGATTGAATCTTCACTCACTACCATTGGTTCATTATATGCCGTAATATTTTCATCAATTGCAACTTTGGTTAAGTAAGGAACAGATAAGTCTATGCCCGTCATTAAAACAATTAGCACCAAGCAAAATAAAAACTTAAATAACTGAGGTTTAAGATATTTCCCAAGTCGCTTGACGATATCTAAATCAAAAGAACCAATGATTTCTTTCTCTTCATTTCGTTCAGTATCCATTAGTTCCCTCCTTTTAGTTTTTCTTCTATTAATTGTTTCTGATATAAATCATAGTAATATCCCTTATCTTCTAATAAAGATTTATGGTTACCAGATTCTACTATTGAACCATGGTCTAAAACAATAATTTTGTCTGCACTCTTAATTGTTGAAACACGATGAGCAATTATAATTGATGTTTTATCCTTTAACTCTTCAGCTAAATGATTTAGGATACTCTCTTCAGTTTTTGTATCAACAGCTGATAAAGAGTCATCTAATATGATAATATCTGGATCTTTTGCTAATGCTCTAGCAATTGAAACACGTTGCTTTTGACCACCAGACATGTTCACACCACGCTCACCTAATAGGGTTTGATAACTTCCTTCAAACTTAATAATTTCAGAGTGCACCATAGCAATTTTGCTAACTTTTTTTATATTATCAAATGAAATTTTACTATTTGAAAAGCCAATATTTTCTTCAATAGATTTAGAAAATAAGAAATTGTCCTGTGGTACATAACCAATCATCTCTCTAATTTTTCTAATTGGTAACTCTAATAAATCATATTCATCAATTTTTATTTTCTCATCAGGTATATTGTATTGGCGAAGTAACAAATTAACTAAAGTTGTTTTACCACTTCCTGTTTTTCCTACTATGGCTAATGTTTCACCAGAATTCACACTTAAACTTATATTTTTTAAAGCGAACTCATTTGTATCAGGATATTTGAAGCTTAGATCTTTAATTTCAATATTAGGTTTGATTATCTCATCATTTAGTTCTTCCTTTACCATAGGACCATCTTTTATTTCAGGTTCTGTATCTAAAATCTTATTTATTCTTTCAAGGGAAACTCTTCCCTGTTGTAATCGATGATAAACAAAACCTAAAGCCATCATAGGCCAAGTAAGCATACTTACATAACTTAGAAATGATACTAAGTTTCCAATAGTTATTTCATTATTAATAACTAAACTCCCACCATAAATCAGCGAAATTATTATACTAATCATAGTTATTAGAGATACTAAGGGAAAAACTAAGCCTTGAAGTTTTATTAAATCCATATTTTTATCAAAATTATTTTTATTACTTCGGTTAAACTTCTCTAATTCACTTGTCTCTTGAACAAAGGACTTAATGATACGGATACCACCAAATGATTCTTGAACAACTTCACTCATTGTTGAGAATGCCTCTTGAACTGCTTTAAATTTTCTTCTCATTACTTTACTCAATAGTAATACTAATATAGCTATAAATGGTAAAGGACTTAAAGCAATTAAAGTCAACCTAAAATCTATCCTTGTAATCATTAGAATAATTGTGATGATAGTCATAAATAGTGAATCAATAATCATAATTGTCCCACCACCAAATGCCATTCGAATCATAGAAATATCATTTGTACAATGGGCCATTAAGTCTCCTGTTTTATGATTATTGTAATAGTTTTGACTCATATTTTCTAAATGCCTAAAAACTTTGTTTCTAACATATTTTTCTAAGCGTTTAGAAATGCCTATGATATACATTCTCCAACCAAATCTACCAACAGCAACAGCAATAGCAATTATTAAAACTAGAAAAACATATTTATAAATCATTCTCATCGTTAACAGCCCATCAGATAAAGCATCTGTAAAATTACCAATAATTAAAGGTGTAATCATCTGTAAACCATCAACAAAAACTAATAATAAAATGCCTATGAAATAATTCCCTTTATTTTTCTTTAAAAAATCAATAATATGTTTAAATAAATCTTTCATTAATATCTCCATCCTTTACAGTTAATATATATTCTATCTTATTTACTGCATATTAAAAAGTGAATTCTAAAAAAAAAATAACCTTCCTTAAATAGAAGGTTATAGTAATTATCAAAATTATTATTTTTATACTTTAAATTTATTAATTTCATCATTTAATTTAACTGCTAACTCATTTAATCGTTCTGATTCAGCAGTTACATTGTTTACTGAGTTTTCCTGCTCTGTAGTGGATGCTGTAACTTCCTCAGCTGCTGCTGCTGTCTCTTCGGATACAGATGTAATACTATGAATAACATTAACTATTTGGTCTTTATTATCATCAATTTCCTTTACAAATTGATCAATGGTCTCAATGGCCTGAGTAATTTCATTAACAATTTCAGAGTTTTCATCAAAAGCATTGTTCACGTTACTAACAGAATCATTTTGCAATTCATTATTGTTTTTTACATCTAATATTTTTTTAACAGTCTGATTACTGTCTTCTTGAATCGAGTTAATTATACTAGCAATTTGATCCGTTGAACTAGAAGTTTCTTCAGCTAACTTCCTAATTTCATCTGCTACAACTGCGAAACCTTTACCATGTTCACCAGCTCTTGCCGCCTCAATTGATGCATTTAGTGCTAATAAGTTAGTTTGAGATGCAATAGAATTGATTGTTTCTACTATTACATTTATACTTTCAGATTTTTCATTTAAGTCATGAATTGAAGAACTTACATCTTGAATTGAGTCAGAATTTTCCTTACTTTTTTCTTCGAGTATATTAACTGCTTTTCGACTCTTGTTATTAATTTCTAGGGCTTTATGAGATTGATTTAAAATAGATTCTACATTTTGAACTAAAGCATTAATTTTATCCCCTAGTTGACTAGTCATTTGAGCCCCTTTATCAGTTTCAACAGCTTGATCTGTAGCACCTTCAGCAATTTCAGAAGATGCATGTGCAATCTCTTTCGCTGAACGCAATGAAACTTCGGCAAATCCATCTAATGATCTAGCGGATGCTAATAGATCTTTAGCGAATTTTATATTATGCTCTATCAATTCGCCAATATTTTCAGCCATTAAATTCAAATTTTTACTTAGGTGCCCAATTTCATCCTTAGACTTATTGGTAGAACGTATAGATAAATTACCAGATGCCATTTCCTTAATTACTCCATTTAATGCTTCAATTGGTTTTGTAAATCTATTTGAAACAATAACTGTTAAGAAGATACCTATTAGTAATGAGACTAAAACCATTTGAATAGATTGAGTTCTCAGATCTACGAGAGAACCATATATATAACTTTTATCATAAGCTACTAACATATACTTATCAGTTACTTCATTATAATCTACATAGGCTAAAGTATTTTTCATTTTATCTGTTGTTGAAGATTTATAATCTAATGATATAAAATCATTCTTATGTTTGATTGCTAATTCACTAAAATATTTATCACTTTTTAGATCTTTTAATTGGTCTTTCTTTCCAATAAGCGCTGAATTTTCATGATAATATATTGACCCATCACCATTAAAGACCATTGCATTACGATAATAAGAACGATTTAGATCATCCATGGAAGCTTTAAATCTTATCAATGCTCTTGATTCTAAACTACTAACATTTTTTTCAACAACTTCAAATGCTTGAGCGCCAATAACAACTACATCTAATGTTTCATCATAAATAGAATATACTCTGAAAGTCTTATTATTGATTTCAATAGAAGTATACAACTCACCATTAGTTAACGTCTCATTTAGAATCTCCTCTTTATTTGAACCCAATTTCAAATCATTAATAATTACTTCTCCAGTTGTATCTATTACAGAAAACTTCTGATCTATGTTTTCTGTTAGCTCATTAAACAACTCTACTTGTATAGCCTCTAAATTGATTTCTTCATTAATTTCTATTATATCTAATTGGTAAGAATAGGCATTATTAATAAGGTTTAAAAACAATAATGTCTTTTCCTTTAATTCTTCTTCAAATCGTTCATCTAAATTTTCTTTAGCAATATCTATTTGACTAAAATTGTTAGATAACAAATTGTTTTGACTTTCTGTTTCTTGGGTTAACAAGGCTCTAATATTTTCATCAATTTGCTTTTGTGTTAAGTCATAATTAATATAGCTTAAACCACTTACAATTAGTATAATTAAAACAGAAATCAGTAAAATTAATTTTAATTTAATACTGTCTCTAAATCTAATTTCTCCTTTAGTTGCATCTTTTCTTCTCAAAAACTTATTTTTAAGTGATTTGTTCTTAAATAATTTATTTAAAAACTCTTTACTTTTCATAATATCCTCCAAATCTAATTCTTAGCTTATGTCAATTATATCATCCCATTAAAATCTTACAATGGAAATACCTTACAAAAAAATTATATTTATGTTAAATAAATATAGTATTTGTTTATAAAATGAAAAAGGCTAATATGATTTACTATATTAGCCTTTGTTTCGATTTATTTATGAAATCTTACCTAGTGTAAAAATCTATCTATAATCGAATGTTATTAAATATTGAATACTTGAATCTCTTTTTCTAATTTTTCCGACATATCCTTTAGATGGGAAACACTGTTAAATAAATATTCCATGTTTGACAACTGTTCCTCAGTGGAAGCAGAAACTTCTTCACTACTTGCAGAAATTTCTTCTGAAGCGGATGAAATACTATTAATATTGTCTTGAATATCATCTTTCTTCAGTTCTATATCTTCAACTGATAAGAAAATTTTATCAATAATACTAACAATAGATTCTATAGTTGTAGTTATACTTGAAAATATTTCTTCAGTCTCTTTAACAGCCAAACTGTTTTTATTTACTATTTCTTCGGTTTCAGTCATACTAGTAACTGCACTTTTTGTAGAGTTAATAATCAACTGAACTTTTGAATTAATTTCGTTAGTTGAAACAGCTGTTTCTTCAGCTAGTTTTCTAATCTCATCAGCTACTACAGAAAACCCTTTACCTGCTTCTCCTGCTCTTGCTGCTTCAATAGAAGCATTCAGTGCCAATAGGTTTGTCTGTTCTGCTATACTACTAATTGTTTCAGTAACATCTTTAATCAACTTAGTATTCTCATCCATCTCTTTAATTGTTTGTCCAACACTTTTTGTACTTGTTAGTGTTTTTTTAGACCATTCTTCTAGCGCATTAATCTTATTTTTACCCTTATCATTTAAATGATTAATGCTTTCAATTTTCTCATTTAATACTTTACTATTATCATATAGATTATCTACATCCATTGCTAATGCATCTATCTTTCTCACAGTATCTTCAGTATTTTCAGCTTGAGCTACAGTTGCTTGTGTGACTTCCTCAACTGCTGTTGCTATTTCTTTAGATGTTGATTTATTATTCAAAGTTAACTCTTTCAGCTCAATCATTGAAGATTTTAATTCATTTGCACTCTTTTGTGAATAAGAAATAAAGTTATTCAGATGACTTTTCATATGGTTGTAGAAAGATTTAAGCTCACCAATTTCATTTTTCTCATTTATTTCTAAATCTTCTCCAGTCAAATCATTATTTGCAATTTTTCCCATAGATTCTTTTACTCTAACAATCCCGACTGATAACCGTTTACTATATATAGTTGCAGATATTAAAATTAAAACCAATACAACTCCAAATATAATGCCAAAATAGATGACTGATTTATTAATCTCGTTTTCAATTTTTGTATTCACTTGATCAACTGAAGCATCAATATTATCCACATAGTTGCCTGTACCGATAACCCAACCCCATGGCTCAAAATATTCTGTATAACCTCTTTTTTGACTTGCTTTGGTCTCTCCGGGTTTAGGGAAATAATAATCTACATATGTAGATCCATTTTCTACTGCACCATCAACTAATTCTTTTATAAAATTTGTTTCATTTTGATCCTTTAAATTTCCTCTAAATTCTCCCTCTTGATCCGAATGTCCTGGAAATAATTGTAAAATATATTCTTCATTATCAATCCAGAAATAACCAATATCATCTTTGCCATATCTCATCTCTCTTATGGATTTCTTAGCTTGGGCCTGCGCTTCTTCTAAAGATAACTCGCCAGAAACATATAAACTATGATTTAATTCTAGTATTCCTTTAGCACCCTCTACTAAATTTTTAATTTTCTCATCATAGTCTAGTAGTAACTGTGTTTTGGTTTCATTTAAGGTTACATCTTTTACTGTATTGAGAGAGTATAGACTCATGATTCCTAAAGCACTAATAGATAAAACTGCTATAATAGTAATAATAACAATTAATTGCATTTTAATTGATTTCATAAAATACCCCTTCCATACTTAACTCATAAGTATATTATACCCTTACAACTTATGTTTAAACAATTCTCATAGAGTTATGTAATTTTTTTGTAAAGAAAAAGCGGCTTCACAGACTTTGTGAAACCACTTATGAATTAATACTTATTTCTCTTAATATCTTTTAATAATCGTTTTATATCTTTTGCTAATACATCCCTTGTTTTTTCTAAATCATTTTTGTAAATGTGAGTGTTCCAGCTAAGTTTCGCACTTTCTGGTACAAACATTATATCAACATTTTCACCTAAAGTTACTAATATATCGATATCTTCAAATTCATTAATTTGTCCTATCTTATTATTTTTTAAATCTATACCAATATCTGACATTACTTTCAACATCTCTTTATTTAACTTTTTGCCCTTGGTTAAACCACTTGATAAAATTTCTAAATCTTGAAGATCATTGAATTTTTTAGCTAATCCTTGAGCTATTTGAGAATATAAAGTATTATCATAATCAATAAACATTAGTTTCATTTAATCTCACCATGTTTTTCAACATTTGTCTTCTCTACAATTTTGTTATTTCCATCAACAAAAATTACTGAAGGTTCAAAGGTTTTAGCTTCTTCAGGAGTCATATGTGCATAAGCAATAATAATTACTTGATCACCTGGTTGCACTCTTCTTGCAGCTGCACCATTTAGACAAACAACACCACTTCCTGCTTCACCTTTAATCGTATAGGTTTCAATTCTCTCCCCATTATTATTGTTTACAATTTGAACCTTTTCACCTGGTAATATATTTGCTTCTTCAAGTAAATTAGAATCTATTGTTATGCTGCCAACATAATTTAAATCAGCTTGTGTTACTGTTGCTCTATGAATCTTTCCTTTAAACATCGTGATATTCATAATCATCCCTCCACAATAATATTATCGATTAGTCTTGGTTTCCCAATTTTCACTGCTAACGCAATGACTACATCTCTATCAATTATTTCAATATTTTCTAAAGTTTTTGCATCTAGTATCTCTACATAATCTATTTCAGAATAAGGTATTTCATTGATTTTGTCAAGAATCTCTTCTCGAATCACCTTTTTATTCTTCTCTCCCTTTAGAATTCTTTCTTTTGCTTCTTTTAATGATTCATTCAATACCAAAGCATCTTTTCTTTCATTAGGTTCTAAGTAAGTATTTCTAGAACTCATAGCTAAACCATCTGATTCTCTTACAATTGGGCAATCAATAATTTCGACTGGTATGTTCAAATCATTTACCATTTTTTTAATAACCGCGACTTGTTGATAATCTTTACGCCCAAAGTATGCTTTACTTGGTCTAATAATATTAAATAGTTTGGTCACAACGGACATAACACCTTTAAAGTGTCCTTCTCTAGAGGCGCCACATAGTTTATTCGTTATATTACTCTCTGTAATAACATAAGTTGCGTAATTATCTTCATACATCTCATCAACACTTGGATTAAATATATAATCGACACCTTCATTTTTACATAAGTTCTGATCTCTATTAATATCTCGAGGATAAGTTTCTAAATCCTCACCAGGACCAAACTGAGTTGGATTAACAAATATTGAAACAACAACGATATCATTGTTCTTGCGCGCTTCTTTAATTAAAGACAAATGGCCTTCATGAAGAAATCCCATGGTTGGCACTAAGGCAATGGATCTGTTCACTTTTCTTTCTAAATCTAATATATTTCTAATTTCATCTATCTTATCTATTGTTTTCATCTAATCACTTCCTAATATAATTTATTAATAACCTCTTCATCTATACTAAAAGTATGTTTTTCTTCAGGGAAGCTTTGATTTTTAACATCTTCAATATACTTTTCTATAGAAGAAGCCATCTCTTTATTCAACTCAGCATATTTTTTTACAAACTTAGGTGTGAAATCTGAATACATACCTAACATATCTTGAATAACAAGCACTTGACCATCACATTCTTTTCCTGCACCAATACCAATTGTTGGAATAGTAAGTTTTTCACTAATTATTTTGGCTAATTTTGAAGGGATCCCTTCTAATACAATGGCAAAGACACCAGATTTTTCTAATAACAATGCATCTTCTATCAACTTTTCAGCCGCTTCTATATCTTTTCCTTGAACTTTGAATCCCCCCATCATATTAACAGATTGAGGTGTTAATCCTAAATGTCCACAGACTGGTATTTGCGCCTTGATGATCCCTTCTATTTTATCAATTATATTACTTCCACCTTCAAGTTTAACAGCGTGTGCACCACCTTCTTGAATCATTCTCCCAGCATTCCTTATACTTTCTTCTACAGAAATATGATAACTTAGGAAAGGCATATCTGCTATTACTAATGCGTGCTTTGTTCCACGTACAACTGCTTTCGTATGATGAATAATATCATTAACAGTAACTTTTAACGTATCATCATATCCTAGCATCGTCATTCCCAAAGAATCACCAACTAAGATACTTTCAATTCCTACAGTATCAACTAATTTGGCAGTTGAGTAATCATAAGCTGTTAACATAGTAATTTTTTCTTTTTTATTTTTCATCTCTAAAAAACTTTTAGTTGTTATCTTTTTCATGACTATCCTCCAATACATTCCGCATATTCTTAATAATTTCAGTCTTCTGGATACTGTTCTTTTCAATATAATCTAAAGTCTTAATTCCCATGACTCTATAAAAACTTTCATATTCTTGATTTACTTTATTATATGATTCCAGATGAGATTCTATTGTCTTAACATCTCCCCTTGCAAGAGGTCCTGTTAATGAATGTTCAATTCCTTCATTTTGAATATTTTTAATTGTACTATTAATCAATGGAAGCATCGCTTCAAATGCTTTGTCTTTATCAATTCCAATAGAGCTTGTCAGTTCAAGACCAAAATCTATTAATGTTGTTAGATAATTAGAAAATACACAAGCCGACATATGATAAACTGATTTTTGATTTGGTTCAATCTCAAAATAATGATTAATACTACTTAATATTTTTTTTATGTGTTTATTCTTACTACCTATTGATTCAATTGAAAAATATGTCTTCTCAAAATCTTTTACTGCTTTTTCTATATTAGATACAGACTGTAACGGATGCAGCGCATAAATATCCGCTTTTTTTTCATAAGCTTTAATTAATATCTTAGAAGAATGAACACCGCTCATATGAATAAATGTTTTCTCTCTTAAATCCTGAAAGGTATCAATTGAAGTTTCTAAAACATTTTGAATTTGATCATCCTTTACAGTAATGAAAATTACATCGGCTGCATTAATTAATTCTTCTTTTTGAAAGGCTCTCGTCTTTGTATAGTTAATTGCATGTTCTAAAGATTTTTTGCTACGACTATTATAGCCTATGACAGAAATCCCATGATTGATAAGAAATTTGCCAAAAGCTGTTCCTACTTTACCTGCACCAATAATTCCGACCTTCATATTTATCTCTCCATTAAAAAAACTCTATTTTGCCCACGACAAGATAGAGTTATTGTATATTTCATAAATTAACTATATCCTGTCTCTGTCATTAAAAGATCAAAGCAGTGATTTAAAACTATTGTTTTTCTAATTAAGTATGATTCTCAATAAGATATCATCTTAAGGTCATCTTAACACATAATTAACATTTACGCAATAAAAGTATTTTTCGTGATAATTATTTGACAATATCCTTTTTTCATATTATTATACTTATAGACCCCCCTACCGAAGGGCGAGGCTTTTAATGAGAAATGCTGACAGAAAAAATGGAGGTTTAAATGAGTAGAAAAATATTGATTGTTGGTGGTGTTGCCGGTGGTGCATCAACTGCTGCAAGACTAAGACGAAATGATGAAGATGCAGAAATAATATTATTTGAACGTGGCGAATATATATCTTTTGCAAACTGTGGTTTACCCTATTATATAGGTGGTACCATTGAGCAAAGAGATGCTTTATTGGTTCAAACCCCTGAAGCTATGGGCACACGTTTCAATATGGATATAAGGGTAGAAAACGAAGTTATTTCAATTGACCGAGAAAATAAAAAAGTTATTGTTAAAGATTTAAAAGCAGACAAAGAATACGAAGAGAGTTACGATAAATTAGTATTATCACCTGGTTCTACACCATTAGTACCGCCAATTCCTGGTATTGATGGCGATAATATATTTACCTTATGGACAATTCCAGATACTGATCAAATAAAATCATATATAGATGTAAAGAAGCCAAAATCAGCTGTTGTAGTTGGTGGGGGGTTTATTGGTATAGAAATGGCTGAGAACTTACATGACCTTGGTATTAATGTAACAATAGTAGAAATGCAAAACCAAGTCATGGCACCAGTTGATTTTGAAATAGCTCAAGAAATTCATAAACATATTCGATCTAAAAACGTAGATTTAATTCTTGAAGATGGTGTTAGTACTTTTGAGGATGCAGCAGGCAAGAAAAAAATTACTCTCCAGAGTGGCAAAACAATTTCAACAGATATGGTAATGTTATCCATTGGTGTTCGACCAAATAATGAGTTAGCTAAAGACGCAGATCTTGAATTAAATAAACGTGGTGGCTTTGTTGTCAATGAATACCTTCAAACAAATGATGAAGATATCTATGCTTTAGGAGATGCAATTGAAGTCGTAGACTATGTTGATGGTACGAAGACAATGATTCCCTTAGCAGGCCCTGCAAATAAACAAGGTAGAATTGTTGCTAATAATGTTTGTGGTAATAAAGAAAAATACAAAGGCACACAAGGTACATCTATTGCTAAAGTATTTGACCTAACTGTTGCTTCTACTGGACATAATGAAAAAGTCCTTCAAAGAAAAGGATTAGAATATAAGAAAGACTACCATTATTCTATTACTCACTCAAAGTCTAATGCTGGATACTATCCTGGTGCTATACCAATGACTATTAAAACATTATTTGATAATAAAGGTAAAGTACTTGGTGCACAAATCGTTGGTTATAATGGCGTTGATAAAAGAATTGATGTTTTAGCAACGGCTTTAAGAGCTGACATGACAGTATATGATCTAAAAGAGTTAGAATTAGCATATGCTCCACCTTTCTCATCAGCAAAAGATCCTGTAAACATGGTTGGATTTGTTGGAGAAAACATCTTAGAAGGAAAGGTAAATGTTTTTAGTACTTCTGAGTTCGATAAAATCGATGATTCATATATTATTTTAGATATTAGAGAAGAAGAAGAATTGAATTTAGGCTATATTACTAATTCTGTTCACATACCTCTTGACCAATTAAGAGAACGAAAAAATGAACTAGATATTGATAAGAAAATTGTTGTTTACTGTGCAATAGGTGTTAGAGGCTATATTGCTGCAAGAATACTAATGCAAAGTGGTTTTAAAGAAGTATATAACTTAAATGGTGGTTTCAACACTTATTCTGCTGTCTTCTGTTTAGATGATGACAGTAAATGTGGTGGTGTAGGTTTTGATCCATCCGTAGAGTTTGATGAGTTTGGAAATATCGAACACCATGAGTCAGATCCTGTAAGTTTTGAAAATATAACTGATGTTGTTGAATTAAATGCTTGTGGCCTTAGTTGTCCGGGTCCAATAATGCAAGTTTCAAAAAAGATGAAAGAACTAGACAATGGAGAAGTTCTAAAGGTAAGAACAACTGATCCGGGTTTTACTGCAGATATTGGTTCATGGACAAAACGAACACAGAATACTCTCATTAGCGCAGGCAAAGAAGGTAATGAATTTGTAGCATTAGTAGGAAAAGGAACCAATATAAAACCTAATGCAAAAGAGCAAGCTTCTTTGACTGAACTACCAAAGGATAAAACAATGGTTGTCTTTAGTGGTGATCTTGATAAAGCAATCGCTTCATTGATTATTGCCAATGGTGCATTATCAATGGACAGAAATGTGACAATGTTCTTTACTTTCTGGGGTTTGAATATATTACGAAAGAATAACGGTCCTAAAGTGAAGAAAAACTTAATTGAAAAAATGTTTGGTAAAATGATGCCACAAGGCACTTCAAAACTAAAACTATCTCAAATGAATATGGGTGGCATGGGTGCTGGTATGATTAAAGGTTTAATGAAGAAGCATAATGTTCCATCAATAGAAGAATTACTTCAACAAGTAATTGATAATGGTGCAAAAATAATTGCTTGTCAAATGTCTATGGATTTAATGGGTATTAGAAGAGAAGAACTAATTGAAGGTGTCGAAATTGGAGGCGTTGCAAACTACTTAGATGCTTCAGAAGATGCGGGAACCAACTTATTTATCTAATAACCACACTTAATATCACTCACTAAAAAAGCGACAGTTAAAGCTGTCGCTTTTTACATATAAAATTTCTATTCATGAGAAACAATTTTAAATTCTGGTAATGGGTAATCATCTTTCTTAATATTAATTTTCACCTCACCGTCAGTTAATCTTAACTCTACTAAACTATACTCCCCTTCTTCATAATTAAAAGTCATACCATCATCAAAGTACAACTCATAAGTTGTATCTGACCCATGATAAACATGAATTTCTAATGTCTTTGGTAATGTATTTAAGCTTAAAGAGTTTTCTTGCATTGGTATAATACTACCTGCTTTAATGAACATTGGAAATTCATCTAACGCCACATCTAAAGTATAATATTTTTCACCTTCAAACTTCTCGCCGTTAAAATAATGGTGCCATGTACCCTTTGGTAAATAGACCATTCGCTTCTTCTGTCGTGGCTTATAAATTGGTGCTACGAGTATTTGATCGGCGAATAAGAAACTATCGTCAATATTAACTGTTTCATCATCAAAATCTTTATAAAATAATGGTTGAATGAGACTTCTACCATCTTGACTCGTATGGTATAACTTATTGTAAATATGCGGTACCAATTGGTATCTCATTTTTATAAATTTCTTAATTATTTTTAAGTAATCCTCTCCAAAACACCAAGGTTCTTGATTAATAAAATCCAAAGCACAGTGGTTTCTAAATAAAGGCGTAAATATTCCAAACTGTACCCATCTAGTTAACAACTCACCACTTGAATTTTCTAAGAAGCCACCCATATCTGCGCCAATAAAGTTAAAGCCACTAAGAGAAAGATTAATCATCATTGGAATAGCATTTTCAAGATGTTCCCAAATAGAAGCATTATCTCCTGTCCAAAGTGCAGCATATCTTTGTGTACCGGCGAAAGCACTTCTTGTTAAAACAAAGGGCCGGGTGTTTTGCATTTTCTTTAAAGCATTATAAGTGCTTATGTCTTCTAAATGACCATATATATTATGAATTTCTTTTTGGTATCGCTTAGTCCCTGAATCATCAATATGATAAGCATCTAACGGTAAAGTTTTGTTTTTTGTAGAAAAATCAGCAATTTCATTCATATCATTCCAAATACCACTAACACCAGCATCAACTAATACTTTATGAAGATCTCCCCACCAATTTCTAACTTCCTTTCGTGTAAAATCAGGGAAGACACTATCACCTGGCCATACTTCTCCTACATATACTTCACCTTGACTATTCTTTATAAAATAATCTTTAGCCATGCCTTCATCATAGACTTTGTATCCCGTTTCTCTTTTTACACCAGGATCAATAATTGTAACTAATTTATAACCCATTTCATTTAGTTCTTTAATCATACTTGAAAAATCTTTGAAATCTTTTTTATCTGTTGTAAACACCTTATAATCATCCATATAGTCGATATCTAAATAAAAAACATCACAAGGAATTTTTTCTTTGTGCATGCGTCTAGCGACTGACATCAATTCTTCTTTGGTTTGATAACTCCAACGACATTGTTGATAACCTAAGAAATCTCTTCTAGGTAGTGGCATTTTTCCAGTAATTTTAGAATATCTTTTGACAACAGTATCTACATTTTTACCAGTAATCAAATAATAATCAAGATATCCGCCGTCGGCTTTAAACAATACACCCTCTTGATTTTTATTGAAATCAAAATAAGTTTTATATGTATTATCATAATATACTCCATAAACTAAGTCTTTACGTAATCCAATATAAAAAGGTATTGATGTATGATATTCTCTCTGAGTTGATGTATGAATTGGTGAAACCGCTAAAACATCTGTATTGAAATTAGCTGTATCCCTTGCAAGAAAATTTAAATGGCCATATTTTTCTCCCAAACCGTAAAAACCAACCTCATCGTTATATTTTTTTAAGTGAAAAAGAGAAGTTGATTCTCCCTGGTCCGTCATATACTTCTCCATTAACCCTTTTTCTTTTTTCTCTTTCACTTTTTTTTCTATATCTACTATTTTATCTTGTTGTAAAATTTTTCCCTTTAGGTCAGTAATCGTTAATCTTAAATCTTTTGCTACATGAACGATTAACTCTTTTGTTTTTATTCTTTGAGCTTCATTGACTACATCAATTGTCTTTTCATTTAAAACAACTCCAACACTTGATTCAGGCCTCTCGCCTTTTTTATGATAAGTAATCCGAGTAATCCCCTCATAAAAATGTAGAGTTAATTGATTATTTTCATTAATAAATTCTATCTTATCCATTTTTTCTCCTTTCAATGCAAACCCTTGCATTAATCATACGATATATTTTAATATTTTTCAACTTTAAATAAATTATCACCTGGTAATAATATCTACTATTGACATCTGATTCGTTATACTTTATACTTACATTTATAGGAGTGATAAGAATGAATATACCCACATTAAAAATCGGAAATTTAGAAGCAAAGTTCCCATTGATACAAGGGGGAATGGGAATAGGTGTTTCATTGTCTAGACTTGCTGCAGCAGTAGCAAATCAAGGTGGCATTGGAATAATATCTGGTGCTCAAACAGGTTATAAAGAAGATAATTTTAAAACAAATAATGATCAAGCCAATGTAACTGGTATTCAAAAAGAAATTAGGAAAGCAAGAGAGTTAAGTCCAAATGGAATAATTGGAATAAATTTTTTGCAAGCCTCACATAACTATATTGAATTAGTTAATACTGCCGTTAAAGAAAAAGTGGATTTGATTATTTCTGGTGCTGGTTTACCAAAAACTCTACCAGAATATGTTCAAGGTACCCAAACAAAAATTGCACCAATCGTTTCATCTGGTCGAGCGGCAAAACTACTGACTAAGTTATGGAAAAAAAGATATGATTATCTACCGGATGCCATTGTAGTAGAAGGTTCAAAAGCAGGAGGTCATCTAGGTTTTAAAAGAGAAGATTTAGAATCGAATACTGTTAAGCCTTTAAAAGACTTGGTAGTAGAAGTACTAGAAGCCATTAAACCTTTTGAGGAAAAATATAATCAGAAAATTCCTGTCATCGCAGCTGGCGGTATCTATACTGGAAAAGATATGCGTGAAATGATTGAATTAGGCGCATCCGGTGTACAAATGGCAACAAGATTTGTCGCTACTGAAGAATGTGATGCCCATGATAACTTCAAAAAAGCATACATTGATGCAACAGAAGAATCTATCGAACTCATTCAAAGCCCTGTCGGGTTACCAGGACGCGTAGTAAAAAATGAGTTTACAAGAAAAGTCGCTGCTGATGCATTAAAAATAAGAAGTTGTTACAGATGTCTAAAAGGTTGTAATCCTAAAGTCGCGCCCTTTTGTATCACTGAAGCTTTAATAGATGCTGTTAATGGTGATACTGAAAACGGACTGATATTTGTTGGTACAAATGGTTATAAGATTGATCATATATCAACGGTGAAGGATGTTATTGAATCACTGAAAAAAGAATACTTAAAATAAATTTTGAAAAGAATCTATGAAAATGGATTCTTTTTTTTATGCAAAAAAAAATCCTTTTGAAAGGATTTAGTTAATTCAAATGATTAAAATGAAATAATAGTCTATGTTTAATAATCCATGCTTTTAATTGAGTATAACATACCATATTCATGATCTACTTCAACTTGACAAGCTTTACATAAACCAAACTTATTTACTTCTTTTTCATCATGACATCTGTTACAAGAATCTACCTTCACGTTTGAATTTTTTATTACATCATTTGTCATAATTAACCCCTTTCAATACCATTTGTATTATTGTATACGATTATTTAATTATATTATAATACATCAAAATCAGAATTGCAAGAATAAATATTAATATTTTTTAATAAAAAAGTAATTTCTCATGAAATTGAAAAATTACTTTCCTATTAGAATCAATATTCAATTGACTTCCTCTGTAGATACTTTATATTTCTCTAGTTTAATCATCACTTTGAATAGATCGCCATCTATTACAATGTCAAGAGAGCCATTTTGAACTTCTACTAGACTTTTTGCAATGGACAAGCCTAACCCACTACCGTCATTACTTCGAGCTTCATCTCCCCTTGTAAAACGTTGGAGTAATTCATCTGCGCAAATATTTAAAGCATTTCTTGAAATATTCTTAACAGTTAATATGACATAATTTTCTTTAGATGTAACATCAATATATACTCTTGAATTTTCTAACGCATATTTGAATATATTTGAAAAAATATTGTCAATTGACCGCCATATTAAACTACCATCGGCATTAACAAAGAAACGTTCATCATCAGAAAAACTTAGTATAAAGTCAAGCCCAGATTCTTCAATTGAGTTTTCATATTCCCCTAATCCTTGATTAATTAAGTCAACTAAATCAATCTTACTTTTTTCTGTTTGTATATTGCCGCTTTTTAATTTTGACATTTCAAATAAGTCATCTGTTAGAATTTTTAATCGATTAGATTTTTGATCAAGAACATTAATATATTTCTTTTGTTTTTCAGGATCTTTCTCTTCTTTTAACAAATCAATGTAAGTAATTATAGAAGTCAAAGGGGTTCTTAAATCATGAGATACATTCGTTATTAACTCGGTTTTTAGCCTTTCACTCTTAACTTCATTCATTAAAGCATTCTTTAATCCTTCTCTAATGCCATTGATTTCTCCAGCAATTTTTTTAAGTTCTCCATTCCTTTTCACTTCAATTTTATGGTCTAAATTACCTTCTCTTATTTTTTGAGTACCAATTTTGACTTTCTTGATTCCCTTAATATTTATAATCCATAGCAATATGATAAAAAATACTGGAATAGCTAGAATAGTTAAAGGATAAATTAATACGGAAAACAGTACTAAAAATGTATATAGCCCAATTGCTAAGACTATTTTTATTCCTAAACTTCCCATATTAAAAATGCTTTGTAAACTTAAAAATATTTTTGATAAAATAGTATAAATTAGCGAATGCTTTATTAGCGTTCTATTCTTTAGATGCTTAATAATTGATAAGAACAATAGTAATCCCAGAGAAATAGCGAAAATGGTTAATGGAAGATAGTATTCTATTTCATTTAAACCCATTTGTATAAATTCAGACATAATTATTATATATGTAACCACTAAAATCGAAAGAATCAATAAATTAATATCCGTATATAATTTGTCAACAAAATTCATTTGAACTTTTTCTACTTCCCCATTCCTACCAATGATAATCATCAATAGTAATAAAGAAATAACACCAACAGATAGATAAATAACTGATAGTCTTAAACGATTTTCAGCAATACTTTTGGTCAAAGTGTAATCTTCTCTTAAATCCTCTAAGATATTATTTGGAAAGCTTGTGTAAAAAATATCTGTTTTCTCATGAATATTTTTCAAAGTATGATTAAAGTAATATGCCTTTTCCTTAAATGCTTCTGGTGCAACTATATTACTACTTTGATTTTTTACCATATAGATTTCTGAAGAACTAAATGCTCTTGCCATTGAATCGTCAGCATTAGACAATTCAAATGAATCACTTTTTAAATAATATTTTAGATACATAACTTCTGAACTGTTTGAGAGATTTCTTTTAATTTCTGCAACATCTTGATCTATTAATTCCCTTTTAATCTCAGTTATCTGATTTTCCTCAAGATTATTTAATTCTTCAATGGACTCAATATTATAATCTTCCTTAGCTTGACTAAGTATTCTTTCATCTGAGATATATCCTTTTTGCTTCGTAAGTGATAGTTTTTCATTTAATTCAAGTCTTTCATGTATTCTATGAAGGTCTGAATAAATCTTACTATTGAGTATCTGACTCTCATAAAAACTATTGCTATTTAAAACCGATACAATTGAATGTTCTGTTCTCTGATCATCTATTAAAAGACCTGAAACTAATAATGTAAAGGATGCTACAATTAAAGCAAATAATATTATTTTAACAATTATTGAATGGCTTAATTTCTTCAACTTTGTATCCAATGCCCCACACCACCTTTAAGTATTCTGGATTCTTCGGATTGATTTCAATTTTTTCCCTAATTCTTCTAATATGAACTGCTACTGTGTTCTTAGAATTATAAGATTCTTCTTGCCAAACATTCTCATAGATTTCATCTATTGAGAAAACTCTACCTGCATTTTTTAACAGAAACTTAAGCATCTCATATTCAATTGGCGTTAATTTTATGATTTCTCCATCAACTGTTACTTCTTTTTTCTCATCATCAATTACTAATCCACCAGTTTGAAAAACATCTTCTTTCATTTCCATGCTGCCGAGTTGAGTATATCTTCTAATTTGAGATTTAACCCTTGCAATCAATTCCAATGGATTAAATGGTTTTGTAATATAATCATCGGCTCCCATGTTTAGCCCCATTATTTTATCCATATCTTCTGACTTTGCAGATAACATAATTACTGGAATATTAAAATCTTTTCTAATTTTATTCGTTGTTTCTAAACCATTCATTTGCGGCATCATAATATCCATTATTACTAAATGTACTTTGTTATCTCTCAATAATTGAAGTGCCTCAACTCCATTATGTGCTTTTAATACATCATAACCTTCATTTGATAGATATATTTCTATCGCATCTACTATTTCATGTTCATCATCGCATACTAATATATTCATATATCTCCCTCCTACTGAATTCTATTATAACAGGAAAATATTAATAAATAGCTAATAAAATTCTTAAGATTTTCTTAAGAATTAAAAAATCCCTTTCTTTCGAAAGAGATTCTATAATTCTATATATTCAAGTTGATCTGTTCTGCTATGATTTCATTAGCAGTTTTTTCTTTCCTTATTTTTTTGATAACCCCATCTATAACAAAATATTCTGCAGGAAAATCATGGGATAGAAAATATAACATACTCTCACTATAACCATAAGCTCCCGCTTCTAAAATTGCAAGATAGTCACCCATTTCTAGTTTCGGCATTTCAATATCTTTGGCGAAAAAATCTAAACCTGTACATAATTGACCACCAATAGATACTATTTCTGATGGTTCACTTAATTCATTGAAAGTTTCTATATAATGGTTTTGCTTAATAAGTGCTGGTCTTAACAAATGATTAATTCCACCTTTAACTAAAACAAAATTCTTTTCTCTTGATGTTTTTCTGTCAATCACTTGTGTTACATAAGCACCAGATTCACCAACTAAATACCTACCACTTTCAAGAATGATCTTAAAATTCTGGCGATTTGCGAAGTCATCATTTTTCACTAAAATCTTTTCTAACTGAATTCCTAATGACTCAATACCTAACACATTACCATTATGGAGATAATCAATACCAAAACCACTACCAACATCAATTGTTTCAAATGTCATATTCATTTGGTTTTCTAATTTTCTCGTTAGTTTGAATACTTTTTCGAAATAATCACCAATGAGAGTCTCATTTAACACTTGCGTCGCTGCAAAAATATGTAACCCTTTAATCTTAGCGTACTCTAAAGTGCTGAATACTTCTGTAAAATTTGGTATTTGTTCCTCATCGATTCCAAATTTCATAGCACCACCGCCCATTTGCAAGATTGACTCATCTACTGTAAACAATGGATTAATTCTTAAATTAATATTTTGTGTTAAATTAAGACTTTTGCATAATTTTTCAACTTTTTGTAGCTCATTTATAGACTCTACATTAATAGCAAATATTTGCTTCTCAATAGCTAACTTTAGGCCTTCAATGGATTTAGCTGGACCTGCAAACACAATTCGCTTTGGATCAACTCCCATTGAAATGGCAGCTTTTAACTCACCAATTGAAGCAATTTCTATTCCTGATCCTAACTGATTGAGAAATCTTACAATATTTATATTTGGATTTGCCTTCATTGAAAAAAATACGTCAATTATACTTGGTAATTTCTCCTCAAGGGAACTGTATTGATCCTTAATTACTTGGCTATCATAAATATAAAATGGGGTTTTAGTTTTTTCGATGAAATCTTTATACGCTTTAATATCTATTTTCATTTCTTATCCTTTCAATTAATATTCTTAAAATAGTCATTTATTCTAGTCATTGCTTCTTTAATATCATCAGGCTTTGCACCAAAGGATAATCTTAAATGTCCTTTACCCCTTGAACCAAAGGCACTACCAGGTATAACTAACACATTTTTTTCCTTTAATAAATCCATAGTGATTTCATCATCATTTCCATAAAATGAAACATCTATAAAATAATAAAGTCCTGCTTCTGTATTAACATATTTTATATGTTCTATTTTTCTCAGGTAGTTTTCCATAATGTTCTTGTTTTCTCTTAACTGATTTATAACAATACCTTTATTATTCTTTAACCCTTCTAAAGCTGCATATTGAGAGATTGTTGAAGCACAGGAATTCATCAATAAATGGTGCTTAACCATTTCGTCGATAAATCCTCGATTCCCATAAATCCAACCAATACGCCACCCTGTCATTGAAAACTCCTTTGAAACGCTTGAAATGGCAATAACATTATCTTTATGGTTATAGTCATACAATGACTTGACTCGACTACCATTATAGTTCAAACCTTGATAAGCTTCATCAGAAAGAATAATAATATTTTTCTCATTTGCCAGTTGTACTAACTTTTCTAAGTCACCCCCATGAAAAGCAACCCCTGTTGGATTACCTGGATTATTAATGATGATCATCTTTGTTTGGTCTGTTATCTTATCATAAATACTTTTTAAATTAATTTGATAGTTTTTATTTAACTCATAATACTTGCAAGATGCCCCTGTTAACCTTCCAATAGGCTCATAGGCTAAGTAGCCCGGATTAGGTATTAAAACCTCGTCACCGGCTTCTAAAAGGGATCTCATGACAAGATAAATCCCTTCAGCAGCACCAATAGTTACTAAAGCATTATTAAAGTCCCCTTTTGTATAACGCTTTGAAATTTCATCTCTTAATGCTTTTATGCCATAATTACTAGAATAGTAGGTTTCATCATTATTAATAGCATCAACAGCTGCCTTTTTTATATAATCCGGCGTTTTACAATAAGGACGACCAATACCTAAATTAATCGTTTCTTCATTCGCCAATTGATTCAAAGACCTAATTTTTGAATACTCTAAGGCTTTTACTTGTTCTAAAATCATAACCTTAAACCTTCTTCAAGGGATAATTTTACATCGGTTTGGTCATCTCTATACTTAATAATAATTGGTGTATATACACCTAAGTTATTTTCTTTTCCAAAATCAGTATTAATCGGTCTATTGCCAGGTACAACTACAGCATTTTCTGGCACCTCTAAGACACCTTCATTATTTTTGGTGATAACACATTCATTCACTAAATCATAAATAGGTGTTGATGCAGTAATGATTACACCTGAAGAAATAACGGCATTTGAATTAACAAGTACGCCTTCATAAATACCCGAGTTTCCACCAACGAAAACATTGTCTTCTATTATTACAGGTGTAGAATTAACTGGTTCTAGTACACCACCGATTTGAACACCAGCACTAATATGACAATTTTTTCCAACTTGAGCACAACTGCCAACAAGAACATTTGAATCAAGTAAGGTTCCTTCGGCTACATAGGCGCCAACATTTACATAAGTCGGTGGCATAACAATGACTCCTTCTTCAATGAAACTACCCTTTCTTAATGAAGTACCACCTGGAACAATTCTCCTTTTATTGTTAATAAAAGTCTTAGCTGGATAAGTGTCTTTATCATAAAAACTTAACCCCCCAGCCGCCATATCTACAACTTCACCTATTCTAAAACCAAGTAATATTCCCTTCTTTACCCATGCATTTGCTTGCCACTCACCATCAACTTTTATTGCTGATCTAATTTTTCCGCTATCTAATAACTTGATAAACTCATTAAATGTATCTTTTACTTCTTGTATTGCTTCTGCTTCAAATCCTTCATAAAATTCTAATATTCTCTCTTCTAAATTCATTTTTACTGCCTCCCTATTGCTTCAACGATTGATTCAATTAATCCTACATTTTTATTTGTTAATTTTACCAGTGGTAATCTTACTTCGCCAGTATCCATACCAGCATATTTCATAGCACCTTTTATCGGTGAAGGATTGGTTTCTATAAATGCACCCTTCATCATTGGTAGTAATTTATTATGAATGCTTCGCGCCTCTTGAAAGTTTCCCTTTAGTGCGGCGCGAACCATTGTTGACATTTCTTTTGGGTAAAGATTACTTATAACAGATACAACACCATGACCACCAAGTCCTAAAAGTGGCAATGTTAAACTATCATCTCCACTCATCACATGAAAATTTGTTTTTGGATTTGCAATTTCTGTTATAACAGATTGAATTTGACTCATATTTCCTGAAGCTTCCTTTACGCCAATGATGCCTTCTAATTCAGCAATTCTTTTTAACGTTTCTGTTTCAATATTTCTACCTGTTCTTCCTTCAATGTTGTAAACCAATATGGGTATATTCGTTGCTTCAACAACTGCTTTAAAATGTTGAAATATCCCTTCTTGAGTAGGCTTGTTATAATAAGGTGTAACAATTAGAGCGATATCAGCTCCTTTTTTTTCAGCTTCTATTGTATCTTTAACGGTCTTTGCTGTGGCGTTACTACCTGTTCCAACCATTAAAGGCACTCGATTATTGATTGTTTTGATACAACAATCAATTATTTTATTTTCTTCTTCTGCCGTTAATGTAGGTGTTTCAGCAGTTGTTCCTAAAGCTAATAAACCGTCAATTCCATTTTCAATTTGATATTCTACATTTTTCTCTAACTGTTTGTAATCAACACTTCCATCCTCTAAAAAAGGTGTAATTAAAGCAGTAAATGCTCCGTTAATTATCATCATTAATCCCCTCCAATATATCATCAAAATAATCCTTAAACTCAAAAGTACCTTTCTTGTCAACAATATAATGTGCTGCCATTAATGCTCCTTTAGCAAAACCTTCTCTATTACGTGCTTCATGTTTTATACTTATTTGGTCTTCCTTTGAATCAAATATCACTTCATGTAAACCATTAATATTTCCACAGCGCATACTTGTAAAATGTAACTCATTCTTATCAATAGCTCTATTGCCTGGTTGATATGTTACTTTGTCTTTTCTATCGTATTGGTTCAAAATAATATTGGCTATGGTTTCAGCAGTACCAGAAGGAATATCTTTTTTCATACGGTGATGGCTTTCAAAACCTGCTACATCATATCCCTTGACTTGATTCATTAACTTACTTCCATAACTAATCATCTTAAAAAGAATATTTACACCAATGGAATAATTTGATCCAAACATGAGTGTAGTATTATTTTTTTCAACCATTTCTTTAACTTTTTCTAAATCATCATACCAGCCCGTTGTTCCCACAACAACTGGCATTTTTAACTCAACTAATTTTCCAATATTTTCAAGTATGACAGCTGGTGTAGTGAAATCGATGCATACATCGCAGTCCCTTAAATTCTGTTTTGTAATTTCTCTTCCAGTAGCTTTTTCATGAAATGGATCAATTATCGCCTTTACTTCAATACTAAAATCATTTGATAGCTTATGAAGCATTTGTCCCATTTTTCCATAACCAATTAGACCTACTTTTAACATACCGTCACCTCTTCTTCAAATATTAAACCATCATGCAGTGCATTGATTGTTTTTTCTAATTTTTCTGAATCGATAATAAACCCTATATTTACATGGGATGCTCCATAAGAAACCATTTTTATATTAATATTATGCTCTTCTAAAATATCAAAGGCTTGATTAAAAATGCCTGTTGATTCTTCAGTATTGCCGATTAAACTCACAATTGATTGGTTTTTTGTAATTTTTATATGAGCAAAATGAGATAAAGCTTCTTCTAAAGTATCCAAGTCATGACTTTCATCTAGTGTTAAAGAAATACTTACTTCACTGGTAGCAATCATATCAACAGATATTTTAAGTGCATCAAAGACTTCAAAAACTCTTGCAAGAAATCCATAATGGCCTAGCATACGATTAGATTCGATATGAATTAATGTAATATCCGTTCGATAAGAAATTGTTTTAATATGACTTTGATCTTTTAAATAATCAATGGTATCAACTATTTTCGTTCCTTCAGCATCAGGATCTAAGAAATTTTTTATCCAAACGGCAATATTTTTCTCCATTGCTGGAAATATGGCTTGAGGATGTAAAATTTCTGCACCATAGTACGCCATCTCTGAAGCTTCCTTGTAACTAATGCAGTTTATTTTACGAGTATTCTTTACTAACTTCGGATTAGAAGTTAGTATTCCTTCGACATCTTTCCATAAAACAACTCTTTCGGCACCAATGGCTTGAGCGATGTATGATGCTGTTAAATCTGAGCCACCTCTTCCTAAGGTTGTAATATTTCCATTTTTCTCCTTTGATATAAAACCTGTTATAATCGGCAAAATATTTTGATCTAAATATTTTTCTATATTATACTTGATTAACTCACTTGATTCTTCTAAGATACTCGCTTGACCATAATTACTATTAGAGACTATTCCTATTTCCCAACTATTAAACCCTTGAGCATTTATCCCCAATACCTTTAAATATTCGCTTAATACAATTATTGAAAGTCTTTCCCCAAAACTCATCATTAAATCATAATTTTTTTTGCTTAATTGCTTTTCTTCTTTGATCGCCATTAAAGCTGTTTCCATTTGTTTAAATATATCTTCTAATCGGTTATAATCAATAGTTAGCGCTTCACAAATATTTTGATGAATCGTCTTTACATTTACGAAATCAATTGTCCCTTTAGCCGCTTTATTACCAGCTATTATAAGTTCATTAGTTGACTCACCAATAGCTGAAATAACAACTACTAATTCTTTGTCTAAATTATTTTTGATAATTTTTGCTGTATTTTTTAAGCGTTCACTATTCTTTAAGCTTACGCCTCCGAATTTGATAACTATTCTATCTTTTTCCATATAAAAAAACATCCTTTCTACGAGTAGTTACACTACTTGTAAAAAGGATGCAGTAAAGTTTTGTATATATTTTAAGTCACATAAATATACCCAAGTTTTTAACATCCTCAATAATTCACAGTAGCGCAACATTATAATCAATTTATAATGACAGTTCTATATTTATTTAATATAGACCCAGGAAATATATTTTGGTGAATATATACCTTCGGCAAATTTCCCTTTCGTCACTTCTCATCGATTACCAATCTAAAAGCAACTACTATTAAAATTCGCACCTCTAACTTTAAACATGAGGTTTATTAAGTTTTTTATATACTAACATTTATAATTATACATGTCAACGTTAATAATTATTTTTTTAATAATTTCGTTAATCTAAGCTCTTATGAAATTTTTTAATAGCAGTCATTAATAGAATAAATGAAAATGCAACTAGCACAAGTGACTCTGTAATTAATAATTTAAATGATGTTCCTTTCAGTATGATTCCTCTTAAAATAACAATAAAGTAAGTCGCTGGTAATAATTTGCTTATATTCTGTACCATACTTGGCATTGCATCAATTGGAAACATAAAACCACTTAAAAGTATTGTTGGCAGTAATATAATGAAAGTAATCTGCATTGCTTGTAATTGATTTCTTGCAATAGTAGAAATTAGCATGCCAATAGATAAAGCGGTAATTACAAAAACAAAACCCAGTATCATTAATAACAAAAGACTCCCGCGAATTGGAATTGAAAACAACTGCGTACCTAAGAATAACGCAATCAAAAAATCTATGAATCCAATACTAATATATGGAATCATCTTTCCAATAATTAACTCAGAAGGTTTAATCGGACTAACAATTAATAATTCCAAGTTCCCCCGTTCACGTTCTCGTACCAAAGAAAAAGCTGTTAGTATTATCGTAATATTTTGCATAACTATACCAATTAATCCTGGCACAATAAAATTAGTACTTTTAAGATTTGGGTTATACCAAACCTTAGTATTTAGAGCCCCTTCAGTCATCTTTAGTCTAACTTCTTTACTAACAGAATTAACATTTGCAATTAAGGTTCCACTTTGAAGAGCTGTCTGAGCAACTGTTGGGTCTGTACCGTCAATAATTAATAGCGCCTCTTCCTTTTTTTCGCCTAAATCACTATAGCCATGGGGTATTATTAAAGCACTTTTAACCTCATTTGAATCAATCATTTCTTCTATTGAATTTAGGTTATTAACATATGCATAGGGCTTGAAATAATTTGAAGCAGCAAATTTACTCACTAAAGCACGACTTTCATAAGAATAGTCATTATCTAAAATCGCAAGCTTTATTTCATCTACTTCAGTAGTAATTGTATATCCAAAAAGTACAGTAAAAAGTATAGGCATCATTAAAACAATAAAGAGACTCGCTTTATCTCGCTTGATATGAATAAACTCTTTTTTTATTATATTCAATAATCGATAGAAACTCATATTAGGCATCTCCTTTAATGAATTTTATACTTTTAAATGATGTATCAATTGATTCCCCCGTAATTTTTTCGACATACTTAATAAATACATCTTCAAGAGTTTTTACATTTTCATCAGATTTTAAATTTTCTGGTGTGTCCACTGTTAACAACTCACCTTTAAAAATGAATCCAACTGCATCACAGCTTTCCGCTTCATCCATATAATGTGTTGTGACTAAAACAGTAATACCTTGATTAGATAATTCAAAAATCATTTTCCAAAATACTCGCCTTGATACAGGGTCGACACCTGCAGTTGGTTCATCTAATATTAAAAGTTTCGGTCGATGAATAAGTGCACAACCTAAAGCCAGTCGTTGTTTCCATCCACCTGATAATTGACTTGCTAAGACTTTTTCTTTGCCGTTAAGATTCGCCATATTTATTAATTGCTCAATACGTTCTTCTTTATCTTTACCCCGAACACCATAGATACTTGCATAAAAATTGAGATTTTCAATTACCGTTAAATCTTCATATAAGCTAAATTTTTGTGACATATAACCTATATTTTTCTTAACTTGATCTGGATGCTTTGAAACATCTGTATCATTTACAAAAATTTCTCCTTCTGTTTTATCTAATACACCGATGATCATTCGGATAGTTGTAGACTTACCAGAACCATTAGGTCCAAGCAAACCAAAAATTTGTCCTTTTTTTACTTTCAGACTTAAATTTTTTACAGCAACAAAATCACCGTATTTCTTTTTAACACCTTTAAGTTCAATCATTTCTCTACCCATTTTAATCTCCTAACAAGTCTACCGTTAGATACATTCCTGGTTTGATTTTAGAAGCATTATAAATTTTTATTTTTGTTTCAAAAACTAATTCTTGCTTACTTTCTTTAGTTGATACATTTTTTGGTGTAAATTCTGCTTTTTCAGATATATATGAAATAACACCATAAGCATCTTTTTCAATAAAATCATCTATAAATTTAACTTCCTGATTGAGTTGAATTTTTGAAATTTCTTTCTCTGGTACATAAATCACCAAATACATATTGCTTGGATCAATGATTTTTAAAAGTGGCTCTCCCATGGTTGCAAATTCTCCAATATTAACATAATTTTTCTGAATGATGCCATCAATTGGAGCTTTAATATTACTCTTAGTAAGCTCATAATTCATTTTGTCAATCTGATTATTAATTGATTGTACATTTTTGTTTGCTTTCTTAATGACTTGTTCCGTTGTACTATTTTGAATATTTTCTTTTGAATTTATAGCTACAACTCTTTTTTGATACAGTATATCTAGTTTATCAAGACTCTGATTATAAGCCAATTCAGAAGCATCCAGCTGTTCTTTCGAGATGCCTTGCGCATTATATAAAATCTTATTTTTTTCAAATTTTTCTTTATTGTGCTCAATTACCCTTTTTTGAGCTGCTATTTCCTTATTAATTACATTAATTTCACTTTCTTTTAAGAAAATATTTGTATCTGGTATCCCATCTAATAAATCGGATAGGGTAAGTTCTGCTATCTCCTTGTTTATTTCTAATGCTTTTAAATCATACTGTAAAGATTGATTTTCAATGAGGATTAATTGTTGGTCTATTTCTATTTTTTCACCTTCAGAAATATGATTCGCAATAATTTCACCACTCACTTGAGCTTTTACAATCACATCTTTTGCTTCGACAGAGCCTGTGTATAACATTGAATCCTCCGTATTGTTTAATGTGCAACTGGTTAGAAAAATCAATATTAAACTGTATAATACTAAAATATTAAGCTTTTTCATCACTTCCCTCCCTATTTTAATCCATTGATTAATTGCTCAATTACGATATCTACTTCTTCTTCGAATGTAAGGCCAGAACTCCATTGGTTTAAATAATAGTGATTAGACAACAACATTATAAATGATCCTAGCATGTTTCTAATGAAAATATAACTGTTTGTTTGATCTGTTATAACATTTTTCTTAATACCTATATTAATCAATTTATCGAAAATTGCCTTAACATCTTCTTCAAATTCATTTTTGAATAACTCCTGTATTTCAGAATGATTTTTATATTCAGTTAATAAAACGATTAAATAATGAGAGTAATCATCAGCTAATTTTTTTCTGTTCATGATTATTTTTTTTAGAATCTCATTGAAACTCAAATCATCACTTTTTTCGAGTATCTCCTCTAAACTTTTTATAAATAACTTATATCCAAAATTTGATAAGAATTTTAATATCCCGCTAATCATTAGATTTTTTTTAGATACATAATATTTAAAAACTGTTCCCTCTGAAACATCCGATGCTTCAGCAATTTCTTTAGTAGTTGTGCCATCATATCCTTTTTTTGAGAATATGCTCATTGCATTTTCTAATATTCTTTTTTTAGTTCTCTCAGATTTTTTCATATAACCTCCTAATAAGTGAGTGATTACTCACTTATTATATAATAATTCTTGAAACATATCAAAAAAAAAGAATAGTCATAAACTATTCTTAATCATAAGCTCTTTAATCTTTTAAATATATATCTATTAAATCCCAATAATAAGTTTCTTCATAGCCTTTTCTCCAACCAGCAATACCTGCTAAATCATATTCATTGATTAATTTAATTCTTTTTGTCATAGAATCTTTATCTTCTAACCAAATTTTTATTGTATTGCCTTCATGTTGGGTTTCAATATAATTCTGTTCTGATGCTTCATCATAAACTATTTTATAGTCAATATCTTCTAAATAACTATCGATGTTTTTCATTTCATAAGCCTTAGAATCAATAATTCTATTATTTACCTCAACCCAAATACGCATATAAAGGGGGACACCTAATACTAATTTTTCATTCGGTACAAATTCTAATGTTCCTTCAACTCCTTTTCTAACCCAAGGTAAAGATGCAACTGAGCCACTGGTTGGTGCACTACCCCAGTGTTCATCATAGGCCATTAAAATAAAATAATCAACTAAAGGTGCAATTCTTTCTCGATCTATAACCTTTGAATATTGATCAGAACCACCTGGCACGACTGCGTCAATCGATAAAACTAAATTTTGCTCTCTAGTCAACAATCTCACTTTTTCAACGTAATTTACTAAAGCAGCCTTATCTTTAAGATAGATATTTTCAAAATCAATATTAATCCCATCTAAATCATATAATGCAGAGTAAATTAGCATCTGGGCGATTGATTGATTGACATATGCCTCATTATTCAACATCTCATTCGTCCAATTAGGGTTAAAACTATTACTATATAGTCCCCAAACATCGTATCCAGCTTCATGAGCTAATTTTGTATAGGCCATGCTTGCATCATTAATAACGATGCCATTTACATTTAAAGAGAACCAGGTTGGCGAAATAACATTTAGACCATCCATTGAATCCATCTTATAATTTTTACTATCATTATAACTCGATATACTATCCCATATTAAATTTATACTTGAGTACTCTTTGGTCTTTCTTACTACATTGACTTGATTTGTTTTTTGTGTATCCTCAACTAGACTCATTTCACTTGTCTTAATGAGACCAATTTCTCCCTTTGGTGTGATAATTTCAGAATAATTTTCTTCACCAATTTTCTTTTCATCAATAAGAATAAAGGGTTCACCACTACTCATTTCATCAAAATCAATTAATAAGTCCGCTTCTAAATAAAATACTTTCTGATTTTGATTTGTTTCATAATAATCAACTGATCTTGTATTTGTCTTTAAATAGAGACTTTCACTGTCAGAATAATAATTATAATGCAGCGGATATATCTTTTCTAGTAGCTCTAGATTTAAATATCTTTTGCCATCAATAATCCTTAATGGGATGTTGATTCGATCTAAATTTTCATTAACAAATTTATCTAGTACCTCTGTCTCTAAAGAAAAATCCAACTGAGATAATAATACATAAACCCTTGCCCCACTATTTGACAACTCTAATGTTGGATCAATTTGATCTAAAACTAATTCAAAAGGGATATATACTCCAGCGTCTGTATTAATTTCGTAATCGTAGATATATACATCATTTACTATAAGATTACTTGTGGTTCGTTTACTTTTTAAGATTTCATATATTTCATTATATGATTCACTTTGATCTATATACATAAATCCTAAAACACTACTAACAACAAGTAATATAACTATAATCCCTATTAAAAAGACTCTCATTTAATCACCTCTAAAAAATAATTAATCCAATACCTGCTGACATAAATATTGCAAGTATGGGATGCAATTTTACTTTCATAACCATAAATACTACAAACAAAATAATAAGCACTTCATGATAACTATCTATAGTCTTTATACCCAACTTAATAACTACTGTAACAATAATACCAACGATTGAAGGTTTTAAACCAGTTAGTACCGCTTGAACAATTTTTGAATCTTTAAATTTCAGAAAATAATGGGCTACTATATTAACCAGTATAAATGATACGAGAATTACACCACTTGTTGCAGCGATTGATCCAGGAATCCCCATAATCTTAAAGCCAACAAAAGTTGCTGAGTTAATACCAACTGGACCAGGTGTTATTTGAGACAGGGCTAAAACATCTAGAAACTCTTCAACGCTTAACCACTGGGCATTATTAACAATTTCTCGCTCAATTAATGATAATGCTGTATAACCACCACCAAAACTAAATGCACCGATTTTTAAAAATCGCCAAAAGAGACTAATTAAAATGTCCATAAACACCTCCAATCATGCCTGAAAAAATTAATGCAATAATTGGATGGATGTTAAAAACTAAAATTGCTAGGATAGTTACTGTTATAATACATATAGAAAAAAAGTTCTTCTCAAGAGGTTTACCCAACTTATAAACAGAAAAAATCATAATACCAATAACTGCCGGCCGAATTCCAGAAAAACTCTTCACTATAAAAGTACTATCCCGATATAACATTAAAACATTCGCCAAACCAATAATAATTAAAAATGACGGTAGAACAACTGCTAGACAAATAATCAATGCTCCCAACAATCCATGTAATTTATAACCAATAAATGTTGAAACATTTACGGCAATGATACCTGGTATTGATTGTGCAACAGCTATATAATCTAAAAATTCATCTTCTGTAACAATTTTTTCTCGATCAACTAGTTCTTTATGAATGACAGGAATCATTGCATAGCCTCCGCCAATCGTTAAAGCACCAATCCTAAAGAATATAAAAAATATTTTCAATAATTCTTTCATAGTCACCAATTTCTTTCTATACATCATTAAAGGATAGATTAACTATCCTTCTCATAATTTTCAATATGTAACTCTATTCTTTTAATCCTTTTTACTCGATAGAATAACCAATTAGATTTTCATTCCCGAGTATTATAATAATTTCTTCTCCATGTATATCTATAAAAATAATATACTTAATAGACAAAACAAAATACCCTTTGAAATTATAATCAGCTACCAATTGATTCATAATCTTTCAGGGTTCTCTTGTTTTATGTCAATAGTTATTAAAAACTAAAATTATTAATGAAAGGTCTAACCGTCGAGTTTATATTATACTTTCATTCATCATTTATAAAGTCTTAAATATATTTAGATCTTTCAAATCAAACTTTAGATGAGTATTAATCATTAAAAAGTCCACCAACGATACCACCTAAATTATCAGGGTTACCGCCTTTATTAGTTCTTGCTGAAGCCAAAATTCTTTCAGATAACTTTGATATTGGTAAAGATTGCATATATACGATACCAGGACCAGTTAAACTTGCTAAAAATAACCCCTCTTTTCCAAAAAGAGCATTTTTAAAACCACCAATAAATTCAATATTATAATCAACTGTATCTTCAAAGCCAACAATACATCCTGTATCAACTTTAATTTTTTCGCCAGTTCTTAACTCTTTTTTTATAATTGCACCACCTGCATGAATAAAAGCTTTTCCAGTGCCTTGTAATCTTTGAAGAATAAATCCTTCTCCACCAAAAAAACCAGCGCCTAATTTCTTAGTAAATTCTACTTCGACATCGATACCATTTGCAGAACATAGATAAGCATCTCTTTGACATATAAACTTACCTCTATGATTTTCTAACTGTATTGGGATAATCCCGCCTGGATAAGGTGCAGCAAAGCCTACATGACTTATTTTATTACTTGTATTTAAAAAAGTCGTAATAAAAAAGCTTTCACCTGAAACCATTCGTTTAAATCCACCAAATAACCCTCCTGAAACGCCGGTTTGCATTACTATACCGTCTTCCATAAAAGTCATTGCACCAGCTTCAGCTCTTACCCCTTCACCCGGATCCAACTCAATTTCTACAAGTTGCATATCTTTTCCATGAATCTCATAATCAATTACATCAGACATATTTTCACTCCTTTACTCAATTATACTATGATAATTATATCATTAATTTCTTAAGTTTTGAATAGTTAATTATATACTTAGTATAATCATTTTATTTGAAGAATACTTTTTGTAATATCAATGAAAATAATGGGTATAAGATTTATAACTCATAATAATCAATATGATTAGAGAAATAAAGCTTTACTTTAAGTCATTTTATGATAATATATTAAATGATATTAAGGAGTTGATTATTATGCAAAAAACATTACTGACTAAGAGTGCTTTAGAAAAATTAGAAAGAAAATTAGATCAATTAGTTTTGGTCGAACGTAAGAATATTGCACAAGAGATAAAAAGAGCTCGAGAATTTGGGGATTTATCTGAGAATGCTGAGTACCATGCAGCAAGAGAAATGCAAGCAAAAAATGAAGCTGAAATAGCTAAGTTAAAAGAGTTATTAAGCAATTATGAATTGGTTCAAGAATCAAATGATACAGATAAAATTCATATTAACTCTCGTGTAAAAATCGAATATTTGGATTCACATGAAGTTGCTGAACTTATGATTGTTCCAAGTATTGAAGCTGAACCTTTTGAAGGAAAAATTTCAAATGTATCACCAGTAGGAAGTGCTTTACTTGGTCATACAAAAAACGAAATAATACCTGTAGAAATTCCAAAAGGTATTTTAAACATCAAAATTTTAGAAATTAATTAGTTTTAAATAAGGAGTGGCCATTATGAAGATTAAAATAATCTATAACCCCAGTGCTGGGAAAAATAGAGGACTTAGAGATATAAAAAGTTTAACAGATGAATTATTAAATAATGGTCACTTGGTTCAAAGAATTGCTACAAAAAAAGAAAGAGATACTTTTAATGAAACTGAAAAAGCTATTGCTGATACCTTTGATATCATTATTGCTGCTGGTGGTGATGGTACTATTAATGAAGCGGCTTCTGCTTTGGCTAAGAATAATTCTTCTATACCTTTAGGTATTTTTCAATTTGGTACTGTTAATGATTTTGCAACTTATTTGAATATTACTAATGATCCGTATGAGTTTGCAGAAATGATTGAAAAAATGGAAATGATACCTATTGATCTAGGTAAGACTAATGGCTCTTTTTTTATTAATGTAACAGCCGGCGGCTTACTCACAAACGTAGCACATGATACACCAAGAGAAATGAAAGCTGTTTTAGGAAAGAATGCTTATTATCTCAATGGGCTAAAAGACTTAACAGAAAAAGGTCTTTACACTTCAAACTTAACCATTATCACTGAAGATTTAGAATTAACAGATGATTTTTATTTATTTTTAGTAAGTAACTCTCCTTCTGTAGGTGGTTTTATTAATCTAGCACCAGAGGCTGAGATACAAGATGGTTTACTCGATTGTGTCTTTGTAAAAAAGGCAAGTTTTATTAATAATGTGGAAGTATTTATTAAAATATTAAATGGTAATCATATTAATAATGATAATGTTTTATATTTTAAAACCAATAAAATAGAAGTCATTAATAACTCAGAAAGAGTTGTTGAGTATGATCTTGATGGCGAATATGGTGGTATTTTACCAATAGCCATTGAAGTTGTTCCATCAGCAATAAATATTCTGATTTAAGTCCCTGTATGGGATTTTTTTATTTAGAAAATCATTTTATACAAAAATACGATACTAATAATAACCAAACGGCCCCTCACTACTAAAAAAGTGAGGGGCCGTTTGATTTTGTAAAGAAAGTACCACTTCTATAGTAAGTTAATTTCTCTAAGAAAGATTGCTAAAGCAATTATTAAAAGTATCTCTAATGATAAACCAATAATAATTGAATTAATAATATTTCAACCCGCTTTTACTAACTACTATAAGCCTCTTGTGTAGATTATTTCATTTTTAATTAATTTTCTATTCATCCAAATATTCAATTGCTTTTCTTTACTCAAAAATACTTGAATAATCCTCATAGCCTTCATCTCTAAGGTCTTCTCTTGGAATAAATCTTAAAGCTGCACTATTGATACAGTATCTTAATCCAGTTAACTCTTCTGGCCCATCTTCAAAAACATGTCCTAAATGGGAATCAGCTTTCTTAGATCTTACTTCTGTTCGAGTTCTAAATAATTTATGATCTGCTTTAGTAACAACTGCATCCTCGTCTATTGGTTTAGAAAAACTTGGCCATCCACAGCTAGATTTGAATTTATCTTTAGAAGAAAAAAGTGCTTCACCTGATACAACATCAACATAAATCCCTTCTTCAAAACAATCATGGTATGGATTTTGAAAAGGTCTTTCAGTGCCGTCTTCTTGAGTTACATGGTATTGAATATCCGTTAACTGTTCTTTCAGTTTATTTTTGTCTACTTTGTTAGATTTCATCTAATCCTCCTCTTCTATTCTTATTATTATATACCCAATGAATGGTATTTAAATAATTTTTCGCAAATAAAAACCACCAACTAAGGTGGTTTTATCATTATTTTAAATAATTATAGATACTTTTAGATGCTTCTCTACCATCACTAATTGCTTTACATATTAAAGATGGTCCATTTTTAAGATCACCAGTGGCAAAAATTCCTTCTACATTAGTCATATGATTTTCAGTTATAATACTATTTTTTTCTCCAAAGGTTAAACCTAAAGTCTCATACATCTCATAATTTTTTGTATCAATGAACCCTGCTGCTACAATAACAAGATCAGAATCCATTTCATATTCACTATTTTCTTTAACAGTCATTTTCATTTGTCCATTAATAGATTCCCAACTTACTTGACTACAAACGACTGATTCAATACTCTCATTCCCTTTAAATCTTTGTGTAAGAGTATCCCAGCTTCGTTGGCCACCTTCTTCATGTGCAGTATTTTTTCGTAGCATATAAGGCCAATAGGGCCAAGGTGTCTTACTGGATCTTTCTTTCGGTGGTTCGGAAAGAATTTCAATCTGATGAATACTTTTTGCACCTTGTCTAATGGCAATACCAAGACAGTCTGCCCCTGTATCGCCACCACCAATGATCAATACATTTTTATCTTTAGCATTTATTAACTCATTTTCTAAAGGGATACCAGCATTTATTAAATTCTGCTGTTTTAAGTAATCTAGTGCAAAGTAAATACCTTTTAGTTGATTCCCAGGTGCATTTATTTCTCTTGGCACTGTAAAACCATTAGCTAAACATATCCCATCGTAATTTTCTTGCAGCTCTTCAATTGCTAGATCTACACCAATCTCTGTGTTACATATGAACTTAATACCTTCTTCTTTCAATAAATCAATTCGCCGATCAATAATGCTTTTTTCGATTTTATAATCTGGAATTCCCAGTCTTAACAAACCACCAGGTTCATAGTCTTTTTCATAAACTGTTACATTGACACCTTTTTTATTTAATTCTTGAGCAACTGCTAAACCAGATGGGCCAGAACCAATTACTGCTACTTTTTTATCAACTCTAAACTTAGGTTTTATGGGTTTTACGTAATTTTCTTTAAAACCTCTTTCGATAATAGATAACTCAATCTCTTTTGTCGTTACGGAACCATGGTCAATACTTAAAGAACATGATCCCTCACAAAGTGCTGGACATAATCTACCAGTAAATTCGGGAAAATTATTTGTTTCTAATAGAATTTCTAAAGCTTTCTCCCAATTATCTTCAACGATTAACTCATTGAGCTCTGGCAAAGAATTCCCTAATGGACAAGCATAATTGCAAAATGAAACACCACAATCCATGCAGCGACTAGCTTGTTTTTTTATTGCCTCATCACTTTGATATAAATAAAATTCATTGTGATTCTTGATTCGCTCTACAGGTGCTAATTTCTTTGCTATTTGTCTCTCAACATTTTTAAATAGTCCTTTATTATCCAATTCTATTCACCGCCTGTAAATTTACTAAATTTTCTAATCCTTTATTCTCTGCAATCGCATCATAGCCATCACTACTTACTTTCACAAATAGATTTGAATAATACATCCACTCATCCAAGATACTTTTGGCTTTTAAACTACCAGTCAATTCAATATGTTCTTCCAATAAACTTTTAAGAATCTCTTGATCAACTGAATTCAAATCTTTAACACTTACCGTATCTTTATTGACTTTTGATTCTGTTAATGGATTTTTATTAAGCACATATGCAATTCCACCTGTCATACCAGCCGCAAAGTTATCTCCTACATCTCCTAAAACTACAACTATACCATTCGTCATGTATTCACAACCATGGTTCCCTACGCCCTCCACAACACTAATCGCACCTGAGTTTCTAACTGCAAACCGTTCACCTGCTTGACCATTAATAAACAGTTTTCCTTTAATCGCACCATATAACGTTGTATTACCTACTAAAATATCTGTTTCAATCTTATTATCTGGATGTTTTACGATTATTGTTCCACCAGATAAACCCTTAGCTACATAATCATTGGCATCACCAAACATTTGGAAAACAATTGGTGCTGTTAAAAATGCGCCAAAACTCTGACCAGCAGTGCCTTTAAATTTATATACCTTTTCATTTTCAATCTTTAGTTTATTTTTAATAATATAACTGCTTAGTTTTGTACCAATAGATCTATTTGTATTGGTTATTGTTATTTCATCTTCTATGGTATTCTTATTAAGTATCGCTATTAACTGATCATCTAGAGTCGCTATATTTTCTAAGGCTTTTGCTTCAACATGTTTAGACCCAAAACTCTTTGGTAATTCTGGCTTAAATAAAATTTGTGATAAATCAATATTTTTTATCTTCCAGTGGTCAATTAAATCTTTTCTTTTTAGTAAATCAGATCGACCAACAAGTTGATCTAAAGATTCGTAACCTAAATTGGCTAGGTATTCTCTTATTTCTTTCGCAATAAATGTGAAATAATTTACAACATGCTCCGGCTTACCTTTAAAGTATTTTCTCAATTCAGGATCTTGTGTTGCAACACCTACTGGACATTTATTCGTATGACACTTTCGCATCATGATACAACCACTAACAACTAAAGGTGCTGTAGCAAATCCGTATTCTTCAGCTCCTAAAAGGGTTGCTACTAAAACATCGCGACCAGTTCTCATTTGACCATCTACTTGCAATGAAACCTTCTTTCTTAAATTATTCATTAATAAAGTCTGATGTGTTTCGCTTAAACCTATTTCCCAGGGAACGCCAGCATTCTTTATAGATGTCATCGGTGCTGCTCCAGTACCACCATCATGCCCTGAAACTAAAATCATATCAGCATGACCTTTTACAACTCCTGCAGCAATTGTTCCAATACCAGCTCTAGAAACTAGTTTTACACTGATTCTAGCTTTAGGATTTGAAGCTTTTAAGTCATAGATCAATTGCTCTAAATCTTCAATTGAATAAATATCATGATGCGGTGGTGGAGATATTAATGGTAAATTTTCGATGGCATGTCTAATTTCTGCTACTTTTCCAACAACTTTTTTACCAGGTAAATGACCACCTTCACCAGGTTTTGCTCCTTGAGAAACTTTGATTTGTATTTCTTCAGCATCATTTAGATACTCAATTGATACACCAAATCTTCCAGCAGCAATTTGCTTAATTTTTGATTTCTTGTTCGTATAGTATCGATCTTTATCCTCGCCACCTTCTCCTGAGTTACTACTTGCACCGATTGAATTCATTGCTACAGCTAAATTCTCATGGGCTTCCTTACTCAATGATCCGAATGACATTGCTCCTGTAACAAACTTCTTGAGAATATTTTCAATTGGTTCTACACTATCAATGGGTATTGGTTGACGATCAGATTCAAAGGTTAATAAGCCTCTTAAAGTAATTAAAGACTTTTTAGAATCATTAACCATCTCTGAATACTCTTTGTATTCATTATAATTATTTGTGCGACAGGAGTTTTGCAATTTACCAATAACTTCTGGTGTAAATAAATGCTTAATACCATCTTTTTTATAGTGCAATTCACTTCCTTTTTTTATTTTTTCA
>Ga0102926_1000051_pt1 | contig 53976 bp, 51 predicted proteins | sample SalPonR1_A_D2_MG_FD_78173 | JGI IMG/M metagenome (GOLD analysis project Ga0102926, IMG submission 78173) | Salt pond soil microbial communities from South San Francisco under conditions of wetland restoration - Salt Pond MetaG R1_A_D2_MG | ecosystem: Environmental > Aquatic > Marine > Intertidal...
ATCGCCGGGCCCGGCCCCGACCAGGGCCACGCTGCCGGTCGTGTCGAAGGCAGAATCTTCCAGTGCCTGAGCCGCCAGTTCGCGCGCCCGGGCCGGCGAACCGCACTGCATCGCTTCGGCCGGCGCACCGCGAAACAGCCAGCCGAGGAACTGTCGCCGACGGGGCAACTGGGGAAAGCGAGTTCGAATCGAGTCCTTGAGATCAGCAGCCAGTTGCGCCAGCGCCCCCGTTGATGGCGGCAGCATGGCCTCGATCCGGCTTCGGATCATTCGCGCCAGTTCAGGCGCCTTGCCGCCGGACCCGATCGCGATGGTGATCGGTGAGCGATCGACGATGGCCGGCAGGATGGCGGTGCAGTTGGCGGGGTCGTCGACGGCGTTGACCGGAATGGCGTGCGCGGTGGCGAAGGCGAGGGCGGCCGGCCGCAAACGTTCATCGTCGGTTGCGACGACGACCAGTCGATAGCCCGCGCTGTCGGAGGGAAGCGCTTCGATGCGCCGAATTCGGGATTGTCGCCGGTACTCGTCCAGCGGCGCCTCGAGCGCGTTCGCCAGCACGGCGACCTGCGCGCCGTGCTTGAGCAGGCGATCGATCTTGCGTCGCGCTGCGAGGCCGCCGCCGGCGACCAGCACCGGTTGACCGGCCAGGCGTAGGAATACAGGCAGCCACTCGCCGGCCTCGGGTGTTGATTCGGTATTCATGGTTCAGAGCGTAGGCCGGGCCGGGACAAAAGAAAAATACTTGTTGGCTTGGCGCTTATTCCATGCGGTTATGACCTGGGTTCCACAGACCTTACATTTGGCTATAAGGGCATAACCAGCAAATCGTTCCGTTTCCACGCCATCCTGCTTAGTCTTGCAGCACGGAATTCGCGATCGGAAGACGAATATGGCCATTTCGCCGGCAGTGCGGCAAGATCTGGAAAAGCAGCTCGGCAAGTGGGCTTCGGAACTCGACGAGGTTCAGTTGCAGTGGGCGTCCGGATACCTTGCCGGTGTGGCGGCCGCGCGGCTGGACAATCAGGCGTCGGCCGAGCATGGCGTGCACGAGGAGGCCGCGGCGCCGACGCTCACCATCTGGTACGGCTCTGAAACCGGAAACGGCCGCGGCGTGGCGCAGCGGTTGGCCGCCGACGCGGAATCCCGCGGGTTTTCGGTCGAGCTGGCCAGTACCGCCGACATCAAGCCGAGATCGATCGCGAAGCTCGATACGTTGCTGCTGGTCATGAGTACGCACGGCGAGGGTGACCCACCGGAGGATGCCGAGGCGCTGCACACGCTGGTTGTTTCGGACAGGGCGCCCCGGCTGGACAATCTGAAGTTCGCCGTATTCGCGCTGGGCGATTCCAGCTACCCGGATTTCTGCCGGACAGGGCAGGAATTCGACAGCCGGCTCGAAGCCCTGGGCGCTAAAAGGCTCATGGACCGGGTTGACGTGGACGTCGACTTCGAACATGTCGAGGACGCCTGGCGCCCGAGTTTGCTCGGAAAACTGGAAACGGCTCTGAAGCCGGGCCAGGCCGCGCCCAAAACACCGCGCCTGCAACTGATCCGCGATGCCGAATCCGCGATTAATCGCATCGACCGCCGCAATCCATACGACGCCGAAGTGCTCGAGATTTCGCCGCTGACGGTCGCGCCCTCGACCAGCCCCGTGCACCACGTCGAACTTCTGCTTGAAGGCAGCGGCCTGGAGTGGCAGCCGGGCGACGCCCTGGGCGTGTGGCCGCGCAACGACGCTCGACTCGTGGACGAGATCCTGGAGGTCTCGGGCATCGATCCCGCAGCCAGGGTAGTGCGCGGCGAGGAAACGCTGGTCGCCCGCGAATGGCTGGCGCACCGTCTTGAGCTCACGCTGCTGGCAAGACCGTTCCTGCAGGCCTGGGCGGCCGCGGCCGACAGCGCGGACCTGCGCGCCTTGACCGACGATCGTGATCGCCTGGCCGAATGGACGGCTACGCGCCAGGTGATCGATGTATTGCGCGAATTTCCGGCCCGGGTCGACGCCGGGGCGCTTGTCGACATGATGCGCGGAATTTCGCCGAGGCTGTATTCGATCGCCTCCAGCCCGCTGGTCGGCGACGACGAGATCCAGCTCACGGTCAAGCGCGTCGGCGGTCTGGATTCCCAGGATCGCCTGCGCGCCGGCGTCGCTTCCTGGCAACTGACCGAATCGGTTTCGCCGGGCGATACGCTCCCGGTCTACGTCGAGGCCAACCCCCGCTTCCGTCTGCCCGAAGACCCGGAAGCGCCGATCATCATGATCGGCCCGGGCACCGGCGTGGCGCCGTTCCGGGCTTTCGTCCAGCATCGCCAGGCGCAGGGCGCGAAAGGCGCCAACTGGCTGTTGTTCGGCGCCCGCAACCGGCGCACCGACTTTCTCTATCAGCTCGAATGGCAGCGCTTTCGCAAGGAAGGCGCGCTGGATCGGCTGTCGGTCGCGTTCTCGCGCGACCAGGCGGAAAAGATCTACGTGCAGCACCGCCTGCGCGAACAGGCGCGGGACGTCTTCGACTGGCTGGAGCGCGGCGCGCACGTCTACGTCTGCGGCGACGGGCAGCGCATGGCCGCCGACGTCCAACGTGCGCTGCTGGACGTGATCGCAGGCCAGGGCGGAAAGACCGAGGAACAGGCCGCCGAATACCTCGAAGCCATGAAACATGCGAAGCGATACCAGAAGGATGTTTATTGAGTGGCGATCGATGTTGGAAAAAAATGCGCTAACCACGAAGGGCACGAAGAACACGAAGAAAAAGAAATTCTCTGGAGGCAAATTCACCGCTAAAAACGAGGCCGAAGGCATTCATCCCGCGACACAACTGCTTTTGACTTTTTACCTTCGTGTCCTTCGTGCCCTTCGTGGTTCATGCTTTTTAGAAATCACACCAAACGAGTCAATAATCGATGTCTGATCTGAACGTCGAAAAAATCAAGTCCGAGAGCCGTGCGCTGCGCGGTACTTTGCACGACAGTCTTGCCGATCTCACCACCGGGGCCATCCGCGCGGCCGATACGGTGGTCAGCAAGTTCCACGGGATATATCAGCAGGATGATCGCGATGTGCGCGGCAAGCGGCGCGAGGCCCGGCTGGAGCCGCTGTATCAATTCATGCTGCGGGTTCGCGTGCCTGGAGGACGCATCTCGCGCGAGCAATGGCGGGCACTGGACCGGCTTGCCGAAGACTACGGCAACGGCACGCTGCGCCTGACCTCGCGCCAGGCGGTTCAGTATCACGGCATCGCAAAGGAATCGCTGCGCGACCTGGTGCGCGGCATCGATGCGGTGGGCATGGATTCGCTGGCCGCGTGCGGCGACGTCAACCGCAACGTGATGTGTCACGTTCAGCCGGAGCTCGGCCCGGTCCAGGCCGAAGCGCTGGAATGGGCCGAGCGCCTGAGCGCCCACCTGACACCCGCGACAACGGCCTGGAAGGAAATCTGGGTCGACGGCGAGAAGGTGGAACTCGACGACACTGCGGACGATCCGGTTTACGGCAAGACCTACCTGCCGCGCAAGTTCAAGATCGGGATTGCGGTTCCGCCGACCAACGACATCGACGCATACGCCCAGGACATCGCCTTTGTCGCCATCGAAGACGACAACAGGCTTGCTGGTTTCAACGTGATTGCCGGCGGCGGCATGGGCTGCAGCCACGGCGAGCCGGACACCTTCCCGCTGCTGGGGCGGCTGGTCGGCTTCATCGAGCCCGTGCAATTGCCGGCCGTCGCTGAAGCCATCATGACCACCCAGCGCGACTTCGGTGATCGAAACAACCGCAAGCATGCGCGTTTCAAGTACACCCTGGACGATCGAAGCACCGAATGGCTGCTCGAACAGATCGGGCAGCGAAGCGGCATCGAGCTGCAGCCGGCAAGAGCTTTCGAATTCACGCATTCCAGCGACCGCCAGGGCTGGGCAGAATCCGCCGACGGCCGCTGGCAGTACACCGTGTTCGTCGAAAACGGGCGAATCGGGCCGGCCCAGCGCGCAGGGCTCGTGATGCTGGTCGAGCGCCATGCCGCAGACCTGCGCCTGACGCCCAACCAGAATCTCGTACTGACCGGCGTGGCGGACGATCAACGGAGAGACGTCGAGCAGATCCTGAATTCCTTCGAGCTGGACGGATCGGCGCGCGACTCGACGTTGCGCAAGCACGCCATGGCCTGCGTCGCGTTGCCCACCTGCGGCCTGGCGATGGCCGAAGCCGAGCGCTACCTTCCGGATCTGATCACGCGAATCGAAGAAATTGCGCTCAGGCACGGGATCGAGGAAGAGCCGATCAATATCCGCATGAGCGGATGCCCTAACGGCTGCTCACGGCCCTATCTGGGTGAGATCGGCCTGGTCGGTCGTGCGCCCGGCCGCTATAACCTCTACCTCGGCGCCGCGTTCAACGGCGAGCGGCTCAACAAGCTGGTAAGTGACAACGTTGACGAGCCAGCAATTCTCGAAGCGGTGGATGGATGGTTCGGACGTTATGCCGCGGATCGCCAGCCGGGCGAGCGCTTCGGCGACTTTGCCGTGCGCTCAGGTCTTGTGGCCGCAGTGGAACACGGTCGTGAGATCAACGAGCCATGAATACCCGCGCCGCTATTTTGCGTGGCGCGCCGAGTACGCAAGACGGCCCCGTACCGCTCGAACTGAACCGACTCAACCATGCCTGGCGCCATCTGAGCGCGTCGCAGCGCGTGGAATGCGCGCTGGACCATTTGCCGGGAGCGCACGTCATGTCGTCGAGTTTCGGCATGCAATCTGCCGTGATGTTGCACCTGGTGACGAGGGTAGTGCCTGGCATTCCGGTCGTCTTCGTCGATACCGGCTACCACTTCGACGAGACGTATCGATTCGTCGATGAAATTGCCGACCGCCTGTCGCTGAACCTTCGTGTGGCGCGCTGCGAAATGAGCCCGGCCTGGCAGGAATCGCGGTACGGAAAGCGTTGGGAGCAAGGCAGTGAAGGACTCCGCGCCTACAACCTGCAAAACAAGGTCCGGCCAATGCAGGACATGCTCCAGCGGCTGGATGCGGCGACCTGGTTCAGCGGCCTCAGACGCAGTCAGGCTTCCAGTCGCGCGAATCTGGCTTTCATCGGACATCGTTGGGGCGGATTCAAGGTTCACCCGATCGCCGACTGGAGCGACCGCGACATCCATTGCTACCTGCACGCGCACGACCTGCCGTATCACCCGCTACGGGAGAAAGGCTATCTTTCGATCGGCGACTGGCACACGACGCGCTCGATTCATGAAGTCGACGATGAGGAAAAGCTGAGATTTTTCGGTCTGACGCGGGAATGCGGTCTGCACCAGCCGGAATAGACAGGCAGGAACCGGGCTCGGGCTGCAATCAGGACAACGCGTGGTCCATGACATAGCGCATCAGCTGGGCGTTGTTGTCCATGTCCATCTTCTCGAGGATGCGGGCGCGGTATGTACTGACGGTCTTGACGCTGACGCAGAGATTGTCGGCGATTCGGGAAACCGTCTCGCCTGCGCCGATCATTATCAGCACCTGCAACTCACGATCGGAAAGCGCTTCGTGGGGCGCTCGCTCGTGCTCGCTGTTCAGGTTGGTCACCAGCTTCTCGGCCAGCATGGGACTGACATACTTGCCGCCTGAATGAACCTTGCGGATGGCCCCCAGCAACAAATCGGGCGCACTCTCCTTGGTCAAGTACCCGTCGGCACCATCGCGCAGGCAGCGGATTGCGTACTGGTCTTCCGGGTGCATGCTCAGGATCAGGATTCGCGTGCCGGCACTGGCGGACTGGATATCGGCAAGCGCATCGATGCCGCTTCGGCCGGGCATGGAAATATCCAGCAGCACCACGTCCGGTTTATGCTGACGAACGAGACGCGCTGCTTCCTGACCGTTGGCGGCTTCGGCCACGGTTTCAATCGATGAATCGTCGGCAAGAATTCGCTTCAGACCCTCGCGAACGATTGCATGGTCGTCGGCGATCAGCACGCGGATCATCGAATTGCCGCCTCGGGCAACGTAATCGTCAGGGTTGCACCCTTGCCGGGCTCGCTGTCCATTTGCATCGCGCCGTGGAGTTCCCGAGCCCGCTCGGCAATGCCAATCAGTCCAAACCCGCTCTTGTGTGATTCGCGGTCAAATTCAAACCCCTGGCCATCATCGTGCACCACCAGCCGGTATGAGCCACCTTCCATCCGACCCCGAATAGAAACGTGGTTCGCCGCCGCATGCCTGGATACATTGGTGAGAGCCTCCTGAACGATCCGGAAAATGCAGCTTGCGTTTGCGCCGCGGAGGCGCTTCGGAATATCCGAAAGCGTGATCTCGGTGTGGACACCGCTATAGCGCTGAAAATCAGATGCCAGCCATTCCAGAGCGGCATCAAGACCAAGATCGTCCAGCACCGGCGGGCGCAGACGAGAAACGATCCGCCGCATCGATGAAATCGTCTGATCGACCAGCCCTGTCAATTCTCCGCCTCGGCTGGAAATTTCGCCGTCATCGTCGGGAACGTGTTTTACAAGCCATGCAATATCCATCTTCAGTGCCGTCAGCGCATGACCGAGTTCGTCGTGAACTTCGCGAGCGATAGAGCGCCGTTCCTCCTCGCGCACGGTTTGCAGGTGAGACGAGAGCTCCCGGACTTCCTCGAGCGTGTTCAGCAATCTCATTTCCGAGTGCTTCTCGTTGGTGATGTTGGCGATGAAAACGACCGCTCCTTCGATCCTGCCGTCTTCGCCGATGATCGGATCCACCGTGGACCGCAACCAGATCGACCTGTCCGGCAACGCCAGGTCGGTACGCGCCTGCGACCTGCCTGACCAGACCTGTCGGACCTCAAAAGGATCATCCAGCCGGAGGCGGGTCCTGGTGACCTCGGCCAGCGGCTTGCCGATCAGGTCGCCGAACTCGCAGTCCAGCAGTCGAAGCGTGGCCAGATTGACGCGAATCACGTTCGCCCGGCGATCCAGCATCATGATGGCGTCCTGGGCTGAATCGAACGTGCCTCGCCATTCCTTGGCCACCCGCTCGATGGCCTTTTCGATCTGCTTGTAGCGGGTTACGTCGCGAATCGTGGCGTGGATTTCCTCGCTGCCCGAGCCTTCGTCAAGCACGCCTCGGCACGCCAGTTCGCACCAGCGCCACCGCTGGTCAGGCGCCCGGCACCTGAAAACGGTACTCGAATCGCTCCGTGTGTCGCGCACCAGCGCGAACGTCGAAAGTACCGACGAAAGATCGTCCGGGTGGACCAGATCGTCAAGCCTGTGACCGATCAGGTGCTCAGGGGTATAGCCGATGACCCGGCTGGCGGCGGGCGAGGCGTAGAGAAACGTCAGGTCGGCGGTATGGCGAGAAACCATTTCCCGCGCATTCTCGGTCAACAGGCGATAGAGACGAGCATATTCGCCCGCTTCTGCCGGATGCGACGGTCGCGGACTTTCCGTCGTCTCGCCGGCCGCCCCTGCCGCCTTGTTGTTGGTGGATTGAGTCATGATACAGACTGATCATGATAAGGCAAAAAAATCGGCCCGGGCGAGAGGATTCCATCCAGGCGCCAGCCGCACCGTGGAGGAATCCTCGAGCCCGGGCCCTATGCCCTGGTGACCGAGGTGGGGACCGTCAGAAGGGCAAGTCGACAACCTGGCTGGTCATGTAGCTGCCGCCGTCGGCGAGTTCGACCGCGAGAATCACGGTAACCGAACCTGACTGATGGCGATAGCCGTGGCGAGCGATTGGACGGTGGTGATCCGAACTCGAACCGTCGCCGAAGTCCCAGTAGTAGCGTTCAACCGTTCCGCTTTCCGGCGGAAGGCTGGCATTGAACACGCAGCGGCGACTGCGGTGGCTGCATTCGTAAGTGAACTCAAGTCCACCATTGGCCGGTCCGGATTCGACCTCGATCAGCGAATACAGCAGCGGGCTGATGCCGTCGGTTCCCAATTCGTCGACGAACGAACTGGCCTGACCGATGATGACTTCGGCAAGCTCTGCAGGGGCGGTATCCGGATTCTGCGCCAGCAGAAGGGCTGCAGTACCCGCCACATGCGGCGCCGCCATCGACGTGCCGGACATCGTGAGCGTATCGCTGTCGCTGCGGTTGAAGGTTGAACTGATGCCGGAACCCGGGGCGTAGATGTCGACGCAGTCACCGTAGTTCGAATCAGGCGCCCGGGCGTCGTTCACGGTCGTCGCACCAACGGTCAATACTTCTTCGACTCTCGCCGGTGAATAGTAGCAGGCGGAGTTTCCGTTGTTTCCGGCCGCCACCACATAGGTGACGCCAGCTTCGATGGAGGTTCGAACGGCATTGTCCAGCACCAGCGAAGGACTGGTCGCGAGGCTCATGTTGGCCACTGCCGGATGCTGATGTTGGATCACCTGCGTGGTAATCCAGTCTATACCCGCGATAACGGCCGAAAGCGAGCCCGAACCGGAGCAGCTCAAAACGCGCACCGGATGCAGAATCGCGTTCTTGGCCACCCCGTGTTGCTGACCGCCGACGATCCCGGCTACATGGGTACCGTGTCCATTGCAATCGTTGACGTCGTTTCCATCGTTGTATGCGTTGAAGCTGTTGAGCGTATCGACTCGACCGCCGAAATCCGTGTGGGTGCTGCGAATGCCGGAATCGAGCACATAGACATGCACGTCGACTGCCGGTTCGGGGGCGTACCAGGCATAACTGAAATCCAGCGTTTCCGAACGTTGATCGACGCGATCGAGGCCCCAGGAGGGCGGATTAGGCTGGAAAATGCTTTCGGTCGACTCCACAACCGCGTCTTCGGCGATGAAAGCGACGCGTGGATCGCGAGCAAGTCTGCGCGCAGCGCCCCGCCTCATGATGACCGAAAATCCCGTGAGGCTTTCGGAGAACACGTGCTGGCGGCGTCCTCGATATCCAGACGCAATCTCGTCGGCGGTCCGGCGCACCGACCGCGAACGCTGCTCGGCGGTGGCGAGGCCGGGCGGCGCAAACTGATCCTCTTCGAGCACGACGATGTACTGATCGGGTATCGGGTTACGCGCCAAATGGATATTCCACGCAAGCGCGCCGGATGACGCAAAGATCGCTAGAAGCGCTATCGCTAGGTTTTTCATGACTGACTCCCACCTTTTTGGCTGGTGTCCGAACCCCCCTTGGGCTGGACTTGAATTGGATGAAACCAGCTTAGGATTCAGTCTGTTCTGGCGGTATCGGAGAGAGTATTCTTCGCCTGTAGGCGTGCGCCGAGGCGTTGCGTAGGAGAAGCTGTAACGAGGATGTAGGCGTTTGTCCTACAGCGCATGCCCGTCCGGGCGATGGTTTTCCCCCTGCGGCTGAAAAAGGATATGGCTCACAGCTTCAAGCCGAGCTGAAGCGACAGTTCATGGTGTGACTACTCAGGGGCTCCCTGGACCGTTGCGCAACGGGATCTCGAGTTGAGCCAGCGATTGCTGCAGTCTTTCGGGTTCCACATTTCGACAGACCTGGTCGAGCAGTCCGGGCGTGAAATGCGGCGCCAGCAGCGTGATGAATTCGCTGTGATATGTCTTCAACAGCAGATCGCGCGAATAACCGATCCAGGTGGTCAGGCGCGGGAACAAACCCGGGATCCGGATTGCGACCAGATCGTCGTCGATTCCCGGCTCCACGGCCATCCCCGCCAGAATTCCGACGCCGAAGCCGGAGCGAACGTAAGTCTTGATGACATCGGCATCACGAGCGGTGAATGCGATCCTGGGATTCAGGCCCTGCTCCGAAAACGTGCTCATCAAGGAAGACTCGGGCCGGTCGCTGAACAAGTAGGTCACCAGCGGGTATTCAGCAAGCGTGGCAAGATCGGGCGGCCGGGAGGCGTTGGCCAGCGAATGATCGGCCGGGACCAGCAACACGCGATCCCAACGGTATACCGGCAGTGTAGTCACGTCTGGAAAAGGTTCGGTAGAACCCGAGACGATCGCAAAATCGACCTGCCTGTCAGTGAGCATCCGGGCAATCTGCTCGGTGGTGCCCTGATGGAGATGGAAATCGACCTTGGCGAATCGCTGGCGGAATTCGCCTATGACTTCCGGCAGCACGTAGCGCGCCTGGGTCTGAGTGGTCGCCAGCGAAAGGGTGCCCGTTTCGTCGCCGCGCAGTTCATCGGCCAGCGATTTTATTCGTTCGGTTTCGTGCATCACGCGGGCAGCATGCTCCACAACGCGTTGACCAGCCGCCGTGAGCGCTTCCATTCGTTTGCCGTTGCGGACGAAAAGCTGAAGACCGAGTTCGTCCTCCAGCAAACGTATCTGCTTGCTGACGCCCGGTTGCGAAGTGTAGAGCGCTTCGGCCGCCGCCGTGATGTTGAGGTCGTTCTCGACCACGGCGAGCAAAAAACGCAGTTGCTGAAGTTTCATGGCTTGATCGCATTCCCGTCTGCTATCGCGGTAGCAAGACGATTGCCCAGGCAACCGTCGATGGGCCGAAATCGAGACGCTGCGGGAATCCAAAAGCAAGAAGGACGACGATATTGCCGGCCTCTTTAGCAGGATTTCTAAAGCGCCCGCAAGCTGGCTTCAAATCGGCGCTGATGGATATCTTTGAGGATTCGACCGGCAAAGTCAAGCCCCGGCAGGTGCCGGGCATATAGCTATTTGTTCTTTGACGGCGCGGCAGACAGCCGTTAGCCTTTGCCTTGTAAAGCTCATCGAGACCGGCTGAGGGACAGGCCCTTTGAAGCCGGGGCAACCGCCGCGCAACGCGCGGACATGGTGCCAATTCCTGCGGAAGCGAATGCTTTCGGAAGATGAGTGGCCGCGTTTTTGCGGGGCGTGCCCCGTTTCTTGCTTCCACTCTTCGTCTCCCGGTCCATGAGCGCTCTTTCGTTCTCATGGAGGCCAGGCGAAATGTTGAATCCATCAGCCGTCGAATCTTCGACGAAAAGCGTTCAGACACCGGTGCGACGACGCAGACCGAGTGCCGAACCGGCGTACTTGTCTCGTTCGCCGACAATCGACATGACACTCGAGGTTCATGGGATTCATCCCGTGCGCGCGAGGATTTCGGGTGACGAAGCCGATCCGCCGGCACTGGTCCTGGGCGGTATCAGTGCCGACAGGCGAATCCGCCGGTGGTGGCCGGAAATCACGGGTGCCGAAGGGGCATTGAGTGCCGACCGCTTTCGCCTGCTCTCGATCGACTGGCCGGAACCGGGCGAAAATGGGATTGCGACGACAGATGATTTAGCCGATCTGCTGGCGGCCGTTCTCGATGCGCTGAACGTCGCCCGCGTCGAGGTTTTTGTAGGCGCCTCTTTCGGCGCGATGGTTGGCCTTTCATTCGCCGCCAGGCATTCCGACCGGATCGGACGATTGGTCGCAATCAGCGGCGCGCACCGATCCACGCCCGCGGCAACGGCGGGGCGTCTGATACAGCGGCGCATCATCGAATCCCTGGCCCGGTTGGGCAATCCCGCACAAGGTGTTGCACTTGCCCGCAGTCTTGCACTCACCAGTTATCGACCGGCGAGTCTTTTCGACCAGCGCTTTTTCGATGCAGATCCCGTGGAGACCCTCTCGCGTATCGAACAGTACTTTGATCACAACGGCACACGATTTTCCGATCGATTCGACGCCGGACGCTACCTTGCGCTGTCTTCGGCACTGGACAGGCACTGCGTCGACCCGACACTGGTGCGCTGTCGTGCGGAGTTGATCGGCGTGACGTCGGATCGCCTGGTGCCGGTATCGCAACTGCGCGAACTTGCCGGGGCGATCGGAATACGGGCGCGCCTGCATCTGATCGATTCGCCTTTCGGCCACGATGCATTCCTGAAGTCCACTGATCTTCTGAATCCACTGCTGAAAAGCCTGCTGAATGCGCCGGGCGGGGGATGACCACCATGAATGAACGCGATCTGAACCTTTCGACCCGGACGGTTCGCGCCGGCATCGAGGATGATCGACATTACGGTGCTGTGGTCCCGCCGCTGCACTTGTCGAGCACCTTCACCTTCTCCGATCTGGGCTGCCCGCGGCGGCATGACTATAGCCGCTCGGGCAACCCGACTCGGGACCTTCTGGCCGATGCGCTTTGCCGGATGGAGGGCGGGGCGGGCGCGTGCGTCACCGCGACTGGCATGGCCGCGATCACGGCCGTCATGCAATTGATCGAACCCGGGCAGCGACTGCTGGCGCCTGCAGATTGCTACGGCGGCACCTGGCGACTGATCGACGCACTCGCCCGACGCGGCGCATTCAGGGTCGAATGGATCGATTTCCAGGCTGAACGGAGTTGGAGAAATGCGCTTGCGACGCCCAGTGACGTAGTGTGGCTGGAGTCGCCAACCAACCCGCTGCTGCGCATCGTCGACATCCCGGCCATTTGCGAACTCGCGCATGCCGGTGGCGCGACAGTGGTTGTCGACAACACCTTTCTTACGCCTGTGCTGCAGCAACCCTTGCGTCTGGGCGCGGATATCGTGGTTCATTCGACGACCAAGTACATCAATGGCCATAGTGACGTCCTGGGCGGCGCCGTGATCTGCGCCGACGCCGAAGTCGCCGAACACGTCGCATGGTGGGCCAACTGCCTTGGACTGACCGGCAGCGCATTCGACAGCTGGATGACGTTGCGAGGCCTGCGCACGCTGGAGGTCAGGATGCGCCAGCATCAGGAGAATGCCGGGGTGTTGGCCCGCATGCTGGCCGATCATCCAGCGGTTGGCTGCGTGCATTATCCGGGCCTCGAGAGCCATCCTCAGCACCGATTGGCGGGTCTCCAGCAGCGCGGTTTCGGCGGAATCGTCACACTCGATCTGGCCGGGGGCGAGCCTGCGGTGCGACAGTTCCTGGACGGTCTTCGACTGTTCTCACTGGCCGAGTCGCTGGGCGGCGTGGAGTCGCTGGTGGCCCATCCGGCGACGATGACGCATGCAGCCATGAGCCCGGAGGCTCGCAGTGCCGCCGGCATTGGCGGCGGCTTGCTGAGGTTGTCGGTCGGCCTTGAAAGCGCCAACGACCTTTGTCGGGAACTGAAGGCGGCCCTGGGACGGGCGCGGTTCCGTGCGGCCTGCAATGCGTGAACAACAAGTTCTCGGGCGCGTGACCCGTTCAGGACGCGTTTGGCGTATTGATAATGTTGAGACCCGCGGAAGCTGGAGACGGAATGATCATACTGGATTATTTCCGGCTCCTGCTTCATCATGCTTTGATTGCGCGTTCCGCTTCGCCAGCGGGCCGGGGCAGGTTGACAAAAAGGCTGAAAGAAAAAACGATTCATGCGCTACACGTTCGATCGATTCCAGCTTGATCCCGACCTCCATCGTCTCGAAGACGCCGACGGCCGCGAAACAACATTGCGTCCGCAGGCATTCAAGGTGCTTGAATATCTTGTCCGGCGCGCCCCTTCCATGGTTTCTCGCGAGGAATTGCTCAAGGCCGTCTGGGGTCACAATGCGCTTTCGGTCAGCGGCGTCGCCCAGGCGGTCAGGGAAATACGTCGTGCGCTCCATGACGACGCGTCGCAGCCGCGGATCATCGCAACCCGTCACGGCTGTGGCTACCAGTTCGTCGCCGACGTAACCGTCGATGCGACGCCTGCCCCAAAAAAAATCAGCGATTCCAGCGCCGAGCCCGTGACGCTGTCGCATTCACCCTTGGCCACGATGGCGGTGTTCGGGCTGCTGTTGATCGGCATGGTCGCCGGTTCTTACTGGTTCCGGCCGGGTTCTGGTGAGCTGCTGCCCGTGTATGGTTCCCAGCCTGCCGGATGGGTCCGCCTGGACGGAATTTCCATGCCCGAAGACATCGAGGCAAGAGCTGCCTTCATGCGGGGCGCACAGGCAATGGCAGACATGGAATGGTACCGCGCCGCCGAACAATTCGACGCAAGCCTGGGATTCGACGCTGAATCGGTTGCCGCGCGGCTGGGGCAGATAGAGGCGTACCTGCGGGCCGGTTACGAGGTGCGCGCACGCGAACTCATCGACCACCCCGCGCTCAAACTCGATGGGCTGTCCCGACGCGAACGTCTGGAAGTTCGCGCTTTGCTGGCGCGGCTATCCGGAGACTGGAACGAAGTCACGCATTGCATGCGCAGTCTCACGGAGTTCTTTCCTCAACAGATCGAGTACCACTTTGGGCTTTTCGAGGCCTTGCTGGCTTCTGCGCCGCCGTCCGATGCGCGTTCCGCACTGGAACGTATCCGGAAGTTGTTGCCGGCGGAGAATCCAGGGGCGCGGTATTACCTTGCGCAGTACGCGCTGGAACGGCGCGACGATCATCCTGCCGATGCGCTTGCGGCCGCCCAAATGGCATTGAACGCCGCCGAGTCAGGCCAAAAGAGGATGCTGTACGCGCGTTCAGAACTTGCAATCGGACATTCACTTTCCACGATCGGCCGTCTGGCCGAGGCCCGCGAGGCGTACGTCAGGGCAGTAGATACGATGCACTTCGGGCAGCACGAATCGGGCCGCGCCGAGGCGCTGCTCGAGCTGGCGAAACTGGACCTGCAGAAGCACCGCCTGGAAAGAGCCCGGCAGAACATGGCTCCGGCCTGCAAGGTTTTCGCCGCAATCGGCAATACCCTCGGGATGTCAAGCTGTACGCGAACCGAAGGACAGCTTCTGGTCGCGCTCGGCGAAGCCGACGCAGCGCGCCCCCTGCTTGAACAATCCATACGCCGCTTCGAAAGCGCCGGCGATCTCGAGCAAGCCGCAGAGGTTTATCTCGAACTGGGGCATCTGCAACTCGACGCCGGAACCCTTGAGGATGCCGAAGCAAGTTTTACGCGCGCCGGCAGACTTTTCGAGCGCATCGGCGACCGGTCCGGCTACGCGTGGGTCCGACACGCCAACGGGCTGTTGCTTCAGCGAAAAGACATGCTCGTCGAAGCCCGTATCGCGCACACTGACGCATACGTGATATTCCGGGGGCTTTCAGTGAACAGGGGCGAGGCCGCCTCAGCGCACGGAATGGCCAACGCACTGGGTGGCGAAGGAAAGATTGCGCGGGCAGAAGAACTGCTGGATTCGGCGATCGAGCTTTACAGAGATGTGGGCGATCGGCCCGCGCTGGCCGACGCGATTTTCGATGCAGGAATCCTGGCCCTGAATTCCGGCCAGCTCGCAGCGGCGGAGGCGCATTTGGCCGAAAGCGCAAGGCTTCTGATTTCACTGGGGCGCACTGACAGGGCAGCGATAGCCCTGGCAGAGTTGTCGCGGGTCTATATCGACCAGGCCCGGGCCGAGCAAGCGCATCGAGCGCTGGCCTCGGCAGCAGCACTGAAGCCTTCCAACAGCGAATACCTGGCCAGCATCAACAGCATTTCCGGTTATCTCGCATTGCTGGAGTGCGATCGTGAACTGGCGGCCAGGCTTTTCGATGCATCGCAACAGCTTCGCGAAGGTCTGCAGGACGAGTCCCTCAAGCTACGGAGCCACCTGGATCGGGGCAGGCTCGATCTGGAACGGGGTCGGCCCGACCTGGCCGAGGCCTCGGCGCTTCACATCGTGGATCGTATCGACCAGAGCCGGAACAACCACCTGGTCGCAGAGGGCTTCGTGGTGCTGGTCGAGGCTCTCCAGTTGCAAGGTCGCATCAACGAGGCCCGTGAACAACTCCTGCGGGTGGAGCGCCTGGGGCTTGTCAACGCAAGTTTGAAGGTTGCCCTGGGCTACCAGATCCTTCTCGGTAAACTCGACATGGTTGCAGATCCATCCGCACACTTGCGTGCCGTGCGCGAGCGCGCGAACAACGCCGGATATCGCCTGCTTGCGCTGGAGACCGACGTGGCGCTAGCGTCCAAACTGCTGGGGAGCGGGCAGACCGGCGCGGGTAGGGAACTGGCAACCGCGGTAATGGAACGGGCGCGCCAGACCGGCATACTTTATGTGGCCGAGCGTGCGATGCGTCTGAATACGTCGGAATCCGAGCCGGACATATCGCTTACGGACTGATCAATCTCATGGCTGCCGCACGGATCAGTCGTCCAGACCCGGCTTTCCACGCTTCTGCTTCAGCCCCGCCCTGTGACGCTTGGCCCGCAGGCGCTTTTTCTTGGCTGCCCGCGTCGGGCGCGTCTTGAGTCGCTTGCGCGGCGGTTTCGAGGCTTTCTCTATGAGTTCGGCCAGCCTGATGCGCGCCTGCTCGCGGTTGCGCCTCTGGCTCTTGTGCTCGGTGGCCTCGATCGTGATGACGCCCGATGCGCTGGCTCGAGAGCCGGCGATCCGCAGCAGGCGCGAACGGACCGATTCGGACAGGTGACCCGAAGCGGCCGCATCGAACTGCAATTGCACGCCGGTTTCCGTCTTGTTGACGTGCTGGCCGCCCGGCCCGCCGGCGCGTATGAATCGCTCCTTGAGCTCGTGTTCGGGCGGAAGAAAGTTCATTGATGGCGTCGACATAGATCCTCGAATTCATCGAATCCAACCGGTTTGCTGAAAAGGTATCCCTGGTAATAATCGCATCCGTTCTGTCGCAGGAAATCCAGTTGGGCCTGGGTTTCAACGCCCTCGGCGACAACTTCCATATCGAGTTCGTGTGCGATCGAGATTATGGCGACGGCGATTCTGGCGTCGGCAGAGCTGGTTTCGATGTCCTCGATGAATCGCCGGTCGATCTTGAGCACCTGGGCATCGATCTCCTGCAGGTACGCCAGTGAAGAGAAGCCGGTGCCGAAATCATCGATCGAAAGCCGGATGCCGGCTGCTCGCAAGCCCTTGAGCGCTTTACCGGGTCCGCCGGCCTGCTGCATCAGGGTGCTTTCCGTCAGTTCGAGTTCAAAGTCCTCAGGCACCAACTCGTATGCCGCCAGACAACCCAGGATTCTGGACGTAAGTGTCTCGTCGTTGAGTTGGATCGCCGAAAGATTGAAGGCCAGTTTGAAACCCTTTATCAAGCGGCCCCGGATTCGCGCCGTCGCCCGGCATGCCGACTCCAGCAACTGAAAGCTCATATTCCCGATCAGTCCGGATTGCTCGGCCATGGGGATGAACTCGGCAGGCGAGACCGCGCTTCCGTCATCGCGAAACCAACGCGCAAGCGCCTCTGCACCGACGATCCTGCCGCTTTGCACCGCGACCACTGGCTGGAAATGCACGTCCAATGCGTTGTTTTCTATTGCACTTCGAAATTCCGTCTCGAGAGCGAGTTTCCGCTGCGTGCCCTCTATATGCGCTGCGTCAAAAATCGAATGTCCGCCGCGATTGATTTTCTTGGCCCGAAACATTGCGCTTTCTGCCTTTCCCATGAGTTCCTCGGGCGTATCGCCGTCATCCGGGAAACGGGATACGCCGACACTGAACTGGATGCTGAGAGGCTCGAGGCCGTCGATCCGAACCGGGTGGGATGCGAGCGCGGCGATCCTGGCAACCAGTCCGTTGATCTGCTGGCGGGTGGCGTTGGACTTGATCATGAGCGCGAACTGATCGCTTCCAGCCCGCGCAACATCCAGCGGGCCGACACCAATGTCGCGCAACTCTTCGGCGACGAGACGCAGGATCTGATCCCCGATCTGATAGGAGAAGCTCTCGTTGATGCGCTTGAATCGATCCAGTCCGCACACAAGCACGGCAAGCGAGCTCGAGTCACTACGTGCCCGATCCAGCGCCCGGGCAAGCGTCATGGTGAACAAGCGACGGTTGGGCAATCCGGTCAGTACGTCATGGTGCTGCAGGTGCTCCAGGTCGATCTCGGACTGCTTGAGTTCGGTCAGGTCGCTGAAGATTCCCGCATAGTTGATCAGTTTGCCGTCCAGGTCTCGCACGGCCGAGATGGATAGCCATTCCGGATAGATCTCACCCGACTTTCGCCGATTCCAGATCTCGCCCTGCCAGTGGTCGCTGTCATCGATCCGGCTCCACATCTCGGCGTAAAAGGCCTTGCCCTGACGCCCGGACGACAGAATCCGGGGGTTTCGGCCGCGAACCTCGTGCTCGCTGTATCCGGTAATCCGGGTAAAGGCGGGATTGACATGCTCGATCGATCGATCCGGGCCGGTGACCGCGATGCCTTCGCTTGCGGATCTGATGATGGCTTCGGACTGGCGCATGGCGGTCTGTGCGGCACGTTCGTCGGTCACGTCCGTGGCAACCGACATGAACAGGGTGGGGCGGCCTTTGCTGAACTCCAGAGGTGACGAGTGGAAAGACCAGATCCTCAGCTCTCCGTCGGCACGGCGGATCTCGAAATCACCTTCGGCAACCCGCACGCCGTCCTGAATCATGCTTTCGATCTGTGATTTGACCGTTTCCGCCCTGTCACCGTAGGCCAGCCGGGTCCAGTCGTCCAGCGTCTGCAGAGACTCGGCCGGGTAGCCTGAAAAATCGCACCAGGCCTGGTTCACGGCTTCGACCCGGCCGGTGTCGGCGTAGTAGGTCATCATGGGTATCGGGGCGGCATGCATTGCATTGAGCGCCCGACTATGTGCGCGTTCCAAATCGATCCTGGCCTCGTGCAAGGCGGTAATGTCTTCAACGGCACCTTCAACGATTGTATTGTCGTCGCCCAATTGGGTGGCTTGGCTGGTCACTGCGATCAGGATCGGATCTCCATTGGCCTTGACGGCTTTTTGACGATCACGAAAAACGTGGCCGCTCTGAAGGATGCGTCGGCTGAGCTTGGCGCGATCGTCGGGGTCGGCGTAGAAATCGGAAACGCGGCGCCCGATCATCTGATTTTCCCTGTCGAATCCGAAGATTCGACACAAGGCCGGGTTGACTGAAATGAATACACCGTTTTTGCCCGGCGTTGCCTGGTAGACGCCAACCGGCAGACGTTGAACGAGATCCTTGAATCGAACGAGATCCGTTCGTGAGCGAACGATTTCGGTCTGGTCGAGAACAATGGAATGGAGGAAATCCCTTCCTTCCCGATGAATCGGAACCGAATATACGTGCACGTGATGCCGGCCGCCGTCAGCGGCGACATGGCGGAACTCGAAAAACGTGCGCCTGCGGCTGCGCGCCCTGTGCATCTCGTCCCGAATCTGATCATCCGGCATGTCATTGATCTGCTGAATCTTCATCGAACACAGGACTGCGGCGTCATAGCCGTAGAATTCGGCCGCCGCCGCATTTGCCTCGACGATATCGCCTTTATCGGGGTCGATGATGAGCTGCGGGACGGGGCTTTCGTCGAACAACGCCCTCAGGTAGGTGAATTGACTCTGCTGCTGCAATTCCAGCTGCTTTTCGGTGGTCAGATCGCGGACGAAGGAGAAGTGGACGATTTCGTCACCCACCGGAAGCTTCCGGATCTGCACTTCAACCGGCATGCGTGTCCCGTCCTTTCGGAGGTGATCGCGCTGCAGCGTCGAAATGTCTTGCGAGCCTGCGCTTTGCCAGTGAGTGCGCCAGAATTCCGGCGTGATGTCGGGATCAATGTCGAAGATGGTACGCTTTAGCAATTCGTCGCGATTGAATCCGAGTCCGGCGCAAGCAGCCCTGTTGACGTAGGCGAAGGATCCGTCCTGCCGCGTCCAGAAAACCGCGTCGGGTGCGTGGTCGAGCAGAGTTCTTTCGATGCTGGTCATCAACACCTGCCCCGTGCGGTAGATGGAGAGAATTTCGAGGTTTGTCCCGACTGCCAATGCGGCGAGTCAACTATAGCAGACCGGTTGTTGGACCCGAAAAGGCATGGGAGAATCCCGTGGTTCAAGCAAATTGTCCGGTTAACGTCAGCGTTCCGGTTTCTGGAGTCGACCGAGCAGCAAACCTTGAAATTTCAACTGAAAAAGAATGATCTGGTCCGGGCGCTTGACGAACTTGCCGGGCGCGACCGGCACATCGCCGCTGCGCTGGCGCAGGTGGGTTACCCGGATGAGCGCCGCGGCGGCGAGCCGAGCTATGAGCATTTCCTGAGGATCATTGCCGGCCAGCAGCTCTCGGTCAAGGCTGCCGCGACGATATTCGGTCGTCTTGAGACGGCGCTGGACGGTGATTTCCAGCCGGAGCGCGTGCTGGAAATGAGCGACGAGGCGATGCGGGGGCTGGGCTTGTCGCGCCAGAAGATCGGCTACGCCCGCGGCCTGTCGGAGGCGGTCGTGGAAGGGTCGCTGGTGCCGGCGGCGCTGGCCGAACTACCGGACGACGAGGTCATCGAGCAGATCACGCGGCTGAAGGGCTTCGGGCGCTGGAGCGCGGAAATGTTCCTGCTGTTCGCACTGGGCCGTCCCGACGTCTGGCCGGCCGACGACCTCGGCATCCAGGCCGGCCTGCACCGGCTCAAGAACATGCGCGCGCGTCCTGACCGGAAGCGGACCGATGCCGTGGCCCGGCCCTGGCGACCGTACCGCGGGGCGGCGGCGATATTCGTCTGGCATTATCACTCCAACGCCCCGATGTCCTGAAGTGTCGCGGCGTGCATTTCCCGATCCGCCAAAAGCCGGATCCGGCGCACAGATCGCGCGTTTACGAATAATTGAGAGTGCGTGCCTCATGGTAGGCCGCACTTGAAACAAACGGAGGTCAACTTATGACCGATACAGTCGACAAATCCATAGTGCCCATCCTCAGGAAATCGCTGGACAACGAGGATTTTCGCGAAACCGTGATCACCGGCAAGATGTGCCAGGTGGTGTTGATGACGCTCAAGCCGGGCGAGGAGATCGGTGCCGAAGTGCACGACGACCATGACCAGATCCTGGTGCTCACCGAAGGCAACGGCCAGGCGGTGCTCGAGGGCCAGGCGCGCGAAATCGGGACCAACGACCTGATCTTCGTGCACGCCGGCATGGAGCACAATTTCATCAACACCGGAAGTCGTCCGCTGAAGCTTTACACGGTCTATGCGCCGCCGGAGCATGCCGAAGGCACCCGGCACGCGACCAAGGCGGAAGCCGATCGGGCCGAGGCGCACTGATGGCGGGCGGCTGGGCGCGTGACGGCGCGGTTCAGGATCAGATCGACGCGAGCGTCGAAGACGGCGTCAAGCGCGCCCGTGCCCGCCTTGGGCAGGGCGTCTCCCTGAACGAATGCGCCGAATGCGGGGCTTCCATTCCCGAGGCCAGACGCAAGGCCGTGCCGGGCGTTCGTTTCTGCGTGGCTTGCCAGCAGGAAGCCGACGCGGACGGTGCGCCTGGTTCGAGCCTGAACCGGCGGGGGAGCAAGGATAGTCAGCTGCGTTAGGAGTGCACAAGCCGATTTCACCTGAAGCGATGGACAGAAAGCCGCCGCATCGCCTGTTTTTCATGGGCAGCCTGATTCTTGCAGGCGAAAGCATCTACATGCTGCCCTACCTGCGCAAGAGCTTTCAGACCAGCATGGAGGCGACCTTCGGCCTGAGCAGTTTCGAGGTCGGCACCCTCAACGCGCTGTTCGGCATTCTCGCCCTGGCCTGTTATCTCCCCGGCGGCTGGCTCGCCGACCGGTTCTCGGCCCGTCGCCTGCTGACCCTGTCCCTGGTGGGCACCGGGATCGGCGGATTCTATATGGCCACCGTGCCGGGTTACGCGGGTCTGCTGGCCGTGCATGCCTTCTGGGGCGTTTTCAGCATTCTCACGTTCTGGGCGGCGCTCATCAAAGCGGTCCGCTTGTGGTCCGGACCCAACGAACAGGGCAGGGCGTTCGGCATTCTCGACGGCGGTCGCGGGATCGTCGGCGCCGGCCTCGGGTCCATCGCAGCAGTATGTTTCGGTCTGTCGGCCACGATCGAGGCCGGACTCGTCGCCGTAATAGCGGTGTATTCGACGGCATCCATCATGGCCGGGGTGGCCATCTGGTTCATGGTGCCCGATGACCATGAGAGGTTTTCCGAACATCATTCCGGCGACCGCAGACTCCACGTGCTGGACTCGATTCTCCAGACGGTGCGCAGGCCGGAGGTCTGGCTGATTGCGGTGATCATTTTCTGCGCCTATTTCAGCTTTCTGGGTACATACGAGTTCCCGGCTTACGCCGAAAGAGGCTTCGGCCGCAGCAAGGAATTCGGCGCCTGGCTGGGCGCTTTCCGGGATTGGCTGCGACCGGTCGCGGCGGTTCTCGCTGGCATCATCGCCGATCGGATCTCGCCGTCGAAAGCAATCCGGACCTCGTTTGTCGTGCTGATGCTGTCATACGCGTCGCTGTCGGTGGTTCCCGCGGCGCTGACGCCCATCGCACTGCTGTGGGCGCAGATCACTGCGACCGCCCTGGCAGTGTTCGCGCTGCGCGGCATCTATTTCGCGTTGCTCGAGGAATCGGCCATTCCGATGCATCTGACCGGCATTGCCGTCGGCACGATCTCGATGATCGCCTATACCCCCGATATCTTTGCCCCGCTGCTGGCCGGCTGGCTGGTCGACACCAGTCACGGCGTGCTCGGATACAGGCGCTATTTCGGGGTTCTGGCGCTGATCGCGGCGACCGGGTTCGCCGCCACGATTTTCCTGAGAATGGTGACCAGGCGCGTGTTTCGAAAGCGCCAGTCGCAACCCCTTTAAGGCCGACGGACAAAGATTCGCATCCGGCCGGACCGGATTCATGGCCAGTAAACATTTTCGCCAAAGTCTTTCCTGGGGCTTTCGACGGGCTATCATGGGCGGTTGAACCTCAAGCTCGACCGCTCATGACCGATCCAGAATCTACGTCGCCGGCCTTCACCGACCTGGGATTGCCCCAGCCACTGCTCGCAACCCTTTCGGAACTTGGATACGAGGCGCCGTCGCCGATCCAGTCGGCCACCATTCCGGCGCTGCTGGCCGGGTCGGATGTGCTCGGCCAGGCACAGACCGGTACCGGCAAGACCGCCGCATTCGCACTTCCGATACTCGCCAGGTTCGATCCGGCGGGCAGAAAACCGACCGCGCTGGTGCTGGCGCCGACCCGCGAACTGGCCATTCAGGTGGCCGAGGCGTTTCACCGCTACGCGGCGCATCTGCCCGGGTTTCACGTGCTGCCGATTTACGGCGGCCAGGCCTACGGGCCGCAACTGGCCGGGCTCAGGCGCGGCGCGGACGTGATCGTCGGCACGCCCGGGCGGGTCATCGACCATCTCGAGAAAGGCACGCTGAAAATCGATGCGCTGTCCACGCTGGTGCTCGACGAGGCCGACGAGATGCTGCGCATGGGTTTCGTCGACGAGGTCGGCAAGGTGCTGGAGCGCATTCCGGACAACTGTCAGAAGGCGCTGTTTTCGGCCACCATGCCTGACGCCATCCGGCGCATCGCCAATCGCCACCTGAGCAACGCCGAGCACGTCACCATCCGCTCGAAGACCACCACGGCCGCGAACATCCGCCAGCGCTACTGGGTGGTGGGCGGCGTGCACAAGCTCGATGCGCTGACCCGAATCCTGGAAGTCGAACCTTTCGACGCGATGCTGGTATTCGCCCGCACACGCATTTCCACCGAAGAGTTGGCCGGGCGGCTTGAAGCGCGCGGCTTCTCGGCGGCCGCGCTCAATGGCGATGTGCCGCAGAAGCAGCGCGAGAAGATCGTCGATCAACTCAAGCGCGGCGACATCGACATCCTCGTAGCAACAGACGTCGCGGCGCGCGGCCTGGACGTCGAGCGCATCAGTCACGTAGTCAATTACGATATTCCCTACGACACGGAAGCCTACGTGCACCGGATCGGACGAACCGGGCGGGCAGGGCGGTCGGGGGAGGCCATCCTGTTCGTCGCGCCGCGCGAGCGCGGCATGCTGCGCGCCATCGAACGCGCCACGCGCCAGCCCATCGAGGCCATGTCGCTGCCCACCGCCAGCGACGTCAACGAGAAGCGTATGGAACGCTTTCATGAGAGCGTTGCCGAGGCGCTGGAAAGCGCCGAACTGGCGCGCAGTCGCGAGGTTGTTCAATCAACGCTGGCGGCCACGGGCGCATCGCTGGAGGATCTGGCGGCAGCGCTGGCGCTGATGGCCCGCGGCGATCAACCGGTGCTCGATGAAAAACCCGGCCGGGAATCGCCGGGCAAACCCCGAAAGTTCGAAGCCGAGCGCGCCGACCGCGGCAGCCGGTCACAACGGCCGGACAGAACGCCGGCTCGCGATGAGCAGCGCAACTATCAGCAGAAACGTCGACGCGATGAAGACAGCAACTTCGTCACCTACCGGGTTTCGGTCGGCAGCGCGCACGGCGCAAAGCCGGGCAATATCGTCGGCGCCATCGCCAACGAGGCGGGTTTGAGTTCGCGCCAGATCGGACGGATCGATATCCACGAGGAATTCAGCCAGGTCGACCTTCCGGCCAATCTGTCCCAAGGGGCGCTCAACCATCTGAAGACCGTCTGGGTGGCCGGCCAGCAGCTCGAAATCGCTCTGGACGACGGCAGCACGCCGTCGCCGAAACAGAAGCGAAGCGGGCCGCCGCGAACGAAATCCACTTCGAAGAGTCGGCCGGGCAAGCCATCGGGCTCGAGACCGTCGGGCGACAAATCCGCGTCCGAGCACCGGGGCAAACCGGCACCAGCTGCGGAAAAATCGCCTGCCGAAGGCAAGAAGCCCGGCAAATCCCACAACAGACCACCGAGAAATCGCGCCGAGCGCAAGGCCGCACTGGCCAATCGCAAACGCAAATAACTGCGGTGCCGACCGCGCATGGCTTCAGCGGCGCTGGAGGGCGTACACGGTCTCGTTGAGCCAGGTCAGGCCTTTGTCGGCAAAACGCGGATGTCCTTCGATCACGTTGTTTCGTGCCAGGCATTCGAAGTCGAACGCCGGACTGTCGTCGAGTTCGTCCGGCATGACCGAAAAAGGCGGGCCCTGCATGTCCGCCTGAGCATATTCCAGCGTAATCAGAAGGCCGCGCGCGTCCGGTGCAAGCAGGCTCGCGAGATGTTCGAGGTAGGCGGGTCGCATTTCCCGGGGCAGGGCGATGAGCGCGGCACGGTCGTAGACCAGCCCGAACTCACCGGCGCGTTCGAAGTCGAAGAAATCGCCGGCAAATATCGTGACGCCGCCGGCAGAAAAAGATTGCAGAGGACCGCTGTCGTCGGTCGCCGGCGCCAGACCTGCTGCGTCGAAGAACGCCTGCGCCGCACTCGGTTCGAGTTCGACCCCTACGACCGGAAATCCCTGCCCGGCGAGCCACGACATGTCCAGGCTCTTGCCGCACAAGGGCACGAGAACAGGTCCGGCACCCGATCGGCTCACCGACCGCCAGTGGGCCTCGAGCGCAGGATGGACGGATTCCTGGTGGAAGCCGATCTCATTGCGTCGCCACCGCTCGCGCCAGAACTGTTTATCCATGGCGTTACTATACTGATGCTGAAGCTCGCCGGGCACCGGTGAAGCGAAATGACCCTTTGCCGGTTCAACATGGAATTCAGAAGAGGTGGCATTGCAACACCTGGACAGGGATGAAATCGCAAATGTCGTAACGCACGGCATCGGCGTTCTGCTTTCAGTAGGCGCGGGGGCAGTGTTGATTGCGCTGGCGTCACTGCAGGCCGGCATCCGGGAAATGATCAGCGTCGCGATCTTTTCGGCCTCTCTGGTCCTGCTTTACTCGGCTTCCACGCTCTATCACGCGGCTCGGCACCCGGCGACCAAGGCCCGACTCAAAGTGCTGGATCACTGTGCGATATTCATTCTGATTGCCGGTACCTACACCCCGTTCACGATTGCGGCGATCCGTGGCGGCTGGGGCTGGTCGCTGTTCGGCGTCATCTGGGGCATGGCCCTTATTGGTATCGTATTCAAACTGTTCTTCACGGGACGCTTCAAGGTGCTCTCCACCGCCATGTACATCGGCATGGGCTGGCTGGTGGTGATTGCACTGGTGCCGCTGGTACAGGCATTGAGCGGGGCGGGTCTTGCGTGGCTTGTGGCAGGCGGCGTGCTTTATACCGCGGGTACGCTTTTCTATCACCGTGAATCCATTCCGTATTCGCATGCGATATGGCACGGGTTCGTGCTGGCCGGCAGCAGTTGTCATTTCGTCGCCGTGGCGATCGAGATGCTGAAACTTCAATGAAGTCGGAGTATTGTGAGGCTTCGACCAATCGCCCCCCGGATCAGCCGCTTTTATGGCAGGGCGCAGGCAAGCCTGACAAAGCCCCGGTCTCTTGCTTATCTTTGAGACCTCCAAATAACAAAGCCCCGGTCTCTTGCTTATCTTTGAGACCTCCAAATAACAAAGCCCCGGTCTCTTGGAACCGGGGCTTGTCCGCGGATAATTTGAGATTCAAGCGTCAGCGCTGGTCTCCTGATGCACAACAAGCTCGGAGGCTGTTGCCAAGTCTCTTTGGAGAAGAGCCTTCTGACGCCGCTTCACCCTTGTGAGGCTTCCGCGTTAGGATCATTTGTACGCCGTTTTCACGCGCGTGTCAAGCGCTTTTCTGAAAAAAGTTCACATTTTTTTCAATGAATTCAGAGTATTAGTTATTTACAAGCGATTCTTGATCAAGCTTCTGAAGAGATGCCTGCAACCGACTGAATCATGGTCTACGAAAGGCCGTGCAAACCTCTGCCGGGTCGTGCGGCCGTGAATCCGGAGCGGCTCAAAAAGCGCCGCCCGGCCCTGGAGCGGGTGGTGTTCCGCGCCCCGGAAAAGCCGGACGCGTCTACATCAAATACGAGAAAATCACCGAAACCGGGAAAGGTGCCCGTAAATTGAAATTCCCGGGTTCGCCGGTGCGCCGCCGCCCCCGACCACCACGGTCATCATGGGTCCCGACTGGCCGCGGGCCGAGGTCGCCCCGTGCCGTCGTCGGCCCCTGGGCCGGCCGCCAGGGGCCGGTCCCAGGCCAGGATGCCGCCGCGAAGACATCGAACTTCGCCGTATCTTTGCGCCAGCGCCTGCACCGCGCTCAGCGCTCTTGGGCCGGTTCTGCAATACACAACGTGACAGCGGGCCGGCGGCAATTCGGTTTCCGGGTCTGCGTTCAGCTTCGATAACGGTACGTTGACAGCGCCGGTGATGTGGCCTTGGGCGAACTCGTCGGGTTCGCGCACATCGATGAACGCCGCGCCTTCCAGTTCCCGCGCATGCGCTGGATCGATCTCACTGACCATTGCTTGCGCCGGATGCAGCGTGATCCGAGCGGGCGCAATGCCGCACACGGCGCAATCCGGACGCTTGCGGACTTCGAGCTGGCGCGAACCCATGTCCCGGGCATCGATCCACCATACCCGCCCAACCAGCGCTTCCAGCGTCCCGCCGACCAGCCATTTGACGGCTTCTGCAGCCTGGATGCAACCGGCCATACCGACCAGCGGGCCGAGCACGCCGGCCTCGGCGCAATTCGGCACCCAACCGGTGGGGGGCTCGGGGAAAAGGCATCGCAGGCACGGACCGCGGGCGGCGTCGAACACGCCGATCATGGCTTCCATGCCGGTGGCGCTGGCGTAGACCAGGGGACGACCGAACTTGACCGCGCCGTCGCCGCACAGGAATTTGGTTGCGTAGTTGTCGCTGCCGTCGATGATCAGATCGTGCCGGCAGAAAAGCGCTTCGATATTCCCGGCGTCCAATCTCGTTGCCATTGCCTCGATGGTGATGTCGGGGTTGAGGTCGGCCAGCCGCTCGGCGGCCGCGTCGGCCTTGGCGCGGCCGAGAGAGGATTCGCCGAACAGGACCTGGCGCTGCAGGTTGGAGCGTTCGACCCGATCGTGGTCGACGATGGTCAGATGACCGACACCGGCGCCGGCAAGATAGGGCAGGCTGGCGCAGCCCAGCCCGCCGGCACCTATGCATAGAACGCGAGCGGCTGCGAGCCGCGCCTGTCCTTCATTGCCGATTTCGGGCACCAGCATCTGCCGCGCATATCGCTCGGAAGAAGGATTGGGGTCAGACATGGACGGGGCCTGGTCAGTCGAGGTGTTCAGCCATGGCTGCAAAGCGCGTGGCCCTGAACCCACTCGCTATCGCCATCGGTATAGTGTTCCTGCTTCCAGATCGGTGCGCGATGCTTCATTTCCTCGACCAGTTGACGGCAGGCGCGGAATGCTGCGTCGCGATGGCGTGAACTGGCCGCGGCAATCACGCTGGCATCGCCGACATCCAGCCGTCCGTGACGGTGGCTCAGCCAGAGCCGGATCTCGGGGCCCCACTTTTCGGCCGTCTCTTCTGCAAGCTCCTGGAAGACATTGCGGCACAGCGTCTCGTGCAGGTCGTAACTTACGCCCAGCACCGACTTGCCCTGGTTGAAGTCGCGCACTCTGCCGATAAAAAGGTCCACGGCGCCGTGGCCCGCCGATGAACAGAATTCGAGCGCGGCCGAGGGGTCCAGGGGTCGATTCGTGGTCTCGACGTGAATGAGCTTGCTCATCCGCCGCATACCGGAGGCAGCAACGCAAGATCGGCGTCCAGGGGCACTGTCTCGTCGTCATCGAGCACTCGGGTGTCGGTGGCGAACGCGGAGGCTTTGAGCAGGCTCAAGGCATTGTCGTCGTCGCCAAAAGCGCGCACGACCTGCGCCCTGAGATCGGCAACGGTGGGTTCGGCTTCGAGTTCGACTGCAAGCACTGACTCGCTGCGAAACTGGCGAAAGCCGCCGAACAGCTTGATCCGTACTTCCTGCGTTCCGGAGCCGACGCTGACATCATTCATGGGCTGTGTCTCGTTGGGGTTCGATAGATTGGAATTCGTCGAAGTCCGCCGGCAGGGTCGGGAGGCCATCCGGGTGAGTCCAGCGGCCGGACTTTCCGCCTTCCTTGAGCAGCAGCCGGACGTTGTCTATCGCCAGGCCGGCTTCGACCTGCTTGGCCAGATCCCAGATCGTCAGCAGTGCTGTCTGCACGCCTGCCAGCGCCTCCATCTCGACACCGGTGCGCGCCGATGTAGCCGCCTGGCAAAAACCGACGACCGACTCCGAGACCGGATCCAGCTGAAACGCCACCACGACGTGATCCAGTCCCAGCGGGTGGCACAGCGGAATGAGATCGGCCGTCTTCTTGGCCGCGAGAATCCCGGCGGTCTCGGCCAGCACCAGCGGATCGCCCTTGGGCAGGCTGCGGTCGCGCACCATCGGATAGGCCACCGGCCCAAGCCGGATACGCCCGGTGGCAATTGCACGACGCCGGGTGACATTCTTGCCACCGACATCGATCATTCTGTACTGATGACTGGGCTGCTTGCCGCCTTGGGTCATTTCAACCACCAGTATAGGCAAGGTGCGGCGTATCGCCGAAATCGCCCTGGTGCAGGAAGTGCGATACCTTCTTGCCGAGAAGTGCGGTCAGCAGGCAGGCCTTGAGCTGTTCGCGGTCTTCGTCGCGCTGCAGGAACGGCCTGAGATTCTGACTGCCCGTACCGAACAGACACAGCCGCAAGCCGCCGCGTGCAGTGACGCGCAACCGGTTGCAAGTATCACAGAATCCCGGGGCATACGGCGCAATCAGTCCGATTCGCCCGGCATGATCGGGGTGACCGTATTCGACCGCGGGACCGTCCACGGGGCCGCGGTCAACGGGTCGCCAGCCTTCTTTCTTCAGCTTTTCGCGCACGACGTCACCGCTGACGTGACGCTTGTCGAAATAGTCCTGGTTGTCTCCGGTCTGCATGAGCTCGATGAAGCGCAGGGCAATCGGTCGGTTGCGAACGTACTCAAAGAAATCAGGTAGTTCATGATCGTTCAACCCCTTCAGCAGCACCGTATTGAGCTTGACCGATCCGAAACCGACCTCCATGCAGGTATCGATGCTCTCGAACACTTTCTCGAAGCGACGGTCACCGGTAATTTCCTCGAAACGGCTGGATTCCAGACTGTCGATGCTGATATTGACGGCGTCCACGCCAGCAGCCTTCAGGTCTCTGGCGGTCTCGCGCAGCCTGTAGCCGTTGGTCGTCATGGCCAGTTTCTCTATGCCCGGCGTTTCACGCACGACGCGAACGATTTCCATGAAATCCTTGCGCACCATGGGCTCGCCGCCGGTCAACCGCACCTTGGTCGTGCCCAGTTCGGCGAAACCGGCCACCAGCCGGCGAATCTCGTCGACGTTCATGAAACCGGTCGGTGTGCCCTGGTAGCCGTTCGGCAGACAGTATTCGCAACGGAAGTTGCATACGTCGGTTACCGACAAGCGGAGATAGGCGAACCGCCGGCCGAAGCCGTCCTGAAGCGTCGTCAATTTGGCCTCCTTTACGAACACGGCAGGTGCCGCGGTTTCCCGCCTTCACCCGTTTCGATGGACCTTCCATCGAGCGGCGCCGGTGCCATGGCAGTGGGATGCTGTAGGCGTCTGGCGCTTGGAGTGCACAGTTTGAGTATCGATGCATACGATAACCTGAACAGGCGTCTGATTACTACAACATCGGACAGAAATAGACCGTCGGCCGGTCGCATCGGGGCGGAGCTTCGTTGCCCCCGGACCAGCGGGCTGCAACCGACGGGCCGGTTCAGCGGTGAGGCCTGTCGGGCACGAACAGGGGTTGACCCGCCAGTCGGAATTTCCCGATCATCTGCTGGCCCTGTTCAGACACCAACCAATCGATGAACTGCTGCGCGGCCTGGTTGCGGACATCGGGGCAGTGGCCGGGATTGACCGCGATCACGCTGTAGGGATTGAAAAGATCCGGGTCACCTTCGACCAGCAGTTCCAGATCGCCTTGATTTTCGAAGCTCAGCCAGGTGCCCCGATCAACGAGAATATAGGCCTCCATCGCCCGCGCCATATTCAGGCTCTGACCCATGCCGGCCCCTGATTCAAGGTACCAGGAACCGAAATCAGGCGAGGGGTCCAGATCGCTTTTGCGCCATAACGAAAGTTCCTTGATGTGGGTGCCGCTGCGGTCGCCGCGCGACACGAATCTGGCGCCGTGCGAGTGGATCCTTGCAATTGCCGCCGATGCCGACTCGGCGCCGCGAATCCCGACAGGATCGTTGGCCGGTCCGACGATCACGAAGTCGTTGTGCATCAGTGCGATGCGCTCGAGGCCGTAGCCTTGTGCAACGAATTCGCGTTCCGCGGCGGGCGCATGAACGAGCACTACATCGGCGTCGCAGCGCCTGCCGTAAGCCAGTGCAGCGCCGGTTCCCAGCGCGACTACTCGTACATCGATTCCCGACGCCGCCTGGAACTCGGGCAGCAAGTAGTCGAACAGACCGGAATTCTGTGTCGATGTGGTCGAAGCCACGATGATGAAGTTCTCTTCCGCGGCGCCCGCGAGACCCGCCGAGAATGGCAACATGAATGCGAGTAGCCGGATCGCAGCAGAGATCCTGGCGTGGGGATCGAGCGTTTTCATAAAACCAGTTTCCCTTCGAGAAAACATCGCGCCTGGCTACTGGCCGGGCGGTCGAAAAATGTTTCGGCCGGTGTGTGTTCGCATAGTCTGCCGTCGGCCATGAACAGGACTTCGTCGGCAAGCCGGCGCGCCTGACCCAGATCGTGGGTACTGAGGATAACGCGCGTATTTCCGGCATCGATGTTCTGGATCAAATTTTCCACCTGAGCCGTGCTGTGCGGGTCGAGATTCGCACAGGGCTCATCCAGCAGCAATACCTGAGGTTGCTGCGACCAGGCCCGCACAATTGCCAGGCGCTGGGCTTCGCCGCCCGAAAGCCGGGTGGCCAGTTGATTCGCAAGCGGGAGCAGGCCCGCCTGCTCCAGGGCTTTCGCAGCCGTTTTGCGCCGCGCCCCGGCCGGCATCGATGTGCGTGCCAGGGCGAATTCGACGTTGGCCAGCGCCGATCGGCGAAGCATCACCGGTTTCTGGAGCACCATACCCAGAGCCGGCCGCAGCTTGTGCGGCGCCTGGCCGTTCCATTCGATCCGTCCCGAATCCGGCTGAATCAACCCCATCAGCAGACGCAATAAAAGACTCTTGCCGGCGCCGTTAGGCCCCAGCAGAACGCTGATCTTTCCGGCCTCGAGCTGGAATGCCACATCCTCGATCAGATTCCTGCCGTTACGGCGCAAAACCAGCGTTTCGACGCATAGCGGAAGCATTTCAAGCCGGCATGAGGAATCGCGGTCAGGCATGCCGTCGGGCCGCGGCGTGCTGCAGCATTCCGGCAAGCAGGTTGATCGAAATAGCGACGGCAAGCAGCACGAAACCGAGTGCCATGGCCAGGGCCAGATTGCCCTTGCTGGTTTCAAGGGCGATGGTCGTGGTCATCACGCGGGTGACGCCCTTGATATTGCCGCCAACGATGATCACGGCGCCGACCTCGGCGACGGCGCGACCGAAACCCGCCAGTACCGCGGTCGTCAGCGACAGCCAGGCATCGCGCAACAGCGTCGCCACCATGACGTGCTGGCTGGTGTTGAGCACCTGAAGCTGCTCACGGCAGGAATGGTCCAGGTCGGCGATGGTCTGCCGGGTGAGTGCTGCGATGAGAGGCGCAATCAGCAAACATTGCGCGATCACCATGGCCTGCGGCGTGAAAAGAAGACCGAGGTCTCCCAGCGGCCCGGCACGCGACAGCATGAGGTAGACGCCAAGACCCACGACCACGGGCGGCAGCCCCATCATGGCGTTGAGCAGCGCGGCCAGAACCGACCGCCCGGGAAAGCGGTAAACCGCGACCGCGGCGCCCAGCGGCAGTCCGATCAGCGCTGCCAGAAGGGTCGCGGCAAGGCTGACCTTGAGCGAGAGGCCGATGATTTCAAGCAATTCCGGTTGCAGGTTGATCAGAAGATCGAGCGAAATCCAGATTGCCTGGCCAAATTCATCCATTGAGGCACCTCGGATCGAACAGCCGCGGGCGCAACAGGTCCTGATCAAGGTGCCGGCGGTGCTTGCATGCGTACGTTTGGGTCATGCGGGATAAACGCGCCCAAACGCGGCGGGCCGGGCGCAAAGACCGGTTCCCGGGGTCGGGCATCGGAACAGCCGTGTCTCGCGCGTCGCAAGCGAGTGTGGTAGCAATCGCTACCGTCACCGGGGCCGCACCACACGATCTACGGCTATTCCGGCTGAAGCGCGCTTTGCAGACATTCAATAGTGATTCCTTCGAACGGGCGATTGGTCAGCAATCCTCGCTGCGAGTATAAAGTAACGGATTGCCCGATCCGGTGGCCCAGCCCGATGCGCGCCCGCCTGGTCGTTCTCCGCCGGGCGAGTGCTTTTGGCACTAGAATTGGACGGCCAGTAAACCAATTCCCCGGAAACCCTTCATGCCGCATACCGCACCCGACAGCCCGACGCCGCAACCGCTGAAGATTGCTGTGCTTACGATTTCCGATTCCCGCGACTTTGCCAGCGACCGTTCCGGCGATGCGCTGCGCGATGGTCTGGAAGCGGCCGGTCACGTGATGGCGGACCGGGAACTCGTGCCGGATGACGTGTTTCGCATTCGGGCTGTCGTCTCGCGCTGGATCGCCGATCCGGAAGTCGAATGCATTCTGACCACCGGTGGCACCGGGATCACCGGGCGGGATGGAACACCAGAGGCGATCAACCCGCTTCTGGTTCGCATGATCGACGGGTTCGGAGAATTGTTCAGACATTACTCGCTGGAAGAAATAGGCCCGTCGACGATCCAGTCCCGGGCCTTCGCCGGGGTGGCCAACGCGACGCTGGTGTTCGGCCTCCCGGGGTCGACCGGCGCCTGCCGTACCGCATGGAACCGGATTCTGCGACACCAGCTGGATGTGCGTACCCGACCATGCAATTTCGCCACACTGATTCCCCGTCTGAACGAAACCGAGGCGTGAGACAGGCCCGCCGGCAGCACATCAATTACCCTGACTGCACTTCACCTTTCCAAGGAGTAACGGCATGAACGAAGAAAAACTCAACATCACTCTGCGCAAGTTTCTCAAGCAGGTCGGCGTGACCTCGCAGCGCGAAATCGAGAAAGCCGCGCGCGATGCGGCAGAGCAGGGCAATCTGCCGAGCGGCGGGCTTGCGGTCTCGGTGCGGCTCGAATGCCCGGCGCTGGACCTGAGCCACGAAATCGAAGGCCGGCTGGAAACCGACTGAAGCCACACGCTCAGTCGCCGTTCCAGATCGGTTGGGCGAACGGTTCCACGGTCACCCGCGCGCCGGCCTCGACGTTGCCCTGGTTCGGCGCAAGATTGATCAGGCAGTCGGCCCGGCTCATGGACCGCAGTACGCCGGACCCCTGGTGGCCGAACGGTTCGACCTCCAGGCCATGCTCGCCCGAAACCAGGCGGCCGCGCTGGAATTCACGCCGCCCGGCCTTCTTGCGTATCGCGTGCCGGGTCGGCACATCGAATGCCAGTGCCGGTGCCGGGCGGGCGCCGGCGAGCTTGACCAGCGCCGGACGGACCAGCTGGATGAACGTGACCATGGCCGAAACCGGATTGCCCGGCAGGCCGAAGAACAGCGCCTGTTCGAGGCGGCCGAACGCCAGCGGGCGGCCCGGCTTCATCGCCACCTGCCAGAAACCGACGCTGCCGGCCTTCTCGAGCGCTTCGAGTACATAGTCGGCCGCGCCCACCGACACGCCGCCGGTCGTCAATACGGCATCGAATTCCGAGGCGCGCTGCAGGGCTTCGTCCAGCGCCTCCGGTTCGTCCGGCACGATACCAAGATCGTGGATCTCGACGCCGAGCTCGGACAGCAGGCCGAACAGCGTGTGGCGATTGGAATCGTGGATCTTGCCCGGCGCCAGGGGTTGCCCGACCGGGACGATTTCGTCTCCGGTCGAGAAAAACGCCACGCGCGGCCGGGGCAACACGTCGATCTCGGCGGCGCCGACCGAGGCCAGTACGCCCAGGTCGGCAGCGCCGATGCGACGCCCGGGTTCCAGAACCGTCTGGCCGCGCGCCACATCCTCGCCCGCGGCGCGCACGTTCGCGCCCGACTTGCAGGCTTCCTGGAATCGCACCAGGTCATCCTCGCGCTCCGTGCGTTCCTGCATCACGACCGAGTCGGCACCGTCGGGCAGTACCGCCCCGGTCATGATTCGCACGCACTCGCCCGCGCCGACCCGGCCGTCGTAGGGGTGTCCGGCGAAACTCTCGCCGACCTGGCGCAGCTTCGCGTCGGGTTCGACCAGGTCTGCGGCACGGACTGCATAGCCGTCCATTGCCGAATTGGTGTGATTGGGGACGTCGATTGCGGCGCTGACCGGTTCGGCCAGGATTCGGCCCAGCGCGTCCAGCAGATTCAGGCGTTCGTGACCGGCGACTGGCTCGACCTGCTCGAGAATGCGGGCGCGAGCCTGTTCCAGGGGCAAGGCCGGGCCGTCGTGGCCGCAACCGGCGCCTGCCTTGAGTGCTGATTCGTTCATGGTCTCTCCCTGCCGAGCACGGCGACCAGCGCGTCTCGCTGGTCGGGCGTATTGACGTTGATGAATGCTTCCGGGGCGTCATCGAATGCAACCCGAACGAACTTCCGGCCGGCATACCAGCGGTCGGGCTTGCGCTCGCCTTCGGACAGTTTCGCGGCCAGGTCGCTCGCAAGTCGACGATCGAACAGCGCATGCAGCGAATGCAGTCGGCCCTCGGCTTCGGCCGCGGCAATCTCGGCGCCTTCGGTCGTCAGTGCGCCGGCAAGCCGCTGGACCAGATCGGACGGCAGGCGGGGCGCGTCGCAGGGCACGCACATCAGATAATCGGTGCGAATCTCGGCGAATGCGGCGTTCAAGCCGGCCAGCGGCCCCTGGAATCCATCGTGTTGATCCTGGATCACCGGTACGCCCAGATCACGATAGCTTTCGAGCGAGCGATTGGCGTTGATGATGACCGACCCGACCTGGGGACACAGCGCCCGCAGCGTCCATTCGATCATCGGCTTGCCGGCGACCTCGACCAGGCCCTTGTCCAGTCCGCCCATGCGTCTGGCCTGGCCGCCGGCGAGAATCACCCCGGTGATGCGTTCGCGATCAATGCTTCGATCAGTCATGCGACTCGAGATCCCGTCCGCCGGATGCGTTGCAGAATTCGCCATAGTCGCCATAGCCCGGAAACTCGCCACCGGCAGCGCAATAGCGGCACCCCTTGTCCGGACCGAGAGCGAGTTCACGCAGGCGGGTGGTGCGCGCGTCGAACAACAGCAATCGTCCGATCAGCGGCTCGCCGACCCCGGATGCCAGCTTGATCACCTCGAGTGCCTGCAGCAAACCGATCACGCCGGGTACCACGCCGAGTACGCCGGCCTCATTGCAAGACGGCGCCATATCGGGTTCGGGGGGCTCCGAAAAAAGGCAGCGATAGCACGGCCGCCCGTGTCCGGCAAAAACCGAAACCTGACCTTCGAACCGCTGCACGGCCCCGTACACGTTGGGCAGTCCCAGCTTTATGCAGGCGTCGTTGACCAGATAACGGGTCGCGAAATTGTCCGAACCGTCAACGATGATCCGGTAGCCGGAGAATATGTCTTCGACGTTGCGCGCATCCAGCCGGGCCTGGTGGGTGCGCACCTCGATTTTCGGGTTGAGTCCCTCGAGCGTGGCGCGCGCCGAGTCGGTCTTGGGCCAGCCGATACGGTCATCGCGATGCAGTACCTGCCGGTGAAGGTTGCTGCGTTCCACCCGGTCGTCGTCAACCAGTCCGAGCGTGCCGATGCCGGCGGCCGCCAGATAGAGGGCCGCCGGCGAACCCAGGCCGCCGGCGCCCACCAGCAATACGCGCGCGTCAGCCAGTCTGGCCTGGCCCTCGATGCCGAATTCGGGCAGGTTCATCTGACGCGCGTAACGCTCGGCGCTATCGGCATCGATGTGCTCGGGGCGCACGCAGGGCAGCCCTTCGCGCTGCCAGCGATCCACGCCGCCGGCCACCACGGCAACCCGCCGGTAACCGAGCCGCAGCAGGTCATCGGCCGCCAGCAGCGATCGGGGGCCGCTGGCGCAGATCAGCATGACCGGGGCGTGCGGCGCGGCCAGGTCGCCGATGCGCATTTCAAGTTCGCCGCGGGACAGCGCCTCGGCACCTTCCGGAGTGCCGCCGACCAGTTCGCCGGGATCACGGACATCGATCAATAGCTCGCCGGCCGTCAGGCGCTGTTGCGCTTCGGCCGGATTCAATTGCTGAATCCGGTCGCGCAATTCGGCCAGGCGCTTGTCGAGCACCATGAAATTCAGCCCCCGGCCACGGAAGGCACGACCAGCAGCGAATCGCCATCCTCCAGCGTCGTGTCGAGCCCATCGAGGGAACGAATGTCGTGCTCGCGCACGAAAAGATTGACGTGAGGCCGCACCCGACCGCCACGGGTCAGGATTCGCACGCATGCCTCGGGGTGAAGCCGACCGAGTTGTTCAAGGGCCTCGGCCACGTTGGTGGCTTCGACCGTGATTTCGGGCGCGCCGCCGGTCAGCTGACGGAGCGCCTCGGGGAGTTCGATCCTGGTCATTTCGATTCTGCTTTGAGGTCCTGGAACGGTCCGTCGTTCTCGACGACTTCAGATGCTATCACGCGTCCGCCCGGCGGATGATTCCGACCACCGCCCCAGCGGGCTCCCGGACGGACTGAAGGCAGGTCAGCACGACCCGGTCCAGCAAGGGATTGGCTGCGAGCATCTCGGATGCCGCGTTTTCGGCAGCGTGTCGAATCCGCTCGTCGTCGACCTGGTTGATGACGGCGCAGACGTCGAACGCTCGCGTTCCCTGGAGCAGGCCGTGCGCGTCGCTGAACAGGCGACCAAAGTGCGCGGGGCCGATGGTCTCGCCGATTGCGGCGCCGGTGATTTCCGCGATGCGCTCGGGTCGATGCGCGATGCGCTCGTCCAGCGGCTTACCCAGTACAGCGGCCGATATCACCACCAGCACCCTCGCGGCGGACTGCGGCACGACGGGCTCACCCGGCTTGGGTGCCTTGATGCCGCGCATACGCGCCCCGTCGGCCTTGACCAGGGTGAGATCGAAATCACCGGCGACGTGCAGTTTTTCAACCTGCCCCGGCGCCAGGCCCGCGACGCGCCCCGGCTTGGCGGCCGGCTGCAGAAACGCGCGAACCCGGGCGCCAGTTCTACATTGCGCCAACCGGATCAGTTGCTCGGCCGAGTCGAGGTTGATTTCCATGCCGGTCCAGCGCGGCGGCCTTGGTGTATGCACGGTCGCCGTCCAGGCAACCCGACCCGGCGCAGCGGCGGCAATCGCGTACAACAGGCTTTTCTTGCCGCCGGCGCCGATGGCCGCCACGATTCCACGTTCGACGCCCAGGGCGTGGAGCAGGGCGGTCATTCGATGCGACCGGCCTGGACGCTGAGAATCGGCGGCAGGACGGCGGGCAGCGCTTCGAACCGTTCGCCCCGGTCACGGCTGGCATACAGCTGCCCACTGGAAGTGCCGAAATACACGCCGAGCGGATCCAGGCCGTCAGTATCCAGACCGTCTCGCAGCACCGTGACGAAACAGTTGCGCTGCGGCAGGCCGGAGGTCAGGGCGACCCACTCGGAACCGGCGTTCTCGGTGCGATATACCCGCAGCCTGCCGTCGACCGTCGAGCGGAACTGGGACGAATCCTCGGGGATGGTGAACAGCACTTCCGGATCGTCAGGATCCAGGCCAAGCGCGTAGCCGAAATCGCTGGGCAGTCCGGAGGTAATCTCGACCCAGGTTTCGCCGCCGTCGTCCGAGCGCCATGTTCCGGTATGGCTCTGCCGATACAGACGGTCGGGGTGGGCGGGGTGCATTCGCAAGGTGTGGTCGTTGTGCCCGGCTTCGGGTTCGGCCCCGGGCAGGTAGGGCGCGCGCACGCCTCGGTTGCAGGGCCGGAAGCTCGCCCCGCCGTCGTCGGATCGATATACGCCACCGGCGGCCAGAGCCGCGTACAACCGCTGGTCGGCAGCGGCAAGCGAGTGCACCGCACAACCGCCCTTGGCCGGATGCCAGTATTTCGAGCTCGGATGCTGGTGAAACGCGTTCAGACACGCCCAGTGCTCGCCCCGATCGTGCGAGACGAAAATGCCCGGGGGTTCGATGCCGGCATAAATCGTATCGGGCTGACCGGCCGGCCCCTGGGCCAGGTTCCAGATCACTTTCAGGTTCTCGGGACCGTCGTCTTCACCGTGCCGTGGAACATCGGCGAGCGGATGCCAGTCCTGCCCGGCATTCTCGGTTCGATAAACGTGAATGCCCCAGATCGGATGATGGGCCGCTGCATAGCCGGTTCTGCCGCCGTCGCGCGAATCCAGGAAGGCGCGCTGGATCTCGTAGCCGGCAAGATGCGGGCCCTCGATCTCGAAATTCCGACGGGATGCATCGCTGCGGGCGATGAACAGCCCTTTGCGTGTGCCGACGAGAATCGCGACTGCGGGTTGGCTCATGATGGACTCGGGCATGGAAGATTTGGGCTAGGATGCGGACTCTCCAGATTCAGTATAGCCAAGGAACCCGACATGAGCGCAGAAACAAGAGCGCGCGCCAGCGAGATTTTCGATGCATTCCAGGACTCCGTTCTGGGGCCGGAGCTAAAGAGCGCGCTGGGCGAGGCCGAAATCTCGGCTGAAGGCAACCGCGTCACGCTCGGACTGACGCTGGGATTTCCATCGCGGCGTCACGGGCGCCGGCTGGCCGGGGAACTCAAGCGGCTGCTGGAGGCCGACGACGCCATCGAACGGGCCGAGGTACGCACAAACACCCGCATTGCGCCCCACCAGACGCAGCCGAACGTCGAACGGCTGAAGTCGGTCAAGAACATCATCGCCGTGTCGTCGGCCAAGGGTGGCGTGGGCAAGTCGACCGTGGCCTGCAACCTGGCGCTGGCGCTGGTTGCCGAAGGGGCTTCGGTAGGCATGCTGGATGCCGACATCTACGGTCCCAGCCAGCCGCGCATGCTGGGGGTCAAGGGCCGACCGGATTCGCTCGACGGCCAGGCGATCGAACCGATGAAGAGCTACGACATCGAATCGATCTCGGTGGGCTACCTGATCGACGACGACGAGCCCATGATCTGGCGCGGACCGATGGTGACCCGGGCGATGCAGCAGCTGCTCGGCGATACGCGATGGAGCGACCTGGACTACCTGATCGTCGACATGCCGCCCGGCACCGGCGATATTCAGCTGACGCTGTCGCAACACGTGCCGGTGGCCGGTGCGGTTATCGTGACCACGCCGCAGGATATTGCCACGCTGGATGCCCGCAAGGGGTTACAGATGTTCCGCAAGGTCAACGTACCGGTGCTGGGCATCATCGAGAACATGAGCCTGCACACGTGCAGCAACTGCGGACACCAGGAACATGTCTTCGGCGCCGGTGGCGGCGAGCGGATCGCTCACGATTACGGCGTGCCGCTGCTCGGCGCGTTGCCACTGGATACCCGCATTCGTGAGCACGCTGACAGTGGCTGCCCCAGCGTCGTGGCCGAACCGGATGGCGAGATCGCCCGCATCTTCAGTGATATTGCGTTGCGCATGGCGGCGAAACTGTCGCTGCAGGCCGACGATTACACCCATCGGATGCCGAAGATCGTGATCCGCTAGGGTCAGGTATCCACCGACGGCACCACGTGTATCAGGAATATCCGAGTATGCTGGACCAATGAACGACACCAAGATCGATCGCAACCCGGTACTGGGCATGACCTTGATGTTGCAGCACGATGCTGCCGGCTGGCACTTGCTCGGTATATTTCCGGAATCCGGACCGCCGCCGGGTCGTCCGAACTGCCGCCTGGCGCGCGATGGCGGTGATTCCAGGATTTACCAATGGCAGGGACTCCCCCTGCGACTGCATCCTGACCAGTCCGACGACTACATTTACAACCTCACAAGCCGAAGTCCGATGCTGTTCGCGATCTGCAAGCCCGGTGAGGATGAGCAGCCGGTGCCGCTGCGGATCAGCGCCGACCAGGACGACTGCGTAGCCGCGGTCGAACACGATGAACTGGTTTTCCAGGCCCCGATGCCGCGGCCGGTCATCGAATGGATCAAGCGTTACGTGGAAACGCACTGGACCCCGGGGCCCCGGAAGCACAAACGCGGCCGCGGGCCACGTCCGGACCAGGCCGGAAGCCGCAGCGAATGAGCAAGCGCAGCCAATCCAGCGTTCCGGATACCGAAGCCGGCGACAACGGAGACCAGGAGACGTTTATGCGGCGCTGGGCGCGCCGCAAGGCCAGCACCGGGCGCGAGTCGTCTGCAACCGATGATGCAAAAGCCGGCGCGAGCGATGAGTCCGGCCGCAAATCCAGTGATGGCTCTGTCGATGCCGCGGCGCGACGACAAGCGTCGGAGACCGGGCAGTTGACGCCCGAGTCCGCGGTGCAGACCGAGGTCGCGCAAACCGACCCCGAAAAGGGCGATGAGGACATGCCGTCGCTGGATACCATCGACGATGGCGGAAGCGTGGCCGATTTCTTTTCATCCCGGGTCAGCCCGGGCTTGCGCAAAGCCGCACTGAGACGTCTGTTCGGTCAGAGCACGCTTCAGGTGGTCGACGATCTCGACGACTATGCAGACGACTACACCAAACTGGTCAAGCTGGGAGATCTCGTCACCAACGAGATGCGTTACAGAATGGAGGTCGTCCGTAAAAGGCTGCTCGAGCAGAAGCCGGAGGTCGCAGCAGACGAAAGCGATGTTTACGATGCATCCGTCTCGACGGCGGCCGCGGCGCCGGATCCCGTGCCGCAGACTCCGGATGGGCAGGCAGGTCAGGCTGAGGGCGCGGAAGAGGATCAGTCCGGTCGCGCGAAGCGGCCCGTCCATCACGCCGACCAAAGCTCCAGCGACGAGAGTTCCCGCAACCAAGGATCGACCAAGGAGAGTTCCGAAAATGACCCAGACCCCGGCTGAGCCCGCCGACGGCATTGCATGGCCCGCAACCACGCCGGCCGGGCGTGCGCGTGCTGCCGCGCTGGCCGATTCCGAGCCCATGCCCGAACCGATGGAGTGGGTGGAATATCGCTCGTCGGGACGGCTGCTCATTATCGGGCCGGCCGACGATGCCTGGCCGCTGGCCGAAGTGCTGAGCGAACATCTGGCGTGCACGATGCTGGCCACCAGTCCACCGTCATCGCCCCCGGACACGGCGCCGCCGGCGCGCTATCTTGACGGCAGACCGAGAGACCTGACGGGCCACCTGGGCGACTTCAGCCTGAACGTGGAAGTCGATCGTGGCCGCGTGCTCGACGCCGGACCGGCGTTCGGAATCGAGTCGGGAACCTTCGATCTCGTCCTCGACCTGGATGGCTCCGGCGGCATGCGCATGGACGAGCCGCCCCCCGGCTATTTCCGTGCGCTGACCGCGGCCGAGCGACGACACGCACTGGAGGCGTTGCCGCACATGACCGGCGAATTCCAGAAGCCGAGATACTTCGCCTATGACCCCGGAATCTGCGCCCATGGCGCCCGTGGACTGGCAGGCTGCAGCAACTGCCTGCTGGCCTGCGCGACCGAAGCGATCATTTCGGTCGGCGACAAGATCGAAGTCGATCCATACCTGTGCCAGGGTTGCGGCAGTTGTACGACGGTTTGCCCTTCCGGCGCAATTCAGTACCAGGCACCGGCCGCTGCCGATCTGATCGATTCGGCTCGCCGCCTGCTGGGCGCGTTTCGCCAACATGTCGACGACGACCAGGCACCCGAACTGCTGCTGTACAGCGCCGACTCGGCGCACTCGCAGCTGGCGGCGGTGGCCGCGACGCTCCCGGAGCACATCTTGCCGATTGCCGTCGAGGATGCCGGAGCGCTCGGAATGGATACCTGGCTGTCGTGCCTGGCGTTTGGTGCAGCCCGGGTACTGCTGCTCCCCGGACCCGCGCCGGCACCAGCCAAGGTCGAGGCCAGCAAAGGCATGATCAAGGTCGCCGAACCGATACTCGAAGCATTGTCCGATCCCCATTGCGCCGAGCGGATTGCCTGGCTGAACGATCCCGGCGATGCGGTAGCGCTGAAGCCCATCTCGCCCATGGTCGCAACACCGGCGACATTCGGCGGACTGGGCGGCAAGCGCGAGTTGATTCGCCGCGCGCTCGGCGCATTGCATGAACAGGCGAGGGCAGCAAAAGCGATCGTGCCGCTTCCGCCGCAGGCCGCGTTCGGCGCCATAAAAGTGGATCGCGATGCGTGCACGCTGTGCATGGGCTGTGTCTCGGTCTGCCCGGCTTCGGCGGTACAGGGCGGCGGCGAACTGCCGCGTCTGCAATTTCGCGAGGATCATTGCCTCCAGTGCGGGCTTTGCGAGAAGGCGTGCCCGGAAGACGCGATTTCTCTCGAACCCCGGATGAATTTCCAGGCCCACCTCGAACCGGAGCAGCAGATTCTCAATGAGGCGGCCTTGCATCATTGCCCCGATTGCGGCAAAGCGTTCGCGACGGAACAGATGATCGAGCGCATGACCGAGCGGCTAAGCGGTCACTGGATGTTCCAGGACGATCGTGCCCGCCAGCGGCTTCTGCTCTGCGAGGATTGCCGCATCAAGCAGATGTGGGACCAGGAGGGCGGCGGGATCGATGTTCACCGCGACCGGAATGCCTGAGTCGCACGACCGACGTCGCCCCGTCTAAACGATAACTGGTCGCATCCAGTCGATGAACGGTCGCATCCATGGCACCTCCTAGACTAAAGTCTAATGCTTGATCGGCATCAATCCGAACGCCGCGGACCTCATCGATTACGCGACCCATTTGGTCATTCGAGGCGCATGCCGAATCACCGGTTCCGGTGGCTCGCGCAGTCTTTCCCGGAAACCGGTGCGGCCGCAGAGAAACACAGCCTTCAGGCTTTATTTCGAGCGTTTCAGGAGTCCGTATGGAAATCCTGTTCATTGTGGCCGGATGACGCAGGCGGCGCTTTCGACGCGGATCACGCACTGCCATCGAGGGCGCCCCGGGCGACCTCAAATCGTGCCAATCCTGTCCGTGCCGGCGCGGTACCGCCTGCCGACTTGCGGAAAGCGCTTGACGCGCCGCGTGCAGCGGCAGTACATTGAACGAAAGAAGGAGTAACAAGATATCTCTGCCATGCAGTTCGATTCGAACTCCCAGTTGTCATCGGAAACCTCGCCGGCGGGTTCGCCCGTCGAATCCGTGTCCGAGTCGCGGTCCGCCGAAAATCAGGAACATCTTCCCTTCGAAGACGCTGACGACTACCGTGCAGCCACCTACCGGGTTCTCGCGCGTGTGTTCCGTGCGGCCCCCGACGGCGAATTGCTCCGAAGCATCGCTGAATGTGGCGACGACGAGGCGAACGGATCGAAACTGACCTCGGCCTGGACCGATCTTGCCGAAGCAAGCCGCCGGGCGGATCCCGCCAAGCTCGATCATGAATTCCACGCCCTGTTCATTGGACTTGGCCGTGGCGAAGTGCTTCCATACGCCAGCTGGTACCTGTCGGGCTTCTTGCTCGACAAGCCGCTGGCACGCTTGCGCGCAGACCTCGACGAACTGGGTATCGAGCGCGCGGAGAATGTCCCGGAATCCGAAGATCATATTGCCGCCATCTGCGAAACGATGGCGTTGCTCGTCGATAGCCAGGCGGGTATTGACCTGGCCGGTCAGAAGAAATTTTTCGATCAACATCTGCAACCCTGGTTTTCCCGATTTCTAGCCGACGTCAAGACCGCGAACAACGCTGACTTCTATCGTCAGGTCGCGGATCTGGGTCAGCGCTTTTTCGAGTTCGAGGAAAGCTGGTTGTCGTTGCCGCAATAGCACTGGAGAAAACTGTCATGAAAAATCGTCGTAATAAACTGGTGCAAGCGCCGGATCTGGGACGCCGACGCGTTCTGGGCAGCGCAATGGGGCTTGGTACCGCGGCCGGACTCGGATTGTTGTCGGTGACGGGCAATGCATCGGCCGAGATCAGCAAGGACGAAGCTGCCGGGCCCCGCAGCTACCAGGAGACGGATCATGTTCGTCGCTATTACAAAAGCGCCCGACTGTAGTCGCGGCATACGGAATCAAGGCTGGAGAATCGCCCAATGAAACTGATCCGAAAACAATCTTCATCATCGACCGGCTCGGCAACGCGCGAGAGCGCATTCGACCGCAGAACCTTTCTGAAGCGTTCCGGGATTACCGCCGGCGGCGCCGCCGTGGCGAGCAGTCTCCCTCTGGGCATGATGCGCCGCCGCGCCGAGGCGCAGACCGATTCGAAGCCGGCCCGGGGTCAGGTCGAAGTCAAGCGCACGGTCTGCAGTCACTGTTCGGTCGGATGCGGGGCCATCGCGCATGTCGAGAACGGTGTATGGGTCAATCAGGAGCCGGACTTCGATTCTCCGCTGAATCTTGGTGCGCATTGCGCCAAGGGCGCATCGCTTCGCTACCACGGCATGAGCGAGAAACGAGTGCGCTATCCGATGAAGCTCGTCGATGGACAATGGAAGCGATTGAGCTGGGATCAGGCAGTCGAAGAGATCGGCGACCGCTTTCTGCAGATACGTGAAGAGTCGGGGCCCGATTCGGTCTGGTGGTGCGGGTCTTCCAAGGCCAACAACGAAGGCGCTTATCTGCAAAGGAAGTTTGCAGCATTCTGGGGTACCAACAACATCGATCACCAGGCGCGCATCTGTCATTCCACCACCGTCGCCGGGGTCGCCAACACCTGGGGCTATGGTGCAATGACCAACTCCTACAACGACATGCACAACTGCAAGTCGATGCTGTTTGTAGGTTCGAACGCGGCCGAGGCGCACCCGGTCGCAATGCACCATATCCTGCGCGGCAAGGAAAACGGCGCAAAGATGATCGTCGTCGATCCTCGCTTCACACGCACCGCGGCCCATGCCGATCAATACCTCCGGCTTCGGCCGGGTTCAGACGTGGCGTTTATCTGGGGCCTGTTGTGGCATATCTTCGAAAACGGCTGGGAAGACGCCGAATACATTCGCCAGCGCGTTTATGGACTGGAGAAAATCCGCCAAGAGGTCGCCAACTGGGATCCGGCGACCTGCGAAGAAGTCACCGGCGTGCCGGAAGATCAGATGCGACAGGCGGCCCAGACGCTGGCCGAAAACCGGCCCGGCACAATCGTCTGGTGCATGGGCGGTACCCAGCACCATATCGGCAACAACAATACCCGCGCTTATTGCGTGCTTCAGCTTGCACTGGGCAACATTGGAACCTCGGGCGGTGGCGCGAACATCTTCCGCGGCCATGACAATGTGCAGGGCGCTACCGACGTAGGCCCCAATTGCCAGACCTTGCCGGGATATTACGGCCTCGCCGACGGCGCCTGGAAGCATTGGGCACGCGTCTGGGATGTCGACTATGACTGGCTGAGAGGGCGATTCGACAGCGAGGGGAAATACGATGCCGGCGATGGCACGCTGGCGCACCCGATGAACATTCCCGGTATCCCGGTTTCGCGCTGGATCGACGGCATCCTGGAGGATCCGGAAAGCCTGTCGCAGCGCGATAACATCCGCGCAGTATTTTTCCAGGGGCACGCCGTCAACAGTCAGACGCGCGGACCCGAAATGAAAAAGGCGGTCGAAAAACTCGATCTCGTCGTGATTTCGGATCCGTATCCGACGCATCTGGCGGTCATGTCAGAGCGAAAGAACGGCGTGTATCTGTTGCCGACCTGCACCCAGTTCGAGCAGTCCGGGTCGGTCACCGCTTCCAATCGATCGATCCAGTGGCGCGAGAAAGTCATCGATCCGATGTACGAGTCCAAGCCCGATACCGCAATTCTGTATCTGTTCGCACAAAAATTCGGTTTTGCCAACGAGATGTTCAAGCACATCTCGATCGACGAGTCCGGATTGCCGATACCCGAGGAGACGCTGCGCGAAATCAACAGGGGCCACTGGACGATTGGATATACCGGTCAGAGCCCGGAGCGTTTGAAGCTCCATGCCGAACATCGGGGTACGTTCGACACCACGACCCTGGTCGCGCGCGGCGGACCTTGCGATGGCGAAACATACGGGCTTCCGTGGCCTTGCTGGGGTACGCCGGAAATGAAACATCCGGGAACCCATGTTCTGTACGACACGAGCAAGCCGGTTTCCGAAGGCGGTCTGACGTTCCGGGCGCGATTCGGGACCGAGCACGAAGGCAACAATATTCTAGCCGAAGGTGCCTACAGCAAGAATTCCGATATCGAAGACGGCTATCCGGAGTTTTCTTACGGACTGTTGCGGCGTCTGGGCTGGCACCAGGAGCTTTCAGCCGACGAACTTGCAACGATTGCCTGGGTCGCAGGGCTTCGAGAAAAGCCGACCGGGTCTGCCAGCGAACAGGATGTCGCGGAATTTCGAAACCTGGAATCCGACGCGCTGGACGGGGTCAACTGGAAGACCGATCTGAGCGGGGGGATCCAGCGGGTTTCCATAGCGCACGAATGCGCGCCATTCGGAAACGCAAAGGCACGCGCAATCGTCTGGACGTTTCCGGACCAGGTTCCGCTTCATCGCGAGCCGCTGTATACCGCCCGCTACGACCTGGTATCCAAGTATCCGACCTTCGAGGACAAGGAGTCAATCTGGCGCGTACCCACGCGTTACGAGTCGGTGCAGAGCACGGATCACTCAGGTGACTATCCCCTGATCTTTACCAGCGGCAGATTGGTCGAGTACGAAGGCGGGGGCGAGGAAACCCGCTCGATGAAGTGGCTCGCAGAACTGCAGCAGGAGATGTTCGTCGAGATCAATCCGGCCGATGCGAACGACCGCAGCATCGAGGACAATCAGTGGGTCTGGCTGGAGGGCCCGGAAGGCGGCCATATCAAGATTCGGGCAATGATCACGGATCGGGTCGGACGCGGCGTGGTCTGGACGCCATACCACTTCGGTGGCTGGTTCCAGGGCAAGGATCTGCTGGAGCGATATCCGGAAGGTTCGGCGCCTTATGTCCGCGGCGAGGCCTGCAATACTGCCACGACCTATGGTTACGATCCGGTAACCCAGATGCAGGAAACCAAATCAACTCTTTGCCAGATCAAGGCCGCATGAGGCCGGAGGGACCACAATGGCACGTATGAAATTTCTCTGTGATGCCGATCGATGCATCGAGTGCAATGGCTGTGTTACCGCCTGCAAGAACGCCAACGAGGTACCGTGGGGCGTGAACCGACGCCGGGTGGTAACGCTTAACGACGGTCTGCCCGGCGAGAAGTCCATTTCAGTGGCCTGCATGCACTGCACCGACGCGCCATGCGCGGCGGTTTGCCCGGTCGACTGCTTCTATACCACCGATGACGGAATCGTTCTGCACGACAAGGACTTGTGCATCGGCTGCGGATACTGCTTTTATGCCTGCCCGTTCGGGGCGCCGCAGTTTCCCAAGACCGAAGCATTCGGAATGCGCGGAAAGATGGACAAATGCACTTTTTGCGCAGGTGGTCCGGGCGAAGACGGCAGCGAGGAAGAGTTCAAGAAGTACGGCGCCAATCGCATTGCCGAGGGCAAGCTCCCGGCCTGCGCCGAGATGTGCGCGACCAAAGCCTTGCTGGCCGGTGACGGCGATCTGGTGGCCGATATCTACCGCGAGCGCGTGATGCGGCGGAGCGGACGCCCCCAGACCTGGGGCTGGTCGCAGGCCTACGGCGAGGGGTAATCGGCATGAGAAGCGTAATTCCACGCATAGTGCTGCTCGCGGCGACCACGCTTGTGCTGGCCGCATGCTACGAGTCGCCGGAAATTACTCGACACGAACCCGGCGTTTACAAGGGCGAGTCGGACGCGCTGGTGGGAAAACTCGGAAGTGACAGCGAACTTCACGAGCAGCTTAACCGGCGGTTCGACGGCCAGCGGGACCGCTGATCATGAAACATCGCAATCAATATTTGTTGACGGTAACCGGCATGCTGCTCTCGGCTTTTCTGGCGAGTGGTTGTTCCACCGAGCATATCAATGAGCCCTGGGTGAATGCCGAACAGCGCCAGTTGCTCGAAGGCCAGATCGAGCGGGATGAGGATACGGCTACAGAACTTCGCTATCGCCTGGTCAATGGCCAGGACGATCGCTGAACCGGAGAACAGAAATATGAGCGTACAAACCGCATCGCGCAGCAAGTCAAGACGCATTCTGATCGGTTCCGCCCTGGTGCTGGTGGCGGCAATGTTCGTGCCGCTGACCGGATATGTTTATGTGGCCTTTGCGCAACCCCAGATCGAGACGTCAGCAGATTGGCGCGAAACCAATCCGCGGTCCGAGACATGGCGGGAAGCGCGTCAGGGGACGCAAGGCTACAGCGCAGTCAAGGGTCCTGAAGCAAACGTGCTGATCGACAACAGCGGCCAGAATTTCCGCCAGATTCGGAACGGGCCGATCTCGACGTTCGGACCGTGGGTGCTCGCAATCATGCTGCTCGGTGTTGCCGGCATGTTCGTGCTGAGCGGTGGCGGTGACAAAGTGAAGAAACCGCTGACCGGAAAACGGGTGCCGCGTTGGTCGGCGTACGTGCGGGTGGTGCACTGGATCATGGCCGTCGCGTTTCTGCTACTGCTGATCACCGGTCTGAGCCTGCTGTTCGGGCGGGCGGTGCTGATCCCATTGATGGGAGCAGAAGGCTTTTCGGCATGGGCCTTCGCCGCCAAGTATATCCACAACTTCACCGGCCCGGTTTTCACCGTCACACTTGTGCTGCTGGTGGTGTCGATGGTTCGCGACAACATGCCCTCCAAGGTCGATATCGACTGGTTCCTCAAAGGTGGATTCGCCGGCAAGCATGTGCCTACCGGGAAACTCAATGCCGGCGAAAAACTCTGGTTCTGGTTCAATGCGGTCGGCGGTCTGATCGTTGCTATCTCCGGCATCGTATTGATTCTCCCCAATATCTTCGAAGCCCGTTCGACCATGCAGCTCGCGCTGATCGTGCACGCCGGCCTGGCTCTGCTGTATATCGGCGGCAGCTTTGTGCACATGTACATGGGTACGATTGGGGCACGAGGCGCTCTCGATGCCATTACCAAGGGGCATGTAAGTTCCGAATGGGCGGAGCAACACCACGACTTGTGGTATGACGACGTCAAGAAGGACGGCCAGGAATTCGTTGCCGAAGAAGAGGCCGACCGAAACCGGGATGTACCGGCCGGATCGGGTTCTGCGGCCTGACGCAGACTGCATTAACGATCAGGCTTCATCTTCCGTCAACTGCGGCAGACCGAGAAAGCGCCGGATCGAAATGGTCCGGCGCTGTCCGTTGACTTCGAGCTGCAGCCGGCCGCGCGAATCGACACCGTCCAGCGTGCCGGCAATCTTGTCGTTCCTTTCGACGACCAGCGCAATGGGTGTGCCCGGCGGATCGATCCGGCCGGTGAGTTGACGCAGAATCGGTTGCATGCCTTCATCGGCCCAGACGTTCAGCCACGCAAGAAACTGCCGCGAAAATTGTTCCAGCAGCTGCGCCGGTCGGATATCCGGATTCCCGCCTTCCTCGAGCAGGCAGCCGCCGTCGAAAATACCGTGCGGGCGCGTGCCAACGTTGCACGCCAGTACCAGCGTCAGCCAGCCGGCCTCGCGGTCTTCGTGAAGCCAGATTCCAGCGATCCTGGTGCCGCCGACCAAAAGGTCGTTGGGCCAGCGATAGCGAAGTTGGGTCATCGGACCGACCATGGCCGCGACAGCCGCGCCCAGGGAGACCAGCCCCACGAGCGCGATCTGGCCGGTTTCGCTCCAGTCGAAGTCGGGCCTGAGAATCACGGCGGCATACAAGCCGTCGGGAGGCGATGCCCACTCCTGACCGAGGCGACCGACCCCGGCCTTCTGATTCGTGGTCCACACAAGCGTGCCCTCCGGGGCGCCGCCCTGTGCCATCTCGATAGCCGCTTCGGCGAGATTCCCGGTCGATTCGAGGTGGACCGGCTCATAGACCGACGGCAATTCGGGCGAGTCTCCCCTGATTGACGGCATCAGTGTCGGCTCGCCGGTGCGTTTTCGTCGATCTGTTCCATCAGCTTGCGCAGTTTCTGTACCGGCGCCGACAGCATGTTCAGCGTTCCATCGCTGGCTGCAAGCGCTTCACGGAGCAGGGCGCGGGCTTCGTCGCTTTGGCCGAAGCGATGTTGCACGCCGGCCAGAAGCGCGGCCACTTCCAGGTACGCCGTGCCGGATTTTCCGGAGTGAGCCTGCGTTCGATCCGCCAGATGCAGAAGCAGGGGCTCGGCCATTTCGGGCTTGCCACCGTCGACGTAAAGTCGCGCCAACTCGGTCAATGCACCCAGAGTATGCGGGTGATCGGCACCGAGCAGTTCGCGCCATAGTTCGATATCGGAACGGTACAAGGCTTCGGCTTCACCCCATGCGCCTCGTTCCCGCAGGACGCCGGCAAGGTTGAGAAGGGTGGTGGCAAATGCAGGGCTTTTTTCACCAGCGACCTCATGCCATGTCTCGAGTGCACGCCGGTAAAACTGCTCGGCTTCGGCGGAATTGCCCAGAGATTCCAGCACGACGGCCAGGTTGTGCATACAGCTGGCCGTGTCTTCGTGAGTTTCGCCATGGATTGCCATCAGTATTGCCAGCGACCGGCGATGCGACTGTTCGGCTTCGCGAAATTTGCGACGCGCATCCAGCACCGTCCCGTAGTTACCCAGGCAGGCGGCAGTTGCCGGGTGCCGCGGTCCGAACGCCGACTCGGTTATCTCGAATGCTTCGCGATAAAGCGGCTCCGCGCTCTCGTATTGACCGTTCATGTAGGCGATGCCGGCGAGTTGGTCGCAGCACACGGCCGTGGTTGGATGCTGCGATCCAAGATGTTTGCGCGCCAGTTGCAGGGACCGACGCAGAATCTCGCTGGCCGCGCGCAGATCGCCACCGGCCTTGTGCGCGGAAGCCAGATTGTTCAGCCATGGAATCAATCGCGGCGAGCTCGCGCCTGTGACCGCTTCCATGCACTGAACGCTGGACTCGTATTCGCGCCTGGCTTCGCCGTGATCGCCCCGGGTTTCCAGCAGACAGGCCAGATGATGGTGCAACGAAGCCTGGACCGATTTGTCGACGATCTGCTCCTGCTCGGTCTGCGCCAGGGCGCGGCCCAGCATTTCGCAGGCGTCGGCGGCGGGCGTATCCTCGTGCGTTGCAAGCTTCTGCAGCGCCCGGATCAGGGCAGGGGAGTCGCCCTCGGCGTCGGCGCGCTCAGCGGCCAGCTCAAGCCATTTCAACGGCGCATCCTGTTGCGTGCCGACCGCGAAAATATGCGCCGCCCCCAGAATGGCAGCGCTGGACTGATCCGGAATACGACAGGCCAGCGCGAGCATCTCCTTCATCCGTTGACTCCCGCCCAGCATGCGCCATTGGCATACTGCTTCGAACGCGAGCGCCGGCCGGGCCATCGCTTCCAGCCAGACGGTATCGGTCAGCGTTTCCAGCACCCTGTCCAGGCGCCCGGCCGCGGCCCAATGCCAGCACGCCATCTGCAGCGACTCGACCCGGGCCTGCTTGTCGAAAAATTCGGCCAGCTGTAAATGCAGTTTCTGGCGGCGGCCATGGTCGCCGAGCCAGCGCCGCGCCACCGCGTCACGAGAGCCCGGCGTGACCAGCGCCACGCGTCGGTCGCTGATCAGCAGCCCCGGCAGGCCGGGATCGAGTTCAAACGATTGCGAATCCGTCAGCGCGTCCAGGTCGTCGATCTCCAGGCCTGCGCGGGAGATCCACAACAACTCCAGGTGCCGCCGCGCGGCTTCGGATTGCAGCAGGGCCTCCGGCAGTTCCCAGCCCGGATCGGCGCCGTCGTGGGCGCAGTTGAACACGATCGAGGACCGCTCGCGAAATTGCTCGGCAGCCGGCCCCGGGGGGGCCGAAACAAGCACCGCCACGCCCGGAGGCAACCAGGCCGGGAGCCAGTCGAGATCGGCGGTCAGGCCATCTCGGCTGAGTTCATGAGCGTCCTGAACCGCGATTGAAATACCGCCCATGGCGGCCGCGCGAGCCAGCCAGTTCGGCAGTGCATCACGCATGCCTGCCAGGTCAACCGGTATCGGATCGGAAAAATCGAGCTGGCGCCGCAGATCGGCCAGCAGCCGCCAGAGAAAAAGTTCCGGATCGCGGCAACCCGGCCCCAGGCCGGTTGCATGGAAAAAATGCCTTTGACCATAGCCGCGGGCTGCTGCAAGCAAAGTGCCGGCGGCAGGTCCGGTGGAGCGGGGCGCAACGAACAGGTTCAGTCCATCGACGACCTGGAATGGCGCTGATGCCTCCGGCCGGATGGCGCCCAGACGGTCGATCACCATCTTGGTCAGAACATCTTCGGGCAATAAAACGGGATCCGGCATCTGGGGTGGTCCCTGTGCAGTTGAGGAAAACGTGTGCGCGTCCACGTCGCTCGATTATCGTTCAAAAGCGCTCGGTCGGTGTCACGCACTTGGCCGGTGGGGCCAATGGCGTTTAGTGGGACTGGGAGAATCGGCTCAGGTGCCGGAACCGGATGCAACCTGTCTGTACGGCGCATATGCATAATATTTGGGCTGCTCGTCCAGGCGGATATGCACCCAGGCGACGCCGGTGCCAGCGGTGTTGAGCCAGACGGGTCGGTCGTCGACTCGACGCTCCATGGTCAGGCCGACTTCGTGCCAGAGCGCTCGCTGCTGCGTTCGAGGGGCGCGGCGAACGAAATGCGCGAGCTGAGCGTAGGCATCGTCGTCGGCAACCGGTGCGGGCACGATGAGATCCGCGTCGCCACCAAGGTTGGCGAAATGAATGACCGTGCGATCGCCGGCGCGGCGAAAATGCTCCATGAATGGCGATGGTTCGGCGTGTTCGGGAAGATCGGGATCGTTGACCAGGACGAATTCGAACGGGTCGTCGAGATCCTGGCGGCGCAGCGCCGGAGTTTCCCAGCGAAATGCGCTGAACGGGCATTCGGCGAGAACCCGGCTGAAGTCGTCTGCAAATGATTCGCTGTCCGTCCAAAGCGCCAGCACCTCGGCCCAGCAAAGCAGGCGCGTGCGGGTAACCGCATTGACGCGGACGGTGTCGCGGTCCAGACGTTTGCCGGGCCAATTCCACATGACTCTCGATTTTGCCGGATTCGCCGTGCGTTGTGGGGTGAGTTTACAATCCGGAGCGAATGTGCGCAGGCGCCATGGTCCAGTCGTTAGGATTTCCCGGAGGCTGCGCGTTTGGTATGGTCGTGTTCACGCGCCCGAACAGGCCAATGCTGAAATGGTTTTAGGTTCGCATAATGTATATTATGTTAAATAATATATCTGCCCGAGCCATTCGGGCTGATCGGCATTGCGCGCGACCCACGGCTTGTGGGAACGTATATATTTTCGAGGTTATGGCTGTTTCTAACTGTTTTTATTATTTAAATACACTAAACTCTGGCTAGTGCTCAGCACCACCGAGATCGAATTTCCCACGAACAATGCTTTCGGCGTCAAGCGCAGCAGTAAAGACCGCCGCCTTTGCGCAAACATGGCCTTCCTGTCTTCATGTG